>RCMZ01000348.1_pt1 | contig 26390 bp, 22 predicted proteins | sample 2041141 | NCBI WGS metagenome assembly RCMZ01 (sample SAMN09708263, study PRJNA481090) | Wastewater metagenome, whole genome shotgun sequencing project. | biome: sewage; isolation source: Davis station wastewater (DW) | place: Antarctica: Davis Station | collected 2010-03-01
AAGGAGGGCTGATAGATGACTATTGCAAATCCACATCTGAAATTCGCCTCGCAAGCCGTGGCTAAACCCTACTTCGTATTTGCCCTGATGTTGTTTCTTGGGCAGGTAGTGTTTGGTTTGATCATGGGCCTGCAATACGTGGTGGGTGACTTTCTGTTCCCACTGATCCCGTTCAACGTAGCGCGGATGGTGCACACCAACCTGCTGATCGTTTGGCTGTTGTTTGGCTTTATGGGTGCCGCGTACTACTTGATTCCTGAAGAAGCCGACCGCGAGCTGTACAGCCCGAAGCTGGCAATGATTCTGTTTTGGGTGTTCGCCGCCGCTGGTGTGCTGACTATTCTGGGCTACCTGTTCGTGCCGTATGCGGGCCTGGCCAAGATGACCCACAACGAACTGCTGCCGACCATGGGTCGAGAGTTCCTTGAGCAGCCGACTATCACCAAAATAGGCATCGTGGTGGTGGCGTTGGGCTTCCTGTTCAACATCGGCATGACCATGCTTAAAGGTCGCAAGACCACCATCAGCCTGGTGATGATGACCGGCCTGATTGGTCTGGCGGTGTTCTTCCTGTTCTCCTTCTACAACCCAGAAAACCTGGCGCGCGATAAATACTACTGGTGGTTTGTGGTGCACCTGTGGGTAGAGGGCGTGTGGGAATTGATCATGGGCGCGATGCTGGCGTTCGTCCTGGTCAAGATCACCGGTGTAGACCGCGAAGTGGTTGAGAAGTGGCTGTACGTGATCATTGCCATGGCGTTGATTACCGGCATCATCGGTACGGGTCACCACTTCTTCTGGATCGGTGCGCCTGAAGTGTGGCTGTGGGTCGGCTCGATTTTCTCCGCTCTTGAGCCTGTGCCGTTCCTTGCCATGGTGATGTTCGCCTTTAGCATGGTCAGCAAGCGTCGTCGGCAACACCCGAACCGCGCTGCCACCTTGTGGGCCAAGGGCACGACTGTGACCGCGTTCTTTGGTGCCGGCGTGTGGGGGTTCCTGCACACCTTAGCGCCGGTGAACTACTACACCCACGGCTCGCAGTTGACAGCCGCGCACGGTCACCTGGCCTTCTATGGCGCTTACGCCATGATCGTGATGACCCTGATCAGCTACGCCATGCCACGTTTGCGTGGGATCGGTGAAGCCAACGATGAGCGTTCGCAGACCTTGGAAGTTTGGGGTTTCTGGATCATGACCCTGTCGATGGTGCTGATCACGCTGTGCCTCACCGCCGCTGGCGTGATGCAGGTGATACTGCAACGCTTGCCGACTGATGGCAGTGCGCTGTCGTTCATGAACACGGTCGATCAGTTGCGGGTGTTCTTCTGGATGCGTCTGGGTGCCGGCGTGGGCTTCTTCTTCGGCCTAGGTTGCTATCTGTTGAGCTTCAAGCGTCGCGGTCAGGATCTACTGACCAGTGCGGCGGCCGCTAACGCCTAAGGCGTCAGCGGTTAATCAAGACGCGGCCCGGCTAGTACAGCGGGCCGTTGTTGTTTGTGCAGGGCACGCATTGCCATAAGGACACCGTCATGGCCTTTACCGTCGAGCTGGAAGAATGGGTAGGCAGTATCTGGCACCGCTTTATTACTCGCCGCGCCAGCCCGGATTTCCCCGAGGCGCGCGTTGAGTTGGCAAGCATGCAGCGTTCACTGGCGCTGTTATTTCGTGCCATGGGCGGCGCCAGTGGGGTCGCGTTAGAAGCTGCCAGTCCACGTCAATTGCTGCTGCGGCGTAACCTGCTGCAGCAAGTGGCCGGCACCTGCAAACAACTGCCGGTGGCCTGGTGCGATGCCAGCAACCTACGCTTGCCGCCCAGTTTGGCGGTGTACCCGGATGTTGGCCTTAATCAAGAGTTGTATCGCTGGCTGGCGTTGTTGGCTGGCGAGGCTGGCGACATGCGCCACTGGGCGCGTGATAACCAGCGTTGGACCCAGAATTTATTGCAAAACTACCCGGCTCTGCGCCCGCGCTATCAGCGTTTGGTCGAGGCTCATCTGCAGTTACGTCCCGATCCGCGCCAACTGAGTGCGAGTGAGGCGGCGTTGGAGTTGGCTTTGCGCCAAGCCTTGCGCGAGCCCGGCAGCGTCAGCGATTTCCCGCGCAGCGAGCGGGCGCCTTGGCCTTTGCCGCTGTGGTTGTACCCGGCGCAAAACCTCGGTGCGCCGCAAGCTTGTGATCTCGGTGACGACAGCGACGGCCATCTGCTAACAGCCCCCGAGCAGCAAAAAATAGTGCGCAAGCAAGCTAAGCGGGTGGATGAAAGTACCAGTAAGGGCGGCCTGATGGTCTTCCGGCTGGAGAATCTGTTTAGCTGGTCCGAGCACATTGAGCTGGATCGCAGCACCGACGATAGCGAAGACCTCGATGCCGCACGGGTGGCGGAAGACTTGGATGAAATCGCGCTGTCCAAGCAACGTCTGCGCAAAGGCGGCGGCTTGAAGCTGGATCTCGACCTGCCGCCGGCGGATGTTGACGACGTGCCGTTGGGTGAGGGCATCAAGCTGCCGGAGTGGGATTACCGTAAGCAGAGCCTGCAGAAAGACTTCGTCAATCTGCAGATGTATGCCCCGCGCGGCAGCGAAGCGCAGCCTTTACCGGCTCGTCTGGGGGCATTGGCGCGGCGTCTGCGTCAGCAGTTTGAGCATCTGCGCAATGACCGTCAGTGGTTGCGCCAGCAAACCCAGGGCAGCGAGTTAGACCTGCAGGCTTGGTTGGATTTTCACGTTGAGCGCCAACATGGCCAATGCGCCGAGCGCGGCCTGTTTATGCAGCAGCGCAATACTCGGCGTGATCTGGCTTGTCTGCTCCTGGCTGATTTGTCGATGTCTACCGATGCGCACCTAGATGACGAGCATCGGGTGATCGAGGTGATCATCGACAGCTTGCTGTTGTTCGGTGAAACCCTATCGACCTTGGGCGATCAGTTTGCGCTGTATGGGTTTTCTTCCCTGCGTCGTCAGCAAGTGCGCATGCAGGAGTTGAAGTCCTTCAGTCAGCGTTATGACGACCACACCCGTGGGCGTATTCAGGCGCTTAAGCCCGGCTACTACACGCGTATGGGTGCGGCTATCCGCCAGGCCACGCAGTTGATGAGCAGTTGCAAGCAGCGGCGCAAATTGCTGTTGATCGTAACGGACGGCAAGCCCAATGACCTGGACCTGTACGAGGGTCGTTACGGCGTGGAAGACACCCGCGAAGCCGTATTGGAAGCGCGGCGCGCTGGCTTGTTGCCGTTCTGCATCACCATCGACCAACAGGGCGGGGATTACCTGCCGTACATGTTCGGCGCCAACGGCTTCACCCTGATTCGCCAGCCGCAACAACTGCCGCTGCGTTTGCCGCAGCTGTATCGCCAGTTAACTCAGTCGTAACGGGGCCCAGCCCGGAGATTCTCCGGGCTGCAGGTTGGCGATTGCGGGGGTAGCTTGTGGTGTAAAAGCAGGTGCGGGCGGGAAGTGCAGGGGTTAAGGCATGCTGCGTGGCAGCCAAACAATCATCACTGCGCAGAATATCGTCAGGGCAATGCAGAACCATTTGAACCGCTTGAGCTTGCGCTCTTTAAGCTGCTCGGCTTGGGTCGGCAGGGGCATGCCGCACTGCGAGCAGTCTGCTTGCGGTTGCGAGGTTTGATGTTGGCAGTAAAGGCATTGAGACATAAGCAAAGCTCGGATTTGTTGCCTGTGGCAGACGTGGGCTTACTCGAATTTTTGCAGGCGCTGTGGGTCGAGAACACTGATCAAGCGACCGTCTTGGCTGATGATGTGCTCATCGGTCAGGCGGCGGATGATGCGCGAGAACGTCTCGGGTTGAATCGACAAATGACCGGCAATCAGCTGCTTAGCCATCGGCAGTTCAAAGCTGCTGACGGTGGTTTGTAGCGGTGTCATCTGCGTCAACAAGTAGCGCACCACGCGGTGGGTGGCGTTCTTCAACGACAGTGTTTCGATCTCGTTAAGGCGCTGATGCAAGCGCACGGACAACCGACCGATCAGGGCAAACGCCAAGCGATTGTTGTTCAGCAGCAACTGCATATAAGTGTGGCTGGACAGCTTATACAGCTGAGTCGGGCCAATGGCTTCGGCGCAGGCCACATAGTTCGGCGTATCCATCAGCATCATGGCTTCGGCAAAGGCTTGGCGCTCGCCGATGACATCGAAGACTTTTTCTTGGCCGTCGGGGGTCAGGCGGTAGATTTTTACTGAGCCGGAAATCACGAAATAAAACGCAGTAGCAGGCTCGCCCTGACGAAACAGCGGCGCGCCCTTGTCGACGTTGAGCAGTTGGCTGGTGCTCATCAGCTCGTCCATTTGCTCCTCGCTCAAGGGTTCGAACAAGTGATGGCTGCGCAGAATTTGACTGTGTACACGGTGCAACACCATAAAAAGCTTCCCTGTGGTCGGCGTTGGGTGATTGGAGAGTTTCAGGTTTATTTGGCGCTGTGACAATGCGCTGTTGGCGTGATGCTGGCAGCGCTTAGGGCCAAACCACTGGCCAAGGCCAGGGTCGAGGTCAGCAGGCAAAACCACAGCAGTGGTGTGAGGATTTGTTTGATCATCATGGTGGCTCCTGTGGCGAGCGCGTCGGTGGTCAGACGCGCGCTGCAACTCGTATCGCCAGCTTATGGCTGGTTTGCGGCTGGAGTGGCCAAAGCGTTGGCGAACAGTACGTTATTTTCCAGATGAATGTGCTGCATCAAGTCATTGCGTAGCTCATCAAGCCCGCGATAGAGCGCTCGCCAGGTATTACAGGCGTTGCTTGGCGGGATGATGTTGTTGGTCAGGTCGAGGATGCGTTGCAGTGCTTCGCCGTGTTGCTCGTGCTCCATACGCAGCACCGAAATAGGTGCCGCAGCGCGCTGGCCAACACCGTCGAGCAGGGCTGGGAAGAGAATCTGTTCCTCTTTAAGCATGTGGCTTTCCAGCTCTTGCTGCATGTTGTGCAGGTGCTCGGCCAAACCATTAGGGCAGTTCTCACGTTCGCCATGCACATGTTCGACGCGGCTGGCCAGACGGAACAGCTCCGGCAGCTGCTCGCGGTGACGGGCGTGGTAACGGCTAAGAATATGGGCAATTAATTGCTCCGCCGGCACTAAGCGCCAGTCTTCGCCGTTGCCGGGCTGATTGCGCAGCGTTTCGAGTTGCGCCACTACGGCTTCTGCAGCAACACCGCTACGCTTGGCTGCTTCGCTGAGGCTCAGTTGGCCGCCGCAGCAGAAGTCCAAATTAAACGCGTGAAATACCCGCGTGGCTCCGGGGATCTCGCAGGCTAGGGCACCGAGAGACTGTTCCAGCAGCTGTTGAGTCATGGCAAGGTCCTTAAGGGCTATCAATGATGAAGGGTTACTGCTCCTTAGCAGTACTCATGCCAATCTCAAGTTGTTGTAATTAAAGGGCTATCTCTGTTTAATGGTTAAATTGACCACTGCTGCTTAGGGTCTTTCTTACCGTATAGGGTTAAATTAACCATGCTTGATGCTGGCCTGCTTGCCGACTTGGTCGTCGAACTGCCTAACGCGGTGCGTTTGCAACGCTTAGTGCATACCTTGCGCGAGCATTTTTGTTGCGGCGCAGTCGGTTTGTTGCGCCTGGAGGGCGACAGCCTGCGCCCGCTGGCGGCGGTGGGCTTGGTGCATGAGGCGCTCGGGCGGCGCTTTGTGCTGGCCCAGCATCCGCGGCTGGCGGCGATTATGGCCAGCCGTGAACCGACTTGGTTCGAGCCCGATAGCCGTCTGCCTGATCCTTACGATGGCCTGCTTGATGCGCATGTGGGTGAGCCGTTGCCGGTGCATGACTGCATGGGCATGAGCCTGTTTGTTGATGGCCAGCCGTGGGGCGCACTGACCCTGGATGCGCTGCACCCAGGCACCTTTGACAGCAATGCGCGGCGTGATTTGCAGCGTTACAGCCTGCTGATTGAGGCGTCTGTGCGGGTCACTCGTCTGGAGCAAGAAAACCGCAGCCTGCGTCTGTCGCGCAGCGATGTGCAGAGTCCGCAGGTGTTTGCCGATGAGGGCGAAATACTCGGTCAAAGCCAGGCTATTCGGCAGTTATTAACTGAGTTAGCGGTGGTGGCCGATTCCGAGTTGCCTGTACTGTTGTTGGGCGAAACCGGCGTCGGCAAGGAGTTGTTCGCCCGTCGTCTGCACCGGCTGTCGCGGCGGCATAACCAACCGCTGATTCAAGTTAACTGTGCGGCGCTGCCGGAGTCACTGGCCGAGAGCGAGTTGTTTGGCCACGTCAAAGGCGCATTTTCCGGCGCGACCAGCGACCGTCCGGGGCGCTTCGACGCAGCCAATGGCGGCACCTTGCTATTGGATGAGGTGGGCGAGTTGCCTCTCAGTGTGCAGGCCAAGCTATTGCGCGTGCTGCAAAACGGTGAGATTCAGCGCTTGGGCGCCGATAAGCCCTTGCATGTGGATGTGCGCATTATCGCCGCTACCAACCGGCATTTACCCGACAGCATCCGCGACGGGCATTTTCGCGCTGATCTGTATCACCGCTTGTCGGTGTATCCGGTGCCGATCCCGCCGCTGCGTGAGCGTGATCAGGATGTGTTGCTGCTGGCCGGGCATTTTCTCGAACTCAACCGCGCGCGCTTGGGCCTGCGCAGCATGCGTCTGTCGCCAGCCGCTGAGCGGGCCATGTTGGCGTATCCGTGGCCGGGCAATGTACGCGAGCTTGAGCATGTGATCAGCCGCGCGGCGGTAAAACTGCTTAGTCGCGGCGCCAGTCGCACGCAAATTCTCACGCTTGAACCCGAGGTGCTCGATCTAGACGGTTTAAGTGGTTTTGCCAGCCTGCTTGAGGCGCCCGTTGTGCCGGCGCCGGCAAGCCTTGGCGGGCCATTGCGCGTTGCCGTGGAAGACTGTCAGCGCCAGCACATTGTCCATGCGCTGGAGCAGTGCGCGGATAACTGGGCCAATGCGGCGCGCCTGCTTGAGCTTGACCCAAGCAACTTACACAAGCTGGCGCGGCGTCTGGGCCTCAAGTAAGTCGTTGATGACTATTAAGTTGATGGTGATCAATAGGTTTTTGCCCGTGTGCCCTGACACTGCAGCCTATCGCTTGCGAGGATCGCGACATGTGTGCAGCCATTGAATGGAACAGCCAACTGATTAAGCGCTACGGGCACGTTGCGCTGACGGGCGGCAGCTACCCGCAAAGTAGTCAGTTTCATCGGGGTATTGCCGCCTTGGATTTGCTCCGTGCGCTGCGCAGCAGTCGTCTGGCGCAGCGCTCGCTGTCCATCAGCGTGCAGTTACCCATGGCGGCCGGCTCAGATGGCACGCTCACGGCGCCTGATATTGGCGTGTATCTCGATCACCTAGAGCGCGAAGTCGACATGCTCGCCTGTCACCTGGGCACAACTCAGCGGGTTGAGCAGTTTCATCTCGCGGGCGGTCTGCCGGGTGCTGTCGAGCTCAATCGGCTGATGGAGCATCTGCAGCGGCGCTTTAACTTTCAGCCCGATGACGGTGGCGATCACAGCGTCGATATCGATCTGCCCCACAGCTCGTGGGCGACTATGGGCATGCTGCGCCAGCTGGGCTTTAACCATGTCAGTATCGGCGTGCCGGACATCAATCCACTAAATGGCGAGGCTCAGGTCGATTTCCAGAGCCCGCAGCGCACGCGTTCGTTGATTGATGCCGCGCGCACTTTGGATTTTCACTCCGTCAACATTGACCTCGGCTATGGCCGGGCATGGCAGACCACTAGCAGCTTCGCCCGCAAGGTGGCGGCCATCATCGAGTTGCAGCCGGGTCGCGTGCGAATTTTCGACTATGCCCACCCACCGCGGCGTTACAGCGCCTTGCAGCGTTTGGTCGCCAGTGGTTTTGCCGCTCAGGCGGATAAGTGGGCGATGCGCCAGCAAGCGGTCGAACAACTGCTAACGGCTGGCTACGGCTATATCGGCCTGGGCCAGTTCGCCCTGCCGGACGATGAGCTGGCGGTGGCTCAGGAAAATGGCCAGCTGCACTACAACTGTCAGGGTTTCAGTCGTCATGGCCCCTGTGATCACCTCGGTCTTGGTCTGGCTGCCAGCAGCCAGATTGACGACCTGCATGTGCACAACGTCAGTGACCTGCAGCGCTATCAGCAACAACTGGCCATCGGCCAGCTGGCGCTATCCCGTGGCCTGCGTTGCAACGCCGACGAACAATTGCTGCGCGCCGTGAGTGAGCAATTGCTGTGCGACTTTAAACTCGACTTTGCCGCGCTTGAGGCGCGCTTTGGGGTGGCGATGCGCGCGTATTTTGCCGATGCCTGGCCGCGTCTTGAACAGATGGATCGCGACGGTTTGATCATCCTCACGCCCGACTCTTTGCACGTGCCGGCCGCCGGCCGTCTGCTCGTGGGTGCCGTGTACAAGGCGCTCGAACACGGCTGCGTGGCCCTGCGCGAGCGCCGCTTGCAACACTCCTAACGCTCGCCTTATTAGCCTGTCACCCCGCACGCAGTCGGGGTGCGGCAGGCTGTCGGCCATTGGCCAACTCTCTAAGTCCTTACTGATTGAACGTTTATTTTGCGCGAATGACTTTGGTCAAGCGCAGATGCTCTAGCACAGGCGTTTAATCAATTCAGGCAAAAAAATCATGGTTGGTTAAACCAGTAAAAGATGAGGGTTTGGCAATGAAAGAATTTAATCGTATGTGGGCAAAGCAGGTGCTGGTCGCCGCGTCTTGCGCGTGGGCGTTTAGCACCACAGGAATGGCTGTCGCGGCTGAAGCGCCGTTGCCGGTAATCGTCCAAGAGTTGGTGGCACCGCCTGCGGTGCCAGCGCCCATCACCCGTAAAAATGCAGCGCGGGTAGTGGTTAACTTGACGGTGGAGGAGGTCGAGAAAGAGATCGCGCCGGGTACCCGCTACATGTTCTGGACTTTTGGCGGCACGGTGCCGGGCAAGATGATCCGCGTGCGCGAAGGCGATACCGTGGAGTTGCATTTGCAGAACCTGGCCAACAACAAGCTGCCGCACAACATCGACTTGCACGCGGTAACGGGGCCGGGTGGCGGCGCAGCACAAACCCTGATTGCGCCGGGTAATGAGGCCACCTTCACCTTCAAAACGTTGGCGCCAGGTCTATACGTGTACCACTGCGCTACGGCGCCAGTTGGTATGCACGTGGCCAACGGCATGTACGGGATGATTTTGGTTGAGCCTAAAGAGGGCATGAGCAAAGTCGACCATGAATACTATGTGATGCAGGGCGACTTCTATACCAACGGCGCCTATCGTGCGGAAGGTTTGCAAGGCTTCGACATGCAGAAGGCCGTCGATGAAAAACCCACCTATGTGCTGTTCAACGGTGCTGATGGCGCCCTCACCGGTAAGGGGTCATTAACCGCTAAAACCGGCGAGAAAGTGCGCATGTTCTTTGGTGTGGGTGGGCCTAACTTGGTCTCCAGTTTCCATGTGATTGGCGCGATTTTCGACCGTGTGTACGGCGACGGCGGCAGCCATGTTCAAGAAAACGTACAAACCACACTGGTACCGCCAGGCGGCTCGACCATTGTCGAGTTCGTGCCCAAGGTGCCGGGTAACCTGACGCTGGTCGATCACTCCCTGACCCGCGCCTTTAACAAAGGTGCTGTCGGCCTGCTGGCGGTCAGCGGTGAGGAGCAGCCAGAGATTTACAGCAAGGGCATTAAAACCTCGTTGCCGGCAGTGGCTGGCGCGCCAGTTAAGGCTGCGGCGCCAGCTGTAGCGGTGGCCAATGCGCCGTTGGCACGCGGTGCCGGGGTGTATGAGCGCATCTGTGCGGCTTGTCACTTGCCGGATGGCTCGGGCGTCGCCGGAGTGTTCCCACCGCTGGCTAACTCGGACTTCTTCCAACAGCGGCCTTATGAAATGGCCCATATCGTGCTGCACGGTCGCAGTGGCGAGTTGGTGGTTAACGGCGAGCATTACAACGGCGTGATGCCGGCCCAAGACCTGAATGACGAGGACGTGGCGGCAGTGATCAACTACATCAACGTGGCGATGAACAAGGGCAAGCCGGTGCTGAACGCCGAGCAGGTCAAAGCCATGCGTCAGACTAAAGCGCAGTGAAAACCCTCTGGCAGCGGACAGGCGCAGTGTTGTGTTGCTGCGCCGGACTGTTCGGCAACAGCCAAGCTGCAGAGTATCGGCCGCTGCCGGGCGGTGAATTTCGCAGCGTGCTGCCTGCCGACGGCATCAGTGCGCCTGCGCATATTCAGCCTTACTGGCTGCGCACGCAGCCGGTCAGCAATGCGGAGTTCCTCGCGTTTGTGCAGGCGCAGCCGCAATGGCAACGCGGTGCGGTACCGGGAGTGCTGGCCGGGGCGGACTATCTGACGTCGTGGGCTGGGCCGCTGTCATTTGCGCCGTTACAAGCGCAAGCGCCGGTGACGCAGGTTAGTTGGCATGCGGCTCAGGCCTATTGCCAAAGCGAGCAAGCACGCTTGCCGCATTGGTACGAGTGGGAGTTTGCCGCGGCGGCCGATGAGTTGCGTGCTGACGCCCGTAAAGACCCGCTATGGCTGGCGCAGATTCTTGGCTGGTATTCGCGCCCAGCCAACCTGCCGCCACAGCTGATCGGTCTGCAGCCGGCCAACTACTACGGCATCCAAGACCTGCATGGCCTGACGTGGGAGTGGGTTGAGGACTTTAACGGCCTGTTTGTCAGCGCTGACAGCCGCACTCAGAACGAGCAAAAGCAGTTGGAGTTTTGCGGTGGTTCGGCGTTGTCGCTGGGCGACAAAAGTAATTACGCGGTGTTAATCCGCTTGGCCTTGTTGGCAGCCATGGAGGCCAATCAAGGCGGTAACTATCTGGGCTTTCGCTGTGCGCGCGAACAGCCTAAAAATTATTCTGAGGTGACAAAATGAAAAGTCTGACCCGTTACAGCCTGGCGCTGCGTCAGGTGTTGTTATCCAGTGCTTTGCTATTGGCCCCAGGTGTTGTTACCTGGGCTGCCGAGGCGTCGCCGAGTAGCAGTGTTGCCAGTATTCCGGCTGATTCGCTGTATGGCTTGCGCGTGGCCCTGACCGACAGCCAAGGCGTGGCCTTTGATTGGCAAGAAATGGCCGGCACACCGGTGCTGGCGACCATGTTTTATGGCGATTGTGCCTCGGCGTGCCCGGTGCTAATTGAAAGCCTGCAGCGCACCATCGCCGAGCTAAAACCGGCGCCTGGCAGCCTTAAGGTGCTGATGGTCAGCCTCAACCCCAAACACGACACGCCTGCTTCGCTGATGCACTTGATGCACATGCACAAAATTGACGGCAACGTGTTCCGCTTGGCAGTGGCCGCCGATGAAGGGCAAACCCGGGCCATGGCGGCGGCTTTGCAGATCAAGTATCGCCAGCTGGAAAACGGCGAAATCAGCCACAACACGCGGGTGGCTTTGCTCAACGCCAGCGGTGAGGAAATTGCCAGCAGCACTCAGTTGAAATCGACGGTCGATGCTGGCTTGTTGGCCGAACTGCGCAAGGCGCTGAAGTAAGACCTGCTGGGCAGGCCCTGAAGTGAGCGCATAGAGGCTTGGTTACCCAAGGCTCTGTGCGTACTTAGCGATTGAAGCGTTCAACCAATGCGCGTAAACCGCGCGAGCTAGTTTCCAGCTCGTGACCACAGACCACCGCAGCGCCGGCATCGCTAGCGGTGCGCTCAACTGTTTCGGCCACGTTGTTGATCTGCCGAGAGATATCTTCGGCGACATGCGCTTGCTCTTCCGAGGCAGCAGCCATTTGCTGGCTCATGCCGCTAATGCGTTCAACTGCTTCGCGAATTCCCTTAAGCGCCTCTTGTGCTTCGATAACGTGCAATACGCCTTGATCGGCTTCATTAATCCCAAGCCGAGCAATTTTTACTGCGTCGTCGGCGCCCTTTTTTAGGGTCGCGATGATGCTCTGAATTTGCTCCGTCGACTGGCTGGTTTTGCCCGCGAGCGCGCGCACCTCATCCGCCACCACGGCAAAGCCGCGACCTTGTTCACCGGCTCTGGCCGCTTCAATGGCGGCATTTAACGCGAGCAGGTTGGTTTGGTCGGCAATGGTCTGAATCATTCCTGCAGCGGCCATGATCTGCTGGGTTTCATTGGCTAAGTTGTCCACCGCAGTGCTGATATTGGTCACGGTGGTGGCCAACAGTTGAATCGCCTTGCGCGAGGTGTCGGCCACCTTGTCACCGTGTTCGGCCAGTTGATTGGCGGTTTGTGCGTCGTCTGCGGTTTGTTGAATATGACTGGCCACCTCGTTGATGGAGGCGGCCATTTGGGTCATCGCGGCGGCTGTCATGTCAGTTTCCGCGCGTTGTTGGAGCAAGGCTTGTTCGGTTTGACTCGACAGCCCAGACGAGTGCGCCGCCGACGCAGATACCTGTTTGGCCAAATCGCTTAGGCGGGTGAGGGCGGTTTTCAGTCGGGCATCTTCACTGATTAAAATCATTTCCAGTTGTGCTGATGGGCCGTACATGTCGCTGTAAGTCATGCTGCTGATGGGGTCAGAGAATGAGCTGGGCACATGCTCAATGATTTGCTTTAGCTGGCGCCCATAGCTGGTGTAGGCGTACAGCCCAACCGCTAAAAATAGCCCGCTGATGACCACGCTAGAGAGCGCATCGGCAAGCCAGTGGTTGGCGCCGACAGCGATTACCGCTGCGGCAATCGGCACACTTATGCCTGCGCAAACAGCCGCCCACCGGCGAGTCACGGGTATGGCCTGTTTGCCGTTGCGCAATCGTGCGTACAACAATTGTGCACGCTCAATTTGTTGCGGCGTGGGTTTGACCCTGACGGACTCGTAGCCGGTAATCTGGCCGTTTTCGAGGATGGGTGTGACGTAGGCACTGACCCAGTAATAATCGCCATTCTTGCAGCGATTCTTGACAATACCCATCCAGCTTTTACCGGCTTTCAGGTAACTCCACATCACCGCAAATACGGCGGCAGGCATGTCTGGGTGGCGCACTGTATTGTGCGGGCTACCCACCAACTCTTCACGCGAGTAACCACTGATGTTGGCGAACTCATCATTGCAATAAATGATTTTGCCACGGGTATCGGTGGCTGAAATAAGCCGTTGCTGAGCGGTGAAGGTGTGCTCAGTGTTGGTAACCGTACGAGTCGTAGCCAAGGTAAATCCCCTTCCAGTCAACATCAGCGCATGTGGCTGATGTGCTTAGTCGCAGCGCGCGAGCCTTATGGGCGTGGCGCTGGCGTAAGCAAAAACTAAATGTTCGACGTGATCGCACAGCACAAAATGGCTATTTACCAGCAGCCGAGCGGGTGGGTTGGACTTTGTTCGAGCGCTTAATCTCGAGCATAGACCGCATTTTGGCTTATTCACCTGGGGCATACGCGTGGGCATGGGGTTATTGCTTGCTGCGCCTGCGTTTAATAAATCGCCAGCACGAGAAAATGCTGCTGGCGATTGCCGACCTGCAGCATGACTTCGCTGTCCTGCACCTGGCCAAGCAGGCCTTGACCCATTGGCGAGTGCGGGGTGATCAGCATGATCGCTTGGTTATCCAACTCAACTTTGAGGCCCGCGGCATCTGGGGCGAGCAACAGCCAGCGCTGTTCATCGTCAGCGTCGGCCAGTAGCACCAGATCACCGACACGAATTCCGTGTTGTGGCTGGTGGTGATCTACCGGCAACCGCTGTAGCGCCTGCAAGGCTTGGCTGATCTCGTTCATCCGCCGTGCTTGACCGGTGGCCAGATAAGAAGCCTCTAGGCCCAATGTGTCGTATTTATTCTCAGCGATATTCTCGACGTCGGTGGCCGCCTCATAAGCGCTCTGTGCGGCGCGCTGGGCAATCAGCAAGTCGGCACTCAGACGTTGGAGAATGATCTGCTGCAGCAGGATTTTGTTCATGGTCGGCACGGATTCTGGCGGGCGCGCAGGATAACGCAACAGCCGACACGCGCGCGGCCTGGCGCCACAATCGCGCTGATATAACCGCGCTGTAGCGTGCATTAAAGCGGCGATACTGGCGATTTTTTGCCTTATTCAAGGCGTCTGCAGTGGTGGCTGTCGAGGTCACAGCGGATGCCTGTTTAGCTGCGCGCTTTGGTCGCGCGGAAATGCCGCTGAAGCGCTAAAAAGAAGTACTTGCGGGCTTGACTTGAAAAACTTGTGCACAATTTCGAGGTGCTGTTTCAAGGTGCGGCGGATTTTGCGCACAGGCGCACAATTCTTTCGATTGACTTTTTAAGTGTATGATAAATAACAAGTTTTTTTATTGATCAAAAAACGATCAGTTTAACTTGAGGCCCCATATAGCTGGGTGCAGGGAACCTTTTCCGCAAGTTGTCCACTGAGTTATCCACAGCTTCTGTGGATTGTCCCAAGCGCTTGCTCTAGCTCGGGCCTAAGGGCTTTTGGCAAGATTTTTTTGCCCTTAATTTTCAGTTTTTTGGCCGTTTTTTTCGGCTTGTCCAGTGCTTTTTAAGCAGCGCACTAAGGTTCTGACGGCTGGGTATACTGGCCGGCAGATTTACCCGGAGGCTAAGCATGCCCATCGATATTCCCAACCTGTTGCTCGGCTTGTGCTTGACGGCAATGCCTCTGCTTGCCGTGCTTTGGCAATGCCAGCGTCGGCTGCAGTTACTGCAGCAAGAACGCTTATTGCTGGATGAGCGCCTGAGCACCAGTCAGTTGGCCTTAGATGGTTTTGCTGTGCAACTGGAGGACAGTCGCGCCGAAACAGCACGCTTGCAGCACACCCATGCCCAAGGTCAGGCACAGTTAGCGGCGCTTAACCGTGAGGCGGAGTTGTTGCGCCTGGAGTGCAGCGCCAGTCGTGAGGCGGCGCTGCAGTGGGCGCAAAGCCGCGAACAGAAAGAAGCCGAGTTACGCCGCCTGGATAGCGAGCGAGCGGGGCTGGCCGCTGAGTTACGTGAGCAGCAAGACAGCCATCAACAACGTTTGAGCGACTTGCAGGGCTCGCGCGATGAACTGCGGGCGCAGTTTGCCGAACTGGCCGGCAAGATTTTTGATGAGCGCGAGCAGCGCTTTGCTGACAGCAGTCAGCAGCGTTTGGGGCAATTGCTCGATCCGCTCAAGGAGCGCATTCAGGCGTTCGAGAAGCGCGTCGAGGAGAGTTACCAGCAAGAAGCCCGCGAGCGTTTCTCTCTGGGTAAAGAGCTTGAGCGTTTGCAGCAGCTCAACCAGCGTCTGGGCGATGAAGCCACCAACTTGACCCGCGCGCTTAAAGGCCAGAAGACCCAAGGTAACTGGGGCGAGCTGGTACTGGAGCAAGTGCTAGAACATGCCGGCCTGAGCAAAGGCCGCGAGTACCTGACCCAAGTCAGCCTGAGCAGTGCCGATGGTCAGCGCTTTCAGCCGGATGTGATCATCCAGCTGCCGGGCGACAAGCAGGTGGTGATTGATGCCAAGGTCAGCCTGACGGCTTATCAAGCGCTGGTGGCCAGCGACGACGAAGCAGGCCGTGGTGTGGCGCTGAAGCAGCATGTGCTGTCTTTGCGTAGCCATCTTAAGGGCCTGTCGGTGAAGGACTATCAGCGCCTGGAAGGCCTGCACAGTTTGGATTTTGTCCTGCTGTTTGTGCCCATCGAGGCGGCGTTTGCGGCGGCGCTGCAGGGCGATCCTGGGCTGTTTCAGGAGGCGTATGCTCAGCACATCGTGATTGTCAGCCCGACTACCTTATTAGCGACCTTACGGGTTATCGACAGCCTCTGGCGTCAGGAGCGGCAGAGCCTGAATGCGCGAGAAATCGCCGAGCGTGCCGGGGCGCTGTATGACAAGTTTGTGGCCTTTGTTGGCGATTTGGACGAGGTCGGCAGCCGTCTGCAGCAGTTGGACAAGGCCTACGCCGCCGCGCGTAACAAACTCACCGAAGGTCGCGGTAACTTGGTTAGCCGTGCCGAGAGCCTCAAACAGTTGGGCGCTCGGGCCAGTAAGAGCTTGCCGGCTGAGCTGCTTGAGCGTGCCGGTGGCGAGCCGGCGCTGGATGAGTTGGCCGACTAATACCCGCGTACGCCTGCGGTTAGAGCAGCAGCAAGGTCGCAAGGCCCGCGAGTAACCCAGCGGCCATAATCGGCAAGGTGCACAGCGCCAGTTGGCGCCCGCCGATTAGGGCAATCAGCCCGCCCTTAATCACGCTGTTACTTAGCGCCGCCAGATAAATGCCCTGCACGGCCACTTGATTGCTCAGGTCGCCCATGGCGTTGCGTGACAGCGACAACGTGATGGCATCAACATCGGTGGTGCCTGACAGCAGCGCGACCAGATACACGCCTACATCGCCAAGCGAGCGCCGGCCGGCCTCGACCATAAATACGATCAGTGCCAGCAGGGCGGCAAAACGCAGCGCCGGTGCCAGCTCAAAAGGGTTTTTCAGTAACGGTTCCGGGTTGTTTTCCAGCTCGTTGCTGGCCCGGCGAAAGAACCACAGCGCGCCGGCGGCGTAGCTCAGGGCGCAGATGCTCAGCGGTAGCAGCAAGCTACTGAGCAGCGTTGGGTTAACCAGGCCAACTTCCAGCAGCACCCGCGGGAACATCAGCGCGGAGGTGGCCAGCAGCCCGCAGGCCAGCATTGCGCGCATGCGCGGGCCGTCTTCCAAACGTGCCAAGGTCAGGGTCATGGCGGTGGACGAAACCATGCCGCCGAGCAGAGCGGTGACCAGCAGACCTTTACGTGGGCCGATCACCCGAATCGCCACATAGGCGGCAAAGCCGATGCCCGCAATTAGCACCACCATCCACCAAGTGGCGTAAGGGTTGAACACTTGCCACGGGCCGTAGCCCTCGTTGGGCAACACCGGCAGCAGTACCAGCGAGATAAACAGCAGCTTTAGCGCCGCCGAGACTTCTTCGGCCTTGAACCGTCGCAAAGCGCTGTGCAACGGTTGTTTGAGACTCAGCAGCATGGCGATTACCACTGCGCAGGCGGCGGCCAGCGCGCGCTGGTCGCTGAGCGCCAAGCTGCCGAGCAGAAACGTCAGCAGCAGGGCAATCGCATTGGTCACGCCCAGATCGCCAGTATGTTGCTGCTCACCGATGTAGGCGGCAATCACCAACAGGCCGAAAATCGCGCTGATGCTGATCCACGCACTCAAGCCCAATTGCTGGCCGAGCAGCGCCGCTAAGCCACCGAGCAAGCCCGTTAGGCCGAAGGTGCGAATGCCGCCGATCAAACGCGAGTCTTGCGTCTCACGCGCGCTCCAGCCCCGTTCGGTGCCAATCAACAGGCCGACGGCCAAGGCAGTGGCAAAACTCAGCAGCATTTCCAGGGGGGCGGGCATGAATCATCCTTGGCAGTGATCTTTGCGCCTAGTTTAGCGCCATCACCTGCTCCGGCGGCTTGCGCTGGGGCAAGGTGGCGTCAGAGCAGCTGCACCAAAACGATCTCGCTGTCTTCCTGCGCGCTGATGTGCAAGCGCTGCTCGCCACTTACCGCTAGGCCATCGCGCGCGCTGGCCTGTACGCCGTTGACGCTAATCTGACCACTGGCCGGCACCAGGTAAGCCTTGTGCCGCGCCTGCATTTCCAATTCAAGGCTTTGCCCGGCCAGCACTGTGGCCGCCAGCACCCGTGCTTGGGCGTGGATGGGCAGGGCGTCGGGATCACCGTCCACACCACTGGCCAGCACCACGAATTGACCACTGCGTTCGCCCTTGGGAAAGCTGCGCGTGCCCCAGGACGGCGCGTGACCGTGTCGGTCGGGCAGGATCCAGATCTGGAAAATGCTGCTGGTGACGGCTTCGCGGTTGTATTCAGCATGCTGAATGCCGGTGCCTGCGCTCATCACTTGCACGTCGCCGGCGGCGGTGCGGCCCTGATTGCCGAGGTTGTCGCGGTGGCTGATGGCGCCACTGCGTACATAGGTGATGATTTCCATGTCGCGGTGCGGATGGGGCGGGAAGCCAGAGTTCGCGGCAATCTCGTCATCGTTCCACACCCGTAGCGCGCCCCAGCGCATGCGCAGCGGGTCGTGATACTCGGCAAAGGAGAAATGGTGGCGGGCATTCAGCCAGCCGTGTTGGGCGTGGCCGAGCTTATTGAAGGGGCGTAATTCGATCATGTTGGCGCTCCACTGTCGGCGCAACAAAAAGGTCGCGCGGCGTGATGGCGCTATGATTGATCGGCTTGACTTGGATATAAAGCGCAAAAAATGCGCTTTTATCATCGAATTATTGAATCCTTAGCCGAGATGCAGGTGGCGGCTGATCAGGGCGCGTAAGGCGGCGGGTTTAACCGGTTTGGCGAGAAAATCCAGGCCCGCAGCGTGCACGGCGGCAATTAACTCTGGCCGTCCGTCGGCGCTGATCACCACGCCGGGTATGGGCGACTCTAGACGGGTGCGCAGCCAGGCCATCAGCTCGGTGCCGGTGTCGCCGTCGTCCAAGTGGTAGTCCACCAGCGCCAATTGCGGGCGTACGTCTTCGTCCAGCAGGTGTTCGCACTCCAGCCGATTACGCGCAGTCCACACTTGGCAACCCCAGCGCGACAGCAGGCTGTGCATGCCGCTGAGGATGCTGTCTTCGTTGTCGATGCACAGCACCTGGCAATTGCTCGGCAGCTGCACTGGCGCATCCGCCACAGGGCGCGGTGCCGGAATGCGTGGCTGGCGCACCAGCGGCACGCTGACGCTGAATACGCTGCCTTTGCCCGGCCAGGAGCGCACTTCCAGCGGGTGTTCGAGCACCTTGCACAGCCGGTCGGCAATCGCCAAACCGAGTCCCAGGCCTTTCTCGGCGCGGGTCTGGTGACTGTCGAGGCGTTTGAACTCTTCGAAAATCACCAGGCGTTTGTCTTCGGGGATGCCGGGGCCACGGTCCCAAACCTCCAAGCGCAGCCAATCGCCCTGACGGCGTACGCCCAGTAGCACGCGGCCTTGGGCATAGCGGAAGGCGTTGGTGAGGAAGTTTTGCAGCACCCGGCGGAGCATTTTGCTGTCGCTGTCGATCCACAGACGACTGCTGCGCAGACGAAAATCCATGCCCTGTTCCTGAGCCAGCACCTTGAACTCGTTGCCCAAGGTGTCGAGCAGGCTGGCCAGCGGGAATGCCTTGCGTTCGGCCTGCACGCGGCCGCTTTCGAGGCGCGAGATGTCCAGCAGGTCGCTGATCAGGTCTTCGGCTGAGCGCAACGAGCTGTCCAGTTGCTGCACCAGCCCTTGCGCATCTTTGGGCAAGGCGTCGGTCTGGTGCGAGAGTGCGGCGGAGAACAGCCTAGCGGCATTCAGTGGCTGCATCAGGTCGTGGCTGACGGCGGCGAGGAAGCGGGTTTTCGACTGGTTGGCGGTCTCCGCCACAGCTTTGGCTTCGCCGAGGGCTTGGTTGAGGCTGGAGAGTTCTTGGGTGCGCTGGCTGACGCGCTGCTCCAAGCCTTCGTTGGCTTCCTTGAGCGCCTGCTCGGCTTGGCGGAAGGCGGTAATGTCGGTAAAGCTCATCACGAAGCCGCCGCCGGGCATTGGGTTGCCGATCAGTTCAATAACACGGCCATCGGCGAACTGGCGCTCGGAGGTGTGGGCATTGCCTTGGCGCATCCAGTACAAGCGCTTGTCGACCTGGGCTTGCGGGTCGCCGTCGCCAAACAGGCCGCGGTCAGCGTTAAAACGGATGATGTCGCCAATCGGCCGGCCGATCTGCACCAGGCCTTCGGGATAAGCGAACAGCTCTAGGTAACGATGATTCCAGGCCACCAAGCGCAGCGATTGATCGACCACGCTAATGCCTTGGGTGATGTTTTCAATCGCGCCTTGCAGCAATGCACGGTTGAACTGCAGCACCTCGGAGGCTTCGCCGACGATACGCACCACATCATCGACCTGCATTTCCCGGCCTTCGATGGCGGCCTTGACCACTGCGCGAGTCGAGGAAGCGCCTAAAACGCTGGCCAGCAAGCGTTCGGTGTGGGCGATCCATTCGCTGTTGGCCGGTTGCGCCGGGTTGAAGGCTTTGCCATGGCGCATGGCGAAGCGCTGGAAGCTGTGCAGGGCGCGCTCTTCACCGACAAAACGACCGGCTAGCAGCAGTAGGTCTTCGAGTTGTACGGCCAGCAGGGTGCGGTTGCTCGGGCGCAGGTTGCTGTCTTGACCGATAAAGCGGCTGGCCTGCCAGTGTTCAGAAACGCGGGTGCGCGAGAGCATCGAGACCAGCGCAAACACCAGCCAGTTGCCGGCCAACGCCAGCACTACGCCGAGGGTCAACGGGTCAATGGGCAGGCCCAAGGGCTTACTCGATAACCAACTGAGGCCCGGGAATGCCGACAATGGCCAACCCATGCTGCGCGCCACCACAGGCAGCACCAAGGTGTAGAACCACAGTACAGCGCCGGCCCCTAAACCGGCGAATACGCCACGGCGGTTGGCTTGTTTCCAGTACAGCGCACCGAGCATGGCCGGCGCCAATTGGGTGATGGCGGCAAAGGCGATCTGGCCGATGGTGGCCAAGCTTGAGGTGGAGCCCAGTAGGCGATAGCAGACGTAAGCCAGCAGCAGGATCACCACGATGCTGATGCGTCGTACGCTGAGCATCCAATAACGGAATGCCTCGAACGGTCGCTCGGTGTTCTTGCGCCGCAGCAACCAGGGCAGCAGCATGTCGTTGGAGACCATGGTCGACAGCGCCACGCTGGCCACAATCACCATGCCAGTGGCCGCCGAGGCGCCGCCAATAAAGGCCAGCAGCGCCAGCATTGGGTGCGATTCAGCCAGCGGCAGGCTGATGACGAAAGAGTCGGCGCTGACACCGCTGGGCAGCAGCATTTGCCCGGCCAGAGCGATGGGCACCACGAACAGCGCCGCCAGCATTAGGTAAGCCGGGAACACCCAGCGCGCCAAACGCAGGTCTTGCGGTTCGGTGTTTTCCACCACGCTAACGTGAAACTGGCGCGGCAAGCAGAGGATGGCCAGCATGGCGACAAAGGTCTGCACCAGCATCGACGGCCAGTTCACGCTCTCTTGCCAGAAGGCTTGCAGTTGCGGCGCCACGGTAGCCTTATCCAGCAGGTCGTCGAAGCCGTCATACAGGCCGTAGGTAACGAAGATGCCGACAGCCAGAAAGGCCAGCAGCTTAACCAGCGACTCGAAGGCAATCGCCAGCACCATGCCGCGGTGGTGCTCGGTCACGTCCAGGCTGCGGGTGCCGAACAGGATGGTGAACAGCGCCAAAATCAGCGTCACCACCAGCGCCGTGTCCTGCGCACGCACGCTGCCGGCATCGGCGCCGCCGCCAATCAGCAGGTTGACGCCGAGGACGATGGCTTTCAGTTGCAGGGCGATATAGGGCAGCACGCCAACCATGCAGATCAGCGCCACCGCCACCGCCAGCGATTGCGATTTGCCATAGCGGGCGGCAATAAAGTCGGCGATGGAGGTGATGTTCTCCTGTTTGCTGATCATCACCATCTTTTGCAAGATCCACGGTGCGAACAGCATCAGCAGGATCGGCCCAAGGTAGATCGGCAGAAACGACCAGAGCTGCCCAGCGGACTGGCCAACCGCACCGAAGAACGTCCAACTGCTGCAATACACCGCCAACGACAGGCTATACACCGCCGCGCGCAGACGCGGTGACAGCGGCGTACCACGCCGATCGCCATAAAAGGCGATGGCAAACAAAATGGCCATGTAGGTTAGGGCGACCGCGGCGATCAAGCCGTTGGACAGGGTCATGCACACTCCGACTGCGCAGGGCGAGAAACTCGCGGTAAACACTGGGTGGGCAACTGGCCCGCAGAGCCGCCTGGCGGGCGGCAACATCAATGGCTGCAGTTTCGCACGTCGGGCCAGCGCCGTCAGGAGCGACCAAGGTCGCAGCGCATTGTGTGGAAAATCTTGATCGATCTATCAAGACAGCGCCGCGCTGAAACGATAGCCTGCTCGGCCTCAGGAGGTGTTATGTCCCGTTCACGAGAGTTTTTTCAGGCCGCGCGCGACATGCTGCCGTTGTTAGTTGGCACCATGCCGTTTGGCATCATTTACGGCACACTGGCGGCATCGGCCGGCTTGTCTGCGCCGCAAGCGATTGGAATGTCGCTGTTGGTGTTTGCTGGTTCGGCGCAGTTTATTGCCCTGTCGCTGCTCAGCGGTGGCGCGGGCATGGCGGTGGTGTTGCTGACCACGCTGGTGGTCAATCTACGCCATGCCTTGTACAGCGCCACCTTGCAGCCATTTGTGCGCCACTTGCCGGTGCGTTGGCGCGTGCCGCTGGCGTTTTGGCTGACCGACGAGGCCTTTGCCGTGGTGCAGCACCGTTATGCCGAGGATGATCAGTCCGCGCATAAGCATTGGTACTTCCTCGGCGCGGCGCTGGCCATGTATTTGAATTGGCAACTGTGCACCGTGATTGGCGTGCTGTTTGGCCAGATGGTGCCGAACCTCGCAGCCTGGGGGCTGGACTTCGCCATGCTGGCGACCTTTATCGGCATCGTGGTGCCGATGCTGCGCAATTGGCCGCAAGTGGCGGCGGCGCTGGTGGCCGGGGCGGTGGCCCTGGCGTGCCATGGCTGGCCGTATCAGCTGGGTTTGCTGGCGGCGGCGGTGAGTGGCATTGCAGTGGGTTTGTACCTAGAGCGCCGGCACGAACCGCTGCTGAATGGGGAGGCTGCTTAATGTCGATCTGGAGCCTAATTATCGGCATGACGCTGATCACTTTTGCCATTCGCTACAGCTTGTTTGCCTTCCCGCATCTGCGCTTTCCGCTGATCGTGCGCCAAGGCCTGCATTACGTGCCCAGTGCGGTACTCAGCGCCATCGTTATCCCCGGCATGTTTATGCCCGGCGGTCAGCATTGGCAGTTGGGCTTGGATAACGCCTATTTGCTGGCCGGATTGGCGAGCATTTTAATCGCGGCCTTGACCCGTCATCTGTTGGCGACGATTGGCGGTGGCCTGCTGATTTTCTTCCTGTTGCGCTGGGCGCTGGGGCAGTTACCGATTTGATCCAGGTCTTTTTTGCCAATTACTGCGGCAAAATCGGCCAAGACTGTGGCTTTTCGTCCTTTGCATGCGATCCAATCAGATACGGCCAGTGGGGCCTCAAGATAGGTATCAAAGGACGATGAGCAAGCAATCGCAATTCGCTTTACTGGGCAAACAACGGTTTTTGCCGTTCTTTCTCACCCAGTTGCTGGGTGCTTTTAACGACAACATCTTCAAGCAGTCGTTGATTCTCGCCATTCTCTACAAGCTCAGCCTGGATACCGATCGCGCGCTGCTGGTTAATTTGTGTGCGCTGCTGTTTATTCTGCCGTTCTTTCTGTTTTCCGCGCTGGGTGGCCAGTTTGGCGAGAAGTTTGCCAAGGACGCCTTGATCCGCGTGATCAAGTTAGCGGAGATCGCGATCATGGCGGTCGGCGCGGCGGGTTTCCTGTTCAACAGCTTGCCGCTGATGTTTGTTGCCTTGTTTGCGATGGGCACGCACTCGGCGATTTTCGGCCCGGTGAAGTACTCGATCCTGCCGCAAGCGCTGCGCGAAGAGGAGTTGGTGGGCGGTAACGCGCTGGTGGAAATGGGCACGTTTTTGGCCATTCTCGCCGGCACCATCGGCGCCGGCATAATGATGTCTGGCAACGCCTACGCCAATTGGGTGGCAGGCGCGATTGTGGCTGTGGCCTGTGCCGGTTACCTAGTCAGTCGCGGCATTCCACGGGCCCGTGCGGCCATGCCCGAGCTGCAAATCGATTGGAATATCTTCCGCCAGTCGTGGGCCATTTTGCGCCTGGGCCTGCAGCAACAAACGCCTTCGGTATCGCGCTCGTTGGTGGGTAACTCGTGGTTCTGGTTTCTCGGTGCCATCTACCTGACGCAGATCCCGGCCTATGCCAAAGAGTTGCTGCACGGCGACGAAAGCGTGGTGACGCTAATCCTCACCATCTTCTCGCTCGGCATTGCCAGTGGCTCGATGCTCTGTGAGCGGTTGTCGGGCGGCAAAGTCGAGATCGGCTTGGTGCCATTCGGTTCGTTGGGTTTGACGGTATTTGGCATTTTGCTCTGGTGGCACTCCGACGGTTTTATTCAGGCGGCCGAGGCACACAGCTGGTTGGCGGTGCTGGGTGAGCCACAGGCCTGGTGGATTCTCGCCGATATTTTTGGCATCGGTCTGTTTGGTGGCTTCTATATCGTGCCGCTGTACGCGCTGATTCAGGCGCGTACGGCCGAGAATGAGCGGGCGCGAGTAATTGCCGCCAACAACATTCTCAATGCCTTGTTTATGGTGGTGTCGGCGATTGCTTCGATGCTGTTTCTCAGCGTCGCTGAGCTGTCGATACCACAGCTGTTTCTCGCGGTGTCGTTGATGAATGTGGCGGTTAACAGCTACATCTTCAAAATCGTCCCCGAATTCAGCATGCGCTTCCTGATCTGGCTGCTGACGCACTCGATGTACCGGGTCGAGCAGCGCAACCTGCAGGTGATCCCGGAGGAGGGCGCGGCAGTGCTGGTGTGCAACCACGTGTCGTTTGTTGATGCACTGTTGGTGGGCGGCACTATCCGTCGGCCGATACGCTTTGTTATGTATTACAAAATCTACAACCTGCCGGTGCTCAATTTTATCTTCCGCACCGCCGGCACTGTGCCGATTGCCGGGCGCAGTGAAGACCTGCTGATTTACGACGCAGCGTTTAAAAAGATTGCCGAATACCTGCGTAATGGCGAGTTGGTGTGCATCTTCCCCGAGGGTAAGTTGACCACCGATGGCGAGCTGAACGAGTTCAAATCAGGCATTGAGCGCATTCTCGAAGACACTCCAGTGCCGGTGATTCCGTTAGCGTTGCAAGGCTTGTGGGGCAGCTTCTTCAGTCGCGATCCGGGCAAGGGTTTGTTCCGCCGCTTATGGTCGCGAGTGACGCTGGTGGCAGGCGAGCCGTTGACTCCGGCGGCAGCTGATCGGCAGACGTTGCAGGCGCAGGTGGCGGCTTTGCGCGGCGCGATACGCTAAGCCAGTGATTCTGCCCGGTCAGGCCGTATGCCTGGCTGGGCAGAGCGTTGTTCAATGGCTGAGTTTGAGTCCGAGCAAGCCGCAGACGATCAGCGCAACGCTGAGCAGGCGGATTGGTGCCATCGACTCACCAAACAGCATGATGCCGACGATTACCGTGCCGACTGCGCCGATTCCGGTCCAGATGGCGTAGGCGGTGCCGAGTGGCAACTCTTTCATCGCCAGACCCAGCAAGCCAAGGCTCGCCAGCATGGCGGCGACGGTGATGACGGTGGGTAATGGGCGAGTAAAACCCTCGGTGTACTTCAGGCCAACGGCCCAGACCACTTCAAACAGACCGGCGCAAAACAGAATAATCCAAGACATGCGAACCTCCAGCTAACAAATTAAGGGCTGGGGCCGTCCCCGACGATCACTGTTATGTGCCAAGGCCGTCCTTGGAGGTTGGCTATTTTGCACCTATAAAAAAGCCGAGCAAGTTCTATGAACGGGCTCGGCTGTTATCGGTTGCCCTAAGGCTTGCCTTCGCGCCGTCGGCGTGACGGTGCCGGACGCAGGCTTAGATGCCTTGTGGGGTTTCTTCGCCGCCGAGAGCGTCGAACAGTTGCGGTAGGAACTCGCCGAAGGTCAGCATCATCAGGGTGAAGCTGGCGTCTTGTTGGCTCAGGTCGTCATCGCCACCGTCTTGCTCGGCCTGGTCTTGCAGCAGGTCTTCAAAGCGCAGGCGCTTAACGATCATCTTCTCATCGAGCACGAACGACAGCTTGTCCTGCCAGGCCAGCGATAGCTGAGTCACTTGTTTGCCGGTACTGAGGTGCAATTGGATCTCGTCGCTGGTCAGGTCTTGGCGCTTGCAACGAATGATGCCGCCGTCTTCCTGCGGGTCACGCAGTTCGCATTCGTCGAGCACGGTGAAGTGGTCGGCGGCCTGCTGGGTCTTGACCCATTCGGTGAGCACGGCGGTCGGGGCCATTTTCACGGTTAGCGGGCGAACTGGTAGCGAGCCAATGGCTTCACGCAGCGTCGAGAGCAAGTCTTCGGCACGCTTCGGGCTGGCGGAGTTAACCAGAATTAGGCCTTGCTTGGGGGCGATGGCGGCGAAGGTGGTGGAGCGGCGAATAAAGGCGCGCGGCAGAAAGGCTTGGATGATTTCATCCTTAATCTGGTCGCGTTCCTTTTTGTACACCTTGCGCATTTGCTCGGCTTCGATCTCGTCGACCTTTTCCTTCAGGGCATCACGCACCACGCTGCCCGGCAGGATACGGTCTTCTTTGCGCGCGGCAATCAGGATGAAGTCTTGGCTGACGTGCACCAGTGGGGCGTCTTCGCCCTTACCAAATGGGGCCACGAAGCCATAGGTGGTGAGCTCCTGGCTGGCACACGGGCGAGCAGGCTTGGCGGCTAGGGCGGCTTGCAACTCGTCGGCAGCGAAGGGCAGATCCTGGGTAAGGCGATAGACAAGCAGGTTGCGGAACCACATAAGGATCACTCTCCATTTACAAAGTGCGCATTATTCT
>RCMZ01000386.1_pt1 | contig 26353 bp, 24 predicted proteins | sample 2041141 | NCBI WGS metagenome assembly RCMZ01 (sample SAMN09708263, study PRJNA481090) | Wastewater metagenome, whole genome shotgun sequencing project. | biome: sewage; isolation source: Davis station wastewater (DW) | place: Antarctica: Davis Station | collected 2010-03-01
TGATCGTTTTTGATTGATTTACCGCTTTCAAAATCGGCGGTGGCTGGAGTCAGTCAGAAATACATGACTACTTCAGACCATCCTTAGAGACGTCTATTTGCGCCTTATGCGGGGTGATAAAAAACAGGTTACGATGGCCGCCACGTTCGCCACGTAATGCCGCGTGCTCGATGAACTGGTCGAACACGTTGTAGGACTTGCCAAAGCCGGTGCCATCGTTGGCGAAACTTACCGACGGGTTAGGCTTGGCTTGCCCATTGAAAAACGGCGCCAGCCGGGCTCGGTGCGAATTTATTTCGTCGCTGAGCTCAACACTGACCGCTCCCTTCTGCGGAGAAGGGAGGCCAGCGAACAAATCGTCATTGTCCAAGGCTGGAGTTTCTGAAGGGCGACTTTCGCCTTTGGTATCCCTAAGTTTCTTCTGCATTGCAGCAATCCTGTGCTTGTCGAGGCAGCAGATGTTGCTCCCTCCAAAAAACAGATTGATGGCTATTCATCTATTCAAAATGAACCTGTCTCCGGCTATGCGTGCACTGTGATATTCCGCGACAGTTGTGGTTCAAATTGGGCCGAATGTGAGCAGCTTTAGGCCATAACCTGGGTATCTAGGGGTTAGCCAGCCAGTGGGTGCGACATCGCATTTGATTTCGGCCTCTAGCCGGTTCAATAGGTCGACATAGTCGCCTAGCGAAAGATCGTAATTGCCTTCGAATACGAGGATTGCATCGACCGCAGTAGTGAGTCTTGTATGCCCAGCCTGCTCTAGTAATGAATCTATAGCTGCATTTGGTGTTGGGCCCCAACTGGTTACTGCTTGACCAATGCAGTGTTCAGGCAGCTGCCATGTGGGGTAACTATCCCAGTTCAACCCTGGGATGCTTTGCATCTCTCTTGCTATGTACAGGCTTGTCCAGAAGTCACACAGAGCTTGCTCAGTGCACCATAAGTAGCTGCGATAACCCGGATATGCTTGTGCCATGCATGGGGCTAAATGATGGATGTGGATGATGCCTGCTAGTCGATCTAGTTGACTCGCGGGAGGTAGCTGGTCTGGAGATGAGCAGAAAAAATGAAGCTCATCAAATTGCTGTTCAGGCCAAGGTTCGTCTAGTCCGTGAGCAGAAAAACGATGCCTGTCGAGACAGTTGATGCTTTCGGGGAAATAAGCCCTGGGCAGTTCAAGTATTTGGTCTGCTAGTCGCTGAGCTTCGGCTTGTGTTTCTGCGATCAAGGCGATATCGAAACTTACCGAGTATTGCTCCCGTAGATTGAGAGCTTTCTGGTGCATTTCTGTCGTAGCGCTGTCGGTATCGTCACCTTGGTTTAAAAGGTGGTACAGATAGTCGCGCGGCTGCATGCGCTTGCGATGCGCGTCGTTCATCTTTAGCGCACCTGCATGGGGCCGTTTGCGCACTTGTAACCGGGGTATTGGGCTTCAGCCGTGACGCGAGCCATCTCGGAGCTGACGGCCTGTACCGTGATTGTAAAGTTAGCGCGTGGTCCCGCATTAGGTGTCACACGCTGCAGGAAGGCAGAGTAGGTCTTCATTGCTGGGTCTCCATGGTCAGATGACAGGAGACAGAGTGGTTCGGGTATGCGACAGCCTGTGTCGCATTAAAGTTTTTCGTAGAGTGACATCATCCGTTTCGCTGATGTCGCGATTTGCTCTCTCAACTCGATTGGCTCAATAACCTCTAGATGTTCCCCCTGACTCAATAGCCATAGATCAAGCCCTTGGCTGAGGTGCAGGTGTCCAGTCATAAGCCACCAGCCATCGGCAACTGCCTCCAGCTTTTGATCAGGAGTTAGTGCGTTTTCTCGCAGTCGCTCGCAGAGCGTATGAGTGATGCGCAGCTTCAGTAGAGTGGGATTTTGTGATCTTTGGCTTATGAGGCTGTGCCTAGCCTCATTTGAGTTGATGTCGAAGTCTTCAGGTGCTTCCAGCTTTTCCCAGGTTGTCTTCACGGACTGAAATCGATGCAAGGGAAGGGCGGCAATGCTGCCTTTGGGCAGACCTCTGAACACGCACGAGAGGTAGATGTTGGAGTCTTGGTATGACAACCCTAGGGGCTTTAGGTGGAGTTGACGAGGCTCAGTGGCTCCGCGCTTTAGGTAGAGCGCCTCAAGAGGTGAGTCGTCCAGTAGTGCCTGCTGAATAATTTCTAGCACCTCAGGTTCCACCACGCTTGGCTCCAACACCACGAAGCGGGTATTGCTGATGATCTTGCCCGAACAGTCTTGGGCTGGCCGGCTACCCCTGAGCAGGGATTTAGCATACTCATGTATCGGTGCAAGCTTTTGCACCTGGGCCGCCATTCCGAAGCGAGCGGCGTGATCCATGATCATGACCAGATTCATGGCGTCGGTTGGCAGCATGCTCAGGCGTGACAGGGATTTTTCAGCCCACCACAGTTTGGCTCTGCCCTTGGGTCGGCTGTGTACATGGGGATACGTTAGCTCTAGGTCACTCAGATCTCGCTGGATGGTGCGCTTGTCGACATCAATGCCCTGGCTGGTCACGCGCTCGTGAATGGCTGTGCTGTCGAGGGCATTTTCCTTGTTGGGGAGGAGGCCAAGAATCAAGTCCTGGCGGTATAGCTGCTCCATGATGTCGTCCTTGCTCGCATGCGACATGAGCTGTCGTAAGGCTGTAGAAAATGAACTGACATGATCAGTCACGAGACAGCAGCATGAGCAAATCTGCCGATGTGTTCAATCTGATGGATAACCTTCTGCCACTGAGCAATCAGGTTGAGATCGCTGAGCCTGGTGAGATGCAACGTCTATATGCCGGTATCGGTATGCCCGCGTTGCGGGTTGCTGAGCTAGCCGAGCAAAATCGTTTATTCACTTACTACGAAATCAAGGCAGCCAATCCACTTCTGGGGCTGACCGATCCGATTAGGCTTCGCCGCTGTTATGAGCAGCTGCGTGCACAGGCACTGCAAGGTGATGCTGATGCGCTGAACGACCTGGGCTGGCTTTGGCTCAACGGCTCCCGGTTGGAGCCTGAGCCAGTCCTGGCCAAGCGTCTCTTCAAGATCGCAGCTGTATTGGGTTCTTCAGAGGCGTTATTCAATCTTGCTGAGCAGGCCTTCTATGGCAAAGGTGTGAGGACCAATCCGGCCTTGGCCATCGACTATTACGAGCAGGCTTTTGAGTCTGGTATTACCTGCGCTGCGCAGGCTCTAGGTGGCTTGTATGAGCGCGGGGATGAAGGTGTGCCCATTGATCATGCGAGTGCCATTGCTTGGTATAAGCGAGGAGCGGACGAGCAGGACACGATGGCGTGTTTTCTTCACGGGCGGTTGGCTTTGGACGAGTTGTCCTCTGAATACAACCCGGTCGTAGGCCTCTACTGGCTGCAGTGGGCGGCTATGAGCGGCGAGGTGCTTGCGAGTGAGTGTTTGGCTGATTTTTACCGCTCCACCTTCGATACTCCGCCTGACCCTAATGGACGGCTGTACAGCTTCTGGCGAGATCTCGCGATCAGCCAAGGAAGTAGTTTGGCGGAGGAGATGATGGCGCGGGATGGTCAATGTCTATTGGCCAGTAATCGATAGTAGGATGCAGCTGCGTGCCGATCACATGTCTGCAGGCGGAGGGCTAGTCCCTGCAGCGCTTATAGCTGGTCGGTAGCGTGTCGACCTACAGTTTTGAACCCATTTTAAGGAAGTCAGAACAAGATGCTGGATGTCTACCAACTTGCACCCCACACCCAGATAGATCAGGCGCAATCCTATATTCGTTCCTATCCACACATATTGGCTTCCTTGGCGTCCTGTCAGGTTTTGACGGAGCGAGATTTTGTCTGTGGCGCACACATGGTTTATGGCTGGATGCCAACCATTTTAGAGATACACGTCACTGAGTCATTGAGTGTGCTAGATGGAGTGTCGTTGCTGAATAAGGCACGTACCCAAGGGCAGCTCAGCTGCAGCGAAATTCAGCAGCTTGCCCAACTGGTTAATCGCTCGGTGGTTGGTGCATCTAAGTTGTTGCACTTCGTGAATCCCGAGGCTTTTGCGATATGGGACTCTAGGATTTATCGCTTCATCTATGAGCAGGCGCCCCATCAAAATCGTGTCAACAACGCTGCTGCATATGAGCGCTACCTGATGCTTCTTCAGCAGCTTCGACAGGATGAGCGATTTCCGGTTTTTCATGCTTCCATCAATCAGAAGATGGGCTACCCAGTCTCTGCTCTACGTGCTCTTGAGGTGGTTATGTTCCTCAATGCACAAGGGGCTACCTCTAAAGCGCCTGCTGGACAGTAGGCGGAAGTTCTCATGCAGTTTTCCGCTCAGATCCTAAGCACTATACAGACAACATAAGGCTGGTGATTGCGACACCGGATGTCGCAACCGCCATGCACTATTGCCCATAACGGTGCATACGCAGGAGCTTTACCTATGCAGGAGCTTTCCCCGGGGCTGATCGTGATCCATGGCAATCGTATTGAGGAGCTGAGAGCTCTTGCGGTGGAGTGGATGCGTAGTCATCCGCTAAAACCATTGGAGAACGAAGTGCTGCTGGTACAGAGTAACGGCATCGCTCAGTGGCTGAAGTTGGCGCTAGCCGAGCGGGAGGGCTGCGGTATTGCCGCAGCGCTGGATGTGGGCCTGCCGGCACGGTTTCTTTGGCAGGCGTACCGCAGTGTGTTGGGCAGCGACGCGATTCCGCAGCAGTCGCCGTTGGACAAGGCCCCCCTCACCTGGCGCCTGATGCGCCTCCTGCCTGGCTTGCTGGCGGGCGAGGCCTTCGCACCGTTGCGCCGCTTCCTGGCCGATGACGGCGACCTGCGCAAGCGTTATCAACTGGCAGAGCGGCTGGCCGACCTATTTGATCAGTACCAGGTTTATCGTGCCGACTGGTTGGCGGACTGGGCTGAGGGGCATGACCGTCTGCGCACGTCGCGTGGTGGCGAGCAGGAGCTGGGCGACGAGTCGCGCTGGCAGCCGGCGCTTTGGCGTGCACTGTTAGCCGAGGTTGGGGATGAACACTTGGCGCAAAGTCGCGCCGGGGTGCACCCGCGCTTTGTAGCGCGACTGAATGAGCTGAGTTCACCGCCGCCCGGCTTGCCGCGTCGTATCACGGTGTTTGGTATCTCGTCCCTGCCAGCTCAGGTGTTAGAAGCGCTTGCTGCCATAGCGCGCTTCAGTCAGGTAATGCTCTATGTGCAGAACCCCTGTCAGCACCACTGGGGGGACATCGTCGAAGACAAGGACCTGCTGCGTCATGAGTACCGTCGCCAGCAACGTAAGCCTGGTCTGGCTACGCCATTTGGCGAGGCTGATTTGCACCAGCACGCCCAACCGCTGCTCGCCGCCTGGGGCAAGCAGGGACGCGATTACATCAACCTGCTGGATCAGTACGACGAGCCACAACGTTACCGCGAGCAGTTCAAACGCATCGATCTATTCAATCCAGCGCCCGAGAGCCGCCTGCTGAGCCAGTTGCAGAACGACATCCTCGACCTGCGTCCCCTGACGGAGACCCGCGAAACCTGGCCGGCGGTGGATCTGGCGTGCGACAACTCGCTGCGCTTCCACGTCGTCCACAGCGCTCAGCGCGAGGTCGAGGTACTGCACGATCAGCTATTGGCCTGCTTCAGTGCAGACGCGACTTTGCGCCCGCGAGACGTGATTGTCATGGTGCCGGATGTGAATACCTACGCGCCTCACATCCAGGCGGTGTTCGGTCAGTTTGCCAGAGATGATCTTCGGCACATTCCCTTCACCCTTGCCGACCAGGGGCTGCGCGGTAAGGACCCGCTGGTTATCGCCCTGGAGCATCTGCTGCAACTGCCAGATAGCCGCTTCAGTGTCAGCGAGATACTGGACCTGCTGGATGTCCCTGCCTTGCGTGCGCGTTTTGCTATCCATGAGGACGAACTGCCAACCCTTCGGCGCTGGCTAGAGGGGGCTGGTGTTCGTTGGGGACTGGACGCTGACCAGCGTGAGGCCCTCGGTGCTGGCCAGGGCTTGGAGCAGAACACCTGGCGTTTCGGTCTGCGGCGCATGCTGTTGGGCTACGCAGTGGGCAGCTCTGGTGCCTATGTCGATATTGAGCCTTACGATGAAATTGGTGGCCTGGATGCGGTGCTGATCGGTCCGCTAACGCGTCTGCTGGACTCCCTTGAATACCAGCTTGAGCAACTGAAGGTGCCCGTCACACCCATGCTCTGGGGTGAGCGGTTACGTGGGCTGATAGAGGCCTTCTTCTTGCCTCAGGGCGAGCGTGATGAAGTGCTGCTCAATCAGTTGCAGGATGGCCTCGACAGTTGGCTGGAGCTCTGTGAAGACGCCGTGCTGGAGGTGCCTTTGACCCTGCCGGTGGTACGTGAGGCATGGCTCGGTGAGCTTGATCAGGGCCGCCTCAGTCAGCGCTTTCTGGCTGGTGCGGTGAACTTCTGCACGTTGATGCCCATGCGCGCCATTCCATTTCGTCACGTCTGCCTGCTGGGCATGAACGACGGCGACTACCCGCGGAGCCAGGCGCCGCTGGACTTCGACTTGATGGCCGGCGACTACCGCCCCGGCGATCGCTCTCGCCGAGAGGATGACCGCTACCTGTTGCTGGAGGCGCTGCTGGCTGCGCGAGACCGGCTCTACATCAGCTGGGTGGGGCGCAGTATTCGTGACAACAGCGAGAGGCCGCCATCAGTACTGGTTGGTCAGTTGCGTGACCACCTCGCTAACGGCTGGACTCTGGCTAGTGGCGGAAAGTTGCTGGACGCCCTGACCACCGAGCACCCGCTGCAACCTTTCAGCCGCCGCTACTTCGACGCCGGGTCGGAATTGTTCAGTTATGCCCACGAGTGGGCTGCGCTGCATGGTCAGCCCTCTGCCGGCAGTTCTGGTGAAAGCCTGCCAGCCTGGGAGGAGGGGCTGTTGCTGAGCCCTGAACTATTGCAAAGCTTTCTGCGCGATCCAATTAAGTGTTTTTTCACTCGCCGCCTCAAGGTTCACCTGGACGAGGAAGTGCAAGCCAGGCTGGACAGCGAGCCGTTCACCCTTGATGGGTTGGAGCGCTACCAGTTGCAGGACAACCTGCTCAAGTCCGCCGTGCTGGCTCGGGATGTCGATGTGCCAACCGCACTATTTGGCGCTGCTGAACGCCTGCAGCGTAGTGGCGTGTTGCCGCTGGCAGGCTTCGGCGAGCACTACCGCGCTACGTTGCTGGAGCCTTTGCCTGCTCAGCTGCAACGCTACGAGAGTCTTTGCCAGCTTTGGTCAGTGCCCGTGGAGTCGCCACGGCAGTTGAGCTTTTGTGCTGCCGGCGTGCAGCTGGAGGGCTGGCTTGGTGGTCTGCGGCAAAACGCTGATGGCAGCCTGGCACGCCTGGAGCTATCGCCTGGCGCGCTGGCTAAGAAAGACGTTTGGAAGTGGCACCGTCTGTTGCGGCCTTATGTGTTGCATGTGGTAGCGGCCGCCTGTGAGGTGCCAATCACCACATTGCTGGTGGGCGAAGATCAGGCACTGGCTTTTGCACCACTGCCGTCTGAGCACGCGGCGCAAATTCTTATCACCTGGTTGCAGGCTTGGAGCGCCGGCATGCAGGCGCCGCTACCTGTGGCGCTCAAGACCTCTCTGGTCTGGTTGCAGGAGCAGAACGACGACAAGGCTCAAGCTGCCTATGAGGGCGGCTACAACTTCACGGGTGAAGTGGAAAATAGTGCCAGTCTGGCCCGGCAGTTCCCCGACTACGCCAGACTGACTGCCGACGGCCAGTTCCCCCTGTGGAGTGAGCGCCTCTATCAATCGTTGCTGCACAGCAGCCCCGTCGCCCTCAAGGAGGATCAGGCATGAGTCAGTCCCCACGTCCCCTGGCCCTCAGCTTTCCGCTGCATGGCAGTCGCCTGATCGAGGCCAGCGCGGGTACCGGCAAGACCTACACCATTTCCGCGCTCTACCTGCGCTTGATCCTGCGCCACGGTGGGGAGGCCGCTTTCCGCGAGCCGCTGCTGCCACCGCAAATTCTGGTGGTGACCTTCACCGACGCTGCCACCCGCGAGCTACGTGACCGCATCCGGGCGCGCTTGGTGGAAGCGGCGGCGGTCTTTCGCGGCGATGGCCAGCCGGATGATTTGCTGGCTCAGCTTCGTGATGACATCCCCGAGGGCGAATGGGCGGGCTGCGCCCGTCGGCTGGAGTTGGCTGCGCAGTGGATGGATGAGGCCGCCGTGTCCACCATCCATGGCTGGTGTCAGCGCATGCTGCGCGAACACGCTTTCGATAGCGGCAGCCTGTTCAGCCAGACCCTGGAAACCGACCACAGCGAACTGCTGGCCGAAGTCATACGGGACTATTGGCGGCAACATTGCTATCCGTTGGAGAAAGCTGCTCTGGACTGGGCTGTGGGCAACTGGGGAGCGCCGGCCAGCCTGGGCGGGCAGTTGCGCCCGTTGTTGGATGAGGTGACGGTTGTTTCAGAGCAGCGGTTAGGCGAGTTGCTGGATAGTGCCCTACTGGATCGTGAGAGCGCGCTGGCGATGCTCAAGTCTCCCTGGCTTGCCTGGGCTGATGAGCTGCAAGGGTTGCTCGACAAGGCGGTGGGTGATAAGCAAGTTGACGGCAAGAAAATTCAGGCACGGTTCTACAAGCCCTGGTTCGACAAGCTGCGTGAGTGGGCAACCAGCACGGAGACCTCCCTCGAACTGGCTACAGGTTTCACTCGCCTGACTCCTGACGGCCTGGCCGAAGCCTGGAAGGGGGACCCGCCCAAACACCCAGCGCTGGATGCGATGGTTAATCTCAAACAGCAGCTTGATAGCCTGCCCGACCCAGCCGAGGCAGCACTGCGTCATGCAGCAGCCTGGGTGCGTCAGCGCTTTGATCGCGAGAAGCGTCAGCGTGCGGAAATGGGTTTTGACGACATGCTCACTCGTCTTGATGCCGCCCTGCAAAGCGAGAACGGGTCGCGCCTGGCTGAGGTCATTCGCCGTCAGTTTCCAGTGGCGCTGATCGACGAATTCCAGGACACCGATCCGCTTCAGTACCGCATCTTCGACACCCTTTACCAGGTCGAAGCCAATCGCAACGACTGTGGTTTGTTTATGATCGGTGACCCCAAGCAGGCGATCTACTCCTTCCGCGGCGCGGACATTCACACCTACCTTAGTGCGCGCCGCGCCACTCTCGGCCGGCACTACAATCTGGATACCAACTTCCGCTCCAGCCAGGACATGGTGGATGCAGTGAATGAAGTATTCCTGCGCGCGGAGCGTCGCGAGTACGGGGAAGGTGCGTTCCTTTTTCGCGACGATCTGCCCTTTGTCAAGGTCAGTGCTAAGGGGCGTGAGGAAGTCTGGACGGTGGCAGGGCAGGCCCAGCCTGCACTCACTGTCTGGCAGCTTCCCACCGACGAGCCCGTGGCCAAGGGTGCCTACCGCAATGCCCTGGCCGAGAGTTCTGCCAGTGAAATAGTGCGGCTACTCGACCTTGGCCAGCAGCAAAGTGCCGGTTTCAGCAAGGATGGCCAGCTGGCGCCGCTGCAGCCTAGCGATATTGCTGTGCTGGTACGAGATTTCAAGGAAGCCCAGGCCATTCGCGGTGCACTGGCTTCACGCGGAGTACGCAGTGTCTACCTGTCGGATAAGGACTCGGTATTTGCCGGTCAAGACGCTCGTGACCTGCTGCTGTGGCTGCGTGCTTGCGCCGAGCCGGATCAGGAGCGCACGTTGCGCGCCGCATTGGCCACCGCCACCTTAGGGCTGGAGCTGACCGAACTGGAACGGCTCAACCTCGACGAACGCAGTTGGGAGCTCCATGTCATGCAATTCCGCGATTATCGCCAACGGTGGCAACGTCAGGGCGTACTGCCCATGCTGCGCCAGTTGCTGCAAGACTTCGAGTTGCCTCAGCGGTTGATGGGGCGGAGCGACGGCGAGCGGGTACTGACTAACTTGCTGCACCTGGCTGAACTGTTGCAACAGGCTGCTGCCGAGTTGGACGGGGAGCAGGCGTTGATTCGTCATCTGAGTGAGTTGCTGGCCGGGGAGGGGAAAGCCGAGGAGCAGGTGTTGCGCCTGGAGAGTGACGAGGCTCTGGTGCGCGTGGTGACCATTCATAAATCCAAGGGGCTGGAGTACCCGCTGGTATTCCTGCCTTTCATCTGCGCCTTTCGCCCGGTGGACGACAAGAAACCGCTGCAGGTGCATGACGGCGTACGCCGCCAGCTGGTGCTCAAAGCTGACGCCGACACTGTGGCTCGCGCTGAGCAGGAGCGTCTGGGCGAAGATCTGCGCCTGCTTTATGTGGCCCTGACCCGTGCCCGTCATGCCTGTTGGCTTGGCATCGCTGATCTGAAAATCGGCAACGCCAAGAAATCGCGGTTGCATCAATCGGCCCTGGGCTATTTGCTCGGAGGCGGGGAAGGGTTGGCGCAGAGTGCGGATCTGCAGCGCTGGCTCTTGCCCTTCGCGGATGAACCGCGCAGCGCAGTGCAGCAGGTGCCCGAGGCCACAGAGCAGCAATACCTGGCGCGGGATTGCGACGAAGTCGAGGCGCGCTGGCGAGTCCCTCAGCGGTCTGCCGCAGAACATTGGTGGATTGCCTCCTACAGTGCGTTACGCATGGAGGAGGGCGAGGTGCAGCGGCCCGGCCGTTATGACGATGCCGCGCCGGACAGCCCGGCGATGCAGAACTCCACTGATGACGAAACGCCTGGTCTGGTGCAGGCGCCGATGCCGGTCTCGGCACAAGGGCTGCACCGTTTTCCGCGTGGGCCCAATCCCGGTACCTTCCTCCATGGTTTGCTGGAGTTGGCGGCCGTTGAAGGCTTCGGTCACTTGGCCAGCACTCCTCAGCAGTTGCGCGAGCTGCTGGCGCGCCGCTGCCAGCGGCGGGGTCTGCAAAACTGGATCGCCCCGTTGCACCAGTGGATGCAAACGCTGCTGGTACAACCGTTGCGTCTCAGTGATGGGCGGTCAGTGAGTCTGGCGGAGCTGAAGCAGTATCAGCCTGAGCTGGAGTTTTGGTTCGAAGCCAGTCAGGTGGATGTCCTTCGTCTTGATGAGCTGGTGCAGCGCTTCGAGTTGCCTGGTGTACCCCGGCAGCCGCTATGTGCCGACACGCTGAATGGCATGTTCAAGGGTTTTATCGACTTGGTGTTTGAGCACGAGGGGCGCTACTACGTGGTTGATTACAAGTCCAATTGGCTGGGAGTCGATGAGGCCTCTTATACCCAGGAGACGATGACTGCGGCCGTGGCCAGTCATCGCTATGACCTGCAATACGTACTCTACGTACTGGCGTTGCACCGGCAGCTGCGTGTGCGCCTGCCTGACTACGACTACGAGCGTCATCTGGGGGGGGCGCTTTACCTGTTCCTCCGTGCGCCTGCGACGGGAACCTATCTGGCGAAACCTCCGCGTGAACTGATTGATCAGCTAGATGCTTTGTTCCAGGGCGAGCCTGGGGAGGTGGCGGCATGAGCTCGATTCTGAATGACCGCAGTGAGCTCATTGCCCTGCTAGCGGCGTGGAGCGAGCGAGGCTGGCTACGTGAGCTGGATCTGGCATTGGCGCAGTTCTTCGTGGAACTAGATCCAGCAGCTTCGCCGCTATTGATTCTTGGCGCAGCTCTTGCCAGTCATCAACTCGGCAAGGGGCATGTGTGTCTGGATCTGGAGGCAACCTTGGCTGATCCAGACTTTGCTTTATCCCTGCCGCTGGAGGGTGAAGATGCCAAGCAAATTACTCTACTGCCGTCCCAGGTGCTGGCTGGCCTCACCCTAGAGGATTGGTTGGTGAGCTGCGCAGGCAGTGATCTGCTGCAGAACCGCGAGGGTGCTGTCGCACCGTTGGTGTTGGAGGGGAGCTGTCTATATCTGCGTCGTTACTGGGACTATGAGCGCCGTGTGGCCGCGCGTATCACCGAGCGGCTGCGTGCCGTGTCGGACATACCGGCTGATTTGGCGCAGCGCCTGGACACGCTCTTCCCTGAGCCACTGATGGTGGACGGTGAGCGTCTAGCTGACTGGCAAAAACTGGCCTGCGCCCTGGCGGTGCGCAGCGCCTTCACAATGATCACCGGCGGCCCCGGTACCGGCAAGACCACCACCGTGGTGCGTCTGTTGGCACTGTTGCAGGAGGCCACTATGGCCGCTGGCGCGCCACTGCGTTTAAGCCTTGCCGCGCCAACCGGCAAGGCTGCTGCCCGGCTGACCGAGTCGATCAGTGGTCAGGTGGCATCCCTTCCGGTGGCTGAAGCCGTAAGGCAGCAGATTCCTAGCAATGTAACCACGCTGCACAGACTGCTCGGCAGTCGGCCAGACAGTCGCCATTTCCGCCACGATGTTGGCAACCCGCTACCACTCGACGTATTGGTGGTGGACGAGGCCTCAATGATCGACCTGGAGATGATGGCCAATCTGCTGGATGCCCTGCCAGCCCATGCACGTTTGATCCTGCTGGGCGACAAGGACCAACTGGCTTCGGTGGAGGCTGGCGCAGTGTTGGGCGATCTGTGCCGTGACGCGGAGACTGGTGGCTACAGCACTGTTACCTATGATTGGCTGCAAGACAAGACCAGCGAACGCCTGACCGACCCGGCGCTGGTCCCGGGCGAGCAGGCGCTGGCTCAGCACATTGTCATGTTGCGCCATTCGCGACGCTTTGCCGGTGCCTCCGGTATCGGTCGTCTGGCCCGTGCGGTAAACGATGGTGACGCGGAAGCCGCTCGTGCCACATTGACCGAAGGATCGCAGGATCTGCATCTTCTGCGTTTGTCGGGTGAGCAGGATCGTGCTTTTGAGCGGTTACTGCTGGAAGGCTTGCCTGGTGCTGATAAACGACCGATCGGGTACGCGCATTTCCTGGAATTGATGCGGGAAGAGCGACCAACCCTAGACGCAGCTCCTGAGGCATGGGACATCTGGGCTAGCAAGGTGCTAGCGGCCTTTGATCAGTTTCAGTTGCTCTGTGCCGTACGCAAAGGTCCCTGGGGCGTTGAAGTGCTGAACGAACGGATTGCCCAGGCTCTACAGCGCCGCGGCCTGTTGGAGCAGGATCATGGGTGGTACGAAGGGCGTCCGGTGCTGGTGACGCGCAATGACTACAGCCTCGGGTTGATGAACGGTGATATCGGTATTGCCCTTCGCCTACCGGAGCCCCCTGATTCACCCGGTGCGATCCCGCGGCAGGTGCTGCGTGTGGTGTTCCCACGTAACGACGGTAGTGGTGCGTTGCGCTACATCCTGCCAAGCCGGTTGAGTGCGGTAGAAACGGTGTTTGCGATGACGGTGCACAAGTCCCAGGGTTCGGAGTTTGCCCACTGCGCGCTGATCCTGCCGGAAGTCCTAAACCCGGTGCTGACTAAGGAGCTGATTTACACCGGCATCACCCGTGCACGGCACTGTTTCAGCCTGGTGGAGAGCTATGTCGGGGTATTCGAGCAGACAGTACAGCGCCGCGTTGAGCGGCGTAGTGGCTTGAGAAAAGCGTTGGTAGGCCTGGAATAATTGCGCTGACGGGGCGACATAAGCTGTCGCCCCGTCAGGCAACTTGGTTGTGGCGCTACTGTTTAGCCAACTTCCTAGGGCATGCGTTTGGGCTCAAGTAGCCTTGATGAAGAGTAATACGAAGAGTTGGGCTGCTGGCGTTCTCTGAAGCGGCTTGGGGGAAGGTTCATCTCAATCAGATGAACCAGCGTCCATCGTTACCCAATCACTGGGTAATTGGCATCGCCCCATAATGTGTCTTCGCTGTCCAGCATGATTTGGATGACCAAAGGTGCAAGCTTGCTGAGCAGACTACAGCAGTCCCGCAACTGATCTCTGTTCACCTGGCTGTTCCAAGTAGCACCTCCGTGTATTAGCTGGTTCCGTAGGGTATAGATGCGGTTGAACATTACGCCAAGGACTGCTGGAGTGTTGCGGTTGGCCAAGGGTTTTTTGTCCGCGGGCATTACTCGCGCTCGATATTGGTTCACCCCGATAGAACGCTAGAATTATATATTCGAATGAGTGGTACTGCGTCGAGCGTCGAGTGGCGCGGCGTAGCGGCTTGTGAGAGACGCAGATACGCTATTGATCGTAGGCATGGTGTTTAGCATCGCGGATGCGACATATCTTGTCGCGCTCGATAGTTACGTTAGCTTCACTTAGCCACAACGAGCGATGTCGATGCCAATACCCCCTAGCCCTTTTACCTTCACGTGTACCCGCTGCTCCTGGAAAAAAACGACCATCCCGCTCAGCGATGTACTGAATCTTGAGCGCGATTGGTTCGCCCAATGCCCTCAATGCTTCGGCGAACTGGAGCGGCGAGGGGCGACACAGGCTGAGATATTCAAAGCGCGATTGGAGCAGTTTTTTCAGTAATCGATGGAGATCGATGTCGAGGTGAAGCCCACTTGAACTACTCAAGGTAAGTAGTGGGCGACACGAGCAGTCGTGTCGCTAGGCAGACTATATTTGTGTGCGGATTTGGTGTTGTCGGTTATGGCAATGAGCAACTAGTTAAGCTATGGTCGCGAAATAAATGGCGAATTAAAATTTGCATTGCTCACCTGATGAGCAAGGGATATTTGATGTGCGAAGCGAAGGATACGCTGCTTATACAGTCTGCTTTTCTGCGGCTATTTCCTCGAATGCCTCGGGCCCGCGCCACGCCGTCTTGCTGGATACCTGCGCGAAGAAACCTTCTTAGCATGTTACGTAAATCCCACAACTCAATCGGGATCGCAGCCGCCTCATGACCACAATGTATGGCCGCTCAAATGCGCCCCCGCGTGCAGATAATTAATCTAATAAAGGAAGATGTTGTATGGCTTGTGGTGACTTATGGGCATTCTAGTGGGCGTGGTGGTTTCTTTTATTGTGTTGGCCGTGCTTTCCAGCCTGATCGAGCGAGGCGCGGCTACGAGGATGTTACGCCCCTATATCGGCTTGCTGCTGATTACTGCGGTGATTGCCGGTATTGGCGTGTTACTGGGCTTCTTGTCTCGTGACGTGCAGGCGTTTTTGTTCATGGTGGCCAAGGTATTGGCAGTACTGGTCGGTGTAGCGCTCTGCTTGCACCTGATTGTCATCATCGGCAAGCGTTGGCTCTAGTCTCGCCGGGGGCGACAACTCTATGTACAAACTGTTTACGTTCAGCAGCCTACGAAGCGATGGTCACGGGTCGAATGAAGCGAACATCTCCATCCACGGTTACATCGCGGGCCGCAATTGTGAAGACCCCAAAACCTTTCTAGCGAGCATTCCGGAGTCTATCCATCATCACACCAATTTTTTGCGTTCTGGCCGTCTAGCTTCTTCGTTCGCTTCAATCGTATGTCGAAAAGCGCCGGCCTGCGTATCCAGTGGAGTGTTTGATACTGATCCGACAGGAGTGAGCAGCTTGTTGCGTCATCTCTCGTCACCGAGATGGCTTCACCACTTTTTTGCCATCGCTTACTGAATTATCTCGGACTTCAGGCGCTCCTAGGCGTACATCTTTTTGGGACGACTATTTTCGTCCTCCAACTCGCGCAGCCGGGCCATCAATTCCCCAAAGCGATGCCCTGGTAGTTGGGCGCGATTTCTACGGGCAATTTCCGAAATGTGGCTATGAGCCGCTGGAACGCCGCCCTGCAACTCGGACAGCGATACGCAAGGCTAAGCTGGAAGACCTCTTCTAGCTTGATCATCATAAGCGACTAAGCCAGTGCTGGAGAAAGGGCATTGCTCTTGGCAAGCTGAGTAGCACGACATCAGTCAGACAAAGGAAAGAGCATGATCTTACTGGCACTGCAGGACGAAATTAGAACCCTGATTGAGAAGCAGCAAACCCTGATGGCCAGGCTGAGGGATGACGGGACTATTTGGAAGTACGAGCCCAAAGCTAACGCCCTGACACAGGCTGAACTGGTGAGGCAGATCGCCGCACTGGCCAGTGACAAGGTAAAGGTTCAGGCCTTGGAGTCGACCATCGCCGTGATCGGCACCATGAAGGCGGGCAAGTCGACCACCATCAATGCGCTGATCGGGGAAGATGTTTTGCCCCATCGCCTGACTGCCATGACGACACTGCCAACCCTGATCAGGCACAAGCCAGGTCAGAAAGAGCCAGTGCTGAAGCTGAACAAGCTGGATGTATTTAAAAGGCTGGTTGATGAGGTGAAGGCGAAAGTTGATGCACTTGATGGGCAGGAGAGTGATCAATCGAAAATCAACGAAGCGCTGACTACGGTCAAAAAAAGATCAGCTGACATCCGCCAGGAGTACGTTGGTAAAGACGAGATACATCAGGCTCTGTTTCTGATCAACGACACCTTGCGACTGGCCGGTCATGACAGCTTTGCTATTGAGCTGGATAAGTATCTACAGCAATTCACCGAGCTCACTAGTCTGCCTACCGTGGAGGTGGAGTTTCGCTGCCTGGCCGGTAACCCTCAGAGTGCTCACCCCGGTTCTCTGGCGCTGCTTGACACTCCTGGCCCCAACGAGGCCGGACAAAGCGACGTTTTGAAGGGAATTCTCTCTGAGCAAATAGAGAAGAATGCGTCGATGGTTTTGCTGGTTATGAACTACACCCAGCTCAATACCGAGCAAGATTCTGAAATCCGAAACCAGATCAAGAACATCAAAGAAGTCTTCAAGGATCGCTCGTTCGTCGTAGTGAATCGCTTTGACGAGAAAAAGCAGAATGACCTGGATGAGATCCAGACCAAAAAGATGGCAAGCGACTTGTTGAATGACAGTATCGATGATGATGACTTCATCACGCCTGATGCTGTTTTCCCGGTCTCGTCACATTACGCCTTCATCGTGGAGAAGGTCAGGCGACAGATTGAGGCAGGGGTGGAGTTGGCGAGTTTCCTCTCCGACAAGCAGAACAGTGACTTTATCGAGGCCGCCTTCGGCGTGATAGAGCAAGACGAGATTGAAGAGCTGACCTTTGAGGACATCGAGAAAAAGAGCACTCGTCTGCTGAAGCGCTCGGGCTATGGGCTCTTTACCAAAAACATGCTTGAAAAGGCCTACACCAAGGCTGGTGAGAATAGCCTGCAGGCGGCGCTAGCTCGTCTCAACGAAAACGTTGGCAAGATCGATAGTTTTTCTACGGTTGTGCGAGGCGGTCTGGCGCAGGAGATGCACGCGCTAATGGAAAGCATCGAGCGCACCAAAAGTCTCTGCCACGCAATTGATGCCGTTTACCGCAAGCTGGATGAGGTAAAGGGCAGCGGAATTTCCGAGTACAGGCAAAAGGCACGCACTGCACTAATGGTGCATGTCGAGGATATCAAGAGCAGCATAGGCAAGGAGTTTGTCAACGCACGGAGGGCGTTGCTTGGGAAGCTGAGAGGCGACCTGCAAGAGAAGTCCAGTCAGAAGGCGGATCAAGAGCGGCAAACATTCATGACTCGTGCAGCAAAACGGGAGCTGCTCGTTATCGAAAGCGATCTGAATATTCTTCACGCTGAAATAGATAAGCACTCAAAAGATGGCGATGGTGTTCTTAATTTCGGCGCTGACAAGCAAGCCGCGTGGCGTTTCAGCCAAAAGGCCAGCGGTGTGATTAATAAGTTGTTCTCTTCAATGGTCGAGTCGCTGCAGGAACAGTTGAGTCAGCTGGAAGAGAAAATTCAGCATGAGATTCAGGTTGAATTGCTGGGGCAGTTGGGGAAGCTCTGTCAGGATTATGAGGCTGAGATGCAGGGAAAGGGTTTCGATTTTGACGTCCGCCTTGCTGACAGTCTCGTTCTGGATGTACTGGGTGATGCTCAGGTAAACGTCAATGCGGGCGATGCGATTGAAACCTATCAAGAAAGCGTAACGCGAACTTGGAAGAAGCAAACGCGACGTGAAGGCTGGGTACACAAAACTTTGAAGGTTCTGAGTTTTGGGCTGAGGGAAGACTATGCCGTAGAGCTTCAGACCAACACAGTTGACGAGGCGCGTTTTAAAATTGTGCTTGATGACTACGTACAGAATGCCAACAGCTTGGCGGATGCATTCTTTGCAGATGTGGACGCCCGCCTAGCGAAACAATTTGAAGAGAAACTGGTTCCAGCGGTAGACGAGGTTTTCTCTGGTGTGATCGAAAAGGTTAAGGGGATTGAGGGGGCACTGGAACAGTCAAAAAAGCTTAAGGCTGAAAGTGTGGCCGTCACGTCTGCAATTTCGGCGACGATGGACTGGGTAAAAAGCGAGAACGTTAGTCAACTCAAGCGGCTAGCAGTTGCAAGGCTAGGTATTGAGTCCTTGGCAGCCGGTAAATAGGAGTGGGTATGACAGCGATTGAGTCTGCAGAAATGGAGCGTCTGGTTGAGGCCTATCCGCATCTTGAGGAGAAGGCCATTGTCGACTTCATCAATGGCTTTAGCGTGATGACGGATCATTTGAACGAAAAGCGTAAGGTAGCCAAGAGGGGGCGATCGGCTCGGTTTTTGGATCGTTTGACCGGTCAGAGTGTCCTGCGTCAGGAACTGATCGACACCAGTATGGAAACCAGCCTGGTCTTTATAAAAGACTATGTGGTCGCCAACGAGAAACGTCTGGTTAAAAATGAGCACTTCCTGCATCAGGTCATGAGTAGCGTGAGCCTGCTGTCTGCAAAGCTGCGTGAGGTTGCTGGCGATACTATTGCCTTGCGTCAAGACCTTACTGAGCTGGCTGATAAGGTGGGTCGTATGGAAAAGTCGCTGAGCCAGCGAATGGACTATTACGAGCTACATAACCGCGCCATGGCCGAGGTTAAGCTTGCGCTCAGCATTTTCGCCATGAAAGAGGCTTTGTTCTCTCCGGAGCAGAGCCTATGGATGCTGCTCACGCGTCTTAAATACGGTGATTTTGGGGGCTGGATTAAAGGCGGCGAAGGTAATCATCAGCATAAGCAAAGTGTCCAGGCGGCCATGCAGACATTGAGAAATGACTGCCTACGTATCTTGTCTGAGCTGACAGGCCGCTCGATGCATCAACTGGTCGACCGTAAAACCCTCTTTGCTCAACTGTCTTCCGAAGACGAACTGCTGCAGGACGCGTTGTGCCTGGTAAGTGAACATGGCTCCAACTTGCTGGAGCCAGTGATGCTTGCAATCAATAGTGGAGAGGCTCCTACGTTAGGCGGCGAGCTCCCCTATGTATTTTCTAACGCCAGTATTTATGACGAGATGTCTCATTTGCTTAAACCGGGAGAGCGTAATGCTGCAGTCCACTAAATTGGGGTTGGTGCTGTCTGGTGGTGGTGCCAAAGGTGCTTATCAGGCCGGAGTTGTCCGCTATCTTGCGGAAAAAAATATCCAGCCGGACGCGGTGTCTGGTGCGAGTATCGGTTCTCTGAACGGTGCGGTAGTTGCAAGCGCTGGCAATGTTCAACAAGCGGCTGAAACGCTGAAACGTGTCTGGCACGAGGTTGCCGAAAATTCGCCGTTGAAAATGGATGCGCTAGCATTCCTCTCTTTCATCCTCCGGATTTCGTTGGCCGCTTTCGGGGGGGCTCCAGGACGCATTGCCGCAGCCTCAACCCAGCATTTGGCTCGCGTACTGCCAGAGAAGTACCACAAATATGTGGGCGATCCCGTTTTCTTCGACAACTCACCCAGTGTCGATATTTTGAATCGCTATGCAGGGCTGGACGCGAAAGATTCTGGTCTGCCTTTCTGGGTATCCGTCTATGAAAGCGACGGTGCGATTAAAGACATGCTTGGTTTTGCGAAGAGCAGCCTAGGCCTTGCCGAGTCCAAAGACTCAGACTTCATACATGTTAATCCATTGTCAGAGGATGAAAAGCGTAAGGCGTTGCTGGCTTCATCGGCGATTCCCTTGGCTTATGAAGCACAGATCATCGGCGGAAAAAAATACTATGACGGGGGGTTGGGCGGGGCTAGATCCGTACAGGGTAATACGCCGATAACGCCGCTGATAGAAAATGAAAAGTGCAGTCACATCATTGTGACTCACCTGCAAGATGGAAGCTTCTGGGATCGTAACCGATTCCCTGACGCCACCATTCTCGAAATCCGGCCTCGTGGTATTGCCCGTAAGGGTTTGCTCGACATGTTGAGTTTTGAACGTGACACGATCCTCCAGTGGATGGAGCAAGGCTATGAGGATGCTAAGGCCAGTATCGAACCTGTTGCAGACGGGCTAGCTGCCTTCAGCAACAGCCGAGAAAGTCAGAAAAAGCTGGATGAGTCCGCGAAGCAAATGGCTGGCGCGCTGCAGTGGCTGAAAAACTAAAACGTGTTGGCTAGTCTTCGGGTATGCGTTTTCACGGTCATCTGGCCACCCATTCCACGTGCATCCAACCAGCGGCCCGGACAGGCGGCGATGCATGACTTCTTCACTACTATTGGTCTTTTTTCGAAGCTGAGAGATCGTCGGGGAGCGTATATCCATGTGTAAAATTCGCGAAGTGCTAAGTCTCAAGTTCGAGGTCGGACTATAGGCTCGCTATATTACGGTCAGTGTGCCGGTCGGTCGTGTCACCGTCGGCTATGACCTTTGCCGCTTTTCCGCCTGCGGCCTCAGTAGGCTCTGCTCGAATCAAGAGCAGCTGCGTTGATAGACTTATCCACATTTGCCGGTAACAAAATCAGCAATCCGCCTTGGGTCAAATTTCAATCGACAGGGTGGGGCAATTTTCCATCAGCGCCAACAGTCATCGAACGGTTTTATCTTCAATCAACGAACCTATGTCCGCCTTGGCATGGCAGCTTGGTTTGACGTTTGTCTTTTCTGTCGTATACAAAAATAATTGGTCGACGTATTGCGATAGCTTTTGCTCATTGAGCATGCTGGTTATGTGCGAGCTCGTTCGTACGTATAGAAAGAAGAATCAGCATGAACACAGATACCCAAAGTGCTTACCGCTCACTAGCTACACACTTCTACGCGACACGCTTTCCAGAAATCCCTGTATTAGCGCAGGATGAGCTGGATGAGTTCAGCATCATCGGTGCGCTGCTCCGTGCTGCCCCCGAGTATCGGCCTGACTACTTCAGAAGGCTGCGTAATGCACTCGCGCTGGATCAGAAACTCAGAGGGCATTTCTGGATTGCGCAGGAGATCAATCGCACACGTAATCCGGTTACCGTCTTGGGCTTGCCTCGCAAACGCAAGCAGGCGCGGCGGCAGAGAATTTCTGATGAAGAGTTTGGGCGCTGGGTTAAGGGGCTGTTAGCGAAGGAGCTGGTGGTTGAGGCGGGTGCTCTGTTGTTGATCAGTATGACTGGCGCGCGTCCTTGTGAGCTTGGTGGCATCAGTATCAATGGCAATCGCATAGTGATTCCTGGTGCGAAACACAGCCACGGTGGTTTGCGTGGCGCCGACCGCGTGCTTGAGGCCAGTGAGGATTTTTGCAGGCTGGTGAACAATGCGCTGGAGTACTTTCATTCTGAGGCCCGGAGCTTGGACTCGATCCGCATGGCGCTTCATTGTGTTGCTCTTGAGACCCTTCCGGGTAGAAAGGTGCCTAGCATGTACACGTTGCGTCACCAGTTTGGATCAAATCTCAAAGCTTCGGGACTGTCGCGCGTCGAGATTGCTTATGTGATGGGCCATCAAGCGACGGACTCAATTGCACGATACGGCGATAAACGATTTGGCCGCGCTGAGGCTGTCCAGGTGAAGCCTGCACGAGAAGCAGACTTGTCGAAAGTTCGAACAACACATGCGGCCTACGCTCGATCTCCTTCAAAGGCCTTGCGCATAAGTTGCTAAGTTTCGAACTCACCGGGCACCTACCTTCAGCAGCTCTGCCCAGCGGGTGGTATAGGAGGGAGAGAGCAATTCTCTGCGCATGCCCCATTCAGCCTGTTTGACATTTCGACCTGGTCTTAATGTCCCGCTTCCCCATCGCTTATTGATCGCATCCAGCGTACTCATCAAACGCTCCGTTTTGATGGGTTGCTCGGGTGTAAAAAGGTCGGGGGTGTATTCATCCCGCCGGCATAGATCTAAGAGCAACACCTGGGCTTTGGCGTAGCTAAATCCATCCCGGTATAGCCGGTTAATACCTTCTCGGGCAGCGGCAATGATCAGACGAGTGTCATCGGTCGGGTAGGGCAGTTGGCAAAGCAGGCCATTGGCATATTTGGCCTCGGTCGGATTGAACATGCCGGTGCGCAGGCTGATGCGAATCTGCCGGCACAGTGAGCCTTGCTGGCGTAGCTTTTCCGCAGCTCTTGTGGCGTAAGCGGTGACAGCTTCCTGAATTGGCTCGATGGTTTTCAGGCGCTTACCGAATGAGCGGCTGCAGCATATTTCCTGCTTTGCTGGCGCGGCCTCTTCAAGCTCTAGGCAGGCAGTGCCACAGAGTTCGCGTGCTGTTTTTTCGATGATTACGTTAAAGCGCTTGCGCAGTTCCCAGGCATCGCAGTTGGCTAGATCCCAGGCGGTCTTGATACCGAGTGCGTTGAGATGAATCTGCATACGTTTGCCGATGCCCCAAACTTCCTCTACGGGCATAACTTTGAGCAGTTTGTCGCGGCGAACTGGGTCTCGTAGATCAACCACACCGCCAGTTTGGCGTTGCCAGCGCTTGGCGGCATGGTTGGCCAACTTTGCCAGCGTCTTGGTGCCGGCAATGCCGATACCGACGGGGATGCCGGTTTTCTGTTTGATTTCGGTTTGCAGTGTTCTGGAAAGATTTTCTAGTGATTCCGGAATGCCGGTTAGGTCGGCAAATGCCTCATCGATGCTGTAAACCTCTAGCGCAGGCACGCGTGCCTCAATGATGCTCATTACGCGTTCGCTCATATCGCCGTAGAGCGCATAGTTGCTGCTGAACGCCACGACGCCCTTGCGCTTGAGATCGCCGCGAATCTCATGGAATAGAGCCCCCATCTTCACGAAAGGCTTGGCATCTGCTGACCGAGCGATCACACAGCCATCGTTGTTACTTAGCACGACTATCGGCGTGCGCTGCAGGTCTGGTCGAAATACACGCTCGCAGCTTGCGTAGAAGCTGTTGCAGTCGATCAGGGCAAATACAGGGTCAGGCATGGGCGCGGTGATTACGCAGGCTGTGGCTCACGACGCCCCAAATCATCAGCTCGTCATCGTCGAGCACGTAGCGCGGCGAGTAGTCCGGATTCTCTGACTGCAGCACATACGACTTCTGGCATCTGCCCAAGCGTTTGACGAATACATCACCGTTTAAGCATGCCACCACGACATCACCTGGCTTTGCCTCCAGCGCACGGCTGACGATCAGATGGTCGCCATCGAAGATACCCGCCCCGATCATGCTGTCACCGCTGACCATCACGACGTAGGTGTGCGGTGCATTGATGTCCAGAAGCTCATCCAGGGACAGCTTGTGTTCCATGTGATCCAGCGCCGGGCTGGGAAAGCCGGCTGGAATGTGTGCATCAAAGAAGGGGAGGCGAATGCTGCTGGCGTGGAATGCACCAAGGATCAGGGCGTTGCTCATGCGTAATTGTCGGTTGCTGTATATGCGTACAGTATCCGGCAATTTTGAGATCCAGCAAGGCGCGTCCGTCGGTATAGAGAGGCATGTGCTCTAAATGTTTACGGGTGAAAAGTTTACGTATCGCCTCCAGATGTTCAGGTGCCTATGGTTGATTCATCTCAACCCGAGGAGGTTCGCCATGATAATTCTGAGTTCAATGACTGACCACGTTTTGCTGCTGAGCGTTCTACTGCTGATTATCGGCCTTTCCAGGCTGGCCTATGGCGGACGGCAAACATGAAATCATCACTCAGCGGTTGAATGCGCTGGCTGCCTACTCATTGGCTAGTCATGGTTGGGTAGGGGATTGAGCTAGACACCCTCGTTATGTCAGCCAAAAGGCTAGCGCTCATGCAGCTCCAGAGCAGCCCGCGACCGCTGAGTTATCTCATCTCGCAGTCCCTGTGGCTTATGAACCTGAATGCCCCCTGCGTGAGATAGCACCCACCACTTCAGCTCCCAGCTGTCATTTACAGTAGCTGTCAGCCTTGAGCCGTCATCCTCTGCAACCAGCAGCATGTCGTGTGAAATGGGGGCTTCTTGCAGAAGGCGGGCAAGGCCTTCGCTCACCCAGGCTTCAAGCTGAATCTTCTCGTGTGTACCAAACTGCATGGCGCCGCTATCGACATAGTCCTGCAGATTAAATCCATCGGGTTTGCAGCAGGCACTTGCGAGCCGGCGCGCATCTTCGAAGCGATGAACAACGAATTGGCGGATGTCGTCGAAGGGTTCGGCGGTGGCAATGAGGTACGTGGTGTGTGCTCGCTGTACTAGACCCAGGGGGTTAAGGGTGAAGTTGTGGAACTGATTCTTGTGGGCTGAGTAGTAGCGGCAGCTCAGCTGGGTGTCGTTCATCAATGCTTGCTGAATAATTTCCAAGAGATCGGCTTTGATCTCGGGAGGAGTCTGGGAGAGTTCTGGCTGTACGCTTGCCACCTTGTCCAGCCAACGAGCTGAAGGATTTTCTTCGCTCATGGCTTCCAGCTTTTGCCGGGCCAAGTTGAAGCGCGGCTCTAGTGTTCTAAGCATAAAGGCTGGAATCAATGGCCTGATGCTGTCTTCCACCAGTCGCAAGGTAAGAGCTTCGCTGAGTGAAATGCCAGGAAGCTCGGCACTTTTGCCGGGCATCCAGTGCCAGCCGTAGGGCATGCCTTTGCTGTTGCATTGCAGTGGGAAAAGCCTGGAAAGCTCGACGAGGTCACGTTCGATGGTGCGCTTGGTGGTCGGGTGCCCTGCGTCACTGAGTAGGCTTTGCAACTCAAGCGTTGTGATACCCGGCCCCTTGGGTGGTAGCAGCTTGAGCAGTTCCCATTGGCGGGTCAGTGTGCTGCGACTGGTGGCTGATGGCACGGCGTTCATCCCTAAAATCGGCTGCATGCCAGCATCATGATGTGCCCAAACGCTTCAATCAATGTTGGGGCGGTTGCTCAGCACAAAAACACTGCGATCTGGCGGAATATCACTGCGCAGCAAATCAGCCAGCTCCAATTTAGGTTGCGGCATCTTCTGCGGCTGTGAATCCGAGAGGAGCTGCTGGCCGGACCCTAGAAAATTCGGTTGAGACCGTCAGCATCAAGCTGATGTCGTTGTGGTTCTCGGCGTTCTCGCTCAGCTCCCCGCTAAAAAACGCTTCACTAAATGCGCTGCAGATTTGTGCAGGTGTCGCCTCCAGCTCTTTTAAAACTTTATGTCTCTTCCCCAGTAACCGCTCTACAGCGCCTTCGAAATCATCGGCGCTATAGGCTTGGGATGTTCCCTCCGCTGCATCAACCATTTCGCACTCCTGCCTTGCCGCTTAAACGATCTGCTTTGTTGGGTGTTTGAAGATGACCTTGGGGCAAAGTTTTACCACTCAGCAAAACCAATCGCTCTCATGGTCGTGGCGGTTTTTAAGCTGCTTTCGGCCAGTAAAGCATCAACCACCTGATCGGCATTGGTGAATGGTTGGAAGCGTGCACGTCGTGCGACAAGTGCAAAGTCACCGGGAGTCAGGCAGCTTTGCCGAAGTAGTCTGGCGAGGTTGAGACTGTCTGGCTTTTTAAGGCCCATTTGCCGCAGATACTGTCGAAGCAGGTTGGTGATCTGTTCAGCGCCGAGGTAGTCGAAATTGATTTTCAAGTCGAAGCGTCGCAATGAGGCTTCGTCAAGGTTTTCCATCAGGTTCGTGGAGGCTATAAACAGTCCGCGATAGCTCTCCATCTGCGTCAGCATTTCGTTCACTGCACTTACTTCCCAGCTGTGGCGTGCTTTTCGACGGTCTTGCAGGAAGCTGTCAACCTCGTCCAATAGCAAGACAGCATCACTATCTGTGGCCTGCTCAAATGCTCGTGCAAAGTTCTGCTCGGTCATGCCGACGTAAGGTGAGATGAGATCGGATGCCCGGCGAGTCAGAAGCGGTTTGCCAAGTTGAATTGCCAACCAATGACCAAAGGCGGTCTTGCCTGTGCCCGGTGGGCCGTAAAAGCATAGGCGCGCCTCGCCATGATTGCGCAACCCGGTAAGCAGTTGGTCGAGAGGCATGTTGGTATTGGCCAGGTCTGGGCTGTAGAACTCAGGCAATACCTGCATACGACTTTGTCCCAGGCGCGCAAACCCTTGGGCTTGCAGTGTGGCGTTGACCAGAAACTCGACTGTCGTGTCCAAGGTCGCAGATGCGTCCTGAGCCGGGCTGTTTGCCACATCTATGGCCCGCGTGATGATGGCAGGCATGAGCTGTTCATGGTCGGCGAGCTTCTCGATTAACGACTGGCTCAGACGGTTGTCACTGGCATTGCGGATGATGCCTTCGCGCTGAAGTCGAGGTGGGTTTTCCAGTTTGAGCACAAGGTCGAAACGCCGGATGTAGGCATTATCCAAAGCCCTAAGGATGGTCTGAAGTAGTCATGTATTTCTGACTGACTCCAGCCACCGCCGATTTTGAAAGCGGTAAATCAATCAAAAACGATCAAA
>RCMZ01000355.1_pt1 | contig 26347 bp, 28 predicted proteins | sample 2041141 | NCBI WGS metagenome assembly RCMZ01 (sample SAMN09708263, study PRJNA481090) | Wastewater metagenome, whole genome shotgun sequencing project. | biome: sewage; isolation source: Davis station wastewater (DW) | place: Antarctica: Davis Station | collected 2010-03-01
AGGGACGGTGCCAGCCGGCGAGCTTGCCGAGTGCCTGCAGGCCGACGGCGTGTTCGCCCGGATAGATGATCGCGTGACGGGGCGCCGCGTCGGCGGCGTCGGCCTCGCCTCCGGCTCCGTGTTCTTCCTTGCGCCCGGCTTCCTCGGGGGCTCTCGTTGCCTCCGTTTCCTCCCCCGCGAACTGCTCGGCGAGCCAGCGCTCGACCGTGCGCACGCTGAAGTCGTCGATCGGATCGTCCGTGGCCGGGCCGGATGCGCCCTCGGCCTGCAGCGCGCTCCACAGGGTCCGGCCGGCGTGGCCGATCAGGATCAGCTGGCGGTAGCGCCGCGCCGGGTCGAAGCGGGCGCGCAGGTCCGCCGCCAGCCTCCAGATCGAACACCGCCTGCAGGTTGAGGCCGGCGCGGTCGAGCCGCGTCGCGTCGAGCTTCCTCATGGCGCGTCCTCGATCTGCGCCAGCGCCCGTCCGATCGCCTGCGCGTCGTCCGGGCGGACCAGCCGCCCGACTTCCCGGCCGTCGCGCAGGAACACCAGCGTCGGCCAGAGCTTGATCCCGAACGAGCGCCCCAGCCGGCGGCCGGGGCCGTCCTCGATCATCAGGCGGCGCACCTGCGGATGCGCGGCGAAAGCTTCGGCGATCAGGGGCTGCGCGGCGCGGCAATGCCCGCACCACGGGGCGCCGAACTCGACCGCGAGCGGGCCGCCGAGCGCATCCAGCTCGGCGCGCGACGGCGGGTGCGCGGAATATTCAAGGCTCGGTCCCATCTTCTCTCCGGGAAATAGGCGGAAGCGGATATTACCTTTCGCGGGGTATTGAACGGTATTCCAGACGCGCTATACAGGAAAAAGGGGGTTCCCAAACGCTTCGTCTGCCGTGCCGCAAAGGAGATTGCTCATGTTCGATTACCCGCGAAACACCCAGGGCAGCGCCCGGGCCAGAAGGTCCGGCGACGCCCGCGAGAACCTCCGCGAGAGTCTTCGCGCGGGGGCCGGAGGTTTGTTCTCCGGCCGCAACGCGTCGGCCCGCACCGTTCAGACCGGGCCGGAAGACGGCGGTTTCAATTTCCAGGAATGGGCCGAGCTCGCGCAGCGCGACCCCGCCGCCTTCGAACTCCGTCGCCGGCAGACCATCGAGCGCTTCCTGAACGCGGCGTCGCCCAAGCAGCGCCGGCGCGGCGCCGTCTTGCAGCACGAGATCGACGCCGCCAGGAAGCAGGCCGGCGATCCCCGGAAGTCCCTGCTGATCCTTGCCCGCATGATGTGCCAGGAGCTGAGCTTCCTCGGCGAAGGACTGCTCGGCCTGAGCTACGCGATGCGCCGCTTCGTCCACCCCAAGGTGGTGGGCGAGCGGCGCCTGCTGGCGCGTTCGCCGCGTCCGTGATCCGCCTGGGCGGGCGGCTCGGCCGGTAGCGCGTTCGCCGGGCGTTGCGGCGGGGCGGGGGCTTTCATCGCCCCGCAAACGGCCGGGCGCGGGCCGCGCCCGGGGGGCGGCGCGTGCCGAACGCTCACCGAATTCTTCCCGCTCCGGCTTCGGCCCGCTCAGGCATTGCCCCGGCGCCGTCGCGGAACGCGCCGCGCGGGGGCGGCGGCGTTTGTTGGTAACATGCGCGCTATGAAAATTGCCACGCCTCCCCCTGAAACCATCGATTTCCACGGCTTGCCCGCCGTCCGCATCGTCAGCCCGGACGGTGCCGCGGCCGTCGTCACCCTGCACGGCGGACAGCTCGTCTCGTGGATTCCGGCCGGCGGCCGCGAGCGCCTCTTCCTCAGCGAGCGCGCGCGTTTCGCGGCGGGGCAGGCGATCCGCGGCGGCGTGCCGGTGATCTTCCCGCAGTTCGCCGACGACGGCCCGCTGCCGCGCCACGGCTTCGCGCGCACCGCCGAGTGGTCGCTGGCCGACGCGCGCGTCGGCGAGGGCTACGCTTGCGCGACCCTGCGCCTGACCGACAGCGAGGCGACGCGCGCGCTGTGGCCGCATCCCTTCGTCGCCGAGCTGACGGTGATGATCGAGGGCAAGCGCCTGGACATCGAGTTCGAGGTCGAGAACACCGGCGCCGAGGGCTTTTCCTTCACCGCCGCGCTGCACAGCTATTTCAACGTCGCGCGCGCCGACATGTGCCGCGTGCAGGGCCTGGAAGGACTCAGCTACATCGACCGCGCCGACGGCGGCAGGCGCAAGCGCGAAGAGGCCGAGGCCATGCACTTCGAGGCCGAGGTCGACCGCGTCTACCTGCGCGCCGACAAGCCGCTGCTGCTTTGGGAGCCGGCGCGCAGCCTGGCCATCGAATCCGAGGGCTTCCCCGACGTCGTGCTCTGGAATCCGTGGGAGGACAAGGGCGCCGCACTGCCCGACATGACGCCGCGCGGCTTCCGCGACATGCTCTGCATCGAAGCCGCCGCGGTCGCCCAGCCGGTCGTGCTGGCGGGCGGCCAGCGCTGGTTCGGGCGACAGACGGCGATCGCCCTGTGAGCGGCGGCGCGCCGAAGGGCGGAGCGGCGGGAGGAAAGGCGGCGAAGCGGGCGGCGAAACCGGCGAGTAAGCCGGCAATGAAGTCGGCTGATGGCGCGGCCGCCGGCGCAGCGAACGAATCCGTGACCGAGTCCGCGCGCGCGCCGGCGGCGACGAAAGCCGGCCTGCATCCGCGCAACCGCCATCGCACGCGCTACGACTTCGTGCGCCTCGTCGCCGGCAGCCCCGAACTCGCCCGCTTCGTTGCGCCCAACGCCTATGGCGACGCCTCGATCGACTTCGCCGATCCGCAGGCGGTCAAGGCGCTCAACCGCGCCATCCTGCTCTGCGACTACGGCGTCGCCGGCTGGGACATCCCGCCCGGCTACCTGTGCCCGCCGATCCCCGGCCGCGCGGACTATCTGCACCACCTCGCCGACCTGCTCGCCGAGGCCGAGGGCGGCGCGCTACCGCCGGGCGACACGGTGCGCGTGCTCGACGTGGGCACCGGCGCCAACTGCATCTATCCGCTGCTCGGCCGCCGCGAATACGGCTGGAGCTTCCTCAGCAGTGACATCGACGCGCGCGCGCTCGCTTCGGCGCAGCGCATCCTCGACGCCAATCCCGCCCTCGCCGCCGGCATCGAGCTGCGCCGCCAGGCCGACCCGGAGGCGCTCTTCGGCGGCGTGCTGCGCGCCGGCGAATACTTCGACCTGACGATGTGCAATCCGCCTTTCCACGCCTCGCTCGCCGAAGCGCAGGCGGGCACCCGGCGCAAGTGGCGCAATCTCGGCAAGGCGGCGGGGAACGAGCGGGGCGGCGCGGCGGCACGCCTCAACTTCGGCGGGCAGGGCGCCGAGCTGTGCTGTCCGGGCGGCGAGGCCGCCTTCGTGCAGCGCATGATCGACGAGAGCAGCCGCTACGCCGACCGCTGCCTGTGGTTCACCACGCTGCTGTCGAAGGCGGCCAGCCTGCCCGAGGTGCGCGCCGCGCTCGGGCGCGCCGGCGTGCATGCCAGCCGCGCGATCGCCATGGCGCAGGGGCAGAAGCAGAGCCGCATCGTCGCCTGGACCTTCTTCGATACGGCCGGGCGGACGGCCTGGGGCGTCCGGCGCCGGGCCGCCGGCGGCTAGCCCTCCGCGGGGCCGCGCGCTCAGGCGCGCGGCGTGCGTCGCTCTTCCTTTTCCGCTTCCCGATACTGCCGGCGCAGGCGTTCGAGGCCCTGCTGGAAAGCCTCGGCGTCGCCGTAGTCGAAGAAATTCGGATAGCGGTCGTGCGCCGCGCGGATGCGCCGGGCGTGCTTGATCGGGCACCAGTACTGTTCGGTGCGCGCGGCGACCTCGCGCGTATAGGCGGCGACCGCGTTGCCGTACGAGCAGTAGAAGCAGTTGAACTTCTCGATGGCGTTCAGATAGGGCAGATCGGCACGGTCGAAGACGAAGTAGTCCGCGCGCTTCACCTTGGGAATGCCGTAGACCGGAAAGCACACCGCCTGGAAGACGCTGACGAAGAAATCCATCAGCAGGAAGGGAATCCAGCCGGCGTAGATGACCGGCGCGGTGAGCACCACGAGGAGGCGGCTGTGCGTTAGGAAACGGACGAGCCCGGTCTTGTAGCGCCGCTGCTGGCGCAGGAACTCGTCGGCCAGTTGCGCCCGTTTTTGATCGAGTTCCTCGCGCGCCTTGCGGTATTCCTCTTCGACTTCGTCCTGCAGGACGCGGATGCGCGCCAGCAGTTCGTCGAGATGCTGTTTCATCGACTGCTCCAAATGCGGGGCGGGGCGCGGCGCCGTGATCGTCGCGGGAGCGCGCCCATCCTGCCGCCCGCCGCTCAGGGCGGCCCGTACCGGCGCAGCCGCAAGCGCATGTCGTCCATCTCTTCGAGCAGGTCGGCGACGAGCGCCGCCAGCTCGGGGATCGCGTCGAAATCCCGCTCCAATTGTCGCATGCGCCGCGCGCGCTGCAGGCTGCCGGCGGAAAAGCGCCAGATGCCGGCGACGCTTTCTGCGCCCGGCAGCAGCCCTTCTTCGAGGTGGCGCAGCAGCCAGTCCGGGTCGACGGTGCAGGCGGCGGCGACCTGTTCGACGGTCAGCCAGGATTCTTCTAGCAGGCTGCCGGTCAGGATTTCTCCGCCGCTGCCGCGCTCGCCGTCGGCGGTGGAATCGTTTTCGGAATGATTTTCGCGCATGGCTCACGCCCTCCCGTCGCGGCGCGGATCGAAGGCCAGTTCGCGCGCCATGGTTGCGTAGAATTCCTTCGCCTGCGGCGTGTCGGCCGGCGGCAGCACGACCTGGAGGTCGAGCAGCAGGTCGCCCGGCGGCTGGCCGGGGATGCCCCGGCCGCGCACGCGCAGCTGGCGGCCGCTCTGCGCGCCTGCCGGAATGCGCACCTTGAGGCTGCCGCCCGGCAGCTCGACCGCGACCACGGCGCCGAGCGCCGCTTCCCAGGGGGCGACCGGCAGCGCGAGATGGAGGTCGCGCCCGTCGGCGCGCAGGCGCGGGTGCGGCGCAAAGCGGACTTCGAGCAGGAGGTCGCCGGCCGGCGCGTCGCCGAGGCCCGGACCGCCCTGTCCGGCGAGGCGGATGATCTGCCTTTCGTGCACGCCGACCGGAATCCGCACGTTCAGCGTGCGCGTGCCGAGCGTCACCCGGCCGTCGGCGTCGACCTGCGGCACGCGCAGCGAGATCTGCCGCGTGGCGCCGCTGAAGGCGTCCTCGATGTCGAGCAGTACGCGCGCATGGTGGTCCTCGCCGCGCGCCCGGAAGGCGCCGTGCGGTGCCCCATGCCGCCCGTGCCCGCCGCCGGGCATGCCGCCCATGCGTCCGAACAGCTCGGCGAAGAAGTCGCTGAATTCCGCCGCGTCGCCGGGCGCCGCGCTGTTGCCGGAGAATTCGAAGCCGGTTCCCCAGTCGGGCGGCGGCTTGAATTCCTGTCCGGGCCGGTAGCCGCGCCCGAGCTGGTCGTAGGCGGCGCGCTTCTCGGGGTCGGAGAGCGCCGCGTAGGCCTCGTTGACCTCCTGCATGCGCGCTTCGGCGTCGGCCTCGCGGGAAACGTCCGGGTGGTATTTGCGCGCAAGCTTGCGGAAGGCCTTCTTGATCTCGTCCGCCGTGGCGTCGCGCCCGACGCCCAAGGTCTCGTAGTAGTCCTTGAATTCCATGCGACCTCCCGTTTCCCACTGCTCCGGCGTCGAAAATCCGGACGCCGGAAAGTGTCCATCGACGCAGTAGCAATTAGAATACCGGCGTTTCGGTATCCACCCAAGCAGCCTGTTCCCGGCGTTCGCGCGTCGGCAAATCCATGCGAATTCGCAGCAACTCGTCCGTCGCTCCGCGCGCCGTCGTCCGCATCCGTCCCTGCCGTCCGGGCGAGGAACTGGCGCTGCTCGCCGTATTCCAGTCGTCGGTCCGCGGCCTGGCGGCGCGCGACTACACGCCGGAACAGATCGAGGCGTGGGCGCCGAGCGCGACGAGCGACGAATTCCGCCGGCAGTGGGTGGCGCGCATCCGCTCGAACCAGCCCCATGTCGCCGAGCTGCGGGGCGAGCCGGCGGCTTTCGCGGACTTGCAGGCGTCGGGCTACATCGACCAGTTCTTCGTCGCGGCGGAATTCGCGGGCCGGGGCGTCGGGGCGGCGCTGATGCTCCATCTGCTCGAAACGGCACGCTCCCGGAACATCGCCTGCCTGTCTTCGCACGTGAGCCTCACCGCGCAACCTTTCTTTCGACGCTTCGGTTTTCAGCTGGAGAAGGAGCAATCTCCGGTGGTGCGGGGCGTCGCGCTGCGCAACGGCGTGATGACCCGGCGGCTCGGCTGACGCGCCGGCGGCGCCGGCCGGCGCTGGCAAGGCGTTGCGCGATGGCTTAAACTGCCGGCGGATTGCCGTTCTCCCCCTTGCCCGGGGCCTTGCGCTTTCCGCCGCGCCTTTCTTCAAATCCCCTTCGAGAAATTTTCGACGCAGATGCCCGCCTTCCGCCACGCCGACCCGCTGCACGCTCCGCTGAGCGCGATCGTCGGCGCGCGCCTGTGGAGCGTGACGCCCGCACCTGCGTTTACCGTTCAAGGGTCTCCCGCAGTGCTTTCCATGGCCGTGCGGGGATACCACGAGGGCCGACCGGCCTGACCTCCCCGCACGGCGCTTTGTCCGGGGCCGCGCGTGCGCGCCCCGACCAACGTGCAGCCTGGGAGCGTCTTCCATGTTTCCGATCCGTTTCCGGATCGTCCGACCGCCGGCAATGCCGGCGCCCGCGCCTCGTCCGGGCGGGGCAGACATGGGAAATCCATTGCCAGGGCTGCGCTTCTGTCGCCGCGCCGCGTGCGCGGCGTCGCCGCCGCACTCTTCGCACCCCTTATCGCCATGGATCTCACCAAAACCTTCCTCAAAGCCAAGCGCCCCTGCGCCGAAGGCTTCCGCTGGTTCATCCGCCATCACCAGGACGGCGGCAACTATCAGGAAATCCTCGACGCCTTCGTCAGCGCCGGCCGCGTCAATGACGCCTGCTGGCTGCTCACGCAGTTCGGTCCGACCGACGAAATCCTCGTCGTCGACGCGATCGACGCCGAGGCGGTCGTTTTCGCCGGCACGCTGCAGGTGCGCGGCAACATCGAGGCCGACTCGATCGTGCGCGCCGGCCGCAGCATCCAGGCGGGCGGCAGCATCCGCGTCGGGAGCGCCCTGATCGCCGGCGAGGACATCCGGGCCGACGGCGCGATCCGCAGCGCCGGCACGCTCGAAGCCGGCGGCGACATCAAGGCGGGCTGGGGCGTCGAGGCCCGCGAGCGGATCGCCTGCGGCGGCGATCTGCGGGCCGCGTGGGACCTGTTGTGCGGGGAGCGGCTGAATCTCGATGGCAACGCCTTCGTCGGCCAGGACCTGATCGCCGAAGGGGTCATCGCGTGCGCCAAGGGCCTGCGCGCCGGCGGCAACATCGTCGGCGCCGACAGCATCTGCGCCGGGCACGGCATCGTGGCCGGCGAGGGAATCCGGTGCGCGCTGCATCTCGAAGCCGGCTGGGGGATCAAGGCGGGCGAGGCGATCGTCGCCGAGGGCGCGATCCGGGCCGGCGAGAGCCTGCACGCGCAGGCGGAAATCCGCGCCGGCGCGGGCTACGGCGTCTTCGCCGGTCTCAACGTCCAGGTCGAGGCCTGGGAAACGAGCGCCCGGGTCTGCGCCAGCGCCCGGCCCGAAGGCTTGATGAGCGGCTGCTGGGCCGGCGCAAGTCTGGCGTGAGCGGGCGCGGCGCGCCCGGGTCAGAACGGCGCGGCGCGCTCGAAGCTCAGGGGGCGGCCGCTTTCCGGATGCGCGAAGGCGAGGGCGTCGGCGTGCAGGAGCAGGCGCGCCGCCTTGGCGCGCGCGGCTGGGCCGGCGTACAGCGAGTCGCCGAGGATGGCGTGGCCGAGCGACATGAGGTGTACGCGCAGCTGGTGCGAGCGGCCGGTTTCCGGCGTCAGCTCGACGCGCGTCGTATCGTCCGCCGCGTCGTGGGCGAGGACGCGGTAGCGCGTCAGCGAGGGCTTGCCGATCGCGAAATCGACCTTCTGCAGCGGGCGGTTCGGCCAGTCGGTGATCAGCGGCAGGTCGATCTCGCCGCGCTCCGGCACGAGCCGGCCGTCGACCACCGCGACGTAGCGTTTTTCGACCTGACGCTCCTGAAAGAGGATGCTCAGGCGCCGGTGCATCTCCTTGCCGCGCGCGAGCACCATCAGCCCGGAGGTTTCCATGTCCAGCCGGTGCACGGTCAGCGCGTCCGGGTAGTCGGCCTGGACGCGGGCGACGAGGCAGTCGTCCTTGCCGGGGCCGCGCCCCGGTACCGAGAGCAGGCCGCTCGGCTTGTCGACGACGAGCAGCGCCGCGTCGGCGTGCAGATACTCCAGCCCCTCGTCCGGCGGCGCGACGTAGTGCATGCGCCCTACGCCGTCCAGCGTTGGCCGGGCTGCGCCGTGGCGTACCAGGCCATCAGCGCGGCGATGTCGCTGCGGGCGGCGCTGCCGTCGGCGCTCTCGGCGGCGGGCGACCACGGCGCGTAGTCGGCGGCGTCGATGGGCTGGTAAGGGCCGTGCTTGACCTCGAAGATGACGGCGCCGGGGTCGAGCGAGAGCACGGCGTGCCAGCCGCCGGCCGGCGTTTCGACGACGCCGCTGTCGGCGCCGAGCGTCGCGCGGGCGACGACCGTGCCGGCCTCGTCGAAGTGCAGCACGATGAAGCGGCCGCGCAGCGGATAGAGCAATTCCCAGGTGTGCGGGTGGCGGTGCGGGCGGACGTAGGTGTCCGGCTCCATGGCGATCGCCAGGCGCTGGATCGGGTCGTCGAGCCGTTCGTGCAGGTTGAGGTTGGCGCGGCGGCGCGGCGAGGCCTGCGCCTGCCGGCCGAGGTCGGCGAGCATGGCCGGGGTGATCTGTTTCAAGCGGTTCTCCTGAGGTGCAGCGAGGCAAGGGCGCCATTGTCGCGCCGCTGCAAGGCCGGCGGCAAATCCATTACACTGCCCGGGCGCCGGCAGGCAGGTCGGCGCGATGACAAATGCCCAAAACGCTTCGATAAAAAAATCCAGGAGACAGCCTTGAATACTTCGATTCCTTCTCTTTCGACCCTCGCCATCGACCTCTGCGACGGCGTCGCCGACATCCGCCTGAACCGCCCCGAGCGTTCCAACGCGATGAACGAGGCGATGTGGCAGGATCTGCGCGCCGCCTTTACGTGGGCCGACGCGACGCTGGCGGTGCGCGTCGCCGTGCTGAGCGGCGCGGGGCGCAACTTCTGCGCCGGCATCGACCTCGCGATGCTCGCCGGCGTCGCCGGCGCGGTCGCCCAGCGCGACCCGGCGCGCGGCCGCGAGGCGCTGCGCCGCCTGATCCTCGACCTGCAGGACTGCCTGTCGAGCATCGAGCGCTGCCGCAAGCCGGTGCTGGCGGCGATCCACGGCGCCTGCGTCGGCGGCGCGATCGATCTGGTGACCTGCTGCGACATGCGCTATTGCGCGCCCGACGCGCAGTTTTCGGTGCGCGAGATCGAGGTCGGCATGACGGCCGACGTCGGCACGCTGCAGCGCCTGCCGCGCCTCGTGCCGGACGGCGTGGCGCGCGAACTGGCCTACACCGGGCGCAACGTGGACGCCGCCGAGGCGCAGGCGATCGGCCTCGTCAACCGCGTCTACGAGTCGCCCGAGGCGCTCGCCGACGGCGTGCGCGGCATCGCGCGGAGCATCGCCGCCAAGTCGCCGCTCGCCATTCGCGGCACCAAGGAGATGCTCAACTACGGGCGCGACCACTCGGTCGCCGACGGCCTCAACTACGTGGCGACGTGGAACGCGGCGATGCTGATGTCGGCCGACCTCGACGAGGCGATGACGGCGCTGCGCGAAAAGCGCCAGCCGCAGTTCGCCGACTGAGCGGCAAGCGAAAGCAAAAAACAATTCGAACCACGAAGACACGAAGAGCACAAAGAATTCCAAAAAACGGCGCCTCGCTTCGCTCTGCCCCGGCGCCGAGCAGGGGCGCACGCTTTCCGTCTTGTTTTTCTTTGTGTTCTTCGTGTCTTCGTGGTTAATCAAGTTTTTCCGATAACCCCCGTCTTCCTCGCGGCGGATCACTCCTGAAATGCCCACCTTTCTGCACCACGTCTCCCTGGCCGCGCCGTTGTTCGCCCTCGTCTTCGTCGGCTACGCGCTGATGCGCTTTTCCGGCTGGCCGAAGTCGATGGCGGACAACCTGACGCGTTTCGTCTTTTCGGTCGCGCTGCCGGCCATGCTGTTCGGCCTGATGAGCGACTTCTCGCGCCTGCCGCCGGTCGATTCGCGCCTGCTCATCGCCTTTTTCGGCAGCTGCCTGATCGTCTTCGGAATCGGCCGCCTGATCGCCTGGAAGTTTTTCGCGCTCGACGGCGTCGGGCAGTCGGTGTTCGCGCTGGGCGGCGTGTTCTCCAACAACGTCATGCTCGGCCTGCCGCTCGCCAAGGTGACGCTGGGCGACGCGGCGCTGCCGTCGGTCGCGCTGGTTCTCGTGTTCAACGCGCTGATCCTGTGGACGCTGGTCACCGTCTCGGTCGAGTGGGCGCGCCACGGCACCTTCTCGGTGCGCGGCTTCGCCAAGACGGCGCGCGCCGTGTTCACCAACCCGATCGTCGCCGGCATCCTCTCCGGTACCCTGTTCGGGCTGTCCGGCCTGCCGCTGCCGGCCTTCGTCGGCACGCCGCTGAGCATGATCGGGCAGGCCGCCGCGCCGCTCGCGCTGATCGCGCTGGGCATGGGGCTGGTCGAATACGGGGTGCGCGACGGCTGGAAGATCAGCGCGGCGATCAGCGCCGTCAAGCTGCTCGTGCAGCCGCTCGTGGTCTGGGGGCTGGCCCGCCTGCTCGGCCTGCCGGCGATGGAAACGCAGGTCGTCGTGCTGCTCGCCTCGATCGCCGTCGGCGCCAACGTCTACCTGATGTCGCGCCAGTTCAAGACGCTCGAGGGGCCGGTGGCGAGCAGTCTGGTGCTATCCACCGGGCTGGCGGCGCTCACCACGCCGCTCGTGCTGACGCTGGTCGGCGCCTGAACGCCCGGCGCCCGGCGTTCAGCCGATGGCGCGCAGGAATTCGTTGCGCAGCTGGTCGGAGCTTTCGAAGGCGCCGGTGAAGGCCTGCGTGACGACGCGTTCGTCGCCGCGCCGGTCCTCGCCGAGCAGCAGACAGAGCTGTTCGGCCTCGATCACGCAGGCGGCGCCGCGCGCCTTGCCGTGCAGCAGCAGCGCCTCGGCGACGTCGCGCGTCATCCATTCCTGGTAGGTGAAGCGGTGGCCGATGGCGTCGACCAGCCGTGCGATGCGCCCGAAGCCGTGCAGGCGTCCGCCGGGCAGGTAGGCGACGTGCGCGACGCCGCGGAAGGGGACGAGGTGGTGCGGGCAGACGCCGTGCACGGCGATGCCGCGGATCACCACCATGTCGCCGCGCGGATCGTCGAAGCCGTCGCCGAGCGCCGTCGCCGGGTCGAGGTCGTAGCCGCCGAGCAGGCGGCGCTGCCAGAGTTCGCGTACGCGCTGCGCGGTGCGCCCCATGTGTCTCGCGTCGGGCGCGATGCCGCAGGCGGCCAGCAGGTCGCCGACGGCGCGCTCGAAGGCGGCCGGGTCGAACGCGTTCTGGCGCGGGATGCCGATGCCGCCGGCGGGCGGTGGATGGTCGTGGTCGCAGGGAGAATTCGGGTCGGACATGGCGAACTACCAGGGGCTGGATACGTTCCAAATCATACACGCGGCAGTTGTCGACCGGCGTTCTCCGGGGCAAGGCGCCACGGATATTCCGCCAAGGAAAGCGCCACTCCGGTCCGCCTTGAGCGATAATGCTGCCTTTGTGCGGTTTTCTTGATTTTCCGTCCGTTGAGCGGACGCAGCCTGTGCGGTTTGGAGAAGGACATTGATGAAGCGTGTGGATGATTTCCGGCTGAAGTTCGGCAAGCAGGAGTTGGTGCCGATCATGGTCGGCGGCATGGGGGTCGATATCTCGACGGCGGAACTGGCGCTCGAGGCGGCCCGGCTGGGCGGGGTCGGGCACATTTCCGACGCGATGATCAAGACGGTGGCCGACCGGCGCTTCAACACCAAATTCGTCAAGAACAAGCTGCAGCAGTACAAGTTCAACGTCGCCAACACCGACAAGTCGGTCGTCCAGTTCAACCTCGGCGAAGTCGCCGAGGCGACCCGCATGCACGTCGCCTCGACCATGGAGGCGAAGCGCGGCAGCGGTCTGGTCTTCGTCAACTGCATGGAAAAACTGACGATGAACGCGCCGAAGGAAACGCTGCGCGTGCGCCTGCAGGCGGCGCTCGACGCCGGCATCGACGGCATCACGCTGGCCGCCGGCCTGCACCTCGGCTCCTTCGCGCTGATCGAGGATCATCCGCGCTTCCGCGACGCCAAGCTGGGCATCATCGTCTCCTCGCTGCGCGCGCTGCAGCTCTTCCTGCGCAAGACGGCGCGCACCAACCGCCTGCCCGACTACGTGGTGGTCGAAGGTCCGCTCGCCGGCGGCCACCTCGGTTTCGGCGCCGACTGGGCGCAGTACGATCTGGCGACCATCGTCGCCGAAATCCAGACCTGGCTGCGTGCCGAACAGCTCGATATTCCGCTGATCCCGGCCGGCGGCATCTTCACCGGCTCGGACGCGACCGCTTTCCTCGAGAGCGGCGCCGCCGCCGTGCAGGTCGCCACGCGCTTCACCGTGGCGAAGGAGTGCGGCCTGCCGGAAGACGTGCAGCAGGAATACTTCAAGGCGTCCGAGGACCAGATCGAGGTCAATCAGGTGTCGCCGACCGGCTACCCGATGCGCATGCTCTCGAACAGCCCGGCCATCGGCTCCGGCATCCGCCCGAACTGCGAGGCCTACGGCTACCTGCTCGACGCCAGCGGCAGCTGTTCCTACATCACCGCCTACAACCGCGAAGTGGCGGCGCATCCGGGCGTGAAGCGCGTTTCGGTGATGGAGAAGACCTGTCTGTGCACGCACATGCGCAACTTCGACTGCTGGACCTGCGGCCACTACACGTACCGCCTGAAGGACACGACGCATCGCCTGGACGACGGCAGCTACCAGCTGCTGACCGCCGAGCACATTTTCCACGACTATCAGTTCAGCACCGGCAACCAGATCGCCCTGCCCGAGCGCGCGCCGGCCTGATCCGGCGGCCCGTCTGTGCGCAAGCGATTCGACTCGGGGCGCCGGCCTTGCTATTGTTAGGAGCAGTCATCTCAACGTCCTGACCGGGAGCCTCGCAAATGGGCAAGAAGCTATACGTCGGCAATCTGAGTTACAGCATCGATCGCAGCGGCCTGGAGCAGATGTTCGCCGCGTACGGCGCGGTCGTTTCGGCGCAGGTCATCAACGACCGCGAAACGCAGCGCTCGAAGGGCTTCGGTTTCGTCGAAATGGGGTCCGAACAGGAAGCGCAGGCGGCGATCGCCGCGCTCAACGGCAAGAGCGTCGACGGGCGCGACCTGACGGTCAACGAAGCCCGGCCACAGGAGCCGCGCAGCGGCGGGGGCGGCACCGGCGGTCCGCGCCGCGGTCCGTACGGCACAGGCCGGGGCGGCGGCAATGGCGGCGGAGGCCATCGCTACTGATCCGTCCATGTGCGAGCGCCATCGGCGGCGCGTAGCGGCTTAGTCGCTCGGTCGTTCCCGGCCCGGCGCGCGGATTCGAGAATTCGCCGGCGCGCGGAGCGCGCCCTTTTCCCGGTTTTTCCCCGATACCGTTTTCCGGCGCCTCCCCCGGTGCGCGCCGTTTCATCTTTCCTACCCTTCCATCCATGCTCAGCTATCGACACGCCTTCCATGCCGGCAATCACGCCGACGTCCTCAAGCATCTGCTGCTCATTCAGTTGACGCGCTATCTCGGCCAGAAGGACAAGCCTTTCTGGTACGTCGATACGCACTCCGGCGCCGGCTGCTACGCGCTCGACGCGGGCTACGCCGCGAAGCTTTCGGAGTTTCGCGAAGGGGTCGGCCGCCTGTGGGAGCGCAAGGACCTGCCGCCGGCGGTCGCCGAGTACGTCGCGCTGGTGCGCGAACTCAACCCGGACGGCCGCCTGCGCGCCTATCCCGGTTCGCCGTGGGTCGCGCTGCACACGATGCGCGAGCAGGACCGGCTGCGCCTGTTCGAGCTGCACAGCAAGGATGCGCGCCTGTTGAAGGAGAATTTCGAGGCCGCGGGCAAACGGGTGATCGTCGAGGCCGGCGACGGCTTCGCCGGCCTCAAGGCGGTGCTGCCGCCGCCGCCGCGCCGCGGCCTGGTGCTGATCGACCCCTCCTACGAGGACAAGCAGGACTACGAACGAGTCTTCCACGAGCTGAAGGAGGGGCTGGCGCGCTTTCCGACCGGCACCTACGCCGTGTGGTATCCGCAGCTCACGCGCCTCGACGCGCACGAACTGCCCGAGCGCCTCAAGCGTCTGCCGGCCAAGAGCTGGCTGCACGTGGCGCTGCGCGTTTCGACGCCGGCCAAGGACGGTTTCGGCATGCACGGCAGCGGCATGTTCGTGCTCAACCCGCCGTGGACGCTGTTCGCCACCCTGCAGGAAACGATGCCTTATCTGGTCGCCGCGCTCGGTCTCGACGAGGGGGCGGGCTTCACGCTGGAGCAGTCGGAAGAGGGGTGATCCGGGGCGACGCAGCCGGCGGCTAGCGGTCGTCGGACGGCGCGTCGAGTTGTGTGTCGAGTTGTGTGTACTTGCGGCTCGATCCGTAGCTTTTTTCCACCGGATATTTTTCGGCGTTCTTGCGCAGCTTGTCGCGCGCCGCGGCCTCGAGGTCGATGCCGGCGCGTTCGGCGAGCAGCAGCAGGTAGAGCAGGACGTCGGCGCATTCGTCGCTGAGTGCTTCGCGACCGGTCGCGTCGGCCGGCAGCGCGGCGATTTCGCCGTCGCTCTTCCATTGTGTGAGTTCGAGCAGTTCCGCCGCTTCCAGGTTGAGCGAAACGATCAGCTGGCGCAGGTCGTGAAACTGCCCCCAGTTCCGCGCATCGCGGAATTTCAGTACTTCTTCGGTGAGTTCGCGCAGGGTCATGGGTCGGCTCAGGCGAAGAAGCGGGCGCGCGCCGCTTCCGGCAGCGCCATTCCGGTCGCGTCGGCGCGCGCCAGCAGCTCCCAGTAATAGCGGTAGGAGGCGCGGTCGTGCAGCTTGCCTTCGTGCTGGATCGGTCCCCAGGCGACGTCCTGCGCGGCGCCTAGGATCGCGGCGGCCGTTTCCACCTCGGAGAAATCCGGGCGCATCGCTTCGACGATCGGAACGATCTGGTTGGGGTGGATGCTCCACATGCGCAGGAAGCCGAATTCGTTGCGCGCGCGGCGCGCGTCGCCGCGGATCGTCTCGACGTCCTTGAGTTCGGTCGTCACGTTGTGCGCGGGGACGACGCCGTTGGCTAGCGCGGCGGCGGCGATCTCGCATTTGGCGCGGGCGACGAGCGGGTGCTCGAACTGCCCGGGGCTCTTCATCGCGCTGCCGGGAATCGCGCCGTGGTGGCCAGACACGAAATCCATCAGGCCGAAATCGAGCGACTCGACACCGGGCAGGGCGGCGATCTCCCACACTTCGCGCAGCGCGCCGTGCGTTTCGATGAGGACGTGCACCGGAATCTCGCGCCCGATGCGCTGGCTTGTCTCGGCGTCGCGCAGGGCGGCGAGCTGCACGCGCACGTCCTCGACGCCGCGCGCCTTTGGCAGTGTCAGGAAGGGCAGGCGGGGGCCGGCGCGCGAGACGAGTATCTCGATGTCCTGTTGCCAGTGCGGGTGTGTGATGTCGTGGATGCGCGCGCCGACGCGGCCGTGGCGATTGTCCGCGCCCATGATCACGGCGGCGGCCATTTCGGCGTGTTCGCGTTCTGCGCCGGCACGCGCTCCGTCCTCGCAGTCGCAGGTGATGTCGAAGATGGGGCCGAGCTCGTTCTGCAGCTGGAGCGCCTTCCGCATCAGCTTTTCGGAGCCGGCATAGTGGTCGACGGCGGGCAGGAGGGGGAAGGGTTTTTCCCCCGCGAAAAGAACCTGGCTGGGATGGCGCATGGGGTCGGCGGGTCGGCTGGTAGTGGGAAGCGGCCATTTTACCGCGTGAACGAAAACTGCCGCGTTATCAGAGAAGCTCCGCGTAAACGGAAAGTCGCCGTGTGAACGAAAAAGGCCGTGGGCAACGCCACGGCCTTTGTGCGGGAAGCTTCCGCTTAGAGCATGCTGGCGACGGCGGCGCGCTCTTCTTCGAGTTCCTTCAGCGTGATGTTCATCTTCTCGCGCGAGTACTCGTCGATTTCCAGACCCTGGATGATCTTGAAGTCGCCGTTCTTGCACTCGCACGGAACGCCGTACACGACGCCTTCGGGGATGCCGTAGGAGCCGTCGGACGGAACGCCCATGGTGACCCATTCGTCGGAGCCGAGGACCCAGTCGCGGACGTGGTCGATCGCGGCGTTGGCGGCCGAGGCGGCGGAGGACAGGCCGCGCGCTTCGATGATGGCGGCGCCGCGCTTGCCGACGGTCGGCAGGAAGACGTCGTTGTTCCAGGCGTGATCGTTGATCAGGGTCTTGACGCTATCGCCGTTCGAGGTGCAGTTGCGGTAATCGGCGTACATCGTGGGCGAGTGGTTGCCCCAGACGACCAGCTTCTTCAGGCTGGAGACCGGACGCCCGATCTTGGCGGCCAGTTGCGACAGGGCGCGGTTGTGGTCGAGGCGCAGCATGCCGTGGTAGTTGCGCGGATTGGTGCGGCCGACCTTCTTGGCCGCGGCGGCGGCGATGTAGGCGTTGGTGTTGCACGGGTTGCCGACGACCAGGACCTTGACGTTTTCCTTGGCGTTCTCGGCGATGGCCTTGCCCTGTACGGTGAAGATCGCGCCGTTGGCGGTCAGCAGGTCGGCACGCTCCATGCCCTTGCTGCGCGGACGGGCGCCGACCAGCAGGCAGACGTCGGCGTCCTTGAAGGCGACGTTCGGGTCGTCGGTGGCGACCATGCCGGCGAGCAGCGGGAAGGCGCAGTCGTCGAGTTCCATCATGACGCCCTGGACGGCCTGTTGGGCCTGCGGCAGGTCGAGCAGCTGGAGGATGACCGGCTGATCCTTGCCGAGCATTTCGCCGGAGGCGATGCGGAAGAGCAGGCTGTAACCGATTTGGCCGGCAGCGCCGGTGACGGCGACGCGCATGGGGGCTTTGGACATGGTGCGGCTCCTGTTGTTAGCGATGAACAAGAATAAGGCGGAAAGACGGAATTACGGAGTTGATCGGCACGGCGCTCCGGCGCGGCGCTTGGCCGGGAGCAAGCAAATCGGGTCAATCATAAGAGCGAAAGCCGACGAGTGTCAATGTTCCAGCTTATGTCTTATATAAGATATTAGTGGATGGACGTCGCGCCGAATTTGTGATGAAATGATGCGCCATGAATCGCCCCCCGCCGCGCGCTGTGTTGCACTCACCGACCTTTAGTCCGCTCTATCGGCAGATCAAGGATTTGATCATGCGCAGTCTGGAGTCCGGCGAATGGGGGCCGGGCGACGCCATTCCCAGCGAGTCCGAACTCGCCGCGCGCTTCAACGTGAGCCAGGGGACCGTGCGCAAGGCCATCGACGAGATGGCCGCCGACAATCTGCTGGTGCGCCGCCAGGGCAAGGGCACTTTCGTCGCGACGCACAACGACCCGCGTTCCTTCTTCCGTTTTCTCCGCATCGCCCCGAACGAAGGGGAGCTGCAGTCCGAGCACGACAGCATTCCGATCGAATGCTGGCGGGCCAAGGCCGGCGCCGACGTCGCGCGCACCCTCGGTCTGGAACAGGGTGCGCCGATCATCATCCTGCGCCGTCTGCTGAAGTTCGGCGACGAGCCCGTCGTGTTCGACGAAATCTATCTTCCCGGCGACCTGTTCCAGGATCTGACGCTCGATATCCTCAAGGAAAGCGACAAGTCGCTCTACAGCCTTTTCGAAAGCCGCTACGGCGTGCGCATGATCCGCGCCGACGAGCGTCTGCGCGCGGTTTCTGCCGACCGGGTGAGTGCCGATCTTCTCAAGGTGCCCGAGGGGAGTCCGCTGCTTCTCGTCGAGCGGGTGACCTTCACTTACGGCAACAAGCCGGTCGAATGGCGGCGCGGTTTTTACTCGACGCAGAACTATTATTACCACAACGAACTCGGGTGAGATCGTTGCCAAACAAGCGTTTCACGCGACCCATGCCGGGTCGGATGGTTTATAATCCAAAGTTCCAAACAGGTCTAAGCGGCCTAAACCAAGCCGCGTAATAAGAGGGATGACGTTCATGGCAGAAATGGCTATCAAGAAGAAGCGTCCAAAGAATTTGGACATAATGACGATTCGGCTGCCCCTTCCGGGCATTCTGTCGATTCTTCACCGTATCAGCGGCGCAGTGATTTTCCTCCTTCTGCCCGTTCTCCTCTGGTTGTTCCAAAGCAGTCTCACTTCTCCCGAAACTTTCGCCACCTTCAAGAGCGTGGTCGGCAATCCGCTGGTCAAGATCGTCCTGCTCGGCCTGATCTGGTTGTACATGCACCACTTCTGCGCCGGCATCCGCTACCTGCTGCTCGACCTGCACAAGGGCGTCGACCTCGCGTCGGCCCGCCTGTCCAGCAAGATCGTCTTCGTGGTGAGTATTGCCCTGACCCTGATCATCGGAGCCAAAGTACTATGGTAAATCGCATCGTCGTCGGGGCCCACTACGGCCTCAAGGACTGGATCATCCAGCGCGCCACGGCCATCATCATGGCCATCTACACGGTGATCTTCCTCGCCGTTGTCGGCGCGGTCAGCCCGAATTCCTTCGAAGCCTGGCGCGGCATCTTTGCCGGCGGCTTCATGAAGTTCATCACCTTCCTTTTCTTCCTCAGCCTGTTCTATCACGCCTGGATCGGCGTGCGGGACATCTGGATGGATTACGCGAAGCCGGACGGCCTGCGTCTGGTCCTGATGATTGCAACGGCTGCGGTGCTGGTCGGCTACGCCGGCTGGGCGGTTCAGATTCTGTGGAGAATGTAAGTGAGCAACGTAAACATTCCGGTTCGTAAATTCGACGCGGTCATCGTCGGCGCCGGCGGCGCCGGCCTGCGTGCCGCCATTCAGCTGTCCGAAGCCGGCCTCAAGACGGCCGTTCTGTCCAAGGTCTTCCCGACCCGCTCGCACACCGTGGCGGCGCAGGGCGGCGTGTCCGCCTCGCTTGGCAACTCCGAGCAGGATCACTGGCACTGGCACATGTACGACACCGTCAAGGGTTCCGACTGGCTCGGCGATCAGGACGCGATCGAGTTCATGTGCCGCAAGGCGCCCGAAGTCGTCGTCGAGCTTGAGCACTTCGGCATGCCTTTCGACCGCACCGACGAAGGCAAAATCTACCAGCGCCCGTTCGGCGGCCACATGTCGAACTTCGGCGAGAAGCCCGTGCGCCGCGCCTGCGCGGCGGCCGACCGTACCGGTCACGCCATGCTGCATGCGCTGTACCAGCGCAACGTGCGCGCCCAGACCCAGTTCTTCGTCGAGTGGATGGCGCTCGATCTGATCCGCGACGAAGAAGGCCAGGTGCTCGGCGTCATCGCGTTGGAAATGGAAACCGGCGAAGTCGTCGCTTTCCACGCCAAGGCCACCATCTTCGCGACCGGCGGCGCCGGCCGCATCTTCCACTCCTCGACCAACGCCTTCATCAACACCGGCGACGGCCTCGGCATGGCGGCACGCGCCGGCATCGCCCTCGAGGACATGGAGTTCTGGCAGTTTCACCCGACCGGCGTGGCCGGCGCGGGAGTGCTGATCACCGAAGGCGTGCGCGGCGAAGGCGGCATCCTGCGCAACTCGTCGAACGAGCGCTTCATGGAGCGCTACGCGCCGAACGCCAAGGATCTGGCTTCGCGCGACGTCGTTTCGCGCGCCATGGTCACCGAAATCAACGAAGGTCGCGGTTGCGGTCCGAACAAGGACTTCGTCCTGCTCGACATCACCCACCTCGATCCGGCGACGATCATGAAGCGCCTGCCGGGCATCCGCGAGATCTCGATCCAGTTCGCCGGCGTTGATCCGATCAAGGCGCCGATCCCGGTCGTGCCGACCTGCCACTACCAGATGGGCGGCATTCCGACCAACTATCACGGCGAAGTCGTCAATCCGGACGGCAGCACGGTCAAGGGCTTCTACGCCGCCGGCGAAGTCGCCTGCGCCTCGGTGCACGGCGCCAACCGCCTCGGCACCAACTCGCTGCTCGACCTGCTGGTCTTCGGCAAATCCTCCGGCGACGCCGTCGTTCAGGCCGTCAAGAAAGATGCCGTGGCGCACAAGGATCTGCCGGCCGGCTTCGCCGACAAGACCCTGGCCCGCCTGAACCGTCTGAACACCCAGACCGGCGGCACCAGCGTCGACGAGACCCGCCTTGCGATGCAACGCGCGATGCAGACGCATTGCGGCGTGTTCCGCTTCAACGACAAACTGCAGGAAGGCGTCCGTCAGATCCTCGAGATCGAGAAGGCCGTCGCCCGCACCGAGATCAAGGACAAGTCGCAGGTCTGGAACACGGCGCGCACCGAAGCGCTCGAACTCGACAACCTGATCGAAGTAGCGAAGGCGACCATGATCTCCGCCGAGGCGCGCAAGGAATCGCGCGGCGCCCACGTGCGTGACGACGCCCCGGATACCGCCGAGAATCCGAACGGCCGCGACGACAAGAATTGGCACAAGCACACGCTGTGGCATCGCGACGGCAACAAGCTCTCGTACAAGCCGGTCAACATGACCCCGCTGTCCGTCGAAACCATCGCGCTGAAGACGCGGTCCTACTGACCGCGCGCCAAGGAGTCAAAAAACATGACCACCCGTACCATGCTGTTCAAGATCTACCGCTACGATCCGGACAAGGACAACGCGCCGTACATGCAGGACATCTCGATCGAGGTCGATAGCGTCACCGATCGCAAGCTGCTCGACGTCCTGGTGAAACTCAAGGCGAAGGACGACACCCTGTCCTACCGCCGCTCGTGCCGCGAAGGTATCTGCGGTTCCGACGCGATGAACATCAACGGCAAGAACGGCCTCGCCTGTCTGACCGAAGTGAAGGATCTGAAGGAGCCGGTCGTCCTGCGTCCGCTGCCCGGCCTGCCGGTCATCCGCGACCTGATCGTGGATATGACCCAGTTCTTCAAGCAGTACCACTCGATCAAGCCCTACCTGATCAACGACACGCCGCCGCCCGAGCGCGAGCGCCTGCAGTCGCCGGATGACCGCGAGGAACTGAACGGTCTCTACGAATGCATCCTGTGCGCCTGCTGCTCGACCTCCTGCCCGTCGTTCTGGTGGAATCCGGACAAGTTCGTCGGCCCGGCCGGCCTGCTCAACGCCTACCGTTTCATCGCCGATACGCGCGACGAGGCGACCAACGCGCGTCTGGACGACCTCGAGGATCCGTATCGCCTCTTCCGCTGCCACTCCATCATGAACTGCGTCGACGTCTGTCCGAAGGGTCTCAACCCGACGAAGGCGATCGGCAAGATCAAGGAAATGATGGTCAGGCGCGCGGTCTGACGGTGGAACGCGGAGCACTGAATCGCCTGCGCTGGCGCTGTACGCGCCGTGCCATGCTGGAAATGGACCTTCTGCTCGGGAGCTTTCTCGAGGAGAGGTTCTCCAGCCTGACACCGGCGCAGGCCGAAGCCTTCGTCGTGCTGGCCGACATGGAAGACCTGGAACTGTGGCCCCTGGTCAATGGCAGCGTGCAATGCCAGGACCCGGTCCAAGCCGAAGTCGTCGCCATGCTGCACGACGTAAGAGTTAAGTAAGGAAGCCGCCCTATATTGGCGACCTCCGGTTGGAAGCTGTGACATCACAAACCTGTACAGGGACTAAATCATGACGACCGAACGCAAGGCAACTCTGACTATCGAAGGGCAAGCGCCTGTCGAATTTCCGATCATGTCGCCGACTCACGGCAACGATTGTGTCGATATCCGCACCCTGGGTGGAAAGACCGGTCTGTTCACCTACGACTCCGGCTTCCTGTCGACCGCGAGCTGCAAGTCGAAGGTCACCTTCATCGACGGTGACAAGGGAGAGTTGCTTTACCGCGGCTTCCCGATCGAGCAACTGGCTGAAAACTGCAACTTCCTCGAAGTCGCCTACCTGCTGAAGAACGGCGAGCTGCCGAACGCCGCGCAGAAGCAGGATTTCGAGCTGACCATCAAGAACCATACGATGGTTCACGAGCAACTCGCCAAGTTCTTCTCCGGTTTCCGCCGCGACGCCCATCCGATGGCCGTCATGGTCGGCGTGGTCGGCGCCCTGTCCGCCTTCTATCACGAAGCCATGGACTTCTCGGACGCCGAGCATCGCAGCATCAGCTTCAACCGCATCATCGCCAAGATGCCGACCATCGTCGCCATGGCCTACAAGTACACGACCGGTCAGCCGTTCATGTACCCGCGCAACGATCTCGACTACACCGCCAACTTCATGCACATGATGTTCGGCACCCCGTGCGAGACCTACGTGCCGAACCCGGTTCTCGTGCGCGCGCTCGACGTCATCTTCACGCTGCACGCCGACCACGAGCAGAACGCCTCGACCTCCACCGTCCGTCTGGCCGGTTCCTCGGGCGCGAATCCCTTCGCCTGCATCTCGGCCGGCATCGCCTGCCTGTGGGGTCCGGCGCACGGCGGCGCGAACGAAGCCTGCCTGCAGATGCTCGAGGAAATCGGCGACGTGTCGCGCGTCCCCGAGTACATCGCGCGCGCCAAGGACAAGAACGACAGCTTCAAGCTGATGGGCTTCGGCCACCGCGTCTACAAAAACTTCGACCCGCGCGCCAAGCTGATGCGCAAGGTGTGCAACGAAGTTCTGAAGGAACTCGGCCTCGAGAACGATCGCCTGTTCAAGCTGGCCATGGAACTCGAAAAGATCGCTCTGGAAGATCCGTACTTCGTCGAGAAGAAGCTCTACCCGAACGTCGACTTCTACTCGGGCATCGTCCAGAAGGCGCTCGGCATTCCGACCTCGATGTTCACCTGCATCTTCGCGCTGGCCCGCACGGTCGGCTGGATGACGCAGTGGGAGGAAATGATCACCGATCCCGAATACAAGATCGGTCGCCCGCGACAGTTGTACGTCGGCGCTGCGAAGCGCGACGTCGTGCCGCTTGCCAAGCGCGCATAGCAAACTCCGAGGGCGGCCGAAACAGCCGCCCTTTTTTCCATACCCGGCCGTATTGGCCGGCGACCATTCCGTGCTCCCAAAACCCTGATTACAGGTGTCTGCCATGATGACGCAGCTGTTCGGCAATTCCCACCTCTTCGGCGGCAACGCGCCCTTCGTCGAGGAACTGTACGAGAACTACCTAGACAATCCCGCTTCCGTGCCCGACGAGTGGCGCGACTATTTCGACAAACTGGCGCAGCTGCCGGGCAACGTTGCCCGCGACGTGCCGCATCTGCCGGTGATCAACGCCTTCGCCGAGCAAGCGAAGAAGGGCGGCTACCGCGTGGCGGCCGCTGCGCCGATCGACGACAAGAAGCAGGTCGGCGTGCTGCAGCTGATCAACGCCTACCGCTTCCTCGGCACGCGCTGGGCCAACCTCGATCCGCTCAAGCGCATGCCGCGTCCCGCGCTGCCCGAGCTCGAGCCCGCGCACTACGGCCTGACCGACGCCGACCTCAACAGCACCTTCAACTCGGGCTCCTTCAAGGGCGTTCCCGAGCACGCCCCGTTCGGCCAGATCTTCGACGCGCTGAAGGAAACCTACTGCAGCTCGATCGGCGTCGAGTACATGTACATGAACGAGATCGCCGAGAAGCGCTGGCTGCAGGATCGCCTCGAAACGATCCGCGGCAAGGGCAGCTACAGCGCCGACGAGAAGAAGCGTCTGCTCGAACGCCTGACGGCCGCCGAGACGCTCGAGCGCTACCTGCACACCCGCTACGTCGGCCAGAAGCGCTTCTCGCTCGAAGGCGGCGAATCGCTGATCGTGTCGATGGACGAACTGATCCGCGTCGGCGGCAGGCTCGGCGTCGATGAGATCGTCGTCGGCATGGCCCACCGCGGCCGTCTCAACGTGCTCGTCAATACGCTGGGCAAGACGCCGGCGATGCTCTTCGACGAGTTCGAAGGCAAGAAGGCGCAGGACCTGTCGTCCGGCGACGTCAAGTACCACATGGGCTACTCGTCCGACGTCGCGACGCCCGGCGGCCCCTGCCACCTGACGCTGGCTTTCAACCCCTCGCACCTGGAAATCGTCAACCCGGTCGTCGTCGGCTCGGTTTACTCGCGCCAGCGCCGGCGCGGCGAAGGCGGCAAGGACAAGGTGCTGCCGGTGCTGATCCACGGCGACGCCGCCGTGGCCGGCCAGGGCGTCAACCAGGAAATGATCAACTTCGCGCAGACCCGCGGCTACGGCACGGGCGGCACGGTGCACATCGTGGTGAACAACCAGATCGGCTTCACCACCTCCGACCCGCGCGACTACCGCTCCTCGCTGTACTGCACCGACATCTTCAAGATGGCCGACGCGCCGATCTTCCACGTAAACGGCGACGATCCGGAAGCCGTGGCGCTCGTCACCCAGGTGGCGATGGAGTTCCGCCACACCTTCAAGAAGGATGTCGTGATCGACATCATCTGCTACCGCAAGCTCGGCCACAACGAGCAGGACGAGCCGATGGTCACGCAGCCGCTGATGTACAAGAAGGTGCAGGCGCATCCGGGCACGCGCAAGCTGTACGCCGACAAGCTGGTCGCCGAAGGCGTGCTGCCGGCCGACGGTCCGGACAACATGATCAAGGACTATCGCGCCCACCTCGACAAGGGCGAGCTGCTGTACAACCCGGTGATCGCCGGCTACAAGCACCCGATGACGATCGACTGGACGCCGTACCTCACCAAGAAGTACATCGAGACCTGCGACACCACCGTGCCGGCCAAGGAACTCAAGCGTCTGGCCGAGCGCCTGACGACGGTTCCCGAGGGCTTCACGCTGCATTCGCGCGTCAAGAAGATCATCGACGACCGCCGCGCCATGGGCGAGGGCAAGCTGCCGATCGACTGGGGCATGGCCGAGAACCTGGCCTACGCCTCGCTGCTCGTGTCGGGCTATGGCGTGCGCATCTCGGGCGAGGACGTCGGGCGCGGCACTTTCTTCCACCGCCACGCCGCGCTGCACGACCAGAACCGCGAAAACTGGGACGAAGGCACCTTCTACCCGCTGGCCCACCTGCAGGAAAAGCAGGCCGGCTTCCAGTGCTTCGACTCGGTCCTTTCCGAGGAAGCCGTGCTCGCCTTCGACTACGGCTACGCTACCGCCAACCCGCACGAGCTGGTGCTCTGGGAAGGCCAGTTCGGCGACTTCGCGAACGGCGCGCAGGTCGTCATCGACCAGTTCATCGCTTCCGGCGAAACCAAGTGGGGCCGCGCCTGCGGTCTCGTCATGCTGCTCCCGCACGGCTACGAAGGCCAGGGTCCGGAGCACTCGTCGGCGCGCATCGAGCGCTTCATGACGCTGTGCGCGGAAATGAACATGGAAGTCTGCCAGCCGACGACGCCGGCCCAGATCTTCCACCTGCTGCGCCGTCAGGGCGTGCGCAATCAGCGCAAGCCGCTGATCGTCTTCTCGCCGAAGTCGCTGCTCCGCCACAAGGACGCCACCTCGACGCTGGACGAACTGAGCAAGGGCGAATTCCAGCGCGTGATCGGCGAGACCGACAAGCTCGACGCCAAGAAGGTGACCCGCGTCATCTTCTGCTCGGGCAAGGTCTACTACGACCTCGTCGCGGCGCGTCGCGAGCAGAAGCTCAACCACATCGCCATCGCCCGTCTCGAACAGCTCTACCCCTTCCCGGAAGAGTCGTTCAAGGCCGAGATCGCCAAGTACCCGAAGGCCACGGAAATCGTCTGGGTGCAGGACGAGCCGCGCAACCAGGGCGCCTGGTACTGGATCGCCTCGCGTCAGCATCTGGCCCGTTCGCTGAGCGACAAGCAGCACCTGCTGCTCGTTTCGCGTCCGGCCTCGGCGTCGCCGGCGGTGGGTTACCTCGCCAAGCACAACGCTCAACAGAAAGCCCTCATCGAGTCCGCCCTGGGCAAGATCGAGTACTGAAACCAGCATAAAAAATACGGAGATATCATGCTCATCGACGTCAAAGTTCCGCAGCTGTCCGAATCCGTCGCCGAAGCGACCCTCGTGGCCTGGCACAAGAAGGCCGGCGAAGCCGTTTCGCGTGACGAAAACCTGATCGACATCGAGACCGACAAGGTCGTCCTCGAACTCCCCGCGCCGGATGGCGGCGTGATCGTCGAAATCATCAAGGGCGACGGCGACACCGTCGTCGCCGGCGAAGTCATCGCGCGCATCGACACCGCCGCCCAGGCTACGGCTGCCGCACCGGCCGCTGCCGCTGCGCCGAAGGCCGCTGCGCCGGCGCCGGCTGCCGCGCCCGCC
>RCMZ01000349.1_pt1 | contig 26319 bp, 24 predicted proteins | sample 2041141 | NCBI WGS metagenome assembly RCMZ01 (sample SAMN09708263, study PRJNA481090) | Wastewater metagenome, whole genome shotgun sequencing project. | biome: sewage; isolation source: Davis station wastewater (DW) | place: Antarctica: Davis Station | collected 2010-03-01
GGCTTGCGGTTTCTTGCGGTGAAGAACTTTGTCCATGATCGAGCTGAAAATGCCCATGAGCCCGGCTCCCTTGATTGCTGGTCAGATCGTAAAGCTTAACCTTGGATAGAGTTCCCGGTCAGAAACCTTTGGTGATCGCGATACCGTAGAGACGCGGGTCGAGCAGGAACACGCTGCGGGGGGCTCCGAGGTTCTCGTCATCGATGTCGAAGCCGACGATGGTGTTGTCATCCATCAGGTTTTTGACAAACAACTGAACGTTCAGGTCGATATCCGCATTGGCGAAGATCAGGCTGGCGTTGATGTTTTCCCAGGCCTCGATGCGATCGAAGAAGGCGTTGTTGTAACGCATGTAGCTCTCGGACTGCCGGTAGTAGTCGCCGCGCAACGTCGCGTTCCAGCCGTTTGGCAGTTCCCACCGGTACTGGGCGCCCAGCGAGATCGTCCATTCCGGCGCATTGGGCAGTTCATTACCCGACAGATCTTGGATCACCCCTTCACCCGCGCCGCTGGCGAAGCGCGGGAGTCGCCCTGAACAGGGGGTTTGCCGGTGTGTATGGTTTTGATGCCCCCGACGTGCAGCACTATGGCGCTCACATGCAGGCTTGGCTGGCGCAGGCACAGGACGGTGGCCTCGTGATGTGTCACCCGGCCAGCGCTGAGGTGCCGGGCGACGCGATTGGCCGCCAGAGGCCGGTGGAGTTTGCCTATCTGATGTCGCCGGATTTTGGCCAGTTGCTGCAGCGCAGCGGCCTGCATGTCCACCAGGGCCCCTGGCCGGGTTCTGGGGGTTGACCGCGCTGGCGCTTAGCGGCACTTAGCGCGCGCAGGCTGCTGGCACATAGGCACGCCAGTGCACCGTCAGCGGCGGGCCTGCCGGGGCGTGTGGCCAGGCGATGTTCCACACGCCTTCATGCCACTGCATATCGGGGCCGCTTTGCAGCTCGTCCAACGGCGCGGGGGGCGCAGCCGGCGGCCGGCGGGGCGTTTCATCCTGCCAGACCCACAGTGCGCCGTGGGTTTTGAGCCGCTGCGCCGTGATCCACGGAGAAAAGCGTGCGTCTGCGTTGATCAGCACTGAGGGCCGGTCGGGTGACGCCACCACCACCAAGCCAGCCAGCCAGTAGTCGCCCGCCACCGTATCCAGAGGGCAGCTCGACTGCGTGCGCCAAGCGGCTTGCGCCTGTGCGCCCAGCGCAGCGGCGGGCCAGTCGGTGCGTGAAGCGCGCGCGCGCCCCTGTGCGCCATAGGCCAGGAACGCGCCGCACAGCAGGCTGATCAGCACCAGCCACACGGCCAGCCCGCGAAGCACCCGGGGTCGCATGGGGTCCAGCCAGGCGGTGGGCAGGCTGGCGGCCACGAGCAGTCCGCTGAATGCCCACATGGGCACGCCCCACATGTCGTGCAGGCGCAGCCCTAGCAGCAGGCCCAGCATCGTCACCAGCAGGCCTGAGCCCAGCGCCAGCGCCAGCAGGTAGCCCGGCCATTCGGTGTGCAGGCGCCAGCGTGCAGCAGCCAAGGGCGCGGCTGGGGCGGCGGCGCGCAGTGCGCGGCGCGCGCCCAGCGCTGCCACCAGCGTGACCAGCGCCAGCGGGAGGTGGTTGAGGGCCTGGGTGCCCAAGAACAGCACCGCCGACAGGCGTGGTCCGTGGTTGGCAGTGTCGGCTGCCGCGCGGCGTGTGGCATAGGCCATGGGCAGCCAGTCGTTCTGCCATAGCCAGGCCAGATGCGGGCCCAACACGACCAGTGCCAGCACCAGCGCGACCCACGGGCCCGGCTGGCGCAGCATCCGGCGCGCTGGCGACAACACCAGGTACAGCCCCAGGCAGGCCAGCACAATGGCGACCGAGTATTTGGTCAGCATGCCCAGCCCGGCCAGCAGGCCCAGCAGCAGCCATTGGCGCATTCGGCCGTCCTGCAAGGCCGCCAGCAGGCACCAACCGAGAGCCGCCCACAGCGGCATTTGTGCGATGTTGTGGTTGAACTCCAGCGCAGGGCGGGTGTAGAAGACCACGCCCATGGTCAGCGCCGTGCCGATCAGTGCCCGTTCGGGCGTCATGAGGCGCAGGCCGGTGCACCACACGCACCACAGCGTGGCGGCAATGCACAGCTGGCTGAGCAGGTACGGCCCTACCTCGCCAAAGGCCCGCCAGAAAAGATGCAGCACCCAGGGCGCCAGCGGTGGGTGCTTGTAATAGCCCCATTGCCATTCGCGCCCCCAGGTCAGGCTTTCCACCACGTCCAGCGCAAAACTCGATGTCAGCAGCGGTGGCAGCAGCGACCAGGCCAGCAGATACAGAGCGGCAAAGACCAGCACGCCCCGGGGGGGAGCAGGGCGGATCGGCAGAGTGTGGGGGGCGGTGGCCATGGGAGGGGTTGCGCAAAAGCGCGCGAGTATAGGAGAGGGACGGGAGGCGGTTTCAGATCGCGAGCGGGTCGACATCCACGAGCCAGCGTATCAAGCCCTTGTGTTCGGGCTGGCTGCGGGTGGTTTGCAGCACGGGCTGCCACGCAGCCAGAAAACGCTGCAGCGCGGCGCGGCTGTTGCTCTCCATCAGCATCTGGGCACGCTCGACATTGGCCACACGCTGGATGGTGAGCGGCACGGGCGGGAACAGCGTCACCACCTCCAGCCCTGGCAAGCCGGCAGCGTGCGCGGCGGCGGTGGCGGCGGTCAAAAAGCCCTGCGCCACCCCCTGCGTGCGCGCATCGGCACGCACCAGCGCCTGGTAGGCAAAAGGCGGCATGGCGGCTTCTTCGCGCTCTTTCAATTGTTGGGCTGCAAAGGCCTCGTAGTCGTGCTTTCGCAGCGCTTCGTACACCGCGTGCTGGGGGTGAAAGCTCTGCACCCACATCTCGCACGGCGTGCCCTGTGCGGCCATATACGCCGCGTCGCGCCCGGCGCGGCCTGCGGCCTGCATCAGCAGCGCAAACAGCCGCTCGGGCGCGCGAAAGTCGCTGCTGAACAGCGCGCCATCGGGCTGCACGGCCGCCACCAGCGTAATGCGGCGGAAGTCGTGGCCCTTGGCAATCATCTGCGTGCCCACCAGCACATCCACCTCGCCGGCATGCACCTGCGCCAATTGCGCCTCCAGTGCGCCCTTGGCTTTGGTGGTGTCGGCATCAATGCGGGCCACGCGGGCGGCGTTGCCGTCGGGGCGCTGCACGTTGCGCAACAGGGCGGCGAGTTGTTCTTCAAGCTGCTCGGTGCCTCGGCCCATGGGGTGGATGTCGGGGCTGCCGCAGCTGGGGCAGTGCAATGGCACACGCACCGTGTAGCCGCAGTGGTGGCAGCGCAGGGTGCGGTCGGTTTTGTGGAACACCTGGTGCGCGCTGCAGTGCGGGCAGTCGCTTTTCCAGCCGCAGTCCACGCAATGCAGCACGGGCGCATAACCCCGGCGGTTGAGCAGCACCATGCTTTGCTCTCCGCGTGCCACGCGCTCGGTGATGGCCTGTAGCAGTGGGGCGCTGAACACCGCGCGCCGGGGCTGCTGGTTCATGTCCACCCGCCGCACGCGGGCCAGGGCGCCTGCGCCAATGCGGCTGGGCATGTGCAGGCGCACGTAGCGCCCGCCTTCGGGGTCTTCGGGCGTGGGGGGGCGGCTGGCGTGCCAGCTCTCCAGTGAGGGCGTGGCCGAGCCGAGCAGCACCTTAGCGCCTTGCTCGCGCCCGCGCCAGATGGCCAGGTCGCGTGCCGAGTAACGTGCGCCTTCCTGCTGCTTGTAGCTGGGGTCGTGTTCTTCGTCGACCACGATGAGTTTGAGCCCCGGCAGGCTGGCGAACACGGCCATGCGCGTACCCAGCACGATGCGTGCGCTGCCGCTGTGGGCGGCCAGCCAGCTCTTGAGCCGCTGCGGATTGGTCATGCCGCTGTGCAGCGACACCACGGCGCCGGGGCCAAAGCGTGGGGCGAAGCGGCCTACGAAGCGCTCTTCGAGCTGGGGCGTGAGGTTGATTTCGGGCACCATCACCAGCGCCTGGGCGGTGGCGTCGGCCTCCAGCATCTCTTGCACGCAGCGCAGGTACACCTCGGTCTTGCCGCTGCCGGTACTGCCAAACAGCAGGAAGGGGCCTTTTTCTCTAGATATTTGGGCTCTAGCGCTTTCCTGCTCTGCGCTAAGCGCTATTGTTTGGATAGCATCTGAAGTGTCTCCCGTGGCGGGGGAGGGGCGGCGCAGGCGCCGGGCCAACTGTTCGGGTTTCAGGTCGCGCAGTTGCGGGGGCAAAGCGGCAAGGGCCACTTCGCCCAGCGCGCGCTGGTAGTAGCGCGCCGCAAACGCGACGAGGCGACGCCAGTGCAGATCCAGCGGCGCCACGCCCGCGAGTGCCCCGGTGATCGCGCGCAAGGCCGCGCCATCGGGTAGTTCGCCCGTAGCGTCATCGCCATCCCACACCACGCCGAGCACCTCGCGGCTGCCCAGTGGCACTCTCACCAGCGTGCCGGCTGCCAACGGCGCGTCGGTGGCGTAGCTCAGCAGGTCACCCACGCCGCTGTGGGACGGAGTGTGCAGGGCGACATGAACGATGGCGGTGGGGTTGGGAGTGGGCACGAAGGGTAATTTACGGGAGCATGTGGATGCTGCGTAGAGATTTGACGGCTAAGTGGTTGATTTGAACGGGGTGTGTGAGTAATCCCAATTTTCTGTGGATAACTTTGTTGACATCCTCTGCGGACCCGGGCCCAGGCCGCATGGATGCTGGCTCGGAACACATTGCCCAGAAATTCGGCAGGCCCAAAAAATCGTTATGAATCAACTGTCTGAAGAATTTCACGCGCCGATTTTGTGCTAAGGCTCGTGAGTGCGTTCATGTTGCGCCGCATCACGATTCGTGTGCATAAGTCGGACATTCGCGATTCGTCAAGCCTGGAAAATCACCAAATCTGTGCTAGCCAGGGTTCCGCATGTTCACCTGTTTCTGCGGTTTGAGCTGCAACCTGTTGATTTGACAGAGAATTTTGACGAAATCCAGATTTTCTGTGGATAACTTTGTTGATATCCTTGGGTTTTGCGTTGCAAGTGCTTGATGGGCCGTGGTTTCGCTGGATTGCGCACAAAAACGGCATTTTGAGAAAACTCAATAAAATCAATGACTTGCGGGTGTTGCGAGAATATTTTTCTTGGCACGCCCGCCCCAGGGTACGGTGCCGGCTGAAAGGCGCCGCTGCTCCATTTTTGTGCATAAGTGGCGCATTGGACGGAGCCGCCGCCCCGTCTCTCCTTCATCCGCCATCGCCTCACCAGCGCCTTGTGTGCGCCGTCTTCGATCAGCCTTGGCGTTGCGCGCGCGAGTAGCCGTGCACTGCTTCCACCAGCGCCGCCACATGCTCTGGGGGGGTGAACTGGCTGATGCCGTGGCCCAGGTTGAAGATGTGGGTGGGGCCGGTGGTGGTGCGGTCGGTGTGGGGTGTGCCGAAGCTGTCCAGCACCTTGTGCACCTGTTGCACGATCTGCGCAGGGGGGGCAAACAGCACGTTGGGGTCGATGTTGCCCTGCAGTGCCTTCCCGGGGCCGCCCACCGGGCCACCGACGATCGCGCGGGCTTTGCCCAGGTTGGCCGTCCAGTCCAGGCCCAGCACCTCGCAGTCGAGGTCGTTCATGGCATCGAGCCATATGCCGCCGCCTTTGGTGAAGACGATGCGGGGCACGTCGGTGCCATCCACCCCCGTGCGCTGGAGTTGCGACAGCACGCGTTTGGTATAGGCCAGGCTGAATTCCTGGAACGCGCCATCGGCCAGCACGCCGCCCCAGCTGTCAAAAATCATCACGGCCTGCGCACCCGCGTCGATCTGGGCGTTCAGGTACGCGGCCACACTGTCGGCATTGATGGCCAGGATGCGGTGCATCAAGTCAGGGCGGCTGTACATCAGGCTTTTGACCAGGCGGTAGTCGTCGCTGCCCTTGCCTTCGACCATGTAGCAAGCCAGCGTCCAGGGGCTGCCCGAGAAACCGATCAACGGAACACGCCCATTGAGCGCCTTGCGGATGCTGGTCACGGCGTCGAACACGTAGCGCAGCTTGTCCATGTCGGGCACGGCCAGCTCGGCCACAGCGGCCTCGTCGCGCACTTGCTTGGCGAAGCGTGGGCCTTCGCCTTCAGCAAACGACAAGCCCAGGCCCATGGCGTCGGGCACGGTGAGGATGTCGCTGAACAGAATGGCCGCGTCGAGCGGAAAACGCTCCAGCGGCTGCAACGTCACCTCGGTGGCGTAGTCCACGTTGGTGGCAAGGCCCATGAAGCTGCCTGCCCGGGCACGTGTGGCCTTGTATTCGGGCAGGTAGCGGCCAGCTTGGCGCATGAGCCACAGGGGGGTGTAGTCGGTGGCCTGGCGGCGGCATGCGCGCAGGAAGGTGTCGTTGGTCAGGGGTGCGTAGCTCATCCGGTGATTGTCGCAGGGCCGGCACGCGGCCTTCTTGACCTGGCTCGGAAAGACGGGCCCCAACCTCTCTCATGGCCACGCCTATGCGACCGCCGCCGTGCAACCGGTTGTGCAGGACCCCTGGTGGTGTCCCCTTCAGGGGGCGCAGAGAAGTGGCTCGGGGGCTATCTCTCCGCGATGTAGTGCGACATGGTGGATACCTCGCCGGGCGCGAGAAAGGTGCGCACTTCCGTCTCCAGGGCCTGGTCGGCCATGGTGGCGCGGGCGCGCTGGTGCAGGTAGTCGGCCCAGGATGCGACGATGAAACGCTCTACATAACGCGAGGGGTCGCCCAGGTCTTTGTAAACCCGCCAGAACGTGGCCCCATCACGTCGGCGTGGCGCTTTCATGCGGCTGATGGTGTCCAGGAAGGCGGTGTCAGTGCCCGGGGCGATTCGGTAGCTCACCTCAACGGCCACCGGGCCGGCTTCAGGCAGGGGCTCGGCTTCGATAAAAAGCTCGTCCCAGGGGGTGGCCTGGGTCACCTCGTGCAGCGCGCCCATCCGCAGCGGCATGGCCCGGGCGAGCAGCAGGCCCGCAGCCATCAATGCGGCGGCAACACACAGCGTGGGGGTCAGGCCCATCAGGTCGGACGAGGCGCCCCAAAAGGCCGATCCCATCGCAAAGGCGCCCAGGGCCGCCACCATGTGCATGGCCACCGCGCGCGAGCGCACCCACTGTGGCGCGCTGGCCTGCGTGGCTGTGTTGAAGGTGGACATGGCCGACATCCAGGCCGCGCCCGCCAGCAGCATCCATAGATAGACGAACCACGCCATCTGCGTGAGCGCAGCCATCAACATGGCCGCCGCAAACACCAGGGCTGCGGTGCGCACGATGATCTCCAGCCCGAAACGTGCGCGCAGCCGTCCCAGTACCAAGCCGATGGCCACGGCCCCCGTGCCCAGGCAGCCCATGAGCAAACCAAAGCCTTCGGCCCCGGTGCCCAGGCGCTGGGCGATCACGGGAAGCAATGCCCACAGGGCAGAGCCTGCCGCGCTGAAGGCCATCACGCGCACCAGTTGCGCCAGGATCATGTGCGAATGCCAGGCAAAACGCAGGCCACTGAGCGTGCCGCCCCACAGGCGCTCGGCGGGCAGTTTGGAGGGGTCGTGCTGGCGTGGCGGCCAGCGGCGGATGGACTCCCACATCACCACCGTGGTGATGACCGTGATGGAAAACACCCAGCCCGCGCCCAGTTGTGCAAACACCAGCCCGGCCAGGGTGGGGCCCACGGCGCGCGCCGCGTTGTAGGCAATGCTCACGGCGGTGATGGCCTGGGGCCATTCGTCGCGGGGCACAGGGTCGATGACCGAGGAGTTCCAGGCGGGCGTCAGCACGGCCGTGCAGCAGCCGCAGACAAACACCAGGAACAGCACGGATGCCGATCCGCCCCAGCCCTTGAGCGTCAGCAGCGCGAGCAGCGCGCAGGCTCCGGTCTGGGCAATCAACGCCCCTGAGATCAACCGGCGCCGGTCGGTGGTGTCCGCCAATACCCCGGCGGGCAATGCCAGCAAAAACATGGGCATGAACACCGCTGTCTGCACGAGCGCAGCCAGAAACGACGAGCCCGACAGCTCGATCATGAGCCAAGCGGCCGCCATGGTCTGCATGCCGTTGCCCACAAAAAACACCCCGCCGCAGATCCACAGGCCGCGAAACGCGGGCTTGCGCAAGGGGCTCCATAACGAGGTTGAGTGTTGCGACATGGGGCGATGGTGGGTCTTGAGGTGGGGCTCGTGCGGTGGTGGGGCGGAGTGAGGGGCTGCGCAGCGGCTTGCGGTGTTGCCGTGCTGCTGGAAGGATATCGCCGGATCCGCCCTGTGACGCATTCGCGGCGCGATGTCCTTCAATCCATGTGTCGCCCACCCCGCAAACGGTAGGTGCGGGGCAGGTCGGTGCGGGTCGCTACCAATGCTTGTGCGCGCTGTTGCATGTCCGAGAGGGCGTGGTCGAGCATGTTCACGGCCTGTGGGTTCAGCCCCGCCAGCAGTTCCTGGTTGATGGCCTTCACCTGGGGGAAGAGTTCGTCATACACGGCCTGGCCGGATGCCGTGAGTGACAGCAGAGCCTGGCGCCGGTCGCCGGGCATGGTGTCGCGCGTGATGAGCTTCTTGGACAACAGCGACGTGATGGCGCGCGATGTGCGTGCGCGGTCCAACCCCAGGCGTTGGGCCAGCTCGGCGGGTGGGGTGCCTGGCACCTGCGCCAGCACCATGAGCAGCCCCCATTCCCGCCGCGTGATGCCGTAGCCCCCCTCACACAGCCGCACCACCAGGCTGCCGGCCACGGCCAGCAGGCGGTTGATGCGATACATCAGCAGATGGTTGGCGAGGACCGGATCGGTGAGCCGGTGGCTGGGCGGTGAGGGGTTGTCGGGCGCCGGGGCGGGCTCGGACATGAGGGTATTTCCGGGCAAGGATTGATTAGATCAATTGATTGTGTGGCCAATACAGTGGCGGTATCAACATGCGCGGGCCAGCGCAGTTTCTTTTTTTGTCGTCGCCCTGGAGATATTGACCATGTGGAAACCCTTTGCTCCCCTGCTGGCCGTCGCGCTGGTGTTTTCTGGCGCGATGGCGCAAGCGCAGGTGCAGGACGGGCCGCTGCGCATCGTGGTGGGCTACGCGCCCGGCGGCGCCACCGACCGTGTGGCCCGCATCGTCGCCGACAAGCTGGGCGCCAAATTGGGCACCCCAGTCATCGTGGAGAACAAGACCGGTGCCGGGGGACGGCTGTCGGCCCAAGCCGTGAAGAGCGCGCCGGCCAACCAGCCCACGCTGTTGCTGGCCAATCCGGCCGTGATGGTGGTGGCGCCACTGGTGTTCCCGGACTCGGGCTACGACCCCGCGCGTGACTTTCGCCCAGTGAGCATGGTCAACAGCTACGAGTTTGGCGTGGCCGTGGCCAGTGCGGTGCCGGTGCGCGAGTTGCCTCACCTCATCGCCTGGTTGCGAGCCAACCCCGAGAAAGCCAACTTCGGCGTGCCTGCCACAGGCAGCCTGCCGCACTTTTTTGGTTTGATGGTGGGGGATGCTGCCAAGGTGCGCAGCGAGGTGGTGGGCTACCGGGGCTCTGCGCCGTTGCTCAACGACCTGCTGGGCGGCCAGATTCCGGTGGCGTTTGACACGCTGGATTCCTTGCTGCCCCAGCACGAGGCCGGCAAGATCCGCATCCTGGCGGTGTCGGGTGCACAGCGCAACCCGCTCGCTAAGGACATCCCGACCTTCAAGGACGGTGGGCTCAACATCGTTGCCACGGGCTGGAACACATTTTTTGCCCCGATGAGCATGCCCAAGGCGCAGGCGGAAAAGCTGGCGGGGTTGATTGTCGAGGTGATGAAAGACCCCGACACCCAGCGCAAGTTTGAAGCCGCCAAGATGGAGCCCGTGGTGGCCACCATGGCGCAGACCGAGGCCATGCTCAAGGCCTACCGTGCGCAGTGGGCGCCGGTCGTGCAGCGCTCGGGCTTCAAGCCTTGATGTTCCTTCATTGTCAACAAACACCACCCCGTTCACGCTGAGCGTGTCGAAGCGCGCAGCAAGGCTTCGACAGGCTCAGCCCGAACGGATTGTGTGGATCGAGTGCAACCCGATAACCCCGCAGCAGGCCCATGCCCCAACGCCCCAACATCATCTTCATCGTGGCCGACGACCTCGGTTATGCCGACCTGGGCTGCTATGGCGGCCGAGACGCCCAGTTTGGCGCGGTCTCGCCCGTGCTCGACGGCCTGGCTGCCCAGGGGCTCAAGCTCACGCAGGGCTATTCCAATTCGCCTGTGTGTTCGCCCACGCGCTTTGCGTTGATGACGGGGCGCTACCAATACCGCCTGCGCGGCGCCGCCGAGGAGCCCATCAACAGCAAGAGCCGGGGCAGCACCACGCTGGGCCTGCCGCCCGAGCACCCCACGCTGCCTTCATTGCTGCAAGCTGCGGGCTATCACACAGCGCTGATGGGCAAGTGGCACCTGGGCTACCCGCCCGCGTTCGGCCCGTTGCGTTCGGGCTATGGCGAATTTTTTGGCCCCATGTCGGGCGGGGTGGACTACTTCACGCACTGCAGCTCGGGCGGGCAGCACGACCTGTATCTGGGCGAAGAGGAGCGGCAGCAGGACGGCTATCTCACCGACCTCATCACCGACCACGCGCTCGACTATGTGGACCGCATGGCATCGGACGCGACGGCGGGCACGCCGTTTTTTCTGAGCCTGCACTACACCGCCCCGCACTGGCCCTGGGAGACACGCGACGACGAGGCGCTGGCGCAGGAGGTTAAGACCAACCTGTTTCACCTGCATGGCGGCAACATCGAAACCTATCGCCGCATGATCCACCACATGGACGAGGGCATCGGCCGGATCATGGCGCTGCTGGAAAAGCGGGGCCTGGCGCACAACACGCTGGTGGTGTTTACCAGCGACAACGGTGGCGAACGTTTTTCGGACAGTTGGCCCCTGGTGGGCGGCAAGATGGACCTGACCGAAGGGGGCATTCGCGTGCCATGGATTGCCCACTGGCCCGCCGTGATCGCCCCCGGGGGCGTGAGCGCCCAGACCTGCATGACCATGGATTGGTCGGCCACCATGCTGGATGCGGCGGGCGTGGCCGCGCATGCCGACTACCCGCTGGATGGCCGGTCGCTGATGCCGCTGCTGCGTGATGCGTCCACACACGACGAACCCCCGATGTTCTGGCGCATGAACCACCGGGGCCAGCGCGCCATGCGCCAGGGCGTGTGGAAGTATCTGCGTGTGGATGGCAATGACTACCTGTTCAACCTGTCGCAGGACGAACGCGAACGCGCCAACAAGGCGGGTGTGGAGCCCGAGCGGCTGGTGGCCATGCGCGCCGCGTGGGAGCAGTGGAATGCCACCATGCCTGCGATCCCGGACGATGCCACGGTCAGCCTGGGCTATTCGGTCAAGGACATGCCGGGAAGATAGGCCTTATCTGGTGCCAAGTGGGCAAGTGACCAAGGCGCTGCAGTGCTGCAGCGGGCGGGCGGTGAGCGGGCCGGCAACGTCAGTGCCAATGCCAAAATCGCCTGCGCCACGCCAGCCTTTGGCGCTGGGTTGCCTGTCTCACTGTTCTGTGTGAGTTTTGAGTGTTTTTGGCCTCTAGCGCTTTATTGACAAGCGCTGATAGCTATTAATTGAGTAGCATTTCATCTTTCCCGGCCTCCAGCAGTCGGGTCAGCAGCGGGTGCATCACCTTGCGCGCGCTGTAGATCAGGTGGAACTGCTCCTGCACATCGGGTGCAGTGCCCACCTGCACCAGCCCATGGGTCTTGGCCAGGTGCTCGCCCAGCGAGACCGGGGCGGGCATCACGCCCATGCCGGTGGCGGCAAAGGTGCTCAGCAACGCGCTGTCTTCAAACTCTCCGGCAATGCGCGGGCGGATGCGTTCGCGCTCCAGCCAGTGGTCCAGGCGCGCGCGCATGGCGGCGTGGTCCGTCGGCAGCAGCACAGGCACCACGGCCAGACTGTGCGGAAAGTTATGGGCCGCCGCCTCGGCCCAGATCGGTGGCGCGTACCAGGCGATGGCGCTGGTGCCCAGCAATTGGCTAGTGGTGCGCAGGGCGGGGTTGGGTGGCGCGGCGCGGTCGGCCAGCACCGCGTCGAGCTTGTGCAAGGCCAGCTCGCCCAGCAGGGGCTGGAACTCGCCTTCGTGGCACAGCAGCCGCAGGTGGGGCTCGTCCAGCACAGGGGTGAGCAGCCGGTGCACGGCAAGTTTGGCAATGCCGTCGGAGATACCCAGGTTCAACCGCAGCGTCTGCCCGGTGGCGGCCTCGCGCACGCGCACCGGCAACAGCTCGCCGAGTGCAAAGATGTGGTCGGCTTCATGCAGCGCCGCGACACCGGCTTCGGTCAGCACCAGCGTGCGCCCCTCGCTGCGCAGCAGACTCACGCCGAGCGACTTCTCCAGCTCGCGCACCTGGGCACTGATGGTCTGCACGGCCATGTCCAGCCGCTCGGCGGCGCGCGCAATGCCGCCCTCCTTGGCCACCACCCAAAAGTAGAAAAGATGGCGGTAGTTGAAGCTCTGGCTCATGGACAGCTTTCGGCAAAAATTGGATTGGTTCGTAAAAACCGAACCAATGCTACCAATATCACAGGTTTTTAAGAGTTCATGCCGCCCCTACAGTGCGGGGCTGCTGCCGGGTGGTTCGCCCGGCAGCGCGAATTTCCTTTCGGAGAAAAAAGCATGGAAACGATAGGTACCTGGTGGATGTGGGCGGGTTTTGCCGTCTTCGTGGTCGTGGCCATCGCCATCGACCTCTTGGTGATGGAGCGGCAGGGCGCGCACAAGGTCACGATGAAAGAGGCGGTGCGCTGGAGCCTGCTGTGGTTCTCGCTGGCCTTTGTGTTCGTGGCGATTTTGTGGTGGTATCTCGACACCAGCCAGGGCAGAGAGGTGGCCAATACGGTGTCGATGCAGTTCATCACCGGGTATCTGGTCGAAAAGAGCCTGTCGATCGACAACATCTTTGTCTTCCTGATGCTGTTCAGCTACTTTGCGGTGCCGCAGCAGTACCAAAAGCGCGCGCTCATCATCGGCATCATCGGCGCCATCGTGCTGCGCACGCTGCTCATCCTCGCCGGCGCCTGGCTGCTGGCCACCTTCCACTGGCTGTTGTATGTGTTTGGCGCGTTCCTCGTGATCACCGGTGCCAAGATGTGGTTCGCTGCAGGGCAGGAGCCTGACATCGCCACCAACCCGGTGCTCAAGTTCCTGAAGAAGCGCATCCGCATCACCGACCAGTTCGATGGCGAAAAACTCTCGACCATGATCCATGGCGTCAAGCACTACACGCCGTTGTTTGTGGTGCTGGTGCTCATTGGCACCACCGACATCATCTTTGCGGTGGACAGCATCCCGGCCATCTTTGCGATCACGAGCGACCCGTTCATCGTGCTGACGGCCAACATCTTTGCCATTTTGGGCCTGCGCGCGCTGTACTTTTTGCTCGCAGATCTGGCCGACCGATTTCATTTGCTGGCCTACGGCCTGGCCCTGGTGCTGGTGTTCATCGGCGGCAAGATGCTGCTCATCGACCTGGTGAAGATACCCATCGGTTATGCATTGCTGGTGACCGCTGCGCTGATTGCAGGCTCCATCGTGCTGTCGCTGCGCAGCTCGGGGCAAAGCGCGCACGGCAAGCCCCCTGTGTTGCCGCCCAAGGCGTGATTAAAAAAAAGGCACTGATCCATGCAACTGCTGTGCAGTTTGCGCCGCTGGTTGCGGGGGCTGGAACCCCGCGTGCGGGCCCATAGGAACCGGCCGTGGCTGCTGCGCTCTCTGCCCTGGCTAGAGCAGCGCGAGCTGTTGCGCTTTCAGCGCCAGCCGCTGGCCCGGGGTGTGGCGGCAGGCATGTTCTGCGGGCCGCCTGCGGGGGCGCTGCAGATCCCCGGCACCCTGCTGGCTCGCACGCAGGGCGGGCTCTTCCGAGCCGGGGGAGGTGCCGTGGAATTCACGGGGGTAAAGCAGCGCCTGCGCAGAGCAGGCATTGGACGAACGGCCCCGGCATTCTTGGGCAAAGCTGTGTCGTGGAATCGTTCAGTGCGTCTGCAATGAACCGGGGCGCCCTGGGTTGTTTCACCAACCCGGTTCAGTCAACAACCGCGACTGCGGCCGGTACATGTTCCCTGCGCTGCGCCACCACAAAACGGTCGGCCACGAACGCCAGGCTGGTGTAGCTCGCATTGGCGGCCGGGTTGCCGCCCGTGGCGTGGTAGTCCGAGAATGCAGCCGACTGGTTCACGAACACGCCCTGCGTGAGGTTGATGGACAACGCAACGCGCGTACGCCGGCCCAGGGCCACGGCAGCATCGATGTAGGCGCGGTCTGTGGAATACACGCCCAGGGTCAATGCACCGTGTTCGCGCAGCGTGGCCTCGGCCACCTGCAGGCTGGCTGCGCCTGAATCGGTGGCGACCAGGTAAGACACGGGGCCGAAGCACTCCTGGCCGTAGATGGCGCTGTCGGCCTGCTCCAGCGCCACGATCACCGGCGTGTGGATCTGCGCGTTGGCGAACTCGGGGTGGGGCAGGGCGCGCGATGCGAGCACCAGGCGGCCCTGGGTGCTGGCCTGCTGCATGCGCGCCAGCGTGTCGGGCGAACCCACGGCGCCCAGCACCGAGGTGGCCACGCGCGGGTTCGATGCCAGCTCGTTCACGGCGGCGGCCAGGTCCTCGCCCACCTGCTCGAAGCTCTTGTGGCCTTCGTCGGTGGCAATGCCGCCGCGCGGCACCAAAATGTTCTGTGTGGTCGTGCACATCTGGCCGCTGTACAGCGACAGCGTGAACGCCAGGTTGCGCATCAGGGCCGCGTACTGGTCGGTGGATTCGATGATCACCGTGTTCACCCCGGCCATCTCGGCATACACGCGCGCCTGGCGGGCGTTGTCGATCAGCCAGTGGCCGAATGCGGTGCTGCCCGTGAAGTCGATGCTGGCCACGGCGCTGTGCGTGGCCAGGGCCTGGGTGTCTTCGGCGCGGGGGCTCAAGGCCATCGTCACGGTGTTCGGGTCCAGCCCCTGCTCGGCCAGCACGTCGCGCAGGATGCCCACCGAGATGGCCGCAGGCAGCACCGCATTCGGGTGCGGCTTGACGATGACGGGGTTGCCCGTGGCCAACGCCGCGAACAGGCCGGGGTAGGTGTTCCAGGTGGGGAAGGTCGCGCAGCCAATCACCAGTGCCACGCCGCGCCCGACGATCTCGTAGTGCTTTTGCATCACCAGCGGCGGGTTCTTGCCCTGGGGCTTGTTCCAGATCGCTTCCCCGGGCACGTCGGCCATGGCTTTCCAGGCGTAGGCAATGGCTTCGAGCGCGCGGTCCTGCGCATGCGGGCCGCCGGCCTGGAAGGCCATCATGGGGCCCTGGCCGGTGGTCAGCATCACGGCGTGCGCGATCTCGTGGCTGCGGCGGTGGATGCGCGTGAGCGCTTCCAGCAACACGCCCACGCGGCCCTGCGCACCCAGTGCCTGCCAGGCGGGTTCGGCGGCCTCGGCTGCCGCCACCAGGGCGTGCACGTCGCAATCGGGGTAGCGCACGTCCAGCGCCACACCGTAGGGGGAGCGCTCCGTGGCCAACCGGGCTTTTTCGCCGGGTTGCTGCAGCGCAAAGTCCTTGCCAAGCAGCGCATTCACGGCTGCTTGGCCGTCAGCCTGGCCGGTTTCGCCATAGACCTTGGGCGACGGCGATTCGGGGAAGGGCGTCCAGTGGCCACGCGTGGCCAGGGCGTTGAGGGCTCCATCGAGCAGGGCGCGGTGGGTGTCGAACAAGGGCATGTGTATTTGTCTCCGGTGAGGGTTTGCCCTGATCGGTTTGACTTGCGTCAGGGTTGTGGAAAGTTTATTCTCTACCGAACGGTCGGTCAATAATGTTTGTGATCGATCAAAGCGACGTTTCTTTCATCTTGGTAGGCAGGAGACATTCATGTCTGAACCCCTTGTCTGTGTGACGCAGTCCGGCGCCGTGCAAACGCTGGCGCTCAACCGGCCTGCTGCGCTCAACAGCTTCACCGCCGAGTTGCATTCGCAATTGCTGGCGGCGCTGGAAGCCGCTGCCGCAAACGCCGACGTGCGCTGCGTCGTCATCACGGGCACGGGCCGCGCCTTTTGCGCGGGGCAGGACCTGGCCGACCCGGCCGTGGCGCCCGACCTCACGCCCGGCGCCTCACCCAAGGATCTGGGCGAGGTGATCGACAAGCTCTACGGCCCGCTGTGCCTGCGCATCCGCAGCATGCCCATCCCGGTGGTCGCCGCTGTCAACGGCGTGGCTGCGGGCGCCGGTGCCAACCTGGCGCTGGGTTGCGACCTGGTGCTGGCCGCGCGCTCGGCGAGCTTCATCCAGGCCTTCACCAAGATCGGGCTGGTGCCCGACACCGGCGGCACCTGGCTGCTGCCGCGCCTGGTGGGCCGCGCACAGGCCCTGGGCCTGGCGCTGCTGGGCGACAAGCTGCCCGCCCCCGACGCTGAGCGCCTGGGCCTGATCTGGCGCTGCGTGGACGACGCGGCGCTGCAAGACGAAGCGCAGGCCCTGGCGCAGCGCCTGGCCGCCATGCCCGTCAAGGCGCTGGTGGCGACGCGCAACGCGATGGATGCCGCAGCGCAGATGGACTACGGCCAGGCCCTGGCGCACGAGGCTGCGTTGCAGCGCACGCTGGGTGCCTCTGCCGACTACCGCGAGGGCGTCGAGGCCTTCACGGCCAAGCGCTCCCCAATTTTCAAAGACCGCTGAGTACCCCCATGGATTCCTCCACTTCCACGCTGGACCCGCAAGCCATCGCCGAGCACGTGCGCAGTGGCATGCTGGCCAACGACCGCGCCACCCAGGGCCTGGGCATCGCCATCACGTCCATCGGCCCGGGGCAGGCCACGCTCGAGATGACCGTGCGTGCCGACATGCTCAACGGCTTCGACATCTGCCACGGCGGCTTCATCACCACGCTGGCCGACTCGGCGTTTGCCTTTTCGTGCAATGCGCGCAACGACATGACCGTGGCCTCGGGCCTGTCCATCGACTTCCTGGCGCCTGCGCGCGAGGGCGACCGCCTCACGGCCGAGGCCACCGAGGTCTCGCTGGCCGGCCGCACCGGCGTGTACGACGTGAACGTGCGCAACCAGCGCGGCGAGGCGATCGCCGTGTTCCGTGGCCGCTCGTACTGCATGAAGGGCAAGCACACCGTGCCGCTCAACGCGGATACCACCCGCTGACGACAGAACAACAACACCTCTTCACAGGAGACATCCATGGCCGTGCGCCAACCTGCCCCAGGCGACCTGGAGCCTATCGAAACCGCCAGCCGCGACGAAATCCACGCGCTGCAGTTGCAGCGCTTGCGCTGGACGCTGCAGCACGCCTACGACAACGTGCCGCACTACCAACGCGCGTTCGACGCCAAGGGTGTGCATCCTGGTGATCTCAAGCAGCTCTCTGACCTGTCGAAGTTCCCCTTCACGGTGAAGAAGGACCTGCGTGACAACTACCCCTTCAACATGTTCGCCGTGCCGCGCGAGCAGGTGTCGCGCATCCATGCCTCGTCGGGCACCACGGGCAAGCCCACGGTGGTGGGCTACACGCGCAAGGACATCGACACCTGGGCCGACCTGGTCGCGCGCTCCATCCGCGCCGCAGGCGGGCGTGCCGGCGACCTGATCCACGTGGCCTACGGCTACGGCCTGTTCACGGGCGGGCTCGGTGCGCACTACGGCGCCGAGCGCGCCGGCTGCACGGTGATCCCCATGTCGGGCGGCCAGACCGAAAAGCAGGTGCAGCTGATCCGCGACTTCGCACCCAGCATCATCATGGTGACGCCGTCGTACATGCAGGTCATCAACGAAGAGTTCGTGCGCCAGGGGATCGACCCGCGCGAAAGCTCCCTGAAGATCGGCATCTTCGGCGCCGAGCCCTGGACCGAGGCCATGCGCCGCGAGATCGAGACCAAGTCCGGCATCGACGCAGTGGACATCTATGGGTTGTCCGAAGTGATGGGCCCGGGCGTGGCCAGCGAGTGCATCGAGAGCAAGGATGGTCCGGTGGTCTGGGAAGACCATTTCTACCCCGAGATCATCGACCCCGACACCGGCGAAGTGCTGCCCGATGGTCAGGAGGGCGAACTCGTGTTCACCTCTCTGAGCAAAGAGGCGCTGCCGATGATTCGCTACCGCACGCGCGACCTCACACGCCTGTTGCCACCCACCTCGCGCGCGTTCCGGCGCATGGGCAAGATCGTGGGCCGCTCGGACGACATGCTCATCATCCGTGGCGTGAACGTGTTCCCCACGCAGATCGAAGAGATCGTGCTGCAGAACGAGAAGCTCTCGGGCCAGTACCAGATCCTCGTGGCGCGCGACGGCAACCTGGACCAGGTGACCGTGCGCTGCGAACTGCAGCCCGGCGTGGCCGACGGCGAGCGCCCCGACCTCACGGGCTGGGTGCAGCACCGCATCAAGACCCTGGTGGGCATCACCTGCCAGGTCGAGGTGCTGGCCACCGACTCCATCGAACGCACGCTGGTGGGCAAGGCCCGCCGCGTGATCGACCAGCGCGCGCGTTAACGCAGCGCCCCCTCACGAAAGGACACCACCATGTACACCCAGGCGATGGACACCATGGGCAAGGACGGCGGCAGTGACGCCAAGGCCTTGCGCAGCGCCGAAGAGATGCAGCGCCAAGAGCAGTTCGACGCGCGCATTGACGCGGGCGAATTCATCGAGGCCAAGGACTGGATGCCCGACCACTACCGCAAGACCCTGCTGCGCCAGATCAGCCAGCACGCGCACTCGGAGATCGTGGGCATGCTGCCCGAAGGCAACTGGATCACCCGGGCCCCCACGCTCAAACGCAAGGCCATCTTGCTGGCCAAGGTGCAGGACGAGGGCGGCCACGGCCTGTATCTGTATGCCGCAGCAGAAACGCTGGGCACCTCGCGCGACCAGATGATTGACGCGCTGCACACCGGCCGCGCCAAGTACAGCTCCATCTTCAACTACCCCACGCTGACCTGGGCCGACATGGGCACCATCGGCTGGCTGGTGGACGGCGCGGCCATCATGAACCAGGTGCCGATCTGCCGCTGCTCGTATGCGCCGTATGCGCGTGCCATGGTGCGCATCTGCCGCGAGGAGAGTTTTCACCAGCGCCAGGGCTACGACGCGCTGCTCACCATGATGCAGCAGGGCACCGACGCGCAGCGCGCCATGGTGCAGGACGCCATCAACCGCTGGTGGTGGCCGTCGATCATGATGTTCGGCCCGCCGGATGACCAGTCGCCCAACTCCGCGCAGTCCATGCGCTGGGGCATCAAGCGTGTCTCCAACGACACGCTGCGCCAGAAGTTCATCGACGCCACGGTCGAGCAGGCGCGGGTGCTGGGCGTCACGCTGCCGGACCCCGATCTGAAATGGAACGAAGCGCGCCAGCAACACGACCACGGCGCCATCGACTGGAGCGAGTTCTGGCGCGTGATCGGCGGCGACGGCCCCTGCAATGAAGAGCGCCTGGGCGCCCGCGTTAAAGCCTGGGAAGACGGCGCGTGGGTGCGCGAAGCCGCCATGGCGCACGCGGCCAAGCACGCGCCGGTGAGGGCTGCCGCCTGACCTGCGAAGGCTGAAATTTGAATAAAAAAGGCCTCTGGTGCTTGTCCTTCAAGCGTTGATAGCTATCAAAAACATAGTAAACATTTCAACCCACCCTGAATGTCCGGAAACCCCATGAGCACACCCACCCCTTCCGACGCAGCGACTCCCGCCCCCGCCCACGAATGGCCCCTGTGGGAAGTTTTTGTGCGCAGCAAAGCCGGGCTGGACCACAAGCACTGCGGCAGCCTGCACGCCGCCGATCCGCGCATGGCCATCCAAATGGCGCGCGACGTTTACACCCGTCGCCAGGAAGGCACCAGCGTCTGGGTGGTGCGATCCGACCAGATCGTGGCCAGCGACCCGGCTGACAAAGCCATGTATTTCGATCCGGCGCAGGACAAGGTGTACCGCCACCCCACCTTCTACGTGCTGCCCGAGTCCGTGGACCACATGTGAGCGCTACTGCCATGCAAGCCACCAGCATCCACATCAGCCAGGACCCCACCGTGCAGTACCTGCTGCGCATCGGTGATACCTGCCTCATCCTCGCCCAGCGGCTGTCCGAATGGTGCGGCCACGGCCCCATCCTGGAGGAAGACATCGCCCTGTCCAACATGGCGCTGGACCTCGTGGGCCAGGCACGCGCCGTGCTCACCCGCGCCGGTCAGGTCGAGGGCCGTGGCCACGACGAAGACCAATTGGCCTTTTTGCGTGACGAGCGCGACTACGTGAACCCCACGCTGGTGGAGCTACCGCGCGGCGACTTTGCCTTCACCATGGTGCGCAACACCCTGGTAGCCACGCTGCTCAAGCTGCTGTGGGCTCGCCTGGCAGAGTCGAGCGACACCGAGTTGGCCGCCATTGCCGGCAAGGCCATCAAGGAAGCGCGCTACCACCAGCAGCACGCCGCCGATTGGGTGGTGCGCCTGGGCGATGGCACGGCCGAGTCGCGCCGCCGCACCGAAACAGCCCTGAACGCGCTGTGGCGCTACACGCCCGAGCTGTTCGCCGCTGACGCCGTGGACGATGCAGCCCGTGCCACCGGCCTGGGCCCTCGCTGGAGCGATCTGCAGGCGGATTGGCGTGACGAAATGGCGCAAATTCTGGCGGCTGCCAGTTTGCCCATTCCCAAGGATTCCGCCTTTCGCAGCACGGGCAAACAAGGGGTGCACAGCGAGCACATGGGTTTTATCCTGGCAGAGATGCAGCACCTGCAGCGCAGCTTCCCGGGGGGCGTGTGGTGACCCACACAAGCGCCACGGTCAGCACGGCGGCCTTCGCTGCCAAGGCAGCCCCTGCTGCTGATCCTGCCGCCCTGGCTGGCCCACTGCGGGTGCAGCGCGCGTGGGAGGTGCTCAGCACCGTGCTCGACCCCGAGGTGCCCGCAGTGTCGGTGCGCGACCTGGGCATCGTGCGCGACGTGCGCTTGGCGGGCGATGCACTCGAAGTGGTGCTCACGCCCACTTATTCGGGTTGCCCAGCCACCGAGGTCATCGAGCACGACGTGCTGGCGGCCCTTCGTGTGGCGGGCCTGGGGCCTGCACACGTCACGCTGCAACGCGCGCCCGCGTGGACCACCGACTGGATTACCGAACAAGGCCGTGCACGTCTGCTGGCCTATGGCATTGCGCCACCGGGCCCGCTGCCGGCGGGTACCGAGGTGCCGCTGCGCTTCATGCCACGCGCCAACGCCGTGGCGCCGTCGCTGGCCTGCCCGCGATGCGGCAGCCTTGAGACCGAGCGCCTGTCCGCTTTTGGCTCTACCGCCTGCAAGGCGCTGTACCGGTGCCTGGCTTGCCGCGAACCCTTCGAGCACTTCAAGCCGCTGTGACGACCCTTTTTTTGCCCCCACCCAAGACACCGACATGAGCGTCATCTTTCACCCCCTGCGCGTCCGCGCCATCGAGCCCGACACGGCCGAAGCCGTCATCGTCTCTTTTGATGTGCCGCCCGATTTGCGCGAAGTCTTCGGCTTCACGCAAGGGCAGTACCTCACGCTGCGCACCGACATTGACGGCCAGGACCTGCGCCGCTCGTACTCCATCTGCGCGGGCGTGGACGATGCCCAGTTGCGCGTCGGCGTGCGCAAGGTCAACGGCGGCGTGTTCTCCAACTGGATCAATGCGCAACTCAAGGTGGGCGACACCCTGCAGGTCATGGCGCCGCAGGGCCGCTTTTTTGTACCGATCCAGCCCCAGGCGCAGCGGCACTATCTCGGCATTGCGGGGGGCAGCGGCATCACGCCCATCCTGTCCATCATGAAAACGGTGCTGGCGCGCGAGCCGGGCAGCCGCTTCACGCTGATCTACGGCAACCGCACGCTGCAGTCCACCATGTTCAAGGAGGAAATCGAAGACCTCAAGAACCGCTATCTCACGCGCGTGGTGCTGCACCACGTGTTCTCGGCCGAGCAGACCGATGCGCCGCTGAACATGGGTTTTGTCAACCGCGAGAAGTTGGCTGAATTCCTAGAGGTGCTGATCCCCGCGCAGAAGATCGACGAAGCCTTCATCTGTGGCCCGTTCCAGATGAACGACGAGGCCGAGGCCGCGCTGCTCGCTGGTGGTGTGTTGCCCGAGCGCATTCACGTCGAGCGGTTTGGTGTGGCGTTGCCGGTGGCGGGGCAGGGCAGCCAGGTGGGTGCAGTGGTGCACGAGGCGCAGCCCGGCGACGCGAAGAGCGCGCGCATCGCCATCGTGCGCGACGGCCTGCGGCGTGAGTTCGCTTTCTCTGGCGAGCAGGCGAGCATCCTCGATGCCGCATCGGCCGCAGGGCTGGAGGTGCCGTTCTCGTGCACGTCGGGCGTGTGTGGCACCTGCCGGGCCAAGTGCGTGGAGGGCGAGGTGCGCATGGAGCGCAACTTTGCGCTCGACAAGGCCGAAGTGGCCGCGGGTTTTGTGCTCACCTGCCAGTGCCGGCCGCTGTCCGACAAGGTGGTGCTGTCTTTTGACGAGCGCTGAAGGTGGCGATGACGGCATCCACCACCCCACGCGGTGCCTGGCGCTGCACCCCAAGGGTGCGCTGTGGGCGTGAGATGCCTGCGATGGCGGCGATGGCAGCGATGCCTGCGCATGCGGCAAGATGGCTGCCCTTCACTATCGGATGCAAAGGAAACCTGCCCATGGCCCGAGGACGATCTCCCGGATACGACGACCAACGCGAAATGATCCTCCGCCACGCCGCCGAATTGTTTGCCCGTCGTGGCTACCCAGCCACCTCCATGAACGAGGTGGCCGAGGCCTGTGGCCTGTCCAAGCCCACGCTGTACCACTACTTTCGCGACAAGTACAACCTGCTCGTTCACATTGCGGACGGCCACGTCTCGCGCCTGCAGGCGCTGGTGGAGGCGGTCGAGGCCCGGGGGCTGGCGCCCGAGCCGCGACTGCGCGAGCTGATTCACCGCTTTGTCGAGGAATACGCCCACGCCCACCACGCCCACCGGGTGCTGACCGAGGACGTGCGATTTTTGCAGCCCGAAGACAGCGAACGCATTCTGGGCAAAGAGCGCGCGGTGGTGGCCGCCTTTGCCACGGCGCTGGCCCAGATGCGCCCCGACACCGAAGCGGCGGGCCTGACCAAGGCGCTGACCATGCTGCTGTTCGGCATGATCAACTGGATGTTCACCTGGCTGCGCCCCGATGGCGAGCTGAACTACGAAGCCATGGCGCCCATCGTGGCGGACCTGTTTTTTGGCGGTGTGCCCGCCGTGCGCTTGCCGGGTGCGGGCGCTTGAGCGGCGCATGGGCGACAAGCGCGCTTCCGGGTTTACACCTAAACAAATGCATTAGACATTGGTGAATTTCCTGCCTAACATCAAAGAAATTCTGTTTAGAGGAATTTATTTATCAATGAAGAATTTTTCCGCCGGTCGCCACTTGGGGCTCCGGCGTAAGAGAGCAGCGTTTTCACCCCCCTGCGCATCCTGAATTCTCATTAGTGAATGAGTGAGCTGGCAACTATTTCAAACCTGGAGACAAACCATGAAGAAGCCCCACGCCTTTTCCCTCGCCCTTGTGACAGTGGCCTCAGCGCTCGCCTGTGGCTCGGCCCTCGCCGACATCAATGTGGGCGTCACCGTGTCGGCCACCGGCCCTGCGGCGTCGCTGGGTATCCCCGAGAAGAACACCATCGCGCTGATGCCCCGCACCATCGCGGGTGAAAAGATCAACTACATCGTGCTGGACGATGCGTCGGACACCACCACGGCCGTGGGCAACACCCGCAAGCTGATCAGCGAGAGCAAGGTCGACGTCATCCTGGGCTCCAGCACGACGCCCAACTCGCTGGCGATGATTGACGTGGCGGCAGAGGCGCAGACGCCGATGATCTCCATGGCCGCCTCGGCCCGCATCGTCGAGCCCATGGACGCCAAGCGCAAATGGGTCTTCAAGACCCCGCAGAACGACATCATGATGTCGCTGGCCATTGCGGACCACATGGCCAACGCAGGCGTGAAGACGGTGGCCTTCATCGGCTTTGCCGATGCCTATGGTGAAGGCTGGTACCAGGAGTTCACCAAGGCCGCTGCCCTCAAGAAGATCCAGATCATTGGCAACGAGCGTTATGCGCGCACCGACACCTCGGTGACGGGCCAGACCCTCAAGATGATGTCGGCCAAGCCCGACGCGGTGCTGATCGCCGGTTCAGGCACGCCTGCGGCGCTGCCCCAGAAGGCACTCAAGGAGCGGGGTTACACCGGCAAGATTTACCAGACACACGGTGTCGCCAATGCCGATTTCTTGCGCGTGGGCGGCAAGGACGTGGAGGGCACGTTCCTGCCCTCGGGCCCCGTGCTGGTGGCCGATCAGTTGCCCGCTTCGCACCCGGTGAAGAAGTCGGCCATGGCGTATGTGGCCGCTTATGAAGCGGCACATGGCAAAGGCAGCGTGTCCACCTTTGGTGCACACAGCTGGGATGCGGGTGTCCTGATGGCGGCTGCGGTTCCGGTGGCGCTCAAAAAGGCCAAGCCTGGCACGGCGGAGTTCCGCGTGGCCCTGCGCGATGCGCTGGAGCAAGTCAAGGAAGTGCCGGGTGCACACGGCATCTTCAGCATGTCCGAAACCGATCACCTTGGCCTCGACCAGCGCGCGCGCGTGATGGTCAAGATCGAGAACGGTGCCTGGAAATACGTTCCCTAAGCGCCCCCTGAGGCGCTACGCGCCTTCCCCCTGAGGGGGACACACCCAGCGCGGCGGCGCGGCCCTTGCGCAGGAGCGCTGGCACGGGCTGCACCGGTTTCGCGGGGTCTGTTTCGTCGACGAATGTCTGCAAAAAATACAATGAATATGGCCTATAGCGCTTACTGGTAAAGCGCTAGCAGCTATTAAAAGTGTAGTAAACGCTGGTCGACCTGCTTCACAAAGAAAGCTGAATATGGATTTGCAGATTGCCCTGCTGTTGGGGCAGGACGGCATTGTCAACGGCGCCATCTATGGACTGATGGCGCTGGCGCTGGTGCTGGTTTTTTCCGTCACCCGGGTGATCTTCATCCCCCAGGGCGAGTTCGTGGCCTTCGGGGCGCTGACCATGGCCATGATGCAGGGGGGGCGCATTCCTGCCACGCTGTGGCTGCTGGTGGGACTGGCTGCCGTGGTGCTGGCGGTGGAGGCGGTGCGCTTCAAGCGGGGCAGCCCGGTGAACTTGCCCGCCACCATCGTCTGGTGCCTGGTGCTGCCGCTGGTGGCCTGCGCGCTGGTTCTGGGGCTGCGTCCCACCTCGCTGGGGGCGCAGGCGCTGGCCACGCTGGTGGTGATCACGCCCATGGGGCCGCTGCTGTACCGGCTGGCCTTCCGGCCGCTGGCGGACGCCACGGTGCTCATGCTCCTTATCGTCTCGGTGGCGCTGCACGGCGTGCTGGTGGGCCTGGGCTTGCTGTTCTTCGGTGCCGAGGGCCAGCGCACGCCGCCGTTTTCGGAGGCCCGCTTCGACCTCGGCGGTATCCCCATCTCGGGCCAGTCGCTGGTGGTGCTGGGCGTTACGCTGGCGTTGGTGATGCTGCTGTTCCTGTTCTTTGGCCGCTCCATGGTCGGCAAGGCGCTGCGCGCCACCGCCATTAACCGGGTGGGGGCGCGCCTGATGGGCATCCCCACCGAACTGTCGGGCGATGTGAGTTTTGCCTTGGCCGCGCTGATCGGCGCCGTCTCGGGTTTGCTGATTGCACCGCTGACCACCGTGTACTACGACACGGGTTTTCTGATTGGCCTGAAAGGCTTTGTCGCTGCCATCGTCGGCGGGCTGGCCAGCTACCCCATGGCGCTCGTCGGCGCGCTGCTCGTGGGCCAGTTGGAGGCGTTTGCCTCGTTCTGGGCCAGTGCCTATAAGGAGGTTCTTGTGTTCACATTGATCATTCCCGTGTTGTGGTGGCGGTCGCTGCACAGCCGCCATGTGGAGGACGAGGAATGAGCGCGCCCCTCGACACCCACCACACCAACAACGCCGTGCCATCGGCAGGCAAACAAGCCGCAGACGGCGGGCGCGGAATTGTGACGCGCACGCAACTCACACTGGCCGGTGTCGCCCTGCTGGCCGTGTGCTGGGGCTTGCTGCCGGATTTCACGGTGGTCATGCTCAGCTACATCGGGCTGTATGCCATCGTGGCGGCCGGGTTGGTCATGCTCACCGGCGTGGGGGGGATGACCTCCTTCGGCCAGGCGGCGTTTGTGGGTGTGGGCGCCTATGCCACGGCCTGGGCATGTACGTCGCCGGTGGCGGTGCAGGCGCTCAGCGGTTTTGTGGGCCCGGCCGGGCTGCCCTGGGTGGGCTTGGTGCTCGGCCTCGTCATCACCTTTGCCGTGGCTTGGGGCCTGGGCTCGGTCACGCTC
>RCMZ01000350.1_pt1 | contig 26260 bp, 24 predicted proteins | sample 2041141 | NCBI WGS metagenome assembly RCMZ01 (sample SAMN09708263, study PRJNA481090) | Wastewater metagenome, whole genome shotgun sequencing project. | biome: sewage; isolation source: Davis station wastewater (DW) | place: Antarctica: Davis Station | collected 2010-03-01
CCAATCGCGGCACCCGTAATGGGCCCCACGATGTAGGTTACTGCGCCAGCCCCGACGGTGGTTATGCTGACCGCATCGGTGTAGCCGAAAGCCAGCGCCACACCGCCACCCACGACGAAGGAGAGGACCACGCCAAGCAGCAGTGAGACGATGCCACTGACACCGCACTTGCGCATATCAGACAGTGTGGCGCCGTAGGCGGTGGAAACGATGGCGAAGTCGCGCAGCATGGCGCCGCCGAGCAAGCCTACGCCACTGAGCAACTTGATGTCGACCACGCCGTGCTTGCCTCCGGTGGAGACGCCCGCCATGTAGGCCGCCAGAAGTCCCAGCATGATGGCCAGTGCCGAGCCGTGTAGCTGCCCACGCGTTAGCCGCGTGGACAACTGATAGGACACCCACATGGTCGCACCGACGATTGCGAAAGCGGTCAGCAGCCCGTTCTTGACGAGCAGATTGAAGATCAGGTCATAAGCCGCGCTCATTTCACACCTCCGCCGTTTTGGCTTTCCAGGCCGGCTTGGGCCAGTTGTCGCTGCGCCAGCCCGATGCGGTCTATGACCGGAATCAGTATGAAGCACACGACGGTGGCCAACGCGCCCGCGAGGATGGCCATCGGCCCGCCTTTGACGGCGCCAAGCACGTTTTGCTGGGCTGCCATGGCCACCACTACCGGTATATACATAGCAGTCCAGAACGCGATGCCTTGTTCTGACGGCGGCTTGAAGTGGCCGCTGCGCTTGAGACGCTCGGTCAGCAATAACAACAGCAACATGGCGAAGCCGACTCCGCCGACGTTGGCTTTCACACCAATAGCGAGACCCAGGAGGTCTCCGACTATGGCGCCGAACAGTGTGCAGATGGAGAGTAGCGCTACCCCGTAGATGATCATGGTTTTGTCTCCTTGTTGGCCGATGGACGGCCTTTTTTAGTAGGGAACGATGACCCGTTGCGAGGGGTTGCGCAACAGATGCCTTCCCTGGAGATGAACCTTACCGGGTGCTTCGGGTGCGATCAATTAACCCGCAGCGGGAACTTTTGCACCTGGCGAAACGATCGAGGGAAAACCCTCGGTGCTCCACTGCGCCGTGAGCGTGATCGTCCCTTCAGAGACTCAGAACTTCCCGCGCGAGGTTCGGCACACGGCCAGCAGCGCCAGCAGGTTGGGGTCGCGTTCGCGTGAGCGCAGAAAGTTCAGCGCGATGGTCTGGTGCACGCGGTAGCGTTCTTGCAGTGGCACCAGCCGCACATTGGCCGGCAGCACATTGCGTATGCGCCCTGGCAACAGGGTGCAGCCTACGTCGCCGTCCACCAGGTTCATGAGCGAGAAGATGTCGCCTGTGTGCATGGTGATTTGCGGCGCGAAGCCAGCGATGCGGAAGGCTTCCGCGAAGCTGTCGTGGGTGGCGAAGCCATCGGTCAGGCTCACGAAGCGCTCGTCCCTGCAGGCGCCCAGGTCCACCGCGGCCATTGCGGCATAAGCCGACTGTGCGGGCGCGGCAAAGAATGCTTCGTCCTCGAACAGTGGTTCTGATTCGATGTCGGCCGCGCCTGCTGGCACCGCCATCAGCGCCACATCGATCGCACCGTCACGCAGCTTGGCCAGCAGGTCGGCATTGGAGCCCAGTATCAGCTCGGTTTGCACCTCTGGCTTGCGCTGCTTCATGCCCAGCACCAGGGCCGGCACGGCGCGGCTGGTCAGTGAATACATCGATCCCATGCGGATTCGGTCGGCCGCGTAGCCTGCAATTTCGCGCGTCGCGCGCACACCGTCGGCGAGCAGGCGCGACATGTCACGCGCCACCTCGGCCAGACGGAGCGCCGCCGCCGTTGGAACGAGATTTCGGCCTTCCTGGCGGAACAGCACACACCTCACACCAACCTCCAGCGAATGCAGCGCGCGGTGCACGCTGACGGTGCTCATGTCGAGCAACTCTGCGGCGCGGGCGAGGTTACCGGTTTCCATGAAGGCCAGCAGCACTTCGAGTTTTCGGAAGGTGATTTCTTCGTCGATGCGGGATGACGACATGGCTTGGATCGGCATTCGTGGAGAAGGCCTGATCGTAGCCGTCGCTGGCGTGCCACCCAAGTCGTCAGGCGATCAGAGCGGCACGAACAGCAGACGGACGACCCGTTGTGCGATCAAGGTGACCACACCGGCATAGACCATCAGTTGGCGGAAGAAAAGGTCGCGGTATCCGCTGCGCGCATTGGCCAACACCAGGGCGCCATTGGAGGGGTTTTCAAGATTTGGTGGCCTCGGAAGCAACTGGGTTGTCCCCGCCCCATAGGGTATTGCCCTGGAGGGGCATCTCATCAATCCGTGCATCGGTCCTTGGTGCTTTTCGAAACATCGGCGATATCTCAACATCCGTTGTGCGCTGTGTTGGGTACCGCACAGAACAATGCTGCGGGCTTGACTAACGTACAGCAATGTATAGGGCAAAGGCATAAACCTCATGGATCAAATCGCGCGCAGCTCAGCCTTGCAATCGGCCCCCGTGGACCACACAGATTGCCCGGATGGATGCGACGATGCGCAACGGGAAGTAACGACTTGCGGTGCGGATCAAGGAGCTACGGAGGCGTTCTCTCATGGACATGTCGTCGCCGTACGCGGTAGTGTGGTTGAGGCGTTTTTCGCTACCGGCGTGCCTCCCATACGCTCTTTGCTACGGGCGGGTGATCAGGAAGAAGTGGTGATGGAGGTGCTTTCGCAAACTGACGCGCACCACGTACGCGCGATTGCACTGACGCCCACTCAAGGCCTGGCGCGCGGTACGGTCGTCCGCGACACAGGAGGGCCTTTGTTGGCGCCTGTTGGAAATGCGATCCTTTCACGGATGTTTGATGTGTTTGGCAAAACCATCGACCTTGGAGAGCCGCTCGCGGGAGTGGCTTGGCGCTCGGTTCACAACGAGCCGCCGCCATTGACAGCACGCTCAACACAGTCCGTCGTTTTTGAAACGGGCATCAAGATGATTGATGTGCTTGTGCCCCTCGAAACGGGTGGCAAGGCGGGGCTGTTTGGTGGAGCGGGCGTTGGCAAGACAGTGCTGCTGACCGAAATGATTCACAACATGGTGGGGAAACGCAAGGGTGTGAGTATCTTCTGCGGGATTGGTGAACGCTGCCGCGAAGGCCAGGATCTCTACGCCGATATGAAGAAGGCCGGGGTATTGAGCGATATGGTGATGGTGTTCGGCCAAATGAACGAGCCTCCGGGGGCTCGCTTTCGAGTGGGTCACGTTGCATTGACGATGGCCGAGTATTTCCGCGATGAGGAGCACCGCGACGTACTGCTTTTGATTGACAACATATTCCGTTTCATTCAGGCCGGCTCTGAGGTGTCCGGGCTGATGGGGCAGATGCCTTCGCGCCTGGGCTACCAACCGACCATGGCCACGGAGTTGGCAGCATTGGAAGAGCGCATCGCCAACACGGCCAGTGGCGCCATCACGTCGATCCAGGCCGTCTACGTGCCTGCGGACGACTTCACAGATCCTGCGGCTGTGCATACTTTTTCGCACCTGTCTGCGTCGATCGTGTTGTCACGTAAACGTGCGAGCGAAGGCTTGTTCCCTGCGATCGATCCATTGCAATCGAATTCGAGTCTGGCTGTGCCGGGTGTGGTGGGTGAACGGCATTACCTACTGGCACAGCAGATTCGGCGCACCTTTGCGCAATATGCGGACCTGAAAGACATCATTGCCATGCTGGGGCTGGAGCAATTGTCCCCGGAAGATGCAAACGTCGTGGCGCGGGCTCGCCGTCTGGAAAGGTTTCTGACACAACCGTTCTTCACTACCGAACAGTTCACTGGCAAAGCGGGAAAGCTGGTGAGTCTGGCCGATGCCTTGGATGGCTGCGAACGAATCCTCAACGACGAGTTCAAAGACTATCCCGAGAGCGCCCTCTACATGATTGGTGCTATCTCAGAGGTCAAGCCCATGTGCAAGAAAAAGCCGAAGCCGTCGGTGGGAGACGCGACGGCCGATGCATCAGTGGCTGACCCCACGCGTGCGCCCATGGTTGAAGAGCCCAGCGAGGTGAGCAATGAGACTTAAGGTACTACTGCCGTTTCGGGTCTATGTCGACAAGGTTGAGGTCCTGCGCGTTGTCGCCGAAACGAACATGGGGTCGATGGGCCTGTTGCCGCACCGGCTCGATTGTGTGGCTGCGCTGATGCCGGGCATCCTGACTTACCAAACCCAGTCCGACGGCGAGATATTCCTGGCAGTCGATCAGGGTGTGCTCGTGAAGATCGGCGACGAGATCACGGTGTCTGTTCGGCATGCTTCGCGAGGTACGGATCTTGCGAGCTTGCGCCAAGCGGTCGAGCGTGATTTTCTGAGCCTCGATGCGCGACAGAAAAGTGTGAGCGCGGCATCCGAAAAATTGGAAAGTGGCTTCGTGAGCCGTTTTGCGAGCCTCAACCATGATTGAAGACCCACCTTCTGAACAGTTGGCCAAGGAGGTTGGTGTGAAGGCCGAGCGCAAGCTGCGCGCTCAGCGGGATGGAGGTCAAGGCATTTGGTTCGGGCTGGGCACAATGGGTTTGATCGGCTGGTCCGTGGCCGTTCCAACCATCATTGGTGCGGGTATTGGCCTCTGGCTAGATGCCCATTACCCTGGGGGCCACCGTTGGGCGCTTGCTCTGCTTGTCGGAGGCTTGGTCTTGGGGTGCTTCAATGCGTGGCGCTGGGTGGAAAAGCAAGACCTTGAGATGCGTCGCCATGACTGACTCGGTTCAGCTTGCCCTCTGCGCATTGGGCGGGGCTTTGATCGGCGCCGCATTCTTTGGGGGCCTGTGGTGGAGCTTGCGTCGGGGGCTTGCGTCGAAGCAACCCGTGGTCTGGCAACTGGGTAGCATGCTGCTGCGCATGGGCATCGCCATGTGCGGCTTTTACGTTGTAGGCGGCGGCGCGTGGCAACGCTTTGTGGCATGTGGGGTCGGATTTTTTTTGGTTCGCACCGTCATCATGCGATGGGTTGCACATCATCCGTCACTGCCCGCATCGCGAAACGGTGAAGGTCTCCATGCGTCTCGGTCCTGATCAACTGGTTTTCTGGCAGCACGGCTTTTTAAAGCTCAACGGCACCATCGTATTCACGTGGGTTCTCATGGCGGTGCTGGTGATGGGGTCGTTTCTGATCACAAGGCGTTTGTCTACGGAGCATCAGCGCTCGCGCTGGCAGAACCTGCTCGAAATCATCGTGAACGGCATCAGCGAGCAGATTCGTGAAGTCGGTCTGAAAGAAACCGACAGGTACCTCGCTTTTCTTGGCACGCTGTTTTTGTTTGTAGCTGCCTCAAGCCTGGGCACGATCGTTCCGGGTTTCGAGCCGCCCACGGGATCGCTATCGACCACGGCCGCATTGGCACTGTGCGTTTTTGTCGCGGTGCCGCTGTTCGGTATCCGCGAGCAGGGTATGGGCAACTATTTGAAGTCGTACCTCGAACCTACAGCGATCATGCTGCCGTTCAACATCATTGGCGAGGTCTCGCGCACACTCGCATTGGCGGTGCGCCTGTTTGGAAACATGATGAGCGGTGCGATGATTGTGGGCATCCTGCTGACCATTACGCCGTTTCTTTTTCCTGTGGTGATGACCCTGTTGGGCCTGCTCACCGGCATGGTGCAGGCCTACATCTTCACCATCCTCGCTGCAGTCTATTTGGCTGCAGCCACGCTTGCGCCCAAGGCCTAATAGGGCGCTCCCATGCCCTAACCCACCCAAAAAATATCAGGAGCCATCATGGACAGTCTCACCATCATCGCTGTTGCCTCAATCGCTATCGCAGGGCTCACCACTGGGTTCGGAACCATGGGTCCCGCGTTGGCGGAGGGCAGGGCGGTCGCCACTGCGTTGACTGCGTTGGCGCAGCAGCCGGATGCATCGGCGACCATTACCCGGACGTTGTTTGTCGGCCTGGCCATGATCGAGTCCACCGCCATCTATTGCTTCGTCGTATCAATGATCCTGATATTTGCGAACCCGTTCTGGAATGCGGCGATTACCCTCGCTGCGGGCAAATGAGCCATGCTGATCGATTGGTTCACCGTTGGCGCGCAGACGCTTAACTTTCTCATCCTGGTGTGGTTGATGCATCGCTTTCTGTACGCGCCGGTATTGGTCGCCATTGCGGCACGCGAGAAGCGTATTGCCGATCAGATCGCTGCGGCCACATCCAAAGAGACCGACGCTGCCAACGAGCAGCAGGCCTTCTCGGAAAAGAGCGCCCTGTTTGACAACAGCCGGGCAGAACTTCTGGCGCAAGCCACGGAACAGGCCAAGGTTCGGGGCGAGAAAATCGTGGAAGAAGCACGCAAGGCGGCGGCTGACCTGCGCCTAAAGCGTGAGGAGGTATTGACGACACAGACCAAGCAGTTGCACCGCGACATCGGCGACAAGGCGCGCCAAGAGGTGTTTGCGATTGCCCGCCGTGCCCTGGGCGACCTCGCGACGCAGAGCCTGGAGGCTTGCATGGCCGACGTGTTTGTGCGCAAGCTGCAGCAGCTGCCGGCATCGACACAGGCCGCGATGGATGCCGCTTTGAAGGAAAGCAAAGAGCCCGCGTTGCTGCGCTCAGCATTTCCGCTGCCAGAAGCAGAACGCGCCGTTTTACAGCAGGCATTGGGCACCGCTTTCTCCCCCGGGTTTGAACTGCGATTTGAAACAGCGGGCGCTTTGATCGGTGGCATTGAGTTGAGCGTCGGCGGTCAGAAGTTGGCGTGGAGCATCGACGGCTATCTCAAGGCGTTGGAGCAGGGGGTGCAGGACCTCTTGGCAGAGCGGGCTGCGCCATCCGGGCAGGCGTCAGAAGCACCACCAACACCACAAGCACCACCGCAATCAGCCCCACTGCTCTTGGCTTCACCGCAATGACGGTGCATATTCCCACCGTTGTAGAGACGCTTGACGGCAGCTTCGAGGCCATGCGGACAACGCGTACGAGCTTCCAGCCCCAGTTGGTGTTGCGCGAGGTGGGAAGCATCCGCAAGGTGGGGGCTGGCATCGTCACCGTCGATGGCTTGCCTGGAGTGGGTTTTGATGAATTGCTGTTGTTTCCTGGCGGAATTTATGGCATTGCTTTCAATGTGGATGTCGATGAAATCGGGGTCGTTTTGCTCGGTGAGCATTGGCGGCTCAAGGCGGGCGATGAAGTGCTTCGCACCGGTCGCGTAATGGATGTGGGGGTGGGACCCGAACTGCTGGGTCGTGTCATCGATCCTCTGGGGGTTGCGCTGGACCGTTTGGGCCCGTTGCGGACCACGCAGCGCTTGCCGATAGAGCGCCCCGCAGCTGCCATCATGGATCGTTCCGCCGTTGACACGCCCCTGCAAACAGGGATCAAGGTGATTGACGCACTGATTCCGATTGGGCGTGGCCAGCGAGAGTTGATACTCGGCGACCGCCAAAGTGGCAAGACGGCGATTGCGATCGATGCCATCTTGAACCAGCGGGGTCAGGATGTCGTGTGTGTCTACTGCGCGATCGGGCAACGGGCATCGGCGGTTGCCAAGGCCGTTGCCCATCTGCGTTCGCATGGCGCCATGGACTACACCGTTGCTGTGGTGGCTGAGGGCAATCAACCCCCTGGGGTGGCCTATGTCACCCCCTATGCGGCCACCAGCATCGCCGAGCACTTCATGGAGGCAGGGCGTGATGTGCTGATCGTCTACGACGACCTCACGCAGCATGCGCGTGCTTACCGAGAACTTTCGCTGTTGTTGCGGCGCCCACCTGGGCGCGAGGCTTTTCCCGGCGACATCTTTTATCTTCACTCCCGGTTGTTGGAGCGTTCGACGCATTTGTCAAAGATGAGGGGCGGTGGATCGCTCACTGCGTTGCCCATCATTGAGACCGAGGCGCAAGACATTTCGGCTTACATACCGACCAACCTGATTTCCATCACCGACGGGCAAATTTACCTCTCGCCCCTCTTGTTCGCGCTGGGCGTTCTTCCCGCCGTCGATGTCGGCATGTCGGTATCGCGCGTGGGCGGCAAAGCCCAGCACGGAAGCTACCGCGCCGTGGCGGGCGATCTGAAGCTTGCATACGCGCAGTTCGAAGAACTCGAGACGTTTTCGCGCTTTGGTGCACGACTGGATGAAGCCACACATACCACGATCAACCATGGCCAGCGCATCAGGGCGTGCCTCAAACAAGCACAGTTCGACCCCATGCCAGTGCCGGCGCAGATCGCTGTATTGCTCGCCTTGGCGGCGGGGCTGTTCGATCCGGTTGGTCTCGATCAGATGGTCGAGGCACAACATGCCGTGCAGGACGCCGCAGCGAATATTCCGCTGCCCGTGCTGCAACGGCTGGAAACCGCCGACAAGCTGAGCGATGACGACCGGGACGCTATTAACGCCATCACTCGATTGGCGTTGAAACCTTTCTCCGGAGCGCTTGGCATCACGGCGCGTCAATGAGCGATTCCATCACGGGCTTGCGGCGCAAGATGGCCACGGCGGCCGATCTGCATACGGTGGTGCGGGCCATGAAGGCGCTGGCGGCGTCCAGCATTGGCCAATATGAGCGCTCCCTGCTTGCGTTGGCTGATTACGATGCAAGCGTCAGGGTCGCGCTCGGGGCGTGCTTGCGGCAGGCAAGGCACCGTACCATGTGGCAAGGCCCCGCCTCTACGCGGATTGCGGCGGGTTCAGTGCAGCGACGCCCCAAAGTGACGGCGATTGTTTTTGGCTCGGACCAGGGACTGGTTGGCGCATTCAACGACGTGGTGGCCGAATCTGCGATTTCAGCGTTGGCCGCATCCGGTGGCACGTCTGAGGTGTGGGCCGTTGGCGAGCGCGTCCAGTCGCGTTTGGGTGACGCCAGGCTATCGATGGCAGGTTGTTATGTCGTGCCGAGTTCCGTAGAGGCCATCGCGCCCCTGGTAGGGCAGATTCAGATCGATATCGAGGCGCAACACGGCGGGTTGAGCGACGAGGCAGAGGTCTTTCTTTTTCACAACCGACCGCAAACCGGCTCGCTGTACGAGCCCGTGGTTCAACGTTTGCTTCCGCTGGACAACACCTGGGTGCAGGGCCTGGAGGCGGCGCCTTGGCCGCACCCTGCTTTGCCGCAGGTGATCGGAAGTGACTCCGAACGGGGTGGGGACGACGGGGTCGCCACGCTGCGTGCGCTGGTGCGAGAGCACCTCTTTATTTCGTTGTTCCGCGCCTGCGCTGAATCGCTTGCCAGCGAGAACGCTAGCCGTCTTGCCGCGATGGGCCGCGCGGATCGCAACATCGAAGAGTCGCGCGAGGGCCTGAAGCGTCGCTTTCACCGCCTCCGGCAGAGTTCGATTGATGAAGAACTGTTTGATGTGACCTCGGGCTACGAGGCATTGACTGCAGATGCTGCAGCCTCTTCTGGTGGCTCGTAGCGCCTCTTTCGAAACGCACCGATGTACTGGCTCAGGCTCAGGTGCCGGTTTTGCGGATGGATTTTCTTTCCCCTTTTTCCATGCACGTCCCCACTTGGGGAACGTGGCTTTATCCCTCCTGGTATTTGCGTTGAATGAGCTTCAGGCGAATGGATCTTTTGGATCACCGCTTGATGCATTCCAAATGAGGTGAGTGATCGGCCGCGATGCGTTCGATAGCGCACAGAGAGGTTGGATGAAGTTCGGTACCGTGAACCTCACTCCATTTTGAAAGCAGCCTATGTCCGCCACTCGGCCGTCGTCAGTCGCAACACCCGAAGTCGTCGCCCCGGCACGCGCCGGCCTGGGTTTGGGCCTTTTGGTCGCGCTGGTCGTCGGGTCCATATTGGGCAGCGGCATCTTCGGGTTGCCACAGAACATGGCGGCCGGTGCAGGGGCTGGTGCCATTGTTATCGGCTGGGCCGTCACAGGCTTTGGCATGTTGATGCTGGCACTGGTCTATCAGATGCTGTCACGCCGCAAACCGGCGCTCGACAACGGCGTTTACGCCTACGCACGGGCCTTGTCGGGTGAATACGTGGGTTTCAACTCGGCGTGGGGCTACTGGATCAGCGCCTGGATCGGCAACGTGGGCTATCTGGTTGCGGCATTCGGTGCTCTGGGCTATTTCTTTCCTGTGTTCGGCGAAGGCAATACGCCTGCTGCCATTGCGGGCGCCTCGGTGGTTTTGTGGTTGATTCATGCGCTGGTGCTGCGCGGCATTCAAGGGGCCGCCGTACTCAATGCGGTGGTGACAATGGCCAAAGTGCTGCCCTTGCTGCTGTTCATTGCACTGGTCGCGAAGGCATTTCAGGTAGACACCTTTCGGCTCGACTTCTGGGGGGATGCCAAGCTCGGCTCGGTACTGAACCAGGTCAAGAGCACGATGCTGGTGACCGTATGGGTCTTCATTGGCATCGAAGGGGCCAGCGTTTACTCCGCGCGCGCGCGCAATCGTGCCGATGTCGGCCGCGCCACGGTGCTTGGTTTTCTGACTTGCCTGATGTTGCTGATGGCTGTATCGCTGCTGTCATTGGGCATTACCACCCAGCCCGAACTGGCTGCACTGAAGTACCCCTCCATGGCTGGTGTGCTGCAGAAAGCCGTGGGTACCTGGGGCGCGGTGGCCATCACGCTGGGGCTGGTGATATCGGTGGGCGGCGGATTTCTGGCCTGGATGCTACTGGCTGCCGAATCGCTTTTTACGCCGGCCGGCGGCGGTGTCATGCCGGCCTGGCTGTCGCGCCAGAACGCGAACGGCGTGCCTGCCAACGCTTTGTGGGTGACCAACGGCATGGTGCAGGTGTTCCTGCTCGTGACGGTGTTCTGGAAAGCCTCTTACCTGGCGCTGATTTCACTGTCCACCGCCATGATCCTGGTGCCTTACCTGTTCAGCGCCATCTACGGCCTGGTGCTGGCCTTGCAGGGAGATGGTCCCCGTGCCGCACGGCACCGCAGTGACCTGGCGATCACTGCCTTGGCGGTGGTGTATTGCGCTTGGCTCCTGTACGCAGCGGGGCTGAAGTATCTGTTGCTCAGTGCCTTGTTGTACGCGCCCGGTGCGTTGCTCTATGCGCTGGCCAAACGGCAGCGCGGCGAGCGTGTCTTCAACGCGTGGGAATGGCTGTTGTTGGCCGCCCTGATTGTGCTTGCGGTGGTGGGCATATATGCCTTGGCCACAGGCAGCCTGAGTTTGTGACAAGGAAGTACTCAATATGAAACTCTCTCTCAAAGGCCTGCATTCCGAGGTGGGGCGCCTGCGCAAGGTGCTGGTGTGCCGCCCAGGTTTGGCGCAACGGCGTCTTACGCCCGCCAACTGCCACGACCTGCTGTTCGACGATGTGTTGTGGGTCACTCAGGCGCGCAATGACCACGACACTTTCACCAACGCCATGACGGAGCGCGGGGTTCAGGTGCTGGAGCTTCACGACTTGCTGGCAGAGACCGTATCCATCCCCGAGGCGCGCGCGTGGCTGCTGGACCGGAAGCTGGGCCCCAATTTCATCGATGTCGAGACATCGGCACAGTTGCGCCCCTGGCTGGAGGGGCTGCCTGCGGCGCAGCTTGCGGAGAAGCTGATCGGTGGCGTCGCTCGTGCCGAGCTGCCCTCCGACATGGTGGGCATGTTGGCCCATTTCGCCAGTCCCTCCGATATGTTGTTGCCACCAGTGCCCAATACCCTGTTCAGCCGCGACAACAGCTGCTGGATTGGTAGTGGTGTGGTGCTGTGCCCGATGTACTGGCCGGCGCGGCGGCAGGAGACCCTGCTGATGACCGCGGTGTATCGCTTTCACCCCGCATTTGCCGGGCAGGTCACTGAAATCTGGGGCGATCCGGATGAGGACCACGGCCTGGCATCGCTGGAGGGGGGCGACGTGATGCCGCTGGGCAATGGTGTGGTGTTGATTGGTATGGGCGAGCGCACTTCACCTCAGGGTGTGAGTCAACTGGCGCGCCGATTGTTTGCCAACGGTTTTGCTACCCATGTATTGGCGGCACAGTTGCCAAAGTCACGGGGGGCCATGCACCTCGACACGGTGTTCACCTTTTGTGATGCCGACCTTGTCACTATTTTTCCTGACGTGGTGGACGAGATCCGTGTGCACAGCCTGCGGCCCGGCCTTGCCGTAGGCGCGCTCGACATCCGAACCGAAACCAAGCCCTTTCTCGACGTCGTGGCGCTGGCTTTGGGCCTGCCCCGGTTGCGGAGTATTGCCACAGGGGGAGATGCGTACGAGGCTGAGCGTGAGCAGTGGGACGACGGCAACAACCTGCTGGCGCTATCACCCGGCGTGGTCATGGCGTACAACCGCAATGTGTACACGAACACCCTGTTGCGCAAGGCGGGCGTCGAGGTCATTACCTTCCCCAGCAGCGAACTCGGCAGAGGGCGTGGAGGCAGTCATTGCATGTCTTGCCCGATTGAGCGGGATGCACTGTAAGAAGCCGTTCTAAGGGCCTTTGAAGAAATTGGGACGGCATGTGTCACGCGGCAGCGTCCTTCCCTTGGCACCGTCGGTCTTCACCGTCCGATCACCGTATGCGTGCATTGACCGAGCGATTGGCGCTGTCCGTCAGCGCGCATTTCGATGGCTGCAGGCCTTCTGACAACGGCCCCTTTGATTGAGGAAAAACCATGAGTTTCAACTTGCGTAACCGCAGCCTGCTTGACCTGAAGGACTTCAGCCCGCAGGACATCCGCTACCTGCTCGACCTGGCCGCAGACCTCAAGCGGGCCAAGGTTTCTGGCACCGAGCAGCCCAGGCTCAAAGGCAAGAACATTGTGCTGATCTTTGAGAAAGCATCGACCCGCACGCGTTGCGCGTTTGAAGTCGCCGTGCACGATCAGGGCGGGCACGTGACTTACATCGACTCGGTGGGCTCGCAAATGGGTCACAAGGAGTCCTTGAAAGACACGGCCCGCGTGCTTGGTCGCATGTACGACGGCATCGAATACCGCGGCTTCCACCAGAGTGTGGTGGAAGACCTTGCGCGGTATTCCCACGTACCGGTCTGGAACGGCCTCACGGACGAAGCCCATCCCACACAGGTGCTGGCAGATCTGTTGACCATGCAGGAGTTCGGTGAAAAGCCTTTGCACGAGCTGTCGATTTGCTACCTTGGCGATGCGCGTTTCAACATGGGGTGTTCACTGCTGATCGGCGGTACACAGATGGGGATGGACGTGCGGATTGCGGCGCCGTTGGCGCTTCAACCGCCAGCCGACCTGGTGGCGCAGATGCGCACCCTGGCGCTCACGACTGGTGCACGCATCACGTTGGAGACCGATCCGCTGAAGGCGGTCGACCAGGCTGATTTCGTCTATACCGACGTCTGGGTGTCGATGGGTGAGCCAGAGGACGTTTGGCGCCAGCGTATCGATCAGTTGCTGCCTTACCAGGTGAATGCCGCACTGATGAGGGCAACCCACAAGCCACGCGCACGTTTTATGCATTGCCTGCCTGCGTTCCACAACCTCGATACCGAGGTCGGACGCCAGGTGCACGAGCGTTACGGGCTGAGCGAGATCGAAGTGACCGACGAGGTTTTCGAATCCGAGGCCTCCATCGTTTTCACCCAGGCAGAAAACCGGCTCCACACCATAAAGGCAGTGCTTGTGGCCACACTTTCATGAAGATCGTCGTGGCCTTGGGGGGCAATGCGCTGTTGCGCCGTACGGAGGTTGCAAGCGCCGAGAACCAATTGGTGAACGTCCGCCTGGCGGCCACGCAGTTGGCGCGGCTGGCCGAAGCGCACAGCGTCGTGCTGACCCATGGCAATGGCCCGCAGGTGGGCCTGCTCGCGTTGCAGGCTGCCGCTTATACCGATGTGCCGGGGTATCCGCTGGACGTGCTCGGCGCGGAAACCGAAGGCATGATCGGTTACCTGCTGGAGCAGGAGATCGCGAACCGCTTGCCCGAAGGACGTGTCGTGGCGACCTTGCTGACGCGGGTAGAGGTGGACCCGCGGGATCCCGCATTTGAGCGCCCAACCAAGCCGATTGGCCCGGTGTATTCGCAGTCCGACGGCCAGCGCATGGCGGATGACAAAGGGTGGACACTGGCGGCCGATGGCAAGGGGTTGCGCCGCGTTGTCGCCTCCCCACAGCCGCTGCGGCTGCTGAGCCTTGCTCCCATTCGCTGGCTACTGTCCCAGGGGGCGCTGGTGATTGCGGCTGGCGGCGGCGGCATTCCCGTGGCGCGCGGTGATGACGGGCACAGCATGCATGGTGTGGATGCGGTCATCGACAAGGACTCATGCAGCAGCCTGCTGGCGTGTGAGTTGGAGGCGGACTGCCTTGTGATCGTGACCGACGTCGCCGCTGCGTATGTCGACTGGGGGCTCCCCAGCCAGCGGGCGCTGGGCCGCGTCACGCCAGACGAATTGGAACGGCACGCCTGGCCTGCAGGGTCCATGGGGCCGAAGGTGGCTGCCGCCTGCCGCTTTGTACGCACCTCCGGTGGCCGCGCAGTGATCGGCGCATTGAACGACATCCAGGCTTTGGTGGCGGGCGGGGCGGGTACCCAGGTCTCCAACCGGCCACAGGGCATGCCAGGTCAGCCCAAGGTTTGAGCCGAAAGCGGTCCACCGGGTCTCGGAGGGGGCCCGCGCCGCGCCGCTTCGCCGCCCCCGAACCTTTGAGCGAGCGCACCCGGCGCGGGTGTACGGCGAAACGCAATGGGATTGTTTTGAATCCTGTTTCTCTGGCAGACCTGGTGGCGGTTGTAGATCGCCAGAGACGGCAAAGACAAGCACAACCACAACCACGACCTGAAACGATCGATGTCCCTCCAGCGGCAGGTCAACGCGGGCCGCGACTCCTCAATCAGGTTGCAAGGCCCGACAGCGGGCGCTTGACCCCCGAATGCAGGGGTGGGACAGCGCGAGCCCGTTGCAATCAATCAGTACTACGACCCCGGCGGGAGCCGGCGGTAGAGAAAGAGGACAAGAGGCCCGAGACGTGCGGTTCAGGCTTCGTTGTGGAGTGAGCCATGCGTGTCGGATCTGCGCGCTCTGGAAAATCTCTACTCGTCAACGGACGCGCTCCAACGCTTTCCCCAGTCGCCCCCTTGCGTGCGCACTTTGTCGATTTCACGCCGGTCGCGCTTGGTGGGGCGGCCCTCCACCAGCGCGGCGGCAGGCTCGGGGGCCAAGCGACGTTGTTCTGCTGCTTTTTCTCGGGTGGCGATGCTATCGGCGGTTTCTTCGTACAGCTGCTGGGCCACGGGAGCGGGACCCCGGGCGCCGCTCAGGCCTTTGACCGTGATGGTGCGTGTCACGGGGCCTTGGCGCAGGACCACGGTGTCGCCACAGCGCAAGTCGCGCGCAGGTTTGGTGGCCTGGCCGTTCAGGGTGACTCGGCCTTTGCTGATTTCTTCCGTGGCCAGGCTGCGTGTCTTGTAAAAACGCGCACACCACAGCCATTTATCGAGGCGCATTGTCTCCAGTGTGTTCATGGGGGGATTGTGCCGCGTGTGGGTGTGGGCTGTCTTCGTGGGCGGGCGGCGAGGCCGCCAGTGGCAGACGCACTACGGCATCCAGGCCAGTGGTGTGCGCGCCCGCCATGCGGTTGGTCAGGCTGATGCTTCCGCCCAACGCCAGGACAATCTCATGGCAGATGGCCAGACCCAGGCCGCTGCCGCTGCGCACGTCGCCGGCCGAAAACGGCTGAAACAGGCGGGCAGCCAATTCCGCGTCGACACCGCAGCCTTGGTCGCTGATGGTGAGTGCCATGTGGTGGCCGTCGCTGCGCAGGTCCACCGCCAGCTCGCTGCCGAGAGGCGCATGGCGCACGGCGTTGTGCAGCAGATTGCGGCTGAGCTCGCGCAGCATCCACTCGTGCGCTTGCACCCAGGCGGTGTCGGTGTGAATGCCAAAATCCAGGTTGCGCTGTGCAATCAGGGGGGAAATTTCAAGCGCCACAGCGCGAAGCACCTCGTCCATTCGCGTGGCCGGCGGGGTGTTTTGCTGGCGCAATTGCTCCACCTTGGCCAGCGCCAGCATTTGGTTGGCGAGCTGGGTGGCGCGGTCCACCGTGTCACTGATCTCTTGAAGGGCTTGCAGCGGCGCCACATCGCCCCGCAGCGCCGACTGCACCTGGATTTTGAGCACAGCCAGGGGCGTTCGCAGCTGGTGCGATGCGTCGCGCACGAAGCGCTTTTGGTTGCGCAGCAGGTGGCGCAGGCGTTGCATGACTTCGTTGGTGGCGTCCAGCAGCGGTTGAAGTTCACGCGGCGCCATGGGTGCGGTGATGGGGCTCAGGTCTCCTTCGTGGCGCGACTGCAGTTGCTTGCTGATTTGCCACACCGGGCGCGTGGCCAGTTGCACCACCACGACCACGGTGAACGCGATCACCACAATCAGCAAGGCTTGGCGCAGCACGGTGTTCCACAGAATCTGCAGAGCCAGGGTTTCGCGCACTTCCAGCGTTTCTGCCACCTGGATCACCGCCATCGCACGCCCCTCGGCGCTGGCCACGGGCTGCAACAACACCGCCACGCGCACATCGCGGTCGCGCAGCTCGTCGTCGTAAAAATCCACCAGCGCCGCATACGGGGGGCGCATGGGGATGCTGCCTTGCCACATCGGCAGTTCTGCAAACCCCGACACCAGCTCGCCCTTGAGGGTGGAGACGCGATAGAACATCTGGCTCTGGTTGTCCGCTTCGAAAGCTTCCAGCGCCGAGTAGGGCACGGTAGCGCGCAATTGTGCGTTGTCATCGAAACCCGTCACGTCCAATTGCTCGCTGATGCTTTTGGCGGACGCCAGGAGTGTGCGGTCGTACGCGGTGTGGAGTGATGCCAGCGTCTGGTTGTAAAGGCTGAATGTGTTGAACGCGATGAAGAGCGTAACGGGGAGCAAGATGCCCACCAGCAGGCGCCGCCGCAGCGAATGGTGGGGGCGCGCTTTGGCGTGGGCCAGGCTCATACGTCGGCACGCAGCAGATAGCCCAGTCCGCGCAAGGTCATCAGCGTGAGGCCTGTGCCCAACAGTTTTTTGCGCAACCGGTACACCACGACTTCGATGGCTTCGTATTGCACATCCAGCTGACCGGGGAACACCAGTTCGTACAGGCGTTCCTTGGCGACGGCGTGGCCGGGCTGGGCCAGCAAGGCATGCATCAGTGCCAGCTCGCGCGGGGTGAGTTCCATCACCTCGCCATCGCGGTACAGCGCGCCGCTGAGCTTGTCGTGCCGGATGGCGCCCATCTGCACGCTGCTCGCAGTCCCCGGATGGGTGGACGGGTCGCCGCTGCGGCGGGCCAGTGCGCGCAGGCGTGCTTCCAGCTCGTCCAGGTCGAAGGGCTTGGGCAGGTAGTCGTCCGCACCGGCATTGAGCCCCACGATGCGGTCGCCCACGGTGCCCCGAGCAGTCAGGATCAGCACCGGCGTGCGCAGGCCTGATGCGCGCGCTTGCTGCAGCACTTGCAAGCCGTCAAGGCCGGGCAAAGTGAGGTCGAGAATGACCACATCGGGTGAGCGTGCGGCCCAATGGCTCAGGGCCAATTGGCCGTCATCGACGGCGGTGACTTCCATGCCCCTTCGGCTCAGCGCGCGGTGCAAGGTGGCCTGCATGGTGGGGTCGTCTTCAACAAGGAGCAGTTGCATGCGCGGCACCTTAGCACCGCCGCGCATCGCCGGACGCATGGGTGTTTTCCCTGAGTCGGCAGACAGCCGTTTGACAGGCAGCGCGCGCATCATCAGGCGGTTCGCCAACCCGAGACTTCCAAGGAGACAGCCCATATGCGTCGCGATATGTTTCTCAAATCCATGGCTGCCATGGCCGCTGCAGGTGTCTTGCCTGCGGCCCTGGCACAAAACGCTGCTGCCATCAAGATGATGGTTCCTGCCAACCCTGGGGGCGGGTGGGACTCCACGGGCCGCGCGCTGGGCAAGGCCATGCAGGACGCAGGTGCTGCGTCCTCGGTCTCTTATGACAACAAGGGCGGTGCAGCCGGCGCTATTGGCTTGGCGCAGTTCTCCAATTCCAGCAAGGGTGATCCCAACGCGATGATGGTGATGGGGGCGGTCATGCTGGGGGGCATCATCACGGGCAAGCCGCCTGTTGGCCTTGACAAAGTCACTCCGCTGGCGCGTCTGACCAGCGAATACAACGTGTTTGTGTTGCCTGCCAATTCGCCTTTCAAAACCATGAAGGACGTGATTGATCAGCTCAAGAAAGACCCTGGCAGCGTGAAATGGGGCGGTGGGTCGCGGGGCTCTACCGAGCACATTGCTGCCGCCATGATTGCGCGGGAAGTGGGCGTGGACCCCGCCAAGATCAACTACGTGGCGTTTCGTGGGGGCGGTGAGGCCACGGCCGCTATTTTGGGCGGTAACGTGACCGTGGGCGGCAGCGGCTACAGCGAGTTCTCCGAGTACATCGCGGCGGGCAAGATGCGCCCCGTGGGCGTGACCTCGGGCACCCGCCTCAAGGGCGTGAATGTGCCCACGCTCAAGGAGCAGGGCATCAATGTGGAAATTGGCAACTGGCGCGGTGTGTATGGCGCGCCCGGCATCACGGCCGAGCAGCGCAAGGCGCTGATCGACGCCCTGGCCAAGACGGTCAAGCACAAGTCATGGCAAGACGCACTGGAAAAAAATGCCTGGACACCCGCCTGGCTCGCGGGCGACGAGTTCTCTCACTTCGTGGATTCCGAGTTCGCCAGCCTGCGCGCCACGATGGCCAAGTCCGGGATGATTTAAGCCCACGGCCTGCCATGGTCGCATTGCGCCGGTCCCCTTGAATAAGTTCTTGGGGGCCAGCGCACTGTGCCCGCGCAACCCCAGGGGTGATCCGGGCGGAGGAAATATATGACACCACAACACTCATCACGCTCCAGTCTTCTGCAGACCCTGATTGGGGCGGGCATTGTCTTGCTGGCCCTCGGGCTGGCGTGGGGCGCAAGCTCTGTCAGCTCCGAGGCGGGCTACGGCGGGGTCGGGCCTAACTTTTTCCCCTGGGTCATTGCCGTTGTGCTGATGATCTGCGGCTTGCTGTGCGTGGTGCATGCCCGCATGGGCGGATTTCGCGCATTGGAGGATGGCTCCGGTGCCGAGCGCGCGCACTGGAAGGGATTCATCTGGGTGTCTGCCGGGTTGCTGCTCAATGCCTTGTTGATCACCACCCTGGGCTTCATCCTCAGCTGTGCGCTGTGCTTCGTGCTGTCGGTGCGTGGCTTCAAAAGCGCCGAAGGCGAACTGGACCTGCGCCTGCATGCCTGGATCAAGGACTCCTTCATTGGCGTGGCTTTGTCGGCCCCGGTGTACTGGATGTTTACGCAATTGCTGGCCATCAATCTGCCTGGCCTGACCAACACAGGGTGGCTGTAAAGCCCGCATGTTATGGATACGTTGAATCTTTTGATGCAGGGTTTTGCCACGGCGGCAACACCCATCAACCTGATGTGGGCCTTTGTGGGCTGCATGATCGGCACGGCGGTCGGTGTGCTGCCGGGCATCGGGCCTGCCGTGGCGGTGGCCATGCTGCTGCCCATCACGGTCAAGGTCGAGGCCACGGCCTCCATGATCTTTTTTGCGGGTATCTACTACGGTGCCATGTATGGTGGCTCGACCACCTCCATCTTGCTCAACACGCCCGGTGAGGCGGGCTCCATGGTCACGGCCATGGAGGGCAACAAGATGGCCAAAAACGGGCGCGCTGGCGCTGCACTGGCCACCTCGGCCATTGGCTCCTTTGTGGCGGGCACCATCGCCACAGTGCTGGTGACGTTTTTTGCGCCGCTGGTGGCTGAATACGCGATTCGCCTGGGGCCCCCTGAATATTTCATGCTGATGGTGCTGGCCTTTACCACCGTGAGTGCGGTGCTGGGCAAAAGCACGCTGCGTGGCATGGTGGCCTTGTTTGTGGGTTTGGCCATGGGGCTCATCGGCATTGACCAGATCACCGGCCAGGCGCGCTACACCGGTGGCGTGCCCGAGCTGATGGACGGCATTGAGGTGGTGCTGATTGCGGTGGGCCTGTTTGCTGTGGGTGAAGCGCTCTACAACGTGATGTACGAAGGCCGCTCGGACGAAACCCAGAACCGTTTGACCAGCACGCACATGACCAAAGAGGAGTGGAAGCGCTCCTGGCCCGCCTGGCTGCGCGCGACGGCCATTGGGTTTCCCTTTGGCACCGTGCCTGCGGGGGGGAGCGAGATTCCGACATTTCTCAGCTATGCGGCCGAGAAGAAGCTCAGCAAGCACAAGGAAGAGTTCGGCACGACGGGCGCCATTGAAGGCGTGGCGGGCCCCGAGGCTGCCAACAATGCGGCCATCACGGCCACGCTGATTCCGCTGTTGACGCTGGGCATCCCCACCTCAAACACCACCGCCATTCTGTTGGGGGCGTTCCAGAACTACGGCATCCAGCCTGGCCCGCAGCTCTTTGACACCAACGGAGCATTGGTTTGGGCGCTGATCGCGTCGATGTACATCGGCAACGTGATGTTGCTGATCCTGAACCTGCCCCTGGTGGGCTTGTGGGTGAAATTGTTGAACATCCCCAAGTCGTATCTCTACGCGGGCATTTTGGTGTTTTCGACGTTGGGGGTGTACGGCATGCGCCAAAGTGCCTTTGACTTGGTGCTGCTGTATGGGATCGGCCTTTTGGGTGTGGTGATGCGCCGTTTTGACTTCCCTGCGGCACCTGTCGTCGTGGGCATGATTTTGGGCCCGCTGGCCGAGGCGCAGATGCGCAATGCCGTATCCATTGGCGAAGGCAAGTGGACGATCTTTTTGGAGCGCCCGGTGTCCGTCGCGTTGATCGTCATCGTGCTGCTGGTCTTGATATTGCCGCGGTTGCTGCGCCGCTGGGCGGAGCGCAGGCAGGCCTTGTTGCCCCGTTGATAGCCAAAGGGCAACCGCCTTTCATCGCAAAAAAACCGCGCCGTGCTGGCGCGGTTTTTTTTCGTTCAAGCTGCGAAAAAGGCCTCTCGCATGGGTGATTTGATTGCAAGCCAGGCCCCGGAGATTTTTTTGCCCCCGGTGCCCTCCCACCAGGTGACTTGCTGCAAACACGGGCATGATCGTAACATAAAATGAGAATCGTTCGTATTTGATGGGGTGTTGCATGTATTCATATCCGCAGGAGTTCGTGCTCGTGTGCCGACAATTGGGCGAGGCCCAGCAGCGGTGCAGTGCCACACTGGCCGCGCAGGCCGCACGCATTGACGTTCTGCAGGCCGAGGTCGTGCGCTTGCGCGGCGCGGTGGTGCAGCGCGACACCCAGTTGGCCATGGCGCGCGAAGAGCTTGTTCGCGCCCATGCCGCAGAGCCCGCTGGGGCCCGGCGCAAAGCCATGGCGCGCCATATCGCCGCGCTGGTGGAGCGCATTGGCGCTTTGTCGCGCGAATGCCTGCGCTGGCGGCTTGCCGCAGAGAGTGACGCCATGGCCGCGCGCCCTGCGGCCAGCGCCGCGATGCCAAGGCCCGCACCTGCGCAGGCCGCCGCACCGTTGGAGGGCGAGGCCGCCATGCGCATCCCAGCGCTCACCCATGCGCCTGGCCGTGCCGTGGCGTTGGCGCCGATCCAGGCTTCCCACGGAAGGACTCTGGAGGCGTCGGCCGACACTTGGACGGCTGCCAGCCTCGCCGCTGCGGACCTGGTGATTTGTCAGACAGGGTGCATCAGCCACGACGCGTATTGGCGGGTGCAAGACCACTGCCGCCGCACCGGAAAACCCTGCATCCTCGTCGATCAATCGCTGGCGGGGTGTCAAGCGCATGGGCAGGCGCAGGGCGCTGCACCACCCGTGCCCGTTGTCATCTTGCGTGGCACCAGGCCCTTGCAGGCCGTTGATGCCGTCGAGACCGGTGCGGATGTGGTGTACAGGACGGTTTTTGAGTGAAATTGGCCTTGAGCGCTTAATGCATAAGCGCTGATAGCTACATTTAGCATAGCAAAATGGTGCGCCCCAGCGGGCTGCACTGCGCGGTCAGCGCCGTTTCCCCCGCACCCGCCGCGCTACCATCGGCGAATGTCCCTGCCTGTTGACGACGCCCCCGCACTACCGCTTGATGCCCAGGGCATTCTTGAGTTGGCGGCACGCTCGATGTTCCAGCTGTTCTCCAGCGTCAGCCAGGGCATGTTTCTGGTGGACCGCAGCGGACGCATCGTCTGGGTGAATGAGGGCTACCAGCGGTTTTTGCCGGATCTGGGGTTTTCTTCGGTGGAGGAGTTTGTGGGCCGCACGGTTGAGGAGGTGATCCCCAACACCGGCATGCGCCGCGTGCTCGAGACCGGCACCCCGGTGCTGATCGACTTGCTGACCAACCAGGCGGGCACCTTTGTGGTCAGCCGCATTCCACTGCGTGACGATGCCGAGCGCGTGATTGGCGCCATCGGAATCGTGCTGTTTGACCACCCCGAGACCACGCTGCAGCCCCTCATCAGCAAGTTCGCGCTGCTGCAGCGGGATCTGGACGATGCGCGGCGTGAGCTGGCCAGCCAGCGCAACCGCTCGCTGGCCATCGCTGGCAGTGGCGAGCGCCGCGCCAAATACACGTTTGCCAGTTTCATCGGTTCGAGCACGGCGGCGGCCGAGGTCAAGCGCCAGGCGCGGCGCGCGGCGCAGTCGAGCAGCCCGGTGCTGCTGCTGGGCGAAACCGGCACGGGCAAGGAGTTGCTGGCGCATGCCATTCACGCCGCATCGAGCCGCGCCAGTGGCCCGTTTGTGAGCGTCAACATCGCCGCCGTGCCCGATACGCTGCTGGAGGCCGAGTTTTTTGGTGTGGCACCCGGCGCCTACACCGGCGCATCGGCCAAGGGCCGTGATGGCAAGTTCAAGCTGGCCGACGGCGGAACGCTGTTTCTCGATGAAATCGGCGACATGCCGCAGAGCCTGCAGGCCAAGCTGCTGCGAGCGCTGCAAGAGGGCGAGATCGAGCCGCTGGGCAGCAACAAACTGGTGCCCTTTAACGTGCGCATTCTGGCCGCCACTTCGCGCGACCTCGGCACGTTGGTGCGCGAGGGGCGGTTTCGTGAAGACCTGTTTTATCGGCTGCATGTGTTGCCCGTGCGCGTGCCCCCGTTGCGAGCGCGCCGCAGCGACATCCCCGCGCTGGTGGAGTCGCTGGGCGAAGACCTGGCGTTGCGCAACGGCACGCCGCCGCCCGAGCTGCTGCCCGATGCGCTGGCGCTGCTGGCGGGCCAGCCGTGGCGCGGCAACATCCGGGAGTTGCGCAATGTGTTGGAACAGGCCGTGATGCGCAGCGATTCGCAGTCGATCGACGCTGCGCAGCTTGAACGCATCTTGCGCGAGGCCGGAGTGGAGCCCGCTGCCCCGGCCCCCGTGCAAGACGTGCCAACCAGCGCACCTGCGGACGACGCCGATGAAAGCCGCTACCTGCGCCCGCTGGCTGAGCAGGTGGCCGAGCTGGAACGCAAGGCGATTGCGGCGGCATTGAAGGCGCATGGCGGCAACAAACTGGCCACCGCGCGCCAACTGGGTATCTCGCGGGCCACGCTGTACGAGCGGCTGGAACACCTGGATTGACGAGCCCGTGCGGCTTGTGCCGCAGGCGTTGCGCAAGGGGTTTTCTGATCGTCAAAAAAAGAATCAGCCGGGCTTCACGCAGGCGTCTGGGTCGGCCGTTTCCCCTTTGTCGAGCCTCGCTTGACGCCGCCGATCTGCCCCTCGTGATGGATTAGGGAGGGGATTCATGTTGCAAAACAGTTAATTTTGATTTTGCGCATAAGAATGATTCGCGTTAACGTTTATATTACGTGCTCCGTGTTGTGCCGCCAGTGGGGCGACTTGGTTCGCCCGCCTTGTTGCGCAGGCCTCGCCGATGGGCGTGTGAAAAGCGCGTGAAGAGCGTGTGAAGAGCAAACGGCGTCTCGCCGGAGGAGTGCGGGCCCTGCGGTCCGCTGGTGCGTTCCGCACCGCAATCTCAGGCGCGTCAAACCAACGTCAAACCCTCGGTTTCAACGCAGGCACGGTCGGGCAGGCACAGGTGCGGCCCGGCATTTATCTCCGCTTTGACGAGGACGTTTTTCATGCCCCCCATTTCTTTCCCGCCCAGCCGCACGTTGTTGGCCCATGCCGTTGTGTGCCTGGGCCTGGCGCTGCAAACGCAGGCTGCCATGGCGCAGAACGCGAACTTTGACATCGCTGCGCAGCCGCTGGCCAGTGCCTTGGCGCAGTTTGCAAAGCAGGCCGATCTGAAGCTGGTGCTCGCGCCATCGGTGGGGCAAGGGCGCCAGGCGCCTGCGGTGCAGGGCGCGCAGGACGTGCAGCAAGCGCTGCAGTTGCTGCTGCAGGGCTCGGGTCTCTCGGGGCGTGTGGAGGGCCATACGCTCACGGTGCAGGCGTCGGCACCGGCATCCCCATCGGCGCTGGACGCGCCCACGATGCCCGAAGTGACGATCACGTCCAACCAGCTGGGCGAGATCACCGAAGGCAGTGGCTCGTACACCCCCGGCGCCATTGCCACTGCCACGCGCCTGGTGCTCACGCCGCGCGAGACGCCGCAGTCGGTGAGCGTGATCACCCGCCAGGTGATGGACGACTTTGCGCTCACCTCCATTGACGATGTCATCAACCACACCCCGGGCGTGAGCATCGTCACGTATGACAGCGAGCGCACCGAATACTACGCACGGGGTTTCGCCATTCAGAACTTTCAGTACGACGGCATTCCGATGAGTCGCAACTCGGCGTATTCAGCCGGAAACACGCTCACCGACATGTCGATCTACGACCGGGTTGAAGTGCTCAAAGGCGCCACCGGTTTGCTCACCGGCAGCGGCGACCCCGGCGCCACGATCAACCTGGTGCGCAAGAAGCCCACACGCAAGTTTTCGGGCCATGCCTCGGTCAGCGCGGGCAGCCACGACACCTACCGGGGTGAGGTGGACCTGGGCGGTGCACTCAACGAAAGCGGCAGCATCCGCGCGCGCGGCGTGGCCACCTACCAGGACAAACATTCGAACGTGGACCGCTACCAGCGTTCGACAGAAGGCTTGTACGGCATCGTCGAGGTCGACCTTGCGCCACAAACGCTGCTGACCGTGGGCGCGGACCGCCAGAACAACAAGCCCACCGCGTCGAGTTGGGGCGGCATTCCGCTGCTGGACGCCAATGGCAACTTCAATGAGATGCCCCGCACGTTCAACAACGGCGCCAACTGGAGCCACTGGGACCAATACACGCGCACCCAATTTGCCACGCTGGAGCACAACTTCGACAGCGGCTGGGTGACCAAGCTGCAGTTGAACCACCAGATCAACGGCTACAACGCCAACCTCGGTGCTGCCGCAGGCGGTAACCCCGACCCCATCACCGGCGCTGGGGTCCGCATGTGGCGGGGCCAATACATCGGCCGCACCACCAGCGATGCGGGGGACTTGTATGCGAGCGGCCCCTTCTCGCTGCTGGGTCGCGAACACGAGCTGGTCGTGGGCGCCAGCCTGGCCAAGCGCCGCTGGAAAAACGATGGCTACTACAACGACAACAGCGGGTTTGATGGCGAGGTGGCCAACTATTACCAGTGGAACGGCAACGTGCCCGCGCCGGTGTGGAACAGCACTCCCGATTACACCAACGACGAGACCACGCATGAAAGCGGCCTCTACACCACCGCGCGCTGGAACCTGCGCGACGACCTCAAGCTCATCACCGGTGGCCGTGTCTCCAACTATAAAAACAAGGTGCAGGAGCAGGATGAGTCGAACGTCTTCACGCCGTATGTGGGCGCGGTGTACGACCTCAACAAGACCTTCTCGGTGTATGCCAGCTACAGCGGCATCTTCAAGCCACAGTCCCGGCAGACCGAGCAGGGCCGAACGCTGGACCCGCTGGAGGGCAAAAACTACGAGCTGGGCACCAAGGCTGCGTTCTTTGATGGGCGCCTCAACGCCAGCGCCGCCATCTTCCAGCTGGAGCAAGACAATTTTGCCGAGGAGACGGGCGGGTTCACCCCCAGTGGCAACCCCGCCTACCGCGCGCTGCAGGGCGTAAAAACCAAGGGGTGGGAGGCCGAGGTGTCGGGCCAGATCACGCCGGCATGGCAGATCCAGGTGGGCTATTCGCACAATGTGGCTCGCCAGAACGGCGCGCGCGTGTCCACGCTGACGCCCTCGAACCAGTTCAACGCCTACACCAGCTACAAGCTGGGCGGCGCTCTGGCGGGCCTGACACTGGGCGGCGGCGCGCGGTGGCAGGACAAGACCTGGGGCACGATCCGTGTCCCCACCGGGGGCACCACGGTGCACACCGTCAAGGACTATTGGCTGGTGGACGTGATGGCACGCTACGAATTCAACAAGCAGTTGTCGGCCTCACTGAACATCAAGAACCTGATGGACAAGAAGTACTACA
>RCMZ01000351.1_pt1 | contig 26251 bp, 24 predicted proteins | sample 2041141 | NCBI WGS metagenome assembly RCMZ01 (sample SAMN09708263, study PRJNA481090) | Wastewater metagenome, whole genome shotgun sequencing project. | biome: sewage; isolation source: Davis station wastewater (DW) | place: Antarctica: Davis Station | collected 2010-03-01
AGATCAGCTGCAGTTTAGGAGAGGGCTTCCATGTCTGAAAACTTCTGGAAGGACAAGTACCCTGCGGGCATTCCTGCCGAAATCGATGCGGACCAGTACCCGAATATTCAAGCGGTACTGAAACAATCCTGCCAGCGTTTTGCGGACAAACCAGCGTTCAGTAATCTGGGTAAGACCCTTACCTACGCCGAGCTGTACGAGTTGTCCGGCCACTTTGCCGCCTATTTGCAACAGCACACCGATCTGCAGCCGGGCGATCGTATCGCTGTGCAGATGCCCAACATTTTGCAATACCCAGTCGTGGTTTTCGGTGCTATCCGTGCCGGCCTGGTCGTAGTCAACACCAACCCGCTGTACACCGCGCGGGAAATGGAACACCAATTCAACGACTCCGGCGCCAAGGCGTTGGTGTGCTTGGCCAACATGGCCCACCTGTCTGAAGAAGTGCTGCCGAAAACCGGCGTCAAGCACGTGATCATCACCGAAGTGGCCGATCTATTGCCGCTGCCTAAGCGTCTGCTGATCAATGCCGTGGTCAAGTATGTGAAGAAGATGGTGCCGCCTTACCATCTGCCGCAAGCGGTAAAGTTCACCACAGCCATGGCCAAGGGTCGCGGCAAAATCGTGCGCGAAGCCAACCCGGCGGCCAACGATATCGCCGTGCTGCAATACACCGGTGGCACCACGGGTGTGGCCAAGGGCGCCATGCTGACCCATCGCAACCTGATGGCCAACATGCTGCAATGCCGCGCATTGATGGGCTCTAGCCTGCACGAAGCTGCGGAAATTATCGTCGCGCCGCTGCCGCTGTATCACATCTACGCCTTCACCTTTCACTGCATGGCCATGATGCTGATCGGCAACCACAACCTGCTGATCACCAACCCGCGCGATCTGCCGGGCATGATCAAGGACTTGGCTAAGTACAAGTTCACCGGTTTTGTCGGCCTCAACACTCTGTTCGTGGCGCTGTGCAATAACGAAGAGTTCCGCAAGCTGGACTTCTCCGGCTTGAAGCTGACCCTGTCCGGCGGCATGGCGTTGCAAATGGCCACGGCCGAGCGCTGGAAGGACGTTACCGGTTGCTCGATCTGCGAAGGTTTTGGCATGACCGAAACCAGCCCGGTGGCCACGGTTAACCCGGTCGATAACATTCAGCTGGGCACCATCGGTATTCCGGTGCCGTCGACCCTGTGCAAGGTGATCGACGACAATGGCGTCGAGCAACCTTTGGGCGAGCGCGGCGAGCTGTGTGTCAAAGGCCCACAGGTGATGAAGGGTTACTGGCAGCGCCAGGACGCTACCGATGAAATCCTCGATGCCGATGGTTGGCTGAAGACCGGCGATATCGCCGTGATCCAGCCCGATGGTTATCTGCGTATTGTCGACCGCAAAAAAGACATGATTCTGGTGTCGGGCTTCAACGTTTACCCGAACGAGCTGGAAGATGTGTTGGCCACCTTGCCGGGCGTACTGCAGTGCGCGGCCATTGGTGTGCCGGACGAGCGCTCGGGCGAGGCGATTAAGCTGTTCGTGGTGGCTAAGCCGGGCGAAACCTTGAGCAAAGAGCAGGTCATGGAGCACATGCGTGCCAATGTTACCGGCTACAAAATGCCCAAGGCCATTGAGTTCCGCGACTCGCTGCCGACCACCAACGTTGGCAAGATCTTGCGCCGCGAACTGCGCGATGAAGAGCTAAAGAAGATCGCCGCTAAGGTCTGATTTTCTGTGTCATGACCAAGCCCCGCTGAGCGGGGCTTGGTTGTTTCTATGGCCAGTAAAACGCAGGCGCAAATAATGTTTGCTTGCTTAGACGGCCAATACCTCAGCGGATAACTCACGCACACGCTGCTTATCCTCTTCTAGTACCAGCACCGCTTCGGCGCGCTTAAGCGCTAATTTGGCGTGGCGCTGGGCATCGGCTCGGTAGCGCGGGTCGAGTAACGCCAGGCTCAGTAGCGCCTTTTGCAAGCGAATGCATACCTCGATGAGCGGCGCACCGTCGCGGGCGATGGGAGTGAAGATATCGTCAAACAGATCGCCCAGCAGCAAGTCCGGCGCATGAATGCGACTGCAGTCTGGACTGTCTGGTTGTTCGGCCTCAGTCTGCGTCCACTGGGCTAATACGCGTACGCCACGACCAAGAATATCAATCGCAGTACCCGGATCGTTAACCGCTGGGGACAACGCGCGTGAAGCGATCTCTGCTAATACGGCAGCACCGAAGCGCGGGTCTTGCTGGAAGGAGCGAGCATGGCCAACGCTGAAGGCAGCACGCAGCGTAGCGTCCTGCTCGTCGGCGAGGCCAACGGCAGCGGCCAGCGGTTCACCCGGGGCAATAAAGCTTCCCGGCATGGCCAGCAAATACACGGCGCTGTCTTGGGCGGTGGTCAGTTCGGCCAGTGCTGGCATGTCGATGTGTTGCACATAACCGATTGACTGTGGGTAGACCAAGCGTGCTGCCGTTGGAATGGTCTCTGCTGAGTCCAAGCGTGTGCCGCCCAAGTTCGGTAAGCATAAACGGCCATGCAGCGCAGTGCGGGTGGCGCGCTCAACGCGATCGCTGGTTTCGCCGACGCGGCCCAATTGCGCCAAGTGATCGATCCAGCGCAGCAGCGCCAGCACGATCAGGGCGATGACAGCGATGGTCACCACAAACATCAGCACCCGCCCTTTGCTGCCGTAGGCGCCGGTGCTCAGGGCAATGATGCCGACCACGCTGAACAAAAATGAGCCGATAAAAGTACCCAGTGCGTTCTGCGTGGTGCTGTCTTCAATCACCAGTGAGGTAGCCCGCGGAGTCACGGTGCTGGTGGCCGAGGAGTAAGCAGCGACCATGATACTTAGGGAGAAGGTGGTCACTGTGAGCATGCTGGTGGCGATGATGTTGAGGATTTTATCCACTGCATCGGCGCCGACACTGTTAGCCAGGCTCTCCGGTACAGAGTCCTTGAAGGCCAGCGCCAGCAGCGCACTGACCACGCCGAGCAGAGAAAACAGGCTGGCGCGAAACCACAGGCGCTTGCCGATTTGTTTGAGAATCCATTGCCAGCGTGCGGTCATGGTTGGCTCGTGTCGGTCGATGAGCCCTGATTCTGCCTGCCGGCACCCCTGATGAACAGGCGCTGCAGCTGCTGGCGGCCAATTGCGTGCGCAGGCCTGCAGGTTTGGCCGCGTGTTGGCTAAATCTGCGACAATCGCCGCCCTGATTAACTTGCCCGCGATTGCCTGATGACCGATTCAACTGCCGTCTTCGATACCCTGCACAAATCTGTTGAGCTGGCCTTGCTCGGTGATCGGCACAAGCTGCGCCGGCAATTGCACGAACTGCGCAAGCATCCGGATGCGGCTAAGCAGGCGCAGTGGGCCGAACGTTTGCAGCAGTCCTGCGCCAAGGTTGAGGCGCGGCGCCTGAGCATTCCGGCGATCCACTATGACGACAGCCTGCCGATTGCCGCCAAGCGTGATGAAATCAAGGCCGCCATCGCTAAGCATCAGGTGGTGATAATTGCCGGCGAAACGGGTTCGGGTAAAACCACCCAGTTGCCGAAAATCTGCTTAGAACTGGGTCGCGGCGTGCACGGCTTGATCGGCCACACTCAACCCCGCCGTATCGCCGCACGCAGCGTGGCCACCCGCGTGGCGGAGGAGTTGAATACACCGCTGGGTGAGCTGGTCGGCTATCAGGTGCGCTTCGAAGACCAGAGCACGGACAGCACATTGGTCAAGCTGATGACCGACGGCATCTTGCTGGCGGAAACCCAGCACGACCGATATCTGGAAAAGTACGACACGATCATTGTCGACGAAGCGCATGAGCGCAGTCTGAACATCGACTTCCTGCTTGGTTTTCTCAAAACCCTACTGGTGCGCCGCCCTGATCTGAAGCTGATCATTACCTCGGCAACCATTGACCTGCAGCGCTTCTCCGCGCACTTCAACAATGCGCCGATTGTCGAGGTGTCAGGCCGCACCTTCCCGGTGGACACTTGGTATCGGCCGCTGCTGGGCGATCAGGACGAGAACGGCGAGACGCTGGAAGAAGACCTCAGCGTCGATCAAGCCATTCTCCGTGCGCTGGATGAGTTCGCCGCGTTTGAGCGCAGCGCAGGCAAGCTGCCGGGCGATGTGCTGGTGTTTCTGCCGGGCGAGCGCGAAATTCGCGACGCAGCCGACCTGCTGCGCAAGGCCAACCTTAAGCACGCTGAGGTGCTGCCGTTGTATGCGCGACTGTCGCCGGCCGAGCAGCAGAAGATTTTCCAGCGCCGGCCGGGGCGCAAAATTGTGCTGGCCACCAACGTGGCGGAAACCTCGCTGACGGTGCCGGGCATTCGCTATGTGATCGACAGCGGCACGGCACGCATCAGCCGCTACAGCTATCGCGCCAAGGTCCAGCGCCTGCCGATCGAGGCCGTGTCGCAGGCCAGCGCCAATCAGCGCAAGGGTCGCTGTGGGCGGGTCGAACCGGGTATCTGTGTGCGCTTGTACAGCGAAGAGGATTTCAACGCTCGGCCGGCGTTTACCGATCCGGAGATTCTGCGCACTAACTTGGCTGCGGTGATCCTGCAGATGCTGCATCTGCGCCTTGGCGCCATTGAGGCGTTTCCGTTTATTGAGGCGCCAGACGGCAAAGCAATCAGCGATGGCTTCAACCTGTTGCAGGAGCTTTCGGCAGTCAACCGCGAAGGTCAGCTAACCCCGCTGGGCCGCCAGCTGGCGCGCTTGCCGGTAGACCCGCGTCTCGGCCGCATGCTGCTGGAAGGCGCCAAGCAAGGCAGCCTGCAGGAAGTGCTGATTATCGCCAGTGCGCTGTCGGTGCAGGACGTGCGCGAGCGTCCGCCTGAGCGCCAACAGGCTGCCGATCAGGCCCATGCGCAGTGGAAGGACGTGGATTCCGACTTCGCCGCGCTGGTCAATCTGTGGCGCGGCTTCGAGGAACAACGCCTCGCGCTGGGCGCCAGCGCGTTGCGCAGCTGGTGCCGGAAGAATTTTCTCAATTACTTGCGCCTGCGCGAGTGGCGCGACTCCCATCGCCAGCTCAGTTTGATCTGCAAGGAGCTGCAGCTGAGCAATAACACCACGCCGGCGGATTTCCCGAAGCTGCACAAGGCGATTCTGTCCGGCCTACTCAGTCAGATCGGGCAGAAGACCGAAGACGGCGACTACCTCGGTGCGCGTCAGCGGCGCTTCTGGATTCATCCGTCTTCAGGCCTGGGCAAAAAACGCCCGCAATGGCTTATGGCTGCAGAGTTGGTGGAAACCACCAAGCTGTTCGCCCGCCAGGTGGCGAAGATCGAGCCAGACTGGATCGAGCCACTGGCCGGCCACCTGATTAAGAAAAACCACTTTGAGCCGCACTGGGAGAAGAAGCGCGGTCAGGTGGTGGCCTTTGAGCAAATCACCCTGTATGGCTTGATTGTGGTCGGCCGCCGTCCGGTGCATTACGGACCGATCGAGCCAGTATTGTCGCGTGAGTTGTTTATCCGCGAAGGCCTGGTGCGTGGCGAGATCCAGTCGCGTGCGCGTTGTCTGAAAGCCAACAGCGAGCTGCTGGAACAGCTCGACGAGTTGGAGGCTAAGGCCCGCCGCCGTGACATTCTGGCCGACGAGGAAACCCTGTTCGCCTTCTATGAGGCGCGTATTCCGGCTGAGATCCATCAAGCTGCGACCTTCGACAGCTGGTACAAAATCGAGAGCGCGAAGAATCCGCAGCTGCTGATCATGCGCGAGGAGGATGTGCTGGCCCGCGAAGCCAGCGAAGTCACGGCCATGCACTACCCGGACAGCCTGCAACTGGGCGAGCTGCAGCTACCGCTGACCTATCACTTCGAGCCCAATCACCCACGTGACGGTGTAACTCTGCGAGTACCGGCACCGCTGCTGCCGCAACTGCCGCCCGAGCGGTTGGAATGGTTGGTGCCCGGCGTGCTGGAGGCCAAGTGCATCGCCTTGGTGCGCGAGTTGCCCAAGGCGCTGCGCAAAAACTTCGTACCAGTGCCTGACTTTATCAAGGCTGCTCTGGCACGCATCAACTTCGCCGAAGGTTCGTTGCCGCAGGCGTTGGGCCGTGAGTTGCAACGCATGACTGGCGTGCGAGTGCCAGACGAAGCCTGGGCTGAGGCGGCTCAGCAACTCGACAGCCACCTGCGGATGAACCTAGAAGTGGTGGATGCCAGCGGCAAGTTTCTCGGTGAAGGCCGTGACTTGGCCGAGCTGACCGCGCGTTTTGCCGAGGCCAGTCAAGCGGCCTTAGCCATCCCGCAAAGTGGCAAAAGCCAGCAACCGGTGCAGCCCAAAGCGTTTGCCGAAGTGGCAGAAAAAACCCAGCAGAAGATTGCCGGCTTATCGATGACGGTGTTCCCAGCTTTGGTGGAGGAGGCCGGGGTGGTCAAGGAGGAGCGCTTCTCCACTGCTGCCGAAGCCGACTTCCAGCATCGCCGCGCCTTGCAACGTCTCTTGCTTCAGCAATTAGCCGAGCCGGCCAAATTTTTGCGCGGCAAGTTGCCGGGCCTGACCGAGTTGGGTCTGTTGTACCGCGATCTTGGTCGTGTGGATGCGCTGGTAGAAGACATCCTGTTGGCCAGCCTCGATAGCTGCATTCTTGAAGGCGTCGAGCCGTTACCGCGCGATGGCGCCGCCTTAGCCGCCTTAGCCGAGCAGAAGCGCGGTGCGTGGACTGAGCACGCTGAGCGCCTGGCCAAGTTGACCCTGGAAATCCTCAAGCTCTGGCATGCCTTGCAAAAGCGCTTCAAGGGCAAGATTGACCTGGCCCAAGCGGTAGCCCTCAACGACATCAAGCTGCAGTTGAGCAATCTGGTGTACCTAGGTTTTGTGCGCGAAACGCCAGCCGAATGGCTAAAGGAGCTGCCGCGTTATCTCAAGGCCATCGAGCAGCGTTTCGACAAACTCTCCAGCCAGTTGCAAAAGGACCGGGTGTGGAGTGGCGAGCTGAACGCTTGCTGGGCGCAATACCAAGCGCGCTTGCGCAAGCATCTGCAGGAAGGCAAGCGCGATCCGCAGCTGCAGCTGTACCGCTGGATGTTGGAGGAGTACCGCGTGTCGCTGTTTGCTCAGCAACTGGGGACCAAAATGCCGGTGTCGGATAAGCGCGTCAGCAAGCAGTGGAATGCGGTGGAGGCTTAAGTTTCAGGGCTTGATTTTAATCAAGGTCATCTGTGGTCATCGGCATAGCCTAAAGCGGCTGCAATGGCTGGAGATGTTGCTATGGCGAAGAAGTTTCCTCTCAATCCCCCGCACCCCGAGCGCATCTGCTGGGGGTGCGATCTGTATTGCCCGACCAGCTCACTAGCCTGTGGCAATGGCTCTGAGCGCACCATGCACCCGTCGGAAACCTTCGGCGAGGATTGGTACCTGTTCGGTGACAGCCCCATCACGCCTGATGCCGACGGTAAAAATATTGAGCTGATAGCCGTCACGCCTGTCAGCCAATAAGCCCGAAGTTTGCACGCTAGATTGCCGCCGCTTCGAAGCTATCCGCCCGGGCCATGGCCCACATGCGCTGGTAAAACTCGCCTTTGATACTTTCGTCGAGCAATTCGCCGGGCTTGAGAAAAACGTGTTGCTGGGAGAACAGCTTGATTTCGGTGCTCGATACGCGCCGCACCAGATGCTTGGCATCCAGTTGCGCAGGGTGCTCAAGGCCGGCGGCGGCGAGCATTTCGGCCAAGGCTTTAAGGGTGTTGCGGTGGAAGTTATAAACCCGCTGTGCTTTGTCCTCGACCACCAAGGCGCGCTGGCGCAGAGGGTCTTGGGTGGCTACGCCAGTAGGGCATTTGTTGGTGTGGCAGTTTTGACTCTGAATGCAGCCGATGGCGAACATAAAACCACGGGCTGAGTTGGCCCAGTCGGCACCGATGGCTAATACGCTGGCGATATCAAAGGCGCTGACGATTTTACCGCTGGCGCCGAGTTTGATTTGCTCGCGCAGATTCAGGCCAACCAAGGTGTTGTGCACAAATAGCAGGCCTTCACGCATTGGCACGCCGATATGGTCGGTGAATTCCAGCGGTGCGGCACCGGTGCCACCTTCTTTGCCGTCGATAACGATAAAGTCCGGCAGGATGCCGGTCTGCAGCATGGCCTTGGCGATGCCCATAAATTCCCACGGGTGGCCGAGGCAGAACTTAAAACCCACCGGCTTGCCGCCGGACAGCTCGCGCAGCTGAGCGATGAAGTGCAGCAGCTCGATCGGCGTGCTGAAGGCGCTGTGGCTGGATGGCGACACGCAGTCTTCACCCATCGGCACGCCGCGGGTGGCGGAGATTTCGGCAGTGACTTTGTGCTTGGGCAAAATGCCGCCGTGGCCGGGTTTAGCGCCTTGGCTGAGTTTGATTTCGATCATCCGCACTTGCGGGCTGCTGGCTTGTTCGGCGAAGCGTTGTGGGTCGAATTTACCGTCGCTGGTGCGGCAGCCAAAGTAGCCGCTGCCTAGCTCCCAGGTCAGGTCGCCACCGTGTTCGCGGTGGTAGCTGCTGATGCTGCCCTCGCCGGTATCGTGGGCGAAGTTGCCGAGCTTGGCGCCTTGGTTGAGGGCGCGAATGGCATTGGCACTGAGTGAGCCGAAACTCATCGCCGAGATGTTAAATACCGAGGCCGAATAAGGTTGGCGGCAGTCTTTACCACCGATGTTGACGCGAAAGCTGTTGGGGTCGCTGACGGGCGCGGGGCGCATGGAGTGGCCGATAAATTCAAAACCGCTTTGGTACACATCAATCAGCGTACCGAAAGGTTTATCAGCGCCTTCGTTCTTGGCGCGGGCATAGATCAGCGAGCGCTGCGCACGGGAGAACGGCAGTTGCTCGCCATCAGCTTCCAGCAGGTATTGACGGATTTCCGGCCGGATACTTTCAACCATATAGCGAATATTGCCGAGGATCGGGTAATTACGCCGCACTGCATGCTGAGTTTGTCGCAGGTCGCGGATGCCGATCAGGCTCAGTACGACCGTCAGCAAGGTGAACGGCCAAACGCCGGGGTGACCAAGAAACGGCAGACTGAACAGGCTAAAGAGCACGCAAGCAGCGAAAAAAGCGTAGCGATTGAGCAGTGATAAATTCATGCGAGTTCCTGGGGCGCGGCGTTCGAAAGGTCAGGGTAGACGTCTTGTTATGGCATGTCGTGCGTTGTTATGCGCGTTCAAGCCTATTGCTGCTGACGCCAAGGTTTGCCGGGTTTAACTTTTAGTCTGTCAGGCGGGACGTTTAGCTGGCGTGTAAATGGGCTTTTCTCTATTGTAGCGGCCCGCTAAAAAGCCCGAGTAATCAATATGTTGGAAAGTTCATTAGGTCAGCTGGAGACGCTTGTGCGGACTCTGGTGGAAGAAAACCGGGTGTTGCTCAGCGCTAACGCGCAATTGGCTGCCGAGCTGGCCAGTTTTAAAGAAGAAAACGAAACGCTGCAGCTCAATGCGCTGGAACAGGATGGCCAGCAAAGTACGACGCTGGCGCGAATTCAGGCGCTGGTCGCGTTAGCCAGTGGCGAAAGCAGTCAGGGCTCGGTTAATTCATGAGTGACGCGGCGGATGTAGTCAGCCAGATTTCCATTCTTGGCCGTGACTACAGCATTAAGACCACTGCCAGCGAGGCACCGGTTCTGCAGGCGTCTGCGCAGTTGCTCAAGCAGATGTTGGCCACTAATAGCGCCAAGGCCCCGGGGCTGGCCAGTGATCGCTTACTGGTGCTGACAGCGCTGCAGTTGTGCCAGCAGCAGGTAACGTTGCAGCACCAGCATGCGGCGGATATCAAGGCGCTGGAAGCCCATGTAGATGCACGACTGGCCGATATCGCCAGCCTGATGGCGCAAGGCTGAGGCTTAGGTTCCCGGTTGCTCTAGCAGCAGGCCTGTCAGCGAGCGGCCGTGGCGGTTTACCACCAGCGGTGCGAAAGGTCGCTTGGAGCGAGTGGAGTTGCTGCTGACACTGCTGTCCATATCGGCCAAAGCGGTCTTGAGAAATTTCCAGCGGGTGCGCGTTTTGGCATCGGTGCCGGCAGACTCTGCGCCTACGGCGGCTTCAATCTGCGGGATCAGTTGTACTTCAGTCTGGCCGAGGTAGATGTCTGGGCTTTCACGGCTGACCTCAAACAGGCCGAAGTAGGCGCTGTAGATGTACTGAGTCATCAGGTATTGAATCTTCGGTGACGCGCCACTGGTAAGGCCTTGACGCTGCTCGGCGTCCATTGAGGCTTTAAGGAAGCTGCGCAGGTTTTTGCTCAGGTTAGAGGGGAAGGCCCAAGGCATGTCTTCTTCTTCGGGGCCGTATTGCATGCCTTCTTGTAACTGCGCCACCAGGTTCTTCAGCGCGCTGTTAAGTGCGGCGTCACCTTGTGCCAGCAGCGGCTGAGTAACGGCTTGCAGTTGCTGCAGATCGCTCTGCACTTGCTGCGCGTGCTCAGGTTGCAGCCCTTCACCGCGATAAATCATAAAGCTGCTGGCAGCACGGCAGGCGTATATCTGTGCCTGTTCGTAACCGGCTGGAGCGGCCTGAGCACTGAGGCTGAGCAGGCTAACTAGCAAGCTGGCGATAAGCCACAGTGGGCGGCTGAAGCGGATCATAGGCGGAACCTTTTAACAGACGTGCGCGGGTGAGTGCGGGCGACTTTAAAAAGTGCCAGCGGGTGCGTCACTAGCTCAAAGGTGTGATTTGCCGGGCCCAGGCGGCTCGCCTGTCGACATTTTGGTACTTTCGTGCAGGCTGCTGGTGGCGCCTGGGTCGTGAGGTTACATGTCGTCAGTCCGCGACTGCCGCTTGTGGCGCTTGGCGTTGATACAGGGTTTGGCCGTGCAGCGCCCTAATCCGCCGTTGTAGACCTGCGACGGATCAGGGTAGCTGCGCTGGGTAGCGGTGGTTCAGCACTGTTACCGATTGGCATGACTGGTGATACACGATTGGACTGCTCGCGTGCCAGTCGTCTGAACAGCACCCATAAGTGCATGCTTGATCTCAGTACTCAGACTTGATCACGTTGATGCCTTTGCTCAGGACTTCGTGCCAAGCCTGCAGGATGTCGGCGTTACACGCCTTGTCGTGGTCGCCGATGGCTTGCTGCAATGAGTCAAGCCACAAATCGTACAGTTCTGGGCGAATGTTAAAGCCATCCCGCGCATGGGTGACACCGAGGGCGCGCAACTTAGTGTCAGGCATGCCGCGGGCGTACATCACCAGATTAAGTATGCCGTGGCGCAGCAAGTGCTTTTGCGCCGCCATGTCGGTGTTGGTGAAGCGATCACGAATCTGTGGCGAACTGGCGAGGAAGTATCGGTAAAAGCTGTCGAAAAAGCCTTCGCTGGCGCAGCAGCGGCCATAGCTTTGCATGACAAGGTCGGCGGGTTTCATGGGGCTCCAAGAGAGGGCGTGCGTGGGGGGCGCGGAAAGTACCGGAATAGGCGGGTTAAATACAAGGTTATGGGTGCTTGCGAGGCATATTTATTGACTATATGGACAGATTATTCGATGGGCGGTTTAGCTCTTGAGTATGCGTCGGCGAAAGGCGCCTGGCGTTTCGCCGCACAAGTGTTTGAACAGTCGGGAAAACGTCGCACGATCTTGGTAGCCAACGGCAACCGCCACTTGCTCCAGCGATGGCTGTGGTTGATGCAAGGCGCTTTGCGCCGCACTGATGCGCAGCCGCTGCAGATAGTCGATAGGTGTCAGGCCGGTTGCGGCTTTAAAGCGCCGTAGCAGGCTGCGAGTGGAGCAATGCAGACGTGTGGCCAGTTGTTCGAGATCGAGTGCCTGGGCGTGATGGGTTTGTAGCCACAGCAATAAGGCACTGATGCCAGCGTCATCCTGACGGGCTTCTGGCAGCAAGGGCTGGAAACGGCTTTGCAGCCCGCGATGGCGCTCAACCACCAGCGCAGCAGCCACTCTTTGTGCCAGCCAAGGGCCAGCGTGCCAGTCGATGAGATGCAAGCACAGGTCTAGGCCGGCTTGCGCGCCGCCAGAGCAGAAGCGGTTGTGCTGCTGACTAATCAGTGCGCGCTCGTCCAGTTGTACGCTGGGGAAGCGTTGGCGGAAGTTATCAGCCAGGGCCCAGTGAGTAGTGGCCGGGCCGCCATCCAGTAGCCCAGCCGCGGCGAGGAGAAAGGCGGCACTGCACACGCTGGCCAGTTGCTGAGTGGGTGGGCGACGTGCCAGCCAGGCCAGTAGGCTGGCGTTGTTCGCGAGCAGGCGGTCGATATTGCTGCCGGTGGCGGGCAGCACGATCAGATCAGCGCGTTCGGCGCTGGCCAGATTGCCGCTCACCTGAATCTGCGCATAATCCAGCGTTACCGGCTGACCATCGACGCTAAAGCGTTGCAGGGTAAACAGGCGTTGCCCGGCGAGGCGGTTGGCCAGGCTGAAGGCATCGCAGATTTGGCTAAGGCTGGAGCACACAGTCTGTGCACTGACGAATACCGCAACCTGAATCATGACTGTGCGCCTGCTTTGTATTGATTGGCGATTATCCACACAAAAATGGCATTAATGCCAATCGCTGGGTGGCGCGAGGCGATCCATACTCAGCACCTGTCCTCATCGGAATGCCGCCATGAATCACCCCAATGCCGAACTGATTAATACCTTTTACCAAGCCTTCCAGCGCCTAGATGCCGAGGCCATGGCTGCCTGTTACAGCGCCGATGTGCGCTTTAGTGATCCGGTGTTTGTCGACTTGCAGGGCCGTGAAGCTGGCGATATGTGGCGCATGTTGTGCACCCGCGCTGTGGATTTTTCTCTGACCTTTGATAGCGTGGAGGCCGATGACCAGCTTGGGTCGGCGCACTGGACCGCGCGCTATACGTTCAGCCAGACCGGCCGCACGGTGGTCAATAGCATTCGTGCCGAATTTGTATTTGTCGGCGGGCGGATTGTCGAGCACCACGATCACTTCAACCTATGGCGCTGGAGTGCTCAGGCGCTAGGGCTTAAAGGCTGGTTGTTGGGTTGGTTGCCGGCGGTGCAGGGTGCCATCCGTGCACAGGCGCGGCGCGGTTTGGCTGGTTTTCAGGCAAGTAAGTCCTGATCTCAGCGCTAATCTGACAACCATTGGCCAGCGTTAGCGCGCCAGCCCGACCACGATGCGAACACCACTGGCCTACACTGACGATTAGTCGTGCGATCCTGCGCGGCGGCGTTAATGGTTGGGAGTTAGCACGTTGCGATACCTTGTCATTTTGTTGTTGCTGGTCTTGCTGCCGCTTACCTCACAGGCTGATAGCAAACTACTTTTTTGCTATGAGGACAAAGATTCCTACCCTTGGGTAATGGTCAATCAAACAGGCCTTAACCTTGAGTTGCTGGCGCTGGTAGCCGACGCGAGTCAGCTGCAGATTGACTATGTGGCGGTGCCTTGGAAGCGCTGTTTGGCGGGCTTGGCACGCGGGCGTTATGACGGCGCTTTTGCTTCCAGTTTCAAAGCTGAGCGGCTAAGCATGGGCCGCTATCCGACTGACAGCGATGGTCGTTTGGATGAGAGCAAACGCCTGCATACGTCGGTCTACAGCCTTTATCGGCACAGCGGCAGCGCCGTCGGTTGGAATGGTAAAGACTTTCGCCATTTGTCGGGCGCTATTGGCTCGCTGAGTGGGTTTTCTATCAGCGACTTTCTTCGTAGTCACGGCGTAACGGTGGATGAGTCCAGTCGCGATCCTTTGGCGCTGTTGTACATGCTCAAAGAGCGGCGCGTCGATGCGGTTGCGCTGCAAAGCCTGCGTGCCGATTTTGTCCTGAGAATCCATCCAGAGCTGGCGTCAGACATCGAAAAAGCTAAGTTGCCTCTGGAGGAAAAAGCCTATTACTTAATGCTCTCCAATACTTTTTGCCAAGCCCAACCCGTAATGGCGCAACGCCTTTGGGCGGAAATCGAACGCCTGCGTGAGTCCCCGATCTATCAAGCCAAAATTGCTGCATTTCTTGCGCAACCCAACCCCTGACACTGAAAAGGGTGGCCTGAAATTGTCTTGAGCCGGGCTATGGTTTGGCCGAGCAAGGTCGATGCCTTGTTTCTGTCAGCGATGGTCGATGCACCTCGCTTAAGTTATTAATCTTGATCCAGGCCAAGATGGCCGTCAGTCAGTGTGGTAATTGCTATGGGTGAGTGTGACTGCGCCATAGGCCCGCCGCTTAGGTCTGTAACAGTGGTTAGATGGATGACTATTTAGGAGGGTGAACATGCAAGCGGTATTGATAGGCATTGATGGCTCAAGCCAGGCTGATCGAGCGGTGACTTACTTGGTCGAGCAAATCCAGCGTGGTGAGTTGTTCAGTGAGGCGCGCGCTGTGCACCTGCTCAACGTGCAGCCGCACTTGCCGAGTCGCATCAGTCAGGGCATGAGCGCCGAGGATTTGCACGATTACTACCAGTCCCACAGCAACAGCGCTTTGGCCTCGGCAGTGGCGCAATTGCAACAAGCCGGTATCGGTTTTACCGCGCACAGTCGCGTCGGAGCGCCAGGCGCTAGCATTGTTGCCTGTGCCAAGGAGTTTGGTTGCCAGAGCATTATTATCGGCAACCATGGTTCAGGTTTGACCTTGGGTTCGTTACTGGGCTCGGTGGCCAGCGATGTGCTCAAGCTCAGTGAAGTCGCCGTAACGCTGGTGAAATAACGCAAGATTTTGCGTGCTACTGGGCGATGGCCGCGCTTTAGCTTGTCGGCATGATTTGCGTAATTTGCGCGCGAACGTTGGTCTGACAGGCGGACGCGCCGGTCTTGCCTGTGGCAAACTCCAGCCTTTGTTACAGGGTGTGTGGCTACCTGCCAAAGCGGCCCTGCATTGTTAATCAATTTGTGCCTGTGGCTCGCAGCCCAGAGGCTTTAGCGCATAACCGGCCACTACAGGTGGCCATGACAAAAGAGGAAAGACCGTGCACAACGTCGTAATCAGTGGCACTGGCTTGTTTACCCCGACTAACAGCATCTCCAACGAGGAGCTGGTATTAGCGTTTAATGCCTATGTTCAGCAATTCAACGCAGAACATGCAGCCGCCATCGAGGCTGGCGAGGTGCAGGCGCTGACCGAATCCAGCGCCGCTTTTATTGAGAAAGCCTCGGGCATCAAGAGCCGTTTTGTCATCGACAAGGCCGGTATTCTCGACCCACAGCGCATGACCCCACGCATCCCTGAACGCAGCAACGACGAGCAGTCGATCCTCTGTCAGATGGGTGTAGGCGCGGCCCAAGACGCCTTGGCGCGTGCCGGCAAGACCGCCGCTGATGTTGATATGGTCATCGTTGCATGCTCGAACCTGCAGCGCGCGTATCCGGCTATTTCTATCGAAATCCAGGCTGCCTTGGGCATTCAGGGTTTTGCCTACGACATGAACGTAGCGTGCTCCTCAGCCACCTTCGGCCTGCAAGCGGCGACTAACTGCGTGCAACTGGGGCAGGCCCGCGCGGTGCTGGTGATCAGCCCGGAAATCTGCACCGGTCACCTGAACTTCCGTGATCGCGACAGCCACTTTATCTTCGGCGATGCAGCCACTGCCATATTGGTTGAGCGCGCTGATCTGGCGACCTCCAAGCACCAGTTCGACATTGTTGGCACCAAGCTGATCACTCAGTTCTCCAACAACATCCGCAACAACTTCGGCTTCCTCAACCGCGCCGCGGAAGAGGGCATTGGCGCGCCGGACAAGCTGTTCGTGCAGGAAGGTCGCAAGGTATTCCGCGATGTCTGTCCGATGGTGGCTGAGCTGATTGCCGCACATTTGGCGGAAAGCCAGTTGAATGTTGGCGATGTGAAGCGCTTCTGGTTGCACCAGGCCAACCTCAACATGAACCTGCTGATCACCCGCAAACTGCTGGGTCGCGATGCTGAGCCAAGCGAAGCGCCGGTGATTCTCGATACCTACGCCAACACCAGTTCGGCAGGCTCGGTGATTGCCCTGCACAAGTACCAGGATGATCTACCGAGCGGCGCCTTGGGTGTACTCAGCTCCTTCGGTGCGGGTTACTCCATCGGTAGCGTGATCCTGCGCAAGCGTTGATCGATTGCGCGCGAACCAACGCCGCTCGCTCGCCTAAGTGAGTGCGCGGCGTTACTTCGGCGAACGGCGAGTGAGCTAAAAAGCGCTGTGCGGGCGTTTGCCCCCAGCGCTTATCGTGCCCCCATAACACCTTCTTATAGTTTGTCCGCGACACTCGCTTGAGTGCCGTCTGCATGCCTGTGCGTGCAATAAACATCTTGTTTATCAATTGCCTAGAAAAGTTCCGTTGTCACAAAAGCTTTATATTTGTGCAACCGAGCTGAAATATCTCCCCGCCAATATTCCCCTCAACACAACGGAGCCCACCGGCTCCGGTGTTTCTTAAGACCAATAGGGGAATTCTGGATGATTCGTAAGCACTTCGCCGGTTTTGCCGCCAGCGCCCTTGCACTGGCCGTCTCGGCCCAGGCTTTCGCAGGTACCGTGACTACTGACGGCACCGACATCATGATCAAGACCAAGAGCGGTCTGGAAGTAACCACCACCGACAAGCAATACAGCTTCAAGTTGGGTGGCCGTTTGCAGGCAGACTTCGATCAATTTGATGGCGTTTATACCAAGAACAACAGCAGCGCGAACGAATCGTACTTTCGCCGTGCGCAGTTGGAGTTTGGTGGTAACTACAAAGACTGGCGCTACCAAGCCAACATCGATTTCGCTGACCTTGCCGGCTCTAAGACCAAGTGGGATGAAGCCTCGATTGCTTACACCGGCTTCGCGCCGATCGTGATCAAAATCGGTAAGTTCGACCAGGACTACGGCCTGGAAAAAGCCACTAGCTCCAAGTGGACCACTGCCATTGAGCGTACCGCTGTCTATGACCTGGCTTCTTGGGTCAACGACAAGGAAGACGGCATGGGTATTCAGGTCAGCGGCACCGCTGCTGGTATGTTCTACGGCTCGGCGGGCATCACCCAACAAGACGGCACGGCTACCTACGGCACTACTACCGAGCAGTTGGGCGAAGATGACAACGGTAAAGATGTAAACACCTTCAACGCTCGTGGCGTATTTGCCCCGATCGTCAGTGAGACAGAAGTTCTGCACTTGGGGCTCGATTACGCCCAGCGCAGTTATGAAGACGACACCTTCAAAGGTGGCATCAGCACCCGCTTGGGCGTGCGTGGTATCACCGAGAACACCCAGAACTCAGCGGCTATTAAGCTGGCCGACAACGACGCGGGTTACTTCAACGACGACCAAGTATGGGGCGCTGAATTCGCCTACATGCGCGGTCCGTTCTCGGTGCAGAGCGAATATCTGCGGCGCAACCTGAGTGGTCAGGACGGCAACAGTGATCGCCAAGCCACCGGCTATAACGCTCAGCTGGCTTATACCCTGACGGGTGAGTCGCGTACCTACAAGCTCGATGGCGGCAAGTTTGATGCGATCAAACCTGCGGACAAAACCATGGGTGCTTGGGAGGTGTTCTACCGTTACGACAACCTCAAAGTTGAGGACGATAACGGCGGTCTGGATACCATTGCCGGTCTGAACATCGATGAAACTACCGCCAAAATTCACACCTTGGGCGTTAACTGGTACGCCAACGAAGCCGTCAAAGTCTCTCTTAACTACCTGATGAGCAGCACGGATGCCGACACCGTGGCTGTGCAGAAGCGTGATGTCGGTGCCACTGACGATGACGGCAAAGCCATCTCACTGCGCGCGCAATACGTGTTCTAACCCCGCTGTAACAGTGCTGCTCCTTTGAGCCCCGCTTCGTGCGGGGCTTTTTTTCGTCGGCACAAAACCGCAGACTGGCGACATGCCAATTATTACCCTCGATCGCCTGCGCGATCTTCCCGCAGCACAGTGGAATGCCCTGCTAACAGACGCTCAACCGTTTGTGCAGCACGCTTTTTTGTCCGCTCTGGAAGACAGCGCTAGTGTCGGCCCCGGTACGGGCTGGCAAGCGGCCCATCGCCTGCTAGTGGATGCTCAAGGTAATTTGCTGGCGGCGCTGCCGGGCTATATCAAGCAGCATTCCTACGGCGAGTATGTGTTCGACATGGCTTGGGCGGATGCCTGCGCCCGTGCCGGCATCAACTATTACCCCAAGCTGCTGACGGCGGTACCCTTTAGCCCGGTGAGTGGCACTCGGCTGCTAGGCGAGGGTGTTGCGGCGGCGCAGTTGTTAGATGAGGTGAGTGCTAGTTTGTCCGCTCAGGGCCTGTCGAGCTGGCATGTGAACTTCACCGATGCCGCGGCCGATCAGCTGTTACGCGGGCGTGACGGCTGGCTGGAGCGCTTGGGTTGCCAGTTTCTGTGGCACAACCGTGGTTATCGCGACTTTACTGACTTTCTCGATCAGCTGACCTCGCGCAAGCGCAAGCAACTGCGCAAAGAGCGCGAGCAGGTGGTGGCTCAAGGCATTGAGTTTGACTGGCGCTCGGGCGGGCAGTTGAGTGAGCAGGAGTGGGATTTTGTCTATGCCTGCTACGCCAATACCTATCACGTGCGCGGCCGGCAGCCATACCTGGCGCGTAGTTTCTTCAGTCTGCTGGCCGAGCGCATGCCGGAGACGATTCGTGTGGTGCTGGCCCTACAAAATGGCCGTTCAGTGGCGATGGCCTTCAGCTTGCAGGCCGGCGACACCTTGTATGGGCGCTACTGGGGTTGTCTCGGTGACTTTGATCGGCTGCACTTTGAAACCTGTTTTTATCAGGGCATCGACTACGCCATTACCCATGGCCTGCAGCGTTTCGATGCCGGCGCTCAGGGCGAGCACAAACTGATTCGTGGTTTTGAGCCGCAGCTTACGCGCTCTTGGCATTACCTCTGTCATCCGGGCTTGCGTGCGGCGGTTGCTGACTTTCTCCAGCAAGAGCAGCTAGGCGTGCAGGCCTATGCCGAGCAAGCCCGAACGCTGCTGCCTTACCGGCAGGCCGATTAAGCGTTGTCTTAATTACGCCATCTAGCCGTCATGCTCCTGTCATAACAATCGGGCAGTTTTACAGGCCTGTGTATTCTTATGTCGGAGTTGCTGAGTTTATGAAACCGTCTGTGAACAAATCGCTGTCCATGGCCCTGTGCGCCGCCGCGTTGGCGACCGGCAGCTTGTCTGCACTGGCAGCTACGCCAGAAACTGCGCTGAATAATGAAGATTGGTATCAGGTCTGGAGCGAGACGCAGGCTGTGGTGTTCGATGATCATGCCGTCTATCTCGACTACGTGAAGACCGGCAAAGCCCCGGTATTAAAAGACCTCGGCAGCAAAGATGCGCATGGTCGGGCTGTGGTTCTGGGTCTGCGCGCCGAAGACGCTGGCAAGGACGTCAACAGCCTAGCTGCCAAGCGTTTTCTCGACGTGAACCTGCCGCCGAGCAGCAGCTTTTATGGCGAAATTCGCGCAGACAATAAGATCTTCGTGTTTCAGCGCTACGGCGACATGATTGACGTAATTAATTTGGGCGAACCCATCTTCAGCTACATCGAACTTGGGGGTGGTCCGCAGGGTGAGCGTTTGGTGTATGCGTTGGCCAAGGAAGAGAAAAAGCCAGAGAAGTTGATCGCTACGTTCAAGAGTATGAATCGCTAAAAATCCACTTTAGCGTTGGCGAAAAAAAGCCGCGCCGGCAGTGCAGACTGCAGGCGCGGCTTTTTTGTGGGCGCGGTTACAGGCGTTTGGCGTCGATGATCAGAATCGCTTCGCGAGGCACGTCACGGGCGCCGGTAGGCATGGCTGAAATGCGATCGACTACGTCCATGCCTTTGACTACATGGGCAAACACGGCATAGCCGAAGTCGCGCTGGCCATTGTCGAGGAAATCATTGTTGGTGCTGTTGATAAAAAACTGGCTGGTGGCGGAGTCGACGGCCGAGGTGCGGGCCATCGCCAACGAGCCACGCACATTGCGCAGGCCGTTGTCGGCTTCGTTCTTAATCGATGCTTGGGTGTCCTTCTGCTGCATGTCGGGGGTGAAACCGCCACCCTGCACCATGAAGTTAGGGATGACCCGGTGAAAGATGGTGCCGTTGTAAAAGCCGCTGTCCACATAGGCGAGGAAGTTCTTCACGCTGATCGGTGCTTTGTCGGCTTCCAGCTCGATTTCAATCGCGCCTTGGCTGGTATTCAGCAGCACGTGGGGCTTGTCGGCGGCCAGCAGGTTGGCGCTAAGCAGCAGGGTGCCGGCGGCAAGGGCGAGGGTTTTCAGCATGGTGTGGGTGTCCTGTAGGGTTATGATTTTTGCTTACGGAGTTTTTTAGCGGGCGGGGTGGCGGGTTGAGGCGTGCCATCCACTTCAGCGAGAAATTGCAGCAGCTGGCGATTGAACGCCTCGGGTTGGTCCATCGGCGTGGCATGCCGGGAATCTTCGATCACCACTAGGCGGGCATTCACCATCTCATCGACGTAGGCTTGCTTGCTGGCTACCGGCGTGTAATCACGGTCGCCGCTGACCACTAGGGTCGGGCAGGTAATTTTGCTAATTTGCGCACGCACGCCCCAGCCGATGATGGCGTCCAGGCTGGATAAATATGCGCGCTTGTCGTTACGCGGCCAGCGCCGTTCTATCTTCAGGCGCAGTTCGACTTGCTCGGGTTTGGGGAACAACAATTTGCCCAAGCCCTTGGCGATGGTGTCGAGGCTGAGCAGGCGCGACAGGCTCCAGCGTTTGGCGATTTGTACGCAGTCGGCAAACGATTTGGCTTTCACCTCTGGGCCGCTGTTGACGATGGTCAGGCTGCGCAGCAGCTCCGGGCGATCAACGCCAAGCTGAAAACCGATCATGCCGCCCATCGAGATGCCGACTAAGTGCACGCTGCCCAGCTGCAAGTGTTCAATCAGCGCCGATACATCGTCAGCAAAACCAGCAATGCTGTAGTGCTCAGCGGGTTTGTCAGAGCGGCCGTGGCCACGCAGGTCGATGGCGATGACGCGGTATAGCGCGCTGAGCACAGGAATCTGCGATTCCCAATCTAGGGTGCTAGAACCCAAGCCGTGCACCAGCAGTAGCGGAGTGCCGTGACCGTAGTCTTCGTAGTGCAGTTCGCAACCGTCATTGCTGAAAAAGGCCATGGACGTTCCTCGTCGGACTCTGGTGGGCTGGTGCGCTGTGCGACTGGCTTACAACTGTGCCGCAGTCAGGGCTGATCGTCCAGATTACTGCTGTCAAAGCACTTGATCAGCTCTACCAGAATGCGGCTGGCCGGCCCTAGGGTTTTGTCCTTGTGGCTATAGAGGGTGAAACGCGGGTGTTTGTTCATCCCGCTTTCCAGTGGCAAGGCTTTGAGCTGTTGGGCGTCCAGCTCGCGCTGAATCAGATGGCGCGGTAGCCAGGCAAAGCCCAGGCCGCTGCTGATAAAGTGCGCGGCGGTAGACAAGCTGCTCACCGTCCAGCGCTGTTCGGCGCCCAGCCAGCCGACATCCTTTGGGCGACTGCGGCCGGAGTCGCGGATTACCACCTGCAACTGGTTTTGCAAGTCGCTGAAGGTCAGCTCGCGTTGCAGTTGGTGCAGGGCGTGCTCAGGGTGGGCGACCGCGATAAATTCAACCTCGCCCAACTCGTGGCCCAAATAACCGACGATCGCCAGGCTGCTGATGGCTAAGTCAGCGTTGCCTTCGAGCAGCACCTCCTCGACCCCGGAGAGCACCTCTTCGCGCAGGCGCACGCGGCAGCCGCGGCTTTGCGGCATAAAAGCCGCTAGGGCGCGCAGCAGGCGTTCGGTTGGGTAGGCCGCGTCTACCACCAAACGCACTTCGGCCTCCCAGCCTTGGTCTAAGTTGTAGGCCAGGTCTTCCAGTTGGCTGGCCTGTAACACCAGCTGCCGTGAACGGCGTAGCAGCACGTCGCCGGCGTCGGTGAGCACCGCTTTACGCCCGTCGATGCGCAGTAACGGTACGCCCAGCTGCTCCTGCATACGCGCCACGGTGTAGCTGATGGACGATTGTGAGCGGTGCAAAACCTCGGCGGCTTGGGCAAAACCGCCGTGGTCGACCACCGCCTGCAGGGTGCGCCATTGTTCTAGGCTAACGCGGGGTGCTTTCATCTTGGCCTCTTTGTGTCCTAAGCTGGCGCCCCCTTGGCGGAGACCACCGATGAACAAACGTATGTGTGCTTTTTTGCTGTTGGCCCTGCCGCTGACAGCCCTGGCTTACCCGATTGACGTCAGCAAGCAGCTGAATGGCAGTGAAGTCTCGGCCACTGGGGTGGAAATCGATCACAACATGGTCGGTCTGCTGCTCGAGAACTATGGCAAGGCCGATGCCAGTTGCGTGGCGCGCTTTGCCAATGGCCCAGAAAGCCCGCGGGTGCGTAAGGCGGTACTGGCTGCCGGCACGCGCGAGAACATGTCTGTGCGCTTTACCCGCAGCGTTATCCATATGCGTATCGAACTGACCTGCAAACCACAATAAAAGTGCATTGCGAATGCAGGACGTCTGCACGATAGATCAATTTGTTTGATCATTTAAAGCAAAATTTTAAGCTTTTTGATCGAGCAATATCGATTTAATCTATGCGCCAAGCCGTTGAACTGCTTTGCTTCAGCGCTGCAACGTATCTTTTGTGGTTTACCCGCGGTCTCACTCCTTGGCCGCAATCCTAGCCTGATCGGTTTATTGATCAGGCTTTTTTATGCGCCACGATTTGCGCCTATCTCTGCCGATATCAACAGGCTAAGGTGGCCGACTTTTATAACAAGTGGTCAGGTTTTCCCGCGCGGAATGCCCTGGCTCAGGTGAGGCGTGTATGCAGTTGTCCGGACGCGGGGTCGGCTTGTCGCTGATTGCTTCGGTGTTGTTTGTATTGATTCCAGGCTATGTGCACGAGCTAGCACCGTTGGACGGCGCGCAGGTGTTTGCCCAGCGCGTACTCTGGTCGATCCCGGCGGTGCTCTTGATGGTGTTGTTGAGCCGACAGGGCGCGGTGCTCAGCGCTGCGCTGCACCGTTTGCGCCGGGAGCCACTGTTGCTGGCGGCGTTGCCCTTAGCGGCAGCGTTGATGGGCGTGCAATGGGCGATGTTTGTTTGGGCACCGCTGGCTGGGCGCATGTTAGAGGTGTCTCTCGGTTACTTCCTGCTGCCGCTGGCCATGGTGCTGGTGGGGCGGCTGTTTTATGGCGAGCGTCTGCGTCCGTTGCAAACCCTCGCGGTGGCCTGCGCCTTGCTCGGTGTGGCCCATGAGCTGTGGCTGACCCGGGCTTTTTCCTGGGTCACCTTGCTGGCGGCGGTGGGTTATCCACCGTATTTCATGCTGCGCCGTTGGATGCGCCTGGATGCCTTGTCCGGGTTTATTCTGGAGATGTTGATACTCACGCCGGTGGCTATCTGGTTGATCGTCAGCGCCGGGCTGCCCGACGTCTTTACCCAAGCGCCACAGCTATGGTGGTTGCTACCGGGGCTGGGTCTGCTCAGCGCACTGGCCTTCGGCGCGATGATGGCCGCCAGTCGCCTGCTGCCGCTGGGGCTGTTCGGCATCCTCAGTTATGTCGAGCCGGTGCTGCTGTTTGCCGTGTCGGTGCTGGTGCTTGGCGAGCATTTTAACCCGGCGCAGCTGTGGACTTACTTGCCGATTTGGCTGGCGGTGCTGCTGATCGGCTGGGACAGTGCGCGCTTATTACGCAAGCAAGCGCGCCAAGGTCTGTTACCTGACGGAGACAAGTGATGCAGTTGAATACTGATTTGCACCAGCGCGTGGTTATCGATAGCCACGCTGTAGCATGGCAGCCTTCACCGTTGCCAGGTGTCGAGCGTCGGCCGTTGGAGCGACTGGCGGCGGAGAGTGGGCGTACTACCTCGATCGTGCGCTATGCGGCGGGCTCCTCGTTTAAGGCGCATTTGCATCCATTGGGTGAAGAAATTCTGGTACTGGACGGCGTGTTTGCCGACGAGCACGGTCAGTATCCGGCCGGCACCTGGCTGAAAAACCCACCGGGTAGCCAGCATGCACCTTCCAGCCCAGCCGGTTGCTTGCTGTTCGTTAAGTTGTGCCATCTTACGGCTGACGACCAGGTGCCCGGCTGCATCGACACGCACAACGCGCAGTGGCTGCCCGGTCAAGTTGCTGGGCTGCGCGTGTTGCCGCTGGACAGCGTTGGCAGCGTGCATACGGCCTTGGTGCGCTGGGCGCCGGGTACCCAGTTCAAGCCGCATAGTCATTGGGGTGGTGAGGAAATTTTGGTGCTGGAAGGCACATTTCAGGATGAGCAGGGCGATTACCCCGCCGGTACATGGCTGCGCAACCCGCACGGCTCCAGCCATCGGCCGTTTTCTACCGAAGGCTGTTTGATTTACGTGAAGGTCGGCCATTTACCGGCGTAGGTGTTACTCCAGCCGTACGCGGTATACCTCGTTGAGCGAAATCAGCTGGTCACGCGCCAGTTGCAGCGCGCTCTGTGTCAGTGGACGCATGCCGTCGCTGATGGCTTGCTGCTCAATGCTCTGCGCCGACACCGAGGGTTGGATCAGCGCACGCAAAGCCGGCGTGACTTCAAGCAGCTCGTAAGCTGCGACTCGGCCAGCAAAGCCTAAATTACGGCAGTGCTCGCAGCCTTTGCCGACATAAAACAGCTCGTCACTGCTTAAGCCTAAGGCTGCGCGCACATGGGTGCTGACCTCTTCTTCAATCAAGCAGTGCGGGCAGTTGCGACGTACTAAACGTTGGGCCAGAACCCCGAGCAGGCTGGCGTTTAGCAGGTATGGCGCGATACCGATTTCCAACAAACGGGTCACGGTCGCGGCTGCGCTGTTGGTGTGCAGGGTGCTGAGTACCAAATGGCCGGTGAGGGCGCTTTCGGTGGCCATCATGGCGGTTTCTTGGTCGCGGATTTCGCCGACCATGATCACGTCTGGGTCATGGCGCAGGATGTGGCGTAAGGCGCGCGCGAACGTATAGCCAATCTGCGGCTTGACCTGAATCTGACGGATGCCGTCGATCTGATACTCCACCGGGTCTTCCACGGTAATGATGTTGACCCCGCTGTTTTTGATCCCGTTTAGCGCAGCATACAAAGTGGTGCTTTTGCCTGAGCCGGTGGGGCCGGTCACCAGCACGATGCCTTGGTTGTGGCTGATCAGGTCGCGGAAGCGCTCAACATCGCGGCCGTTAAAACCAATCTGGTCGAGGGTTTTCAAGCTCTGGCGGGTGTCGAGGATGCGGATCACCACGCTCTCGCCATGCACGGTGGGCATGATCGACAGACGCAGGTCGATGCTTCTATCACCCTGCTTGACCATGTGTCGGCCATCTTGCGGTAGACGCCGTTCAGCGATGTTCATGCCGCCGATGATCTTGATCCGGCTGACGATGGCGGCCAAGTTGCTGTGCTTGACCCGGCGGATCTCCAGCAGCACGCCGTCGATGCGCAGCAAAATCACTACATCAAGCTCGCCCGGGCGCAAGTGAATGTCTGAGGCTTTGCGGCTGATGGCCTCTTCCAGCAGCGAGTCGACAAAGCGCACGGTGGGCGGGTCTTCGGCCAGCTGCTGGATGCGGTGCAGGCTTAGGGACTGCTCGTTGGTTTCGTTTTCTGGCAGTTCATGGGCGGTTGCGCTGGCATACAGACGACTGATTGCCAGCTCCACCTCGTTGGCATTGGCCAGCACCGCTTCCACCGGCTTACCGGTGACAAAGCCCAGCAGGTGCAGTAGCTCGCAGTGGGTGGGGTCAGGGGAGGCGACGATTAAGCGCTCGCCATCGAGCATCAGCGGCACAACTAGATAACGCCGTGCGAGGCTTTCCGGCACTAGCTTCACGCACTCAGGCGGGATGTCGAAGTTTTCCAGGCGCACCTGCGCGATCCCCAATTGCTGGGCCAACGTCAGGCTCAAGCGCTCGGCGCTGATCATCTTCAACGCTAGCAACACTTGGCCGAGTCGGCCTAGCTCCGGGTGCTCATGCTGCTGGCTAAGGGCCTTTTCCAGTTGCGGGGCAGTGATTACGCCGCACTCCAGCAGTAGGTTACCCAGTGACATGCCCTGCGGAGTCAAACTCGGATGCTCTTGCAGATGCTGGCGCAATTCACGACTGTTTTTGAACACTAATGACATCGCAGGCACCCCGTAGTGGTTGTCTTATCAGTATGGGTGCTGGCATAAGGCCATTGCTGAGTTGCATCAATAACTGAGCGGATCTTGTCGCCGTGGTTGTTGATTTTTTGGATTCGGCGATGTTCTGCTGGCGCTGGGAGCATAACCCGCGAAAAACCCCGGCTCTGCAACGGCATCCGGGTTAATCTATGCAGTTGATTCTGTGATTTTTTCGAGGTGTTACCCGTGTTTGCCCAATTCGCCCTGCATGAACGTCTGCTGAAAGCCGTGGCCGA
>RCMZ01000352.1_pt1 | contig 26247 bp, 26 predicted proteins | sample 2041141 | NCBI WGS metagenome assembly RCMZ01 (sample SAMN09708263, study PRJNA481090) | Wastewater metagenome, whole genome shotgun sequencing project. | biome: sewage; isolation source: Davis station wastewater (DW) | place: Antarctica: Davis Station | collected 2010-03-01
GCTTCGTAGCCGAGCAGTTCGTCACGAACGAAGCGAATATCACGCAAGGGGGCCTTGTAGTCAGGCATAGCGATAAACCTCTGCTGATGTAACCGGGGATGAACGACCGTATGGATTTGTTGTAACGGTCAAACAGTTGTTTGAAACATACGTTTACGACCAAACCTTGTCAAGCATCGTGGATGCGCCATTCGTCTAGGCTCGCCGCACACACGGGCACACAGTTGCCTGCAGCGAATGCCGCAAAATATTTCAGAGGGATAAAGGCGAAGCTAAACGCCTGACACGGGCAACGCCGCGTCAGGGTCGGGGGAAGGGCTTAAGCGTAAGTATCGATCAGGGTGCCGAGCACTTCGTCGGAGGCCTTGGCGACTTTTACGCCCAGTTCTGCCTGGATCTTGCCTTGGGCCATGTCCACCAGGTCGCTGGCCATGTCTGATTGCTGCGCGCGATCGACCTGAAAGCCAGCAGGCGTGCGGTCGACGCTTTGGCCGGCGATCTGGCCGGCCGCCTGATCGACGCGGTTCAAGCCGGTCTGGATGGCGCTGACGCCGGAATAAAACGCGGTATTCCCGGAGATATTCATGGGAGCACTCAATCCTTAAAAGGGCAAACAGCCATCATTGAAGCAGAGTCACCGGCAAAAGGCCCGTCAATAACACTAATGGCACGGGGCGCCACCATAGGCAAAATCTTCCCCGTGGCTAATCCAGCAGGTCCAGTTGCAGGTGTTCGGCCACGGCTTGGGCACTGGCCACCTTGAGGGTCGGCACCCGCCCAAGGCACGGCGCCGGTAGGCGTTCGGCCAGGGTGGCGAGGTTTTCTTCCAGCCGCGAGGTATTGGGGTCGATGATGTTGGCCACCCAACCGGCCAGTTGCAGGCCATCGCGGGCGATGGCTTCGGCGCTGAGCAGGGCATGGCTGATGCAGCCCAGGCGCACGCCCACCACCAAAATCACCGGCAAGCCTAGGGCCATGGCCAGGTCCGACAGGTTGTCCTGGCCCGCCAACGGCACGCGCCAACCACCGGCGCCTTCGATCAGGGTGAAATCGGCCTGCAGGGCGAGGATGTCGCGCATCGGCCCCAGCAGCGATTGCACCGTCAACGCCACGCCGGCTTCGCGCGCCGCCAGGTGCGGGGCGATGGCCGGCGCAAACGCCACGGGGTTCACCTGCTCGTAGGCAAGCGCCAGCGTGCATTCGGCCAGCAGCGCCAGGGCATCGGCGTTGCGCAGGCCCTTGGCCGTCACCTCGCACCCGGAGGCCACCGGTTTGCCCGCCGCGGTGCTCAGCCCCGCCGACCGCGCGGCGTACAGCAGGCCGGCGGCGATGGTGGTCTTGCCGACATCGGTGTCGGTGCCGGTGATGAAGTAAGCGGCGCTCATAAGGGGTTCTCCAGCACGGCGTAGACCACTTGGTAAGTCGCGGGCAAGCCCTGGGGCTGGCGGAACTGCTCATAGGCCTGGATCAAGCCGAGCAGGCGCGCCCGCCCGGTCAGCCCGCCCGGGCGCCCCGGGTTGAGGTTGTGGGCACCGAGGGCCTTGAGTTCGTGGGTCAGGCTGCGCACGTGGGGGTAATGCAGCACCTGCGCCCGCACCTGCAGGCTGACGACCCGCAAGCCACTGGCCGCGCACAGGCGTTGGTAGTCGCCCCGTTCGCGGAAGCGGTTGACGTGCACCTGGCCGTCTACCGCCGCCCAACTGTCACGCAACTCGGCCAAGGTGCCGCTACACAGGCTGGCGAAGGCCAGCACGCCGCCCGGCTTCAGTACCCGCCGCGCTTCGCTGAGCACCGTGGCGAAGTCGGCGCACCATTGCACCGCCAGGCTAGAGAACACCAGGTCGCAGCTCCCGGCCTGCAACGGCAAGCGCTCAGCATCCCCGGCGACAAAATGCGCCGCGCCGCCCAAAGGCCGCGCGTGGTTGAGCATGCCTTCGGCGATATCCAGCGCCACCCCTTCGCTGCCGGTAAAACGCCGGGCCAGGGCGCGGCTGAAATGGCCGGTGCCGCAGCCCAAGTCGAGCCAGCGCCCCGGGCGCAAGCCCTGGGGCAGGCGTTGCAGTAAGGCGTCGCCCACCCCGCGTTGCAACTGGGCGACGCTGTCGTAAGTGGCCGCCGCCCGGGAAAACGAGGCCGCCACCTGACGTTTGTCGGGCAACACGGCGCTCAGGCGCGGCAAGGCTAAATCAGTCATCGGCACACTCATGCAAAAACGCTTGGATCGCACCCGCCACTCCATGGGGGTCTTCCAACAAGAAACCGTGGCTGGCCTGTTCGATCAGACCCACCTCTATATCCGGCAGCAACGCCAGCAGGTCACCGGCGGCTTCGGCGGGCACCAACGCGTCGAGGCCGGCGAACAGGTGCAACTGCGGGCCGCGATAGGCTTGCAGGGCTTGGCGGGTATCCAGTTGCGCCAACAACTCCAGGCCTGCCAACAACACGTCGGGCGCGGTGGCCGGCGCGGCCGCCAGCATCAGCCGCGCCAGGCCTCGGGCGTCTTCGGCGCCTTGCGCGCACAGCAGGCTGAAGCGTTTGAGGGTCTGGCGCGGGTCGCTGGCGCAACCGCTGAGGAAGGCGTCGAAGGTTTCGCCCGGCATGGCGCTGGGCCAGTGCTCGTGGGCGACAAAACTCGGGTTGCTGGCCAGGGTCAGCAAGCCGCAGCAGCGCTCGCCACGGCGCGCCGCCAGGGCCGAGGCAAGCATGCCGCCCAGGGACCAGCCGCCGAGCCAGGCATCATCGGGCAGGCTGGCGTCAAGTTCGTCGAGCCACTCCTCGGGGTCGCCGGACAACAGCGCCGGCAGCGGCTCGATCTCCACCCGCAGGTGTTCGTCCAGGCCCCGCAGCGCCGCCGCCAAGGGTTCCAGCGGCGAGACGCCCAGGCCCCAGCCCGGCAGCAGAATCAGTCGATCACGCATCAGTAGGCTCCGGTCCAGGTTCGGCAAAGCAGTCGGCCAGTGCATTTAACAGTAGCTGTACCTGCGCCTCGCTGTGGGCGGCGGTCAGGGTCACGCGCAACCGGGCGCTGCCGGCCGGCACGGTGGGCGGGCGGATTGCGGTGACCATCAGGCCTCGCTCGCGCAAGCGCTGAGACAGGCGCACGGCACGGGCGCTGTCGCCCACCAGGATCGGCTGGATCGGCGTGAAGCTGTCCATCAGTTGCAGGCCGATCTGCTCGGCGCCCCGGCGGAACTGGCGGATCAGGCCGTTCAAGTGCTCGCGCCGCCAATGTTCGCTGCGCAGCAGCTCCAGGCTCTTGAGGGTGGCACAGGCCAAGGCCGGCGGTTGGCTGGTGGTATAGATGTAGGGCCGGGCGAACTGGATCAGGCTTTCGATCAGGTCATCGCTGCCGGCAACGAACGCACCGGCGGTGCCGAACGCCTTGCCCAGGGTGCCGACCAGCACCGGCACCTCTTCCGCGCCCAGGCCAAAATGCTCGACGATACCGCCGCCCGTGGCGCCCAACGGGCCGAAACCATGGGCGTCGTCCACCATCAGCCACGCGCCCTTGGCCCGGGCTTCGCGGGCCAGGGCCGGCAGGTCGGCCAAATTGCCGTCCATGCTGAATACGCCATCGGTGACCACCAGGGTATTGCCCGTGGCGCGCTCCAGGCGCTTGACCAGGCTGGCCGCGTCGTTGTGCAGATAGCGGTTGAAACGCGCCCCGGACAGCAACCCGGCATCCAGTAGGGAGGCGTGGTTGAGGCGGTCTTCCAGCACCGTGTCGCCCTGCCCCACTAGCGCAGTCACCGCCCCGAGGTTGGCCATGTAGCCGGTGGTGAACAGCAGCGCCCGCGCCCGCCCGGTGAATTCGGCCAGGGCTTCTTCCAGCGCGTGGTGCGGGCCCGCATGGCCGACCACCAGATGCGACGCTGCGCCGCCCACGCCCCAGCGCTCGGCCCCGGCGCGCCAGGCTTGGATCACTTGCGGGTGATTGGCCAGGCCCAGGTAGTCGTTATTGCAGAACGCCAGTAAGGGCTGGCCATCGACCACCACCTGTGGCCCTTGCGGGCTGTCCAGCAGCGGACGCTGGCGGTAGAGGTTAGCGGCGCGCCGAGCGGCCAGGCGTGCGGGAAGATCGAAGGGCATGGGGGCCTCGAAAGGGGATCAAAGCAGGAAGCAATCAAGCGGTGGGCGCCGGTTCGCGCCCACCGTTGTTTCGGGCCGGTCAGAGCGCCGCGTTGTAGAACAGCTCGCTGCTCTTTTGCTCCACCAGCGCTTGTTCGATGGCAGCTTGGTGCACTTCGTCGGCGTGCTCTTCGCGGGCTTCGGGGGCGATGCCCAAGCGCGCGAACAGTTGCATGTCCTTGTCGGCCTGGGGGTTGGCGGTGGTGAGCAGTTTGTCGCCGTAGAAAATCGAGTTGGCGCCCGCAAAAAACGCCAGGGCCTGCATCTGATCGTTCATCGCCTCGCGCCCGGCCGACAGGCGCACGTGGGATTGGGGCATGAGGATGCGCGCCACGGCCAGCATGCGGATGAAGTCGAACGGGTCGACATCCTCGGCGTTTTCCAGGGGCGTGCCCGCAACCTTGACCAGCATGTTGATCGGCACCGATTCCGGGTGCTGTGGCAGGTTGGCCAGTTGGATCAGCAGGTTGGCGCGGTCGTCCAGCGATTCGCCCATGCCCAGGATGCCGCCGGAGCAGATTTTCATGCCCGAATCACGCACGTAGGCCAGGGTTTGCAGGCGCTCGCTGTAAGTGCGGGTGGTGATGATGTTGGCGTAGAAATCCGGCGAGGTGTCGAGGTTGTGGTTGTAGTAATCCAGCCCGGCCTGGGCCAGCGCCTCGGTCTGTTCCTGGTCGAGGCGGCCCAGGGTCATGCAGGTTTCCAGGCCCATGGCCTTGACGCCCTGGACCATTTGCAGCACGTAGGGCATGTCCTTGGCGGACGGGTGCTTCCACGCCGCGCCCATGCAAAAACGCGTCGAGCCGATGGCCTTGGCCCGGGCCGCTTCTTCGAGGACCTGCTGCACTTGCATCAGCTTTTCTTTTTCCAGCCCGGTGTTGTAGTGGCCGGACTGTGGGCAGTACTTGCAGTCTTCCGGGCAGGCGCCGGTCTTGATCGACAGCAGTGTGGAAACCTGCACGCGGTTGGCGTCGAAATGCGCGCGATGCACCGTTTGCGCCTGGAACAAGAGGTCGTTGAAGGGCTGAACGAACAGCGCCTTGACTTCGGCCAAAGACCAATCGTGACGCAGTTTGGCGGTGATGCTGGCGCTCATCGGCGGATTTCCTTGTTTATGCTGGGCAGACGACCGGGCGGCGATACCCACAGTCGTGACACGGATGTTCGGCATAGTTAAGGAAGAGCCATGCGCTGTCAACCACTCGACAAGCACCAGGTTTACATCTGGTTAAAAAGCAACCAACCCTGTTTGCTGTGCGATGAATCCACCGGTACGCCTCAAGCCATTTGCACGCCGTGCGAGAGCGAGCTGCCGTGGTTGGGCGATCACTGCCTGCGCTGCGCCCTGCCATTGGCCATGGCGGGCCTGACCTGCGGCCAATGCCTGAAGCGACCTCCCGCATTCCAACAAGTGGTTGCGCCTTGGGCCTACGGCTTCCCGGTGGACAGCCTGGTGAGCCGTTTCAAGCACCAGGCAAACTGGCCATATGGCCGCATGATGGCCGAACTTCTCAGCCAACTCCTGCGCTATCGCTTCGATGAAGGCCTGCCCCGCCCCGACCTGCTGCTACCCGTGCCGCTGGCCGCCCGGCGCCTGCGCGAGCGCGGCTTCAACCAGTCCGCCCTGCTGGCGCGATGGTTGAGCGAACGCCTGCACATCCCCGAGCAGCCGCACTGGCTCCTGCGCCCGCTGGAGACGCCCACCCAGCAAGGGCTGTCGGCCAAGGCCCGGCAACGTAACCTGCGCCGCGCCTTTGCCCTGGCGCCCGAGGCCCAGGTGCACGGCCGCCACTTGGCCTTAGTGGACGACGTGTTGACCACCGGCGCCACCGCCCACAACCTGGCGCGCCTGCTGCGGGCGGGCGGCGCAGCGCGGGTCGATGTGTATTGCCTGGCCCGCACGCCCAAGCCCGAAGGCCCGCGCTGACTTGACTCTCAAGCGCCAAGCGGCCAACGTCCCCTCACTCCAGCCGTTAGTAGCACGCCGCCATGCCCGTACCGTCACCGCTGTCCCAACATTTCGTCCGCCGCCCGCAGCGCATTGCCCTGTTGCAGCACATCGCCGACCAGGGCTCGATCACCCGCGCCGCGAAAAGCGCCGGCCTGAGCTACAAGGCGGCTTGGGACGCCATCGACGAACTCAACAACCTGGCCCATAAGCCCCTGGTGGAACGCAGCGTCGGCGGCAAGGGCGGCGGCGGTGCGCGGTTGTCCGAAGAAGGGCTGCGGGTGCTGCGCCTGTATCAGCGTTTGCAGGCCTTGCAGGCTCAGGTGCTGGAAGCGGCCGAGGACGCCAGCGACCTCGACCTGCTCGGGCGCCTGATGCTGCGCACCAGCGCGCGCAACCAGTTGCATGGCAAGGTCCAGCGCATCGACAGCCAGGGCCGCAACGACCTGATTAGCCTGGAACTGGCCGCCGGCTTGACCATCCAGGCGCAGATCACCCGCGACAGCACCCAACGCCTGGAACTGCACGTTGGCACCCAGGTGGTGGCCCTCATCAAGGCCGGGTGGCTGCAATTGCTGGGCGCCGACCAGGCCCCCATCGCTGGGCACAACTGCCTGCTGGGCCTGATCGATGAGATCCTCGACGCCGAGGGCGGCCCCAGCGAAGTGCGCATCGCCCTGCCCAACGGCCAAACCCTCTGTGCCCTGGCCGAAGCCGAGCAATTGCGCGAGCTGGCCCTGATGGCGGGCAAACCGGTGCAAGTGCAATTCGCCCCTTCCCTTGTGTTGCTGGGCACGCCGCTGTAAACCTTGGCGGCACTCAATAACCAAATTGCATATCAACCAATCCAATCAGTCTTAGACTCTCTAAGCGCGGCTCTCTAAGGTGTCGCCCGCGGCCGCCCCGAGCGCGCCCGATACCTCATACGAGATTCGTCCGCCAAAGGAAGCCCGATGTCCTGGGACTCGCTACCCCTGTTGTTTGTCGCCGCCCTGTTGCTTTGGCTGCTGGTGTCCTTCGTGCGCGAAAAATGGAGCGCCGATGTGGTCGCCGCCATTGGTGTCGCGGCCCTGCTGGTGACCCAGATCCTCAGCCCCGGCGAAGTGCTCGGCGTGCTGAGCAACTCGGCGCCGGTGACCATCGCCTGCATGTTCGTGCTCTCGGCGGCGCTGGAGCGCACCGGTTGCATCGACGCCCTAGGCAACTGGCTGGGCAACCTGGTGGGCGACCGGCCGCTGCGGGTGCTGGGCGGGTTGATGATTACCGCATTGGTGATTTCCGCGTTCCTCAACAACACCCCGGTGGTGGCGATCCTCACCCCGGTGGCCATTGCCCTGGCCAAGCGCTCCAGCACCTCGCCGTCGAAACTGCTGATCCCGCTGTCCTATGCCACGGTGCTGGGCGGCATGCTGACCATGATCGGCACCTCGACCAACATTCTCGTCGACGGCGTGGCGCGCAAGGCCGGGCTGGCGCCGTTCGGCATGTTCGAGATCACCCCGGCGGCGCTAATGTTCGCCGCCGTGGGCTTTGTCTACTTGATGCTGTTCAGCAATCGCCTGCTGCCCGACCGCGACAGCCTGTCCAAGCAATTGCGCCCGGACCTGGCCCGCACCTTCATGAGCGAGTTGCTGGTGCCCCACGACTCACCGGTGATCGGCAAGACCCTGGCCGAGGCCAACCTCAACGGCGGCAGCGGCCTGCAAGTGCTGAAAATCTTTCGCGAAGAGCAGGAACTGAGCACGCCCTGCTCCACCACCCAACTGGCCAGCGGCGACCGCCTCGTGCTGCACGGGCAAGTCCAGGATGTGGTCGAGTTGCGCGAAAGCGGGCGCCTGAGCTTCAACCGTGGCGAAGCCTTCGAGACCATCAGCAGCCACGACGTGATCCTCGCCGAAGCCATCGTGGGGCGCAGTTCGCGCTACAGCCACCGGCCCATGCGCGACCTCGACCTGACCGCGCGCTACGGCATTAACGTGCTGGCCGTGCACCGCCAGGACGAAAACATCCAAGGCAACCTCGACGACCTGCACCTGCAATTCGGCGACGTCATGCTGGTGGAGGGCACGCCCTCGCAAATCCGCCGTTTCGCCGACAATGGCGACCTGATTAGCCTCAATACCGTGCAGGAGCGCGCTTATCGCCGCGACAAGGCGCCCATCGCCATCATCGCCACCCTGGCGGTGATGTTGCTGGCCGCGTTCGAGCTCATGCCGATCGAAGGCCTGGCGCTGATCGCGGCCGTGGTCGTGATCGCCACCCGGTGCCTGGACGTGGAAGACGCCTACAAAGCGGTGGACTGGAAAATCCTCAGCCTGATTTTCGGCATGCTGGCCATCAGCATCGCCATGGACAAGGTCGGCCTGATCGACCTGGTAGTCAGCTCCACCATGGCTGCGATCCCTAACCCGGGGCCGCTGCTGATGCTCGGTTTCATCTACCTGCTGACCACCACCCTCACCGAAATCCTCTCCAACAACGCGGTGGCGGTGCTGCTGACCCCCATCGCCATCGGCGTGGCGCAACAACTGGGCGTCGACCCACGGCCGTTCGTGGTGGCCGTGATGTTCGCCGCCAGCGTCAGCTTCGCCACGCCCATCGGCTACCAGACCAACACCTTTGTGTATAACGCCGGCGGCTATAAGTTCAGCGACTTCCTGCGCATCGGCATCCCGCTCAACATCCTGATGATGCTGGTGGCGATGCTGGTGATCCCGTGGTTCTGGCCGCTGCAATAGCCCCCCTTGATTAGCGCAGGCTTTGGCTCCAAATAGCTGTCTACCGCCACTGCCCTGGAGCCGCGCCATGACCGACCCTTTGCTGATCCCCTGCCCCCACTGCAACGGGCTCAACCGCATCCCCGCCCAACGCCTGGGGGACGCGCCCAAGTGCGGGCGCTGCAAGGCCGGCGTGCTGCTGAGCACACCGTTCGACCTGACCCAGGGCGACTACGCCAGCCAGATCAAGGGCGACCTGCCGCTATTGGTAGATGTGTGGGCCGACTGGTGCGGGCCGTGCAAGTCGTTCGCACCGACCTTTGCCCAGGCCGCCGCGCAACTGAGCGGCAAATGCCGCTTCGCCAAACTCGACAGCGAAGCCAACCCGCAGTTGTCGGGGCAATTGGCGATTCGTTCGATCCCCAGCCTGATTCTCTTCAAGAATGGCCGCGAAGTGGCGCGCCAGAGCGGCGCGTTGCCGTTGCAGCAGCTCCTGGGCTGGCTGCGCGGGCACGGTATCGCCTAAGCATTGGCGCCGGGAGGCGTCAGGCGTTTTCCAGCAGGTTGTGCAACTCGATGAACTGCTGTGTGAGTTTGTGCCGCGGGTCGAGGTGGATCAGCGGCAGGTTGGCCTGGTGGGATTCGCGCATGCGCACCGAACTGCCCAGGTACACCGGCAACACCGGCAGGCCCTCGGCGATCAGTTCGTCGAGCATCTGCTGGGGCAGGCTGGCCCGGGCCTGGAACTGATTGACCACAATGCCTTCCACTTCCAGGCCTTCGTTGTGGTCTTCCTTGAGTTCTTCGATCTCGCGCAGCAGGCCATACAGGGCTTGGCGGGAGAAGCTGTCGCAATCGAAGGGGATCAACACACGATCAGCGGCAATCAACGCCGACACCGCGTAGAAGTTCAGGGCTGGCGGGGTGTCCAGGTAGATGCGGTCGTAATCTTCTGACAGCTCATCGAGCAACTTACGCAGCTTGTTGATCTTGTGCTTGGCCTCAAGCTTGGGCTGCAAGTCGGCCAGTTCCGCCGTGGCGGTAATCACATGGAGGTTATCGAACGGCGTTTCGTAGATATCCACCTTGTTTTTCTTGGCAAACGGCCCGGACGACAGGGTTTGCTTGAAAAAGTCGGCGATGCCCATGGGAATGTCCTCGCCGGTCAGCCCGGTGAGGTATTGGGTGGAGTTGGCCTGGGCATCGAGATCCACCAGCAGGGTTCGATAGCCTTCACTGGCGCTCACCGCCGCCAGGTTGCAGGCAATACTGGACTTGCCCACGCCACCTTTCTGATTGAACACCACGCGCCGCATGACAAACCTCCGTGTACTAAAGAATTCCCGAGTGTAGTAGGCCGCGTCGCTGCTTCGCTACCTCGCTGGCATTTGTCTGACCTTTGTGCCGCCTCATATCCCAGTGAGAGCAACTGTGACACGCCCGCCATTCGTCACCGCCACTGCGTGCCGCCATCGCGAGCAGGCTCGCTCCCACAGAGGAAAAATGAACACGTTCAACTGTGGGGGCGGGCCTAGCCCGCGATAGGGGTGGGTCTGACCATGTACATGGTGGTTGGCAGACCGCCATCGCGGGCAAGGCCCCACACAGGGCGGCGCCTTAGTTTTCAGCCTTACGGGTCAATAACTCCACGAATGCCTTAGCCATGGGCGAGCGCTGGTTCTTGCGTTGCACCAGCCACACCGCCGATATCGCCTTGGGGTCCAGCAGCGGGCGGTAGACCACGCCGTCGATGCGGATGCGCCGGTAGGACGCCGGCAGCACCGACACCCCCAACCCCGCCGCCACCAGCCCGATGATGGTCATCGCCTCGCCCGCTTCCTGGGCGAAATGGGGGCTGAACCCAGCGTCACGGGCCAGGCTCAGCAACTGGGTGTACAGGCCGCTGCCGTAGCTGCGCGGGAAAAACACAAAGGGCTCCTGGGCCAGCGCCGCGAGGAACAGGCCCTCGTCGCTGCCCTGCACCAGCGGATGGGTAGCGCTGAGCACCGCCACCAGCGGCTCGCGCATCAGCTCGACAACATCCAGGGAATCGGCCAACGGCAACGGCCGCATCAGCCCCACATCGATGGTTTCGTCCACCAGGGCTTGCGCCACTTGGGTGCTGCTCATCTCCCGCAGGTGCAGGTGCACCGCCGGGAAGCGCTGGCGAAAGGCAAAAATGGCCTGGGGAATGGTGGAATTGAACGGCGCCGAGGAGGTGAACCCGACCTTCAGTTCGCCCAACTCCCCCAGTTGCGCGCGCCGGGCCACGTCAGCGGCTTTGTCCACTTGCGCCAGCACCAGCCGCGCCTCCTCCAAAAACAGCCGCCCCGCTTCGCTGAGTTCCACCCGGCGGTTAGTGCGCTCGAACAACCGCGCCCCCACTTCCTGCTCCAGGGCCTGGATCTGCTGGCTCAGCGGCGGCTGGGAGATGCCCAGCACTTGGGCTGCACGGCCGAAATGCAGCTCTTCAGCCACCGCGATGAAGTAGCGCAAATGGCGCAATTCCATAAAGCCTCCATTGAGTCGTTAAACCTATCAAACATGTCGAACAATATATTGGATTGAATCATTCGCCGCCTATATGCTTTTTCCATCGCCTGACCGCTTGCCCCTCCCGCGAGGCCCTCCGTGAAAACTGCTGCCGCTCCCCTGGCCCACGAAATCCCGCCCGCGCCCCTGGGCGATGCGGTGGCCGAACTCAACGACCTCTACATCGAAAAAGGCACGCCCCTGTTCATGCGCACGGTGTTGGCGCTGTTCGCCGGCGGTTTCGCCACGTTCGCCGTGCTCTATTGCGTGCAACCGATGATGCCGCTGCTGTCGGCTGAATATGGGATCAACGCGGCGCGCAGCAGCCTGATCCTGTCCGTGGCCACCGGCATGCTGGCCATCGGTTTGTTGGTAACCGGGCCGATTTCCGACCGCATTGGGCGCAAGCCGATGATGGTGGCGGCGCTGTTCGCCTCCACCCTGTGCACCCTGGCCAGCGCCCTGATGCCCACCTGGGAAGGCGTGCTGCTGATGCGCGCCCTCACCGGGCTGTCGTTGAGCGGTTTGGCGGCGGTGGCCATGACCTACCTGAGCGAGGAGATCCACCCGCAGCACCTGGGCCTGGCCATGGGCCTGTACATCGGCGGCAATGCCATTGGCGGCATGAGCGGGCGCTTGGTCGCCGGGGTGTTGATCGATTTCGTCAGTTGGCACACGGCCATGCTGGTGATCGCCGTGCTAGCCCTGGCGGCCTCGGTGATTTTCTGGAAGTTGCTCCCCGATTCGCGCAATTTCCGCGCCCGCTCGCTGCAACCGCGCAGTTTGCTCGAAGGCTTCACCCTGCAATTCAAAGACGCCGGCCTGCCGTGGTTGTTTCTCGAAGGCTTTTTGGTGATGGGCGCGTTCGTCACCCTGTTCAACTACATCGGCTATCGCCTGCTGGCCGAGCCGTACCACTTGAGCCAGGCGTTCGTCGGCCTGCTGTCGGTGGTGTACCTCTCGGGGATTTATAGCTCGGCCCAGGTCGGTGCCCTGGCCGACACCTACGGGCGGCGCAAGATGCTGTGGGGCACCATCGTGCTGATGCTGGGCGGCATCGGGCTGACGATGTTCGCGCCGCTGAGCCTGGTGTTGATTGGCATGGTGGTATTCACCTTCGGCTTCTTCGGCGCCCATTCGGTGGCCAGCAGTTGGATCGGCCGCCGCGCCACCCACGCCAAGGGCCAGGCCTCGTCGCTGTATGTGTTCAGCTACTACGCCGGCTCCAGCATCGCTGGCACGGCGGGCGGGGTGTTCTGGCATTGGGGCGGCTGGAATGGCATTGGCCTGTTCATCGCGACCCTGCTGATGCTGGCCCTGCTGGTGGCGCTAAAACTGGCGCGCCTGGCGCCATTGCCGGGGGCGGCTACCTGAGCTGCAACCGCGCTTGCAGCAGGTCTTCGCGTTTTTCCAGGGTCAGGCCGTGTAACGTGGCGCCCTCACGTTCAACCTGAGCCAACCACTGCAACACGGCCCGGGCCTCGCCCGCCAGGGTCAGTTCCAGGCCTTCGTCGTCCACCTCCATCTGCTCCACGTGCAGCCCCGCCGCGCTGGCACTCTCGCTAATGCGCAGCGACAAGGGCCGGCCGTCGGCGGCCGATGCGGCCCGGGCTGGCTGCGCCCCTGCCAGTTGCGCCGCCAGCACGCGTTGTTGCTGATACTGGCGTTCGGCGGTGTGCAGGCGTTGGCGGGTCGGTTGCCCGATCAGGCTGTAGGCCAGCACCACGCCGATAAACAACGCCAAACCCAGCAGCAACCCTTGCTCGCGGCGCGACAAACGCCGCCAATGCTGCATTAATGCCCTCATGCGCCCGCCTCCACCACCAGGGTGGCCTGCACCCGGTCGCCGTCCTTGCTCGCGCTGTCCAGGCGCAACGCCTGGCCCTGTTCGCGGCCTCGTTCGCGCAGTTGTTCCAGTTCGGCGAAGCTGCTGGCGTCGAGTTGGATTTTCCAACCCTCGCCCGGGCGCAACTCAATGCGCCGCACCTGCACCGTGCTGGCGCCGATCACTTGTTCGGTGAGGCGGACCAACTCGGCCATGCGCCCACCCTGGGCCTGCGCGCCCCGGTTCTGCTGGGCCTGCAACTGCGCGGCCAAATCGACGATACGGCTTTGCTGCGGGTACAGCGCCTTGAAGCGCGCTTCGTTGCGGGCCTGGAGCTGGCGGGTTTCGCTGTGTAAAAAGCTCAAGCGCACTTCGGCCGCTGCCCAGGCCAGCAGCGCCAAGCCCAGCAAAGTCGCCGCGCCCAGGCGCCAGGGCAGCGGCCGGCGACGCGGGGCGAATTCGCCATGGCGCAGGTTGATGGCCGTGGCCGCGCCTTGAAACGGCCAGGGCGCCAGGTCCCCATCGTCGCGCCACTGTAAGGTCGCGGGCAGGCTCGGGCGCAGCAGCGCCAGCGCCTCATCCGTCAGCGCCAGGCGTGCCGGCAACGCCCCGCCCAGCAACCAGCGACCCGCCCAACGCACACCCCACGCCTGATCCGTGGGCAGCAGGTCGGCATCGACGTACACCCCGCGCACCTCCACGCCTGCCTCGGCCAGCAACGCGAGCACGTGGGCAAAGCGCTCGCGGCCCACCACCAGCACCGGGTAGCAGCCCTCGCTATCGCGCGCGCCAACGCTCAGGTGCAATGCCTCCAGGCTTTCGCCCAACTGTTCTTCCACCGCGAAGGCGACCGCTTGTACGGCGGGCCGGCGCTTGCCCGGCCAAGGCTCGCTGCGCAGCCAGCTGCACGCTTCCATGGGCAGCAGCAGGTTTACCGCGTGCCCATCCAGGGCCTGGGCAGCGTCGCGCAAAGGCTGCCACTGGCCGCTGGCCGGCAGGTAGCAGGGCCAGTCGAGCGAAGGCTCGTGCAGGCCAGTGGCATTCAGGTAGAGCCAGGGGTTCATGGCAGCCTCGGGTCGATGGAAGGAAGCAGGCGGCGTTGCAGGACGTTCAGTTGGCCGGTCTTGGCGTCGCGCTCCACGTCGCTGCTCAGGCGCAAGTGGCCATCACCGTCGCTCACCGAAACCTCGATACGCAGCCAGCGGCTGTCCACGCCCAAGCCATGGCCATTGACCTCAAGCCCCGCCAAAAGCGGGTCGCGGGTGAAGGCCTGGGCCGTCGCCCAAGGGTCGGCCTCGCGCTGGCGGGCCAAGGCCTGGGCAGTGGCGTCGTCGAGGTCGCCGAGGGTGCGCAGCAGCAGCGCCGGCGCGGTGTTGACGTTGAATGCCGCATCCGCGGGCAACAGGGCCACCCAAGGCTCCAGTTGCTGCAGGAAGAGGCCGTCGATACCCGCCAGCAAGCGCAATTGGCTCAGCTCGTGCAGCGCGCCGGCCTGCGGCAACACCAGTGGCGGCAGGTCGAGCAGCGCCAACAATCGCGTCCAACGCTCCAGTGTGACCTGATCGACCCGCCCCCCGGCCAGCAGCCGATTGAGGTTCAAGCGCCCGGCCAAGTCGTGGATTTCGATCTGTACCTGGGCCAGGTTGGTGTCGAACCCCGGCACCGCACGAGCCCATTCCTGGCTCAGGTCCAAGGTCGGGTTGGCGCCGCGCGGGGAATCCTGCAACAGGCGCAAGGCCCAGGCTTCGCCGGCCGTGGCGAGTTGGCGCAGGTGCAGTTGCTGCAACTGTTGCGCACTGCTTTTGACCAGCAGGCGATGGCTGTGCAGCACCGCGCCGAGGATCAGCAGCGCCAGGCTCATCACCAGCAACACACTAATCAGCGCCACGCCGGTTTGCCGGCGGTTCATGGCAGCGCCGCCGGCAGCAGCAAGACCCGGCGGATACCCTCGAAGCGCCCGCTCGACAACTGCACTTCCAACGCCAGCGGCGCCTTGGGCCCGGGCGGCCATTCGTTGCGCCAGCCCTGCTGCGCGTCATACAGGCGCCAGCGCAGGTGGCGCACATCGTCGAGAAGTTTTTGCCGTTGCACCCGGTCATCGCCCTCGGCTCGGCTGTCGCGCCAGAGCACGCCGTTGTCCAGGCGATAGCTCAGGGCCTGGCGCTCACTGCGCGGCAAGTCCAGCGGGTTGCGCCAATTGCCGCGCTGCAAGTGCAACCCGGTGGCGCTCAGCACCACCGGTTGCTCGGCGATGATGTGCAGCACGTCGCGCTCAATCACCGCCACCGCCCGTTGCAGGCCGCGCAGCGCCTGTTCGTGGCTCTGGGTGGCCTGCTGCACGCGCACCACGGCGTCGAACAGGCGCCAGCCGCCGAGCCCGAGCAAGGCGAAGATCGTCAGGGCGATCAGCAGCTCCAGCAGGGTGAAACCGCCCTGGCGCCGGGTCATGGCGCGGGAATCCAGCCAGTGGTGCGGTATACGACGTGTTCCTGGCCAAGCAGGCTGACGGCCACCTCGACCTTGAGCAAGCGCCTATCCGCCGTGGCACTGAGGTGTTGCTGTACGTGCCAGTCACGGCGATCCAGACTGACTTGACGGGTGTGCTGGCCGAGCGCCAGGTTTTTTTCCAGACGCAACTCGTTCAAGCGGTTGTCTGCCAGCCACGCGGCGAAGAGGCGCTGTTCCACACCCCGCCCCTGGCCGATGACAGCGTGGCTGGCGGAGAACACCGCCGCCGCTAAGGTGGCGAACACCGCCAGAGCGACCATGATTTCCAGCAAGGTGAAACCGCCCACGGTGCGCCTAGCCATCGACCACCACATCGCCCACGCCATCGCTGTAAAGGCTCGCCAGGACCTTGCCATTGTGTTCCAGGGTCAGGCGAAAGGGGCTGATTTCGTCACTGCTGAGGATCAGCAATTGCGGCGTGTCCGTCTCCTGGCCCAGGTGCAGGGGCCGATCCTCTTGCACCAGGTACGGGCGCACATTGGCGGGCCAGCGCTTTAGCGGCCCACGCGGTTCCCAGCCCAACGTCTCGTAGCGCAGCAACTGGTAGCCTTCGGCACCCACCCGCAAACCGTATTCGCGGCCATCGAGCACTGCCCGCTCGCGCAATTGCTCGATCAGGCCGGCCATGGCGTGGGCCTGCTGGCGGGCCTGGCGCGCCGGGCCATTGCCCAAGGCCAGGCTGGCCACACCCAGCAACACCCCGGCCAACACCACCACCAGCATCAGTTCCAGCAAGGTGAAACCCTGGCAAGAGGCACGCATGGCTCACTCCCCCCAATTGCCAAGGTCGGCCGCCGGGCCGTCGCCGCCGACTCCGCCATCGGCGCCCAGGGAATACAGGTCGTAGCCGCCATCGAGCACCCGCACCCCGGGGTTGAGGTACTGGTAGGGCGTGCCCCAGGGGTCGGTCGGCAGGGTTTTCAGATAGCCCTGGGGGTTCCAACCGCGGGCCACGGGCGTGCCAGTGGGGCGTTTTTTCAGCGCCTCCAGGCCTTGCTGGGTGGAGGGGTAGTGGCCGTTGTCCAGGCGATAGATTTCCAGTGCCGTGGAAATCGCCTGGATATCCACCCGGGCGGCCGTGGCCTTGGCCTGGTCCGGGCGGCTCATGAACTGCGGCACCACTATGGCCCCCAGGATGCCGATGATGACCACCACCACCATGATTTCGATCAGGGTAAAACCGCGTTGGGCGCGGCGAGAAACTGTGCGTTGGGTTTGCATGGGTCAGTTCACCAATTGGTTGAGGCTGAGGATTGGAAGCAGGATCGCCAGGACGATCAGCAGCACGACGGCGCCCATCAGCACCAGCATCGCCGGCTCGAACAAACTCACCACCAAGGCGATGCGCGCCGCCAGGCTGGCTTCCTGCTGCTGCGCGGCGCGTTCGAGCATGGCGTCGAGTTCACCGGCCCGTTCACCGCTGGCGATCAGGTGCAGCATCATCGGCGGGATGTCGCCGCTGCGTTCCAGGCCCCGGGTCAGGGTGGTGCCTTCACGCACCGCGCGGGCAACGGCGAGCATGCGAGCGCGGATGGTCAGGTTGCCCACCACTGCGGCGGCGATTTCCAGGGCATCCACCAGGGGTACAGCGCTTTTGCCGAGGATCGCCAGGGTGCTGGCAAACCGCGCCGCCTCCATCGCCCGCCACAGGCCACCCAGCACAGGCATGTCGAGCAACACCTGATGCCAGCGCAGGCGCCAACCCGGGCGGCGTAGGTTCCAGCGCCCAAGCATCAACGCCAGCGCCAGGGCGCCTAGCAGCCACAGGCCATGGCTACGCACGCCGTCGCTCAGGGCGATCAGGCTACGGGTCAGCCACGGCAGCGGTTGGCCGCTATCGACGAAAATCTTCACCACATCCGGCACCACGTACCCCAGTAGGAAGCTGACGATGGCCACACTGGCGAGCATCAGGATCAGCGGGTACACCAACGCCATCTGGATTTTCTGCCGCGAGGCCTGGCGCGCCTGGGTGTAGCTGGCCAGTTGCTCCAGCACTTGGCCCAGGTGCCCGGAGCGCTCGCCCGCCGCCACCGTAGCGCGGAACAGTTCGGGGAAGGCGCGGGGGAAATACCCCAACGCGGTGGCCAGAGCATGGCCCTCCGTCACCCGGGCCCGCACCGCCGCGAGCAAGGCCGCGACCCGGCGCTTAGCACTCTGCTTGGCCACTGCGTGCAGGGCTTCTTCCAACGGCAACCCGGCCTGCACCAGGGTGGACAGTTGCAGGGTCACCAAGGCCAGGTCGGCGGCGCTCAAGCGGCCGCCCTGGGGGGTGGCTTCCGTGCCGGGCGCGGCGCTGACTTCGCTCACCGAATGGGGCCAGAAACCCTGCTCACGCAACCGTTGCCGGGCCTGGCGCGGATTGTCCGCCTCCAACTGCCCCTTGCAGCGCTGGCCTCGGGCGTCCTGGGCGCGGTAATCGAAGGTGGGCATCAGTTGGCCTCCTGGGTCACGCGCAGCAACTCATCGAGGCTGGTCAGGCCGTCAAGCACCCGTTGCCGGCCGTCCTGAAACAGGCTGCGCGAGTGCTGGCGCGCCACGTCGGCCAGGGCCTGTTCGCTGGCGCCCTGGTGGATCAGCGCGGCCAGCGGCCCGCCGATGCTTATCAGTTCATAGATACCGATACGCCCGCGATAACCGTGCTGGCATTGCTCGCACCCCACGGCGCGGAACAATTGCGGCGCTACCGCCAGGCCCAGGCGCTGGCACTCGGCGGCGTCGGCCAGGTACGGCGCCTTGCAGTGCGGGCACAGCGTGCGCAGCAGGCGCTGGGCGAGGATGCCCACCAGGGACGAGGCCAGCAGGTAGGCATCCACGCCCATGTCGAGCAACCGGGTGACCGCACCCACCGCGCTGTTGGTGTGCAGGGTCGACAGCACCAGGTGCCCAGTGAGCGAGGCTTGCACGGCGATTTGCGCCGTCTCGCGGTCGCGGATTTCACCGACCATCACCACATCCGGGTCCTGGCGCAGAATCGCCCGCAGGCCTCGGGCGAAGGTCATGTCCACTTTCGGGTTGACCGGCATCTGGCCGATGCCCGGCAAGTGGTATTCGATAGGGTCTTCCACGGTGAGGATGTTGCGCGTCTGGTCGTTGAGGCTGCTCAGGGCGGCGTACAGGCTGGTGGTTTTGCCCGAACCCGTGGGGCCGGTCACCAGGACGATGCCGTGGGGCTTGCAGAGCAACTGGCGCAGCGCCGCCAGGGTGTCGGCGGGCATACCCAGGCGTGGCAATTCAAGGCGCCCGGCCTGTTTATCGAGCAAGCGCAGCACCACCCGCTCACCGTGGGCCGACGGCAGGGTCGAAACCCGCACGTCCACCTCATGCCCGGCCAGGCGCAGGGCCATGCGGCCATCCTGGGGCACGCGTTTTTCGGCGATATCCAGGCGCGCCATGACCTTGAGCCGTGACACCAACAAGGGCGCCAGCTCACGCCGCGGGCGGAAGATCTCGCGCAACTGGCCATCGACCCGCAGGCGCACCGACAGGTAGTGCTCGAAGGTTTCCAGGTGCACATCGGACGCCTGCTCGCGCATCGCCTCGCTGAGCAGGGCATTGATGAGACGGATGATCGGCGCGTCGCCCTGTTGCTCCAACAGGTCGGCGGTCTGCGGCACTTGCTCGACCAGACTGAGGAGGTCGAGTTCTTCGTCCAGGCCCTGGGCTACCTGCTCGGCCGCGCTCTGGCCTTCACGATAGGTGGCAGCCAGGCGCGCAGCGAACGCGTCCGCCGCCAGCACCCGCCACGGCAGGTCGCGCCCGCACACCCGCCGTGCCTCCGCCAACGCGGTGAGCGGAGCATCGTCGCGCAGGGCCAGGCAAGCCTCGGCACCGCTGTGGTCCAGCAGCACGCCAAAACGCCGGGCGAAGCCGAAGGGCAACTCGCTGGGCAAGCTCATCGCGCGCCCTTGCGCAGGTCAAATACGGGCGCCTGGGCGGGCGGCTCGAACAGCTCCCGGGCGTCGGCCGGCAACAACAGCGAGTTGCTTTCCCGCGCGCCGGGTTGGCTCAGTTCGCGCAGCGCGTTGTAGCGCTGCTGGCTAACCTCGGCCAAATCACTTTTGCTGCGCACGATGGTCGGCCGCAGGAACACCATCAGGTTGCTTTTGGTCTGGGTGTCGCGGCTCCAGCGAAACAGCGCGCCCAGGTAGGGGATGTCGCGCAACAGCGGCACGCCGCTTTTCTGGGTGCGCACGCTGTCGCGGATCAGCCCGCCAATGACGATGATCTCGCCGTCATCGGCGAGGATCGTGCTTTTAAGCGCACGTTTGTTGGTTATCAGGTCCGAGGAATCGATGCCCGAAACCGCCGGGGCGATGTCCGACACTTCCTGCTCGACCTCCAGGCGCAGGGTCGAACCTTCATTGATATACGGCTTGATCTTCAGGCTGATGCCCACGTCCTTGCGCTCAACCGTGGTGAAGGGGTTGTCCGCACCGTTGCTGTTGGTGGCGTAGGAGCCGGTTTTGAACGGCACGTTCTGGCCGACGATGATGTGCGCTTCCTGGTTGTCCAGGGTCAGGAGGCTGGGCGTGGACAGCAGGTTGCTGCGGGTGTTGCTGGCCAGGGCGGAAATCAGCGCGCCGAAGCGGTCGCTGCCCAGGTGCAATAGCGCGCCTTCGGGGGCCGCTTGCTTATCGTCGAAGGTCAACCCACCGACGATCGGGATGTTGGTGCCGGGGAAGTTGATAAAGCCCTGAGCACCCCCGGTGTTGACGCCCCATTGCACGCCGACCGCTTCGGCAATGTCCCCGGATATCTCGACGATGGCGGCGTGGATCAGTACCTGGGCGCGGGGCTGATCGAGTTCGCGCACGATGTTTTCGATGGTACGGAGCTGCGCGGGCTCGGCGAGCAACACCAGAGCATTCTGACTTTCGTCGGCCTTGATGATGAAGCTGCCCTCGGTCGACGGGTCCTTGGCGCCGCCGCTGGCCTGGGCGGATCTACGCCCCTGGCCCATGGTTTCCAGCACTTGCGCCAATTGCCCGGCGTCGCTGTGGCGCAGACGAATCACCCGAGCGTTGCCCTGGCTGGCGGCGGCAGGGACGTCGAGGCCGCGCACCAGTTCGATCAAGCGCTGGCGTACCGTGGCCGGGCCGATCACCACCAAACGGTTGCCACGCAGGTCGGCCAGCACCTGGACCGCCGTCTCGGCGTTGCGCTTGCCCAAGGATGCCTCAACCACCGGCGCCACTTCGCCGGCCAGGGCATGGCGCAATTGCACCACGGTGTGGCGGTTGTTCTGCCCCGAGTCGAGTTGCTGCACCACGCCGGCCAGGCGCTGCACGTTGGCCGCCGTGTCGGTAATCACCAGGGCATTGGCCGATACCGACGGGCCGACGTAGCCGTTGGCTGACACCAGTGGGCGCAGCAACCCGGTGAGGTCGGCAGCGCTGGCGCTGCCCAGGGCGATGACCCGGGTGACAAATTGCGCCGCGCTGGCAGGGTTCGCCCCGCCCTGCCCCGCACGGGTCTTGGCTTCGCTGACCGGGGTAATCAGGATGCGGTCGCCTTCGTCGATCACCGTGAAGTTGTGGGCATCGAGCACCGAATAGAACAGGCGCCGCACACCTTCGCGGTCAAGGGGCTGGTGCGACATCACCGTGACCCGGCCGGTCACGCGCGGGTCGAGTACCACGGTGGTACCCAGGATGGTCGAGATTTCTTCGACGATATCCCGAAGTTCGGCGTTGTTCATCGCCAACTGCCATTGCGCGGGGGTAGCCTTGAGCGCGCCGTGAAAGAGCACAACGGCCAGGGCGCAAAGAAACATGAGTTGGCGCAAAGCGGGCACGCCGGTGAAGTTATTCATCAGTGGTATTACTCGGACGGCCCGGAAACGGGCGCAGAAAACGCTCGGAAGCGGTAACGGGTGACACGCGGTGGGCCGGGTCGAGTCGGCGCAGGAAAGGCTCGGCGCTTGACGCCAAGGCCAACCGCTCTTCGCGGCCCTTGTTCCACAGCACCACATAAGTAGAGGCCACGCGGCGCAGGACGCTACCGCCCGGCAGGCGTTCGCCCTCCAGGTAAAACCGCGCTCCCTGGGCATGGGCAAGCAAGGCTTTGGACGGACCGGGGCTGACCACCACACTGGCGTGCAAGGTCAGCGGCTCGGCCGTAGGCCGGGGCGCGGTGGCGGCGGTAAAGCCCAGGACGCTGGCCAGCGCCGTGCTGTCAAACGCGACGCTGGGCGTGGAGGCTGTAACCGCTACCGGCAGCGGCACACGCAGGTCCTGGCGGAACAGCCATTCGCGCCAGGCCAGGAACAGACCACCGCCGAGCAGCAGCACCAGCAGCAACCCATTGCCCAGGCGCCTGCCGGCGCAGTGTTTGGCCAATCCCGAGAGCATTTTTTTCACGTCGACATTCACAGAAGGATCAGGTTGCGGACGGCCCATTGCGGGCCGCCCGCCCTGTTAGCGTCAGAGTTTGTCCCAGGCCATGTGCGAGTGTTCGCCGACACCTGGCTCGAAGCCTGTGGCAGTCGGGCTGTACTGCTTGCAGTAGCCAGACGCAGGGAACGGCTTGCACTCGAAGACTTCGTTGGTCTTGGCTTGCAGCACCTTGGTCCCAGCGGTGTACTGGTCGATGCCTTGCGGGAACACAAAGTCATGTTCGATGCCAAGGCCTTCGCCGGTCAGGTTAACGGACTGGGTATCCTGGCGTGTGGTACGGCCATCGGCGGTGGTGCCGACCAGAGTAAGGGTGTGTACACCCGGGTTGCTGCGCACATCCATCGCCAGCATCGTCGAGCCATCGAGCAGCGCGGTGGTCACGCCAACAGGCTTGTTGCTGGCGTCGAACAGAGTCGCTTCGACGTTCATCTTGCGGTTGCTCAGCGCGCCGAAATCCATCCGCACGCGGCCTTTGTCCAGCACATACTCAGCTTGTTGCGAAGATACCGCCAGGCGCGCGCCGGCATCTTCAACCATCTGCAGTTGCACCTCAAAGCGGGTCACGCCGCTATCCTTTTGCGCGTACAGGCTATTGGTGCCTTTGGCCGGTTCAACATTACCGCTTTCGTCACGCACACCGGCACGCACGAGGCTGTGGGTGGCATTGATTTTTTCCGCCAGTTTGAAGCCCCAGTTTTCCGGGGCGCCGTCTTCGGCGCTGTCAATGCTGATTTCGACGCTGTAGGCCGGGCTCTCACCCTCGGCGGAAAACGCTCGGGCCTTGACCTTGTCGCCGACCAGCAAGCGGGTTGCCGGGGCGATGCTGCCCACCGCCGACCAGCCGCCAGGCAGTGCCGTTTCAGCGAGGATGTTCACATCGGCGACGTTGTAGAACGCGGCGTCGGTGTCGCCCACTGTCCAGATGGCCAGAACGATGTGGGGGCCAGCCTTGTCGTCGGGCAGCACGCAACTGTGGCGGGCACCGGAAACCGGTTTCTGGTTGCCGCCGTCGACGGTGCAGAACGGGGTGCTTTCAAACGAAGCACGGGTGAGGGCTGCATTGGGGTTCCAGCCGTTACGGGTGATGAAGTATTCGTGCTTGGTGGCCGGGTGGACCGCGGTGTAACGCCACTGGAAATCGATGTTGCGATCCTTGATTTCGCTCTGGTACCAGCGCGAAGCGGACTGGGCGTCCAGCGCGGAGAACAGCGAGGCACCGCCGCTGGCGATCTTGCCATCAACCGGCCCTTGCAAGGGCGCACCGCCCACACCCGCCGGGAAGCCCTTGAAGGTTTCGCCAACGCTTTGCGGTTCGTATTGCGCGCCGCCACAGTTGGTATTCAGGCCCTTCTGGCAAGCCAGCGCCCGCGAGGGCGGTACTTCCAGGTAACCGTGGGCCTGGGCGCCTTGCGACGCTAACAGGGCCGAGAAAAAGATCATGGATGACGTGCAGGCAGAAAAAATGCCGCACTTTCGGACAGTTCTAATCATGGGATGGATTCCAGACAACTTATAGAAAAGCAGGCATCGTGCCGACACCTAGGCTCGCAACCTCGCTCGGACGGCGCCCAGCAAGGGCTGGAACCTTACTGGAGTAGATAAAAATTCTATGTAGGGCAAATAACCGCTAAAAGCAGGACCATTCCTTGTATTTGCCACGTCTGACAAATAAAGAAAAACCTCTTACAAGAAAAAACGTTTTAAACAATTGCCATCCGATTTTTCTCCATAAAAAAGCCTGTCCGGCACGGGGCGGGACAGGCTTTGGCAACATCAGGACAGCTTATTCGTGGTATTGCGCCGACAACTCGTGCACGGCCCGCAGGAACGCGCCCGCATGCTCCGGATCGACTTCCGGGGTGATGCCATGGCCGAGGTTGAACACGTGGCCGCTGCCTTTGCCATAGCTGGCCAGGATGCGCCCGACTTCAGTACGGATGGCTTCAGGCTTGGCGTACAACACGGTGGGGTCCATGTTGCCTTGCAGGGCAACCTTGCTGCCCACGCGCTCACGGGCATTGCCCAGGTCGCAGGTCCAGTCCAGGCCCAGGGCATCGGCACCGGCGTCGGCGATGCTTTCCAGCCACAGGCCACCGTTCTTGGTGAACAGGATCACCGGCACCTTGCGGCCCTCGTGCTCGCGGATCAGGCCGCTGACGATCTTGCGCATGTAGGCCAGGGAGAACTCCTGGTACGCCGCCGCCGACAGGTTGCCGCCCCAGGTGTCGAAAATCTGCACAGCCTGGGCGCCAGCCATGATCTGGCCATTGAGGTAGCTGACAACCGACTGCGCGAGCTTGTCCAGCAGCAGGTGCATGGCCTGCGGGTTGTCGTAGAGCAAGGCCTTGGTCTTGCGGAAATCCTTCGACGAGCCGCCTTCGACCATATAGGTGGCCAGGGTCCAGGGGCTGCCAGAGAACCCGATCAGCGGCACGCGGCCGTTGAGCTCACGGCGGATAGTGCTGACCGCATCCATGACGTAGCCCAGGTCCTTGTGCGGATCGGGGATCGGCAAGGCTTCGATGTCGGCCAGGGTGCTGATGACTTTCTTGAAGCGCGGGCCTTCGCCGGTCTCGAAGTACAGGCCTTGGCCCATGGCGTCGGGGATGGTCAGGATGTCGGAGAAAAGGATGGCCGCGTCCAGTTGTGGGTAGCGGTCCAATGGCTGCAGGGTGACTTCGCAGGCGAACTCCGGGTTCATGCACAGGCTCATGAAATCACCGGCATTAGCGCGGCTAGCGCGGTATTCCGGCAGGTAGCGCCCGGCTTGACGCATCATCCACACCGGAGTGACGTCTACAGGTTGCTTGAGCAGGGCACGTAGGAAACGGTCGTTCTTCAGGGCAGTCATGTCGGCATCCGCAAAAAAAGTGCGGGCATTTTCTCAGAGCGAGACAGAGAAAGACAGTGACTAGCGACAAGCTACAAGCGGCAAGTCAAAAGCGTGGTTGCTTCCACTTGCAGCTTGCAGCTTGGAACTGGCAGCTAACGTCGTCAGACGCCCAAGTAGTCGAGGATCCCTTCGGCGGCGTTGCGCCCCTCGAAGATCGCCGTCACCACCAGGTCGGAGCCGCGCACCATGTCGCCACCGGCGAAGATTTTCGGGTTGCTGGTCTGGTGCTTGTACCGGCCCTGCTCCGGCGCCACGACGCGGCCCTGGCTATCGGTCTGGATGCTGAACTGCTCGAACCACGGCGCCGGGCTTGGCCGAAAGCCAAAAGCGATGACCACGGCGTCCGCCGGGATGATCTCTTCGGAACCGGGAATCGGCTCCGGGCTGCGACGGCCACGGGCGTCCGGTTCGCCGAGACGGGTTTCGACCACTTTCACGCCTTCGACCCGGTCTTCACCGACGATGGCGATCGGCTGGCGGTTGTAGAGGAATTTCACCCCTTCTTCCTTGGCGTTCTTCACCTCTTTGCGCGAACCCGGCATGTTCGCTTCGTCACGCCGATAGGCGCAGGTCACCGACTTGGCGCCCTGGCGGATCGAGGTGCGGTTGCAGTCCATCGCCGTGTCGCCGCCGCCCAGGACCACGACTTTCTTGCCTTTCATGTCGATGAAATCTGCCGGGGCTTTTTCAAAACCCAGGTTGCGGTTGACGTTAGCGATCAGGAAATCCAGGGCGTCGTATACACCCGGCAAGTCCTCGCCGGCAAAGCCGCCCTTCATGTAGGTGTAGGTGCCCATGCCCATGAACACGGCATCGTATTCTTCGAGCAGTTGCTCGATGGTCACGTCCTTGCCCACTTCGGTATTGAGGCGGAACTCGATGCCCATGCCCGTGAACACTTCGCGACGGTGGCTGAGCACGGTTTTTTCCAGCTTGAACTCGGGGATGCCGAAGGTCAGCAGGCCACCGATTTCCGGGTTTTTGTCGAACACTACCGGGGTCACGCCGCCGCGCACCAACACGTCGGCACAGCCCAGGCCCGCCGGGCCGGCGCCGATCACCGCGACGCGCTTGCCGGTGGGTTTGACCTTGGACATATCCGGGCGCCAGCCCATGGCGAACGCGGTGTCGGTGATGTACTTCTCTACCGAACCGATGGTCACCGCGCCGAAACCGTCGTTGAGGGTGCAGGCACCCTCGCAGAGGCGATCCTGCGGGCACACCCGGCCGCAGACTTCCGGCAGGGTGTTGGTCTGGTGCGACAGCTCGGCGGCGGCGAGGATGTTGCCCTCGGCCAC
>RCMZ01000353.1_pt1 | contig 26239 bp, 22 predicted proteins | sample 2041141 | NCBI WGS metagenome assembly RCMZ01 (sample SAMN09708263, study PRJNA481090) | Wastewater metagenome, whole genome shotgun sequencing project. | biome: sewage; isolation source: Davis station wastewater (DW) | place: Antarctica: Davis Station | collected 2010-03-01
CCGAAGGTAATCACCAGCGGCACGCAGAACTGCATCACCGACACCCCCAGGTTACCCAGGCCGGCGTTCAGGCCCAGGGCCGTGCCTTGCTGGGCCTTGGGGTAGAAGAAGCTGATGTTGGACATACTGGAGGCGAAGTTGCCGCCGCCAAAACCGCAAAGCAAGGCGATCAGCACGAACACGCTGTAGGGGGTGTTGGGGTCTTGCACGGCAAAGCCCATCCACAGCGCCGGGGCCAACAGCGAGGCGGTGCTCAGGGCCGTCCAGCGGCGGCCGCCGAAGATCGGCACCATGAACGAGTAGAACACCCGCAAGGTCGCGCCGGACAACCCGGGCAATGCCGCCAGCCAGAACAACTGGTCGGTGGTGAAACTAAAGCCCACGGCGTTGAGGCGCACGATCACCGTGCTCCACACCATCCATACGGCAAAGGCCAGCAACAGTGCGGGAATGGAGATCCACAGGTTGCGGGTGGCGGTCTGCTTGCCGCTGGCGCCCCAGAATGCGGGGTCTTCGGGGCGCCAGTCATGGATCACTGGGCCCGAATCGGGCTTTTGCGCAATGGTCATAATCACTCTCCTCGCATCATTAAAAGGGCTGCCCTGGCGTATGCGTGTGTGTAGCAAGCGGGCTAGCTACAGGGGGCGTTTGCCCAGCAGCGGGTTCTTGCGCACTTCGCTCAGGTACATCCAGGCCAGCGACACCCAGACCACGCCGTACATCAACATGAAGCAGGACGAGCGCACGCCGGTCAGGTCCACCAGGGCGCCAAACAAAATCGGCAGCACAAACCCGCCCAGGCCACCGGCCAGGCCGACGATGCCGGACACCGCGCCCATGTTTTTCGGGTAGTCATCGCTGATGTATTTGAAGACCGAGGCCTTGCCGAACGCGAAGGCGATGCCCATCACGAACAGCAGCACGGTGAACAGGGTGGCGTTAAGGCCGATATGGAAATCCAGGGGGCCGTTGACGGTCTGCACCTGTAATTGGGTGGGCGGGTACGACAGCAAAAACAGGCAGACCCAGCTCACCCACAGCACCCACCAGGTCACGCTGTGGGCGCCCCAGCGGTCCGACATCCAACCGCCCACCGCGCGCAGCACACCGCCGGGCAGGGAGAAACAGGCCGCCAGCAACGCCGCGCTTTGCAGGCTGAAGCCGTATTCCTGCACGTAGTACTTGGTCATCCACAACGCCAGGGCCACGTAGCCGCCGAAGACGATCGAGTAGTACTGGCAGTAGCGCCACACGGCCGGGTCTTTCAGGCAAGCCAGTTGCTCGCGCAGGGTGGCGCCGCTGGCGCTGCGGTGGCTTTTGTTCTCGGCGGTGAGGAACCAGAACAGCAATGCGGTGATAAACAGGATCGCGCTGAACACCTTGGGCACCAGGTGCCAGGTGCCGAACGCAATCAACGCCGGGGCCAGGAACTTGGTGACCGCCGCCCCCGCATTGCCGGCGCCGAACACGCCCATGGCAAAACCCTGGTTGTCCTTGTCGAACCACTTGGCGACGTAGGCGATGCCCACCGAAAACGAACCGCCGGCCAAACCGACGAACAGGCCCAGCACCAGGAACTGCCAATAGGCAGTGGCGTAGGTAATCAGGTACAGCGGCAACACGCAGGTGAGCATCAGCAGAAAGAACACGATGCGCCCGCCGAAGCGGTCAGTGAGCAGCCCCAGGGGCAGGCGCACCAGCGAGCCGGTGAGCACAGGCGTGGCTGCCAGCAGGCCGAACTGGGTCTCGTTGAGTTGCAGCAACTCTTTGATGGGCACGCCCAACACGGCGAACATCATCCACACCATAAAACACACGGTGAAGGCCAGTGTGCTCATGCCCAGCACCAAGCCTTGTTGCATACGCGCTTGAGTCACGATGCTCTCCAGTCAGTTGAACAATGACTGCAGACTAGGGACACAGCCCCGGCAAAACTTGACTCAGGTCAACGTGGGCCTTGGGGGTATTGGCCTATGCTTGTGCCCTCTACCTCTTAGGTGGTAGTTCGAAAAACAAGAGAAATGCTTTGTTTATCAATGGATTGACCTCTTGTGCCGGCGTTTTCGCAGCGCTGCGACGGCCGGCAACTCTTTAGAGGTAGAACGCCAGGATCGGCAGCCCTTCCCTTCGCCACCTGGTTTTTCGGAGCCTTCCATGCCTGCTTTGCCCCCCCTGCCCGCGAGTCGCAGCCGATGCTGACCTGGCTGCGCCGTTCCCTGCCCGCCCGCGCCGGGTTGGCGGTGATCCTGATCGCCATCCTGGCCCTGGCCAGTTCCCTGAGCGCCGGGCTGATCGCCTGGTTCAGCCAGGGCGACGGCGCCGCGATCAACACCGCAGGTTCGGTGCGCATGGAAACCTACCACCTGAGCTGGAAACTCGCCGCCGGCGCCGACGCGCAAGAGATCCGCCGCATCAGCGACAGCCTGCAACAACGCCTGGAGAGCCAGTCCCTTAAAGCCGTGCTCGAAGACGGCCCCGCCAGCGCCCTGCAAACCAACTACCGGCAACTGCAACAGCGCTGGAACGAGGTGCTGCGCCCGGCCCTGGAACGCGGCGACGGGGTGTTCTTCCAGGCCAACGCCCTGCCCTTCGTCGAACACCTGAACCAATTCGTCACCCTGTTGCAGCGCCAGAGCGAACACAAACAGGGCTGGCAGCAGGCGATCCAGGGCATGGCGTTGTTCGCCACCCTGTTCATCCTGCTCATTGGCCTCTATCAATTGCAGTACGGCGTCATCATGCCGCTGCAAGAGTTGGTGGAAGCCACGCGGCGCTTTCGCCAGGGTGATTTCAAGGTGCGGGTCAACCATCAGTCCGCCGATGAGCTGGGGCAACTGGCCCTGAGTTTCAACGCCATGGCCGAGACCATCGAAGAGTCCCACCGCACCCTGGAAAGCCAGGTGCGCAACAAAACCCAACACCTGCAACAGGCCAACGCCGCCCTCGAACTGCTCTACCAAAGCAGCAGCAGCCTGGCCACGCGCCTGGCCAACGCCGAGGGCCTGGACCAGTTGATCCAACGCTTCCAGCAACGCCTGCCGGGCTTGCGCCTGTCGCTGTGCCTGCAAGGCCATTACCTGGCGCCGGCCAAGCAGATGCTCGCCCTGCATGGCGAGAACAGCCGCAACGTCTGCGCCGTGGGTGACTGCGCCACCTGCCAAAAGCAAAAGGCCGGCCCGCCGCAGACCTTCAGCATCAGCAACCAGGGCAGCGAACTGGGCGAACTCAAGGCGCACTTCCTCGACGGCCACACCCCGCAACCCTGGGAAACCGAATTGATCCAGGCCTTGGCGCACCTGATCGGCACCTCGCTGTCCCTCAAGCGCCAGCGCGAGCAGGACCATCGCCTGCTGTTGCTGGAAGAACGCACCATCATCGCCCGCGAGCTGCACGACTCCCTGGCCCAGGCGCTGTCGTACATGAAGCTGCAAGTGAGCCGCATGCAAACCCTGATGCGCCGTGGCGAACCGGTGGAAACCCTGGAGAACGTCACCGCCGAACTGCGCGAGGGCCTGAACACCGCCTACCGCCAGTTGCGCGAGTTGCTCACCACCTTCCGCTTGCACATCCACGACGCCGGGCTGAGCCAGGAACTCAAGGACACCGCCCAGGAGTTTTCCCGCCGCGGCGACTTCCAGGTGCACTTGCACATCGACACCCTGGCCTTCGCGCTGTCGGCCAGCGAACAGATCCACCTGCTGCAAATTACCCGCGAAGCCCTGTCCAACTGCCTGCGCCACGCCCATGCGCAAAACGCCTGGCTGGCCTTGCGCCAGGAAGGCGAAACGGTGCGCCTGGTGATCGAGGACGACGGCCGTGGCTTTTGCGGCGCGGTGGACCAGCGCGAACACCACGGCCTGACCATCATGGACGAGCGCGCCCGCAGCCTGAACGGCCGCTTGCAGATCTTTTCCCGCTCCCCCCAGGGCACCCTGGTGCAACTGGAATTCCACCCCGAATTCCTCGGCCAGCCCACTGAAGGTACCGCCTCATGATCCCCTCCGCGCCCCACCGCCTCTTGCTGGTGGACGACCACCCGATGATGCGTCGTGGCATCCGCCAGATGCTCGAACTCGAAGACGACTTGCACGTGGTCGGCGAAGCCGGCAACGGCGAAGAAGCCCTGGCGTTGATCCACAGCCTCAAGCCCGACCTGGTGCTGCTGGACAACAACATGCCGCAGATGAATGGCCTGGAAACTCTGCGCCGCCTGCGCAGCCTGGACTGCACGGCCAAGGTGTTGCTGTTCACCGTGTCTGACGCCGAGGACGACATCCGCGACGCCCTGCGCCTGGACGCCGACGGCTACCTGCTCAAAGACATGGAACCCGAGTTGCTGGTGCAGTACATCCGCGATGCCTTGGCTGGCGAGCTGGTCATCAGCCCCGGGCTGACCCAGGCCATGGCCCAGGCCCTGCGCTCGGCTCCGCGCCAGGCCACGGTGGAACTGACCGAGCGCGAGCGCCAGGTACTCAAGAGCATCGCCAGCGGCTACAGCAACAAGGTGATCGGCCACAAACTGGGTATCACCGAAGGCACGGTCAAGGTCCACGTCAAGAACCTGCTGCACAAACTCGGCCTGCGCTCACGGGTGGAGGCGGCGGTGTGGGCCATGGAGCACCTGCGCCAGAGCGCCTGAGCCGACTGCCTCTTCGGAGGTAGGCCGGCAGAGGCATAGGCCGCCCGCGACGCGGGCGCTACCCTGTTCGTCAGCGGAGGTACGCCATGCTGACCCATCCATCCATTGTTCTGATCCTGCGTCGCCATCACTTATTCAGCCAGTTACCGGAAAAGGTCTTCCAGGACGTGTGCCAACTGGCCAACCTAAAACGCCTGGACGCCCAGGCCAGCCTGATGCACCAGGGCGACCCGGCGAAACGGTTTTTTCTGTTGGTCAGCGGCCAGATCAAGTTGCACCGGGTCACCGGCGAAGGCCAGGAAAACCTGGTGGAGATCATCCACGCCGGGCAGACCTTCGCCGAGGCCCTGCTGTTCAGCGAGGCCCGCTGCTACCCGGTCACCGCCACCGCCCTCAAAGACAGCGTGCTGGTCAGCATCGAAGGTACGCACTACCGCAAGGCCCTGGAGGAACAACCGAAAATCTGCCTGGCGATCCTGGGCAGCATGAGCATCCACCTGCACCAGCGCCTCAAGGACATCGACACCCTGACCCTGAGCAACGCCAGCCGCCGGGTCATCAACTTTCTGTTCCAGGAACGCGACCCGGTCAGCGGCGACGTGGTGCTGCAAGTGTCCAAACGCCTGGTGGCGTCGAAACTGGGCATCCAGCCAGAGACCTTCTCGCGCATCCTCCATCGCCTGGTCGAAGGCGGCCTGATCGAAATGCACCGGCGCAACATCCGCATCCTCGCCGAGGAAGAACTGGCGGTGTACCAACAATAAAGCCAGCCATAAGCCCCCTGTGGGAACAGGCTTTTGGTGACCCGAACAAGCCCCCCACCGGCGGGAGCGGGCTCGCCCCGCGATGGCGGCCAAGCATCCAAGATCGCCGGTGGCTTGTCACCGCCACTGCGTGCCGCCATCGCGAGCAGGCTCGCTCCCACAGAGAAAAATGAAAATCCCACCCACACCGCAGTTCAACTGTGGGAGCGAGCCCTGCTCGCGATGGCAATTTCAAGGCCGCCATCGCTGGCCAGCCAGCTCCCACAGGGCTTGGTCCGGGCGGCGATCCGACGATGGCGTTGTCGGTCTTGACGATGGTCAAGGCGCTGGGCAGGGGGCGCGGCACACTGACGCGGTTCATCCGTGGAGGTCTGTCATGTCCCGTGCCCACTTGCCGCTGGTCTATTCCTGTTCCGGCTGTTCCAACGTCGCTCAACTGGCCAATACCCTGGCCTTGCGCCTGGATCGTGCCGGGTTGGCGGAGATGTCGTGTATTGCCGGATTGGGCGGGCACGTGGCCTCGTTGGTGAACAAGGCCCGTTCGGGGCGGCCGATCGTCGCCCTGGACGGCTGCCCGCTGCAATGCGTGGAAGGCTGCCTGAACCAGCACGGGTTGGAGGCCGACGTACACGTCGTCCTTAGCCAGTACGGCCTGCGCAAACGCTACGGCCAGGATTGCAGCCAGGCTCAGAGCGACGATCTGTTCGAAGAAATCAAGCAATTGATGCAGCCGCAAGCGGCCAGCTTCAAGCCGCAGGCCTGAACCTCACCACTTGCCGCTTGCAGCTTACAAATCCGTACTTCCGACTATGGTTTCGATTTGCGCCCGCGTCAGGTCCACCAACAGTTGCGCCTGTTCCACCCGCAGTTGCAGCTCGAGGTCCTGGGACTGGCGTTGGTAGTCATCCTCCGACAGGGTGGTGCCTGCGTATTGTTCATCCAGGGTGGTTTGGCGCTTCAGGAAGGACTCGTTCAAGGCGTCGAATGCCGGGCGGTGACTGGTTTGGATGAACTCCACCCAAAAATCCCGACCGACAATGGACTGCAATTGCACCTCGGAGCCCTCCAGGGCACTGACCTGTGCCTGCGCGGCGTCGAGCATGGCGTTAGTGACGTTGGCCAAGGCGTGAAAGCGAAAGCTCTTGGGCTGCCCTGGCAATTGCAGGCGCTCACGCAGGCCCACCCGGTAGGCCAGGCGCACCTCCACTTCTTCGATCCGCGCCAGTTGGTGAAGCTGCTGCTCCTGGCTGAGGTCGGCCGTGGTAATGGCATCCCTGCGCTGCTGAATATCGCGCAAGGCGATGCTTTCCACTTCGTCCAGGCGGAACAAGCCCTTGGCCAAGTTGTAGAGCTGCTCGCCCTCTTCGCCCACCGCGCTGAGCAGGGTCGCGTTGTGCACCATCAAGGTGATTTCCAGGCTGCTGAAAGACAGCGCCGCGCGGTCTTCGCAGGCAGGCTCGCCGGCCTGTTCGAACAGCCGTGTGCGCAATTGGGTCGACTGCTCGGCCGCCTCCAGCATTTGCCAGATGCGCGCTTGCAGGTCGGGATAGCTTTCAGCGTCCACATAACTGTTACCCAAACGCTGCAGCAGTTCGAAAAACTCGTCAGCGCCCGGCTCGCGTCGCAGCGCATCCCACAGAGCAGTCTTGCTCCGGGCGTCTTCACCACTCAGGTTGTTCAGCCAACGCGCCACTGTGCCCCTCTGCCCGGTCGGCTCCACCTCGCCCAAGGTGAAGGTCGCGGGGAGGCGCCCTTGCACCCATTGTGGGTACTGCTGCTCAACGCGCGGCCAGTAGCCAAGCAGCTGTTGGCGGCTGGCTTCGTTGATGGGGTTGCGCTGCAAAAAGGTCACACGGTTGATTCTGATGATCGCCTCGGCTTCCTCGGCCGGGGGGGTGAACAGGTAGTCGGGGATTTCGGCGATTTGGTTGTCGCGCAGGTCCAGGGCCTCCAGCGCCTGGCCGCGCAGGCCCACAGGCCAAACGTCGATACCGGTTTGGTGCAGGTCCAGGCCCAGCAGGTCGCTCAATGGGGAAAAATCCGGCAGCACGCCCAAGGGGTTGCGTGCCAGGTTGAGGATTTTCAACTGTGTAAGGCCTGCCAGGGTTTGGGCGCTTGACGCCGTCAGCACCATCCGGTTGCCGGTCAGGTAAAGCCGGGTCATTTGGCGCATCGAGGCCAGGGGTGCAGGCAGTACGCGCAGGCCATTGTTCATCATGTCCAGCCAGCGCAGCTGGGGGAAGCCACTGAGAAACGCCTCGCAACTGAAGTGGGTCAGGCCCATGTTGCGCATTCTCAGGGAGGCGACATGGCTGAAGTTGGCCGACAGGTCCGGCAACTGGCCCACACGCAGGTCGTTGAGGTCCAGTTCAAAACCACCCAGTTGGCCATCGCCCAGGCGGATGCGCCGCCCCTGCTGGCGCCAGCACGCCTTGATCCGGCGCACCACTTCCTGCTTGGTCCCATCGGGCACAATCTGGATGTGATGCTCACCCGCCTCCACCATCAGGCGTTGTGCAGCCCATTGGTCCAGGGCCTTGGTCAACTGCTGAAACTCCACCGCGAGCCTTTGCAGCGCGACCTGGGCATTGCGCCCCAGGGATTGCAGCAGGGCATCGACTTGCGCCGGCGAGAAATCCGGATACAACTCCAGCACTTTGCCACGCAACACGGACGAGCCTGCGCGCCACCATTTCCAGCCGCCACTCAGAGGGTAGCCCACCCGGCCGGCGTCCAGGCGCAAGGGTGGCTTGAAGAACGCTTTGAGCGGCTGCATGCCCAGCACCTGGGCCGCTTGCCCCCGGGGAATGATTCTGGCCAAGACCCGTTGCCCGAGTTCAGCCCCCTGATGCACCGAGGGCACACCCAAGGCCAGGCGCTCGCTGTCGGGCAAGGCGTGTTGTACCGCCTGGTAGAAATCCGTCCAGGCGCAGAGTTCGTTTTCCTGGGCGTCATAGGCTTTATAGCGCCCGCCCTGCTCCACCAGCACCTTGGTGAACCGCGCCTCGCCGGGCCCGGCGCTGGCACGCAACGGGCCACTGAATTCGTCGGCGCGCAACTCGATGCGCACACTGGCGCTCCACCCGGGCAGGGTCTGCAGGGTAGCCAACTGCAACCTGCGGGTGTCCGCACTCGCCAGATAATCCAGGTACAGACCCTCATAGGCGCGGTTCAGGCGCACCTCGCGCTGGTACAGGCGCAGCGCTTCGGCCAAGCGCAACGGCACCGGTTTGGTTTGCTGCGGCTGGGTAAAGTCCCAGGCTGCCATTTGCAGCTCTTCTGCAGGGCTTACCAGGCTCAGCAACTGCTTGACCACCGCCGCGGGCACAAGGGGAAAACGCGCCATCAATAAGTCCACCCGCGGGCCGTCCTTGGCCTGGAGGCTGGCGTAATGGTCGTTGAATAAGCGCACCTTTTGCTGCCTGGCCAAGGTGGCGATTTTTTCGCGCAGATGCGCCACGCGCGCTTCCATCGGGGCACCGGCCACATCGCCCTCGAACCCCGGGCGCACGCCTGCCCGATCCATGGCGTCAAGCAAATGCCTGAGCAGGTCCGGGCTACGCACCTGGGCTTCCCAAAGCCGCACCTCACGGGTCGTATCGGGCAACGCCTGCGGCTCGGCATAACGCCACACCGGCTCACCGCTGGCATCGAGCAGTTGCAGGCGGGCCTGCCGTGGCCATTGCCCGTATTGGGTGAGGATGTGCAACTGAGTCATGGGGTCGGCGCTGGCATTGAGCGACGGCACATCGCTACCAATGGCGTCGATAAAGGCGTCGATCTGGCGGGCCGACTCAAACCGCGCGATCTGGTCAGCGAGCAAGGGCGGCAACGGCTCGCCTTCGGCATGCAAACGCCGCAACAGGCCTTCGTCGAAGCCTCCGATGCGCCGCAGTTGCTCCAGTTGCGCGTCACTGAACGCCGCCACCCGGTGCCCCAGGCGGCGCATCAGCAACGACCCCTGCCACGTGCGCGGTTGTTCCAGTTCATGGCTCCAGGCCCCGGTGCCGTTGTGCCGCAACAAAGGCTGATAGGCGTCGGGGCGGGTGGGGTGTTGGATGCGGTAGCGGCCCGTCAGTGGTTCCTGCGTGACGCCATATAACCTGCCTTCAAGCGCCAGGTAAGCCTGGCCGTTGACCCGGTGCAAGCCTTGTTCATCGGGCTGCGCGCCGTTGACCAGGGGTACCTCGCGCGCATAGGGCGCCAGGTCCGGGTGCCACAGCCGCGCTTGGCCGTTGGGCCGTTCCACGGGGCGCAGGTTATCGACCTTAGGCGAGGAATGGATCGCGGGCAGCACAGCGGACCCAGCCGCGATAAAGGCAACGTTCAAAGCGACGCTGGAGAGATGGGCCCACATTTCCCTCAGGTCACCGTCTTCAAAGGCTTCGATGCCCTCGAATGCTTCATCGAGCATCTGCGCGGCGCCGACCGCCAGCAACAGCGGCCCCAACACGGGAACGACAAAGGCCGCCAGCATGAAAGCGTTCTGCGCCGCGTTGAGAAACCCGGCAAGCCGTTCCAGGCGTGCCTGACGGTCTTCGTCGCCGGTAGGCACCGCCAGCACCCGGGCATCGGCAAACACCTTGTTGACCTGGCGCTGGGCCAGCAACTGCCAGAGGTCGCCGACCAAGGGCACTTCAGTCATGGGCAGCGCCGCAGGACGAGGGCCAAGCGGGTAATCCTGGGTCGCATCCGACTGCTCGGCAGGTTGGTACAAGCGGTTGAAACGCTCGAAGAAACGCCCCTGCTCACGCACTGGAATGAAACGGCTGAAAAAGCGTCGGTAGGCGCCGCTGTGCAGGCGCGTGCGCAAATCGGCCATGAACTCGGCGCTGGAGGCGTATTCCTTGAAGGGTTGCTGCGGGTCGCCGGGCAGATAGGCCAGCACCCGCTCGACCCGCTCGCTGCCTTCGCGGGCCGGCCCCAGCAGCAAGGGCCCGATCAGCTCCACATCCAGAACCTTGAAGGCGGTGGCCACCACCGCGCGACCGTCGAGCCGCGCCTCACCCGGCGCCCTCAACCACTGCTGAAGCATCTGGTAGGCCTGGCTGCCGATCCCCACGCCGGCACCTTGCAGGCCCCCGATCTCGGTACTCAGGGTCAGCAGCTGTCGATGGTGCTCGCGCAGTTGTTCGTTGAGTTCGGTGCGGGCCTGGGCGTCGGGCGGCAGCACAATACTTTGCAAATGTTCCTGATAGCGTCGGCCCAGGTCCAGGCGTCGGCACAGCCCTGCGAAAGCCTCGGGCGCCAGCGCCACGGCCTGGCTGGAGACAGCGGCGTAATCGGCCAGGATCGCGCCGTCATAGCTGCTCCAGCGGGTAATCACTCGGCAGTCATGGCAAGCACTGGCCTGCTCGTCTTCGGGGGCGAAGTTGGCCAGTGCCGCTTCCAGCAGGGAGATGCCTCGGTAGAGGTAGTGGCTGGCGGGGTCGTCCTGACGCTCGAAGACCAATGCGCCGAACAGGTCGTCGCGCCCCTTGAAGCCATACTTGCGAGCGAAAAACACCTGGCGCACATCCAGGGCCAGGCCGAATTCGTTCTGGATCGCTTGGGTTAACAGGGGCTCGGCGAAGGCCATGATGTCTTGCACCGCACCCAGTTGGCGGTCGATACGGTTCAACGTGGCGTGGTATTGACCATGCCGGGCCAGCAACGCAGTGCGCGCGCCGTGGCTGGCGCGCCGATACCACGTGGGCAGCGTAAGGCTGTGCTCGGCCAAAGCTTGCTGACGGTGGGTGGCGGCGGCGCTGTACCAGGCCGGCAAGCGGCTTTTGAGCAGGTCGTAATGCAGGCTGGCGGGCGCGGAGTCGGTGTTCCGGCTAATCGGTTGGGGCATTGAGCTCATCCTTGATGGAGGGTAAAGCCGCCAGCCTACTCACTGTCCCGCCCGCAAAAACCTAAGTATCCACCGCCCGCATCCGCCGCCACGCTGTTAGCCGGCGCTGGCCAGGCCCTTGCCCGCACGCTCCAGGTTGCGCCACAGCCAGGGCGGCAATACGTCCGGGTCGAGGCTGTCGATAAGGTTTTTCAGGGCCAGGCCCAGTTCGGTATCGCCCTCGATCACCAGGCGCCTGCGAAAGAACAGGGTGTCCGGGTCCTCCTGTCGGCTGGCCAGCAACAGGAACTCGCGCCAGTTGCCGCGGATGGTCACCTGGGCCTCGGCCTGGCGGGCGATGCGCAGGCCATCGCGGGCCAGGGTCATGTACCAGCGCAAGCCCAGGTCGGCCACGTGCAGGCACATCCAGCGCCCGCGCAGCAGCTCGAACTCGCCGTCACGCAACGGCTCGGCGAAGCAACGGTTGAGGGCCTGCTGCAACACCAGCCGCTGCACCCCGAACGGCACACGGCGCGCCAGTGGCAGCACGCGGTCGGCGCCCTTGAGCAGCCAGGCTTTGCGGATCAACACAGGCCCACCTCCTCAACCCGCAGCATGCCGGCCTGGCCGTGCCAGTAGCCGTTGCAGCCGTCGACGAACAGCGGCGGCGGCGCGCCTTCGCGCACCCGTTGATAGGCCGCAACCACCTCGGCCATGCCTTGGGCCCGCGGGCTCAAGCGCAGCAAGTCAGCGCCGCAGGCCACCAGCGCCGGGTAGTCGGCCAACAGGTTGGTGATCTGGGCAGACATGGTCTGGATCCCGTTGATCGTGAACAGGGCCTGGCCTTCCTGGCTGGTCAGAGCCAGGCCGTCGGGGTAGTTGATGCAACAGAAATCGCAGTCGTCCTTGGGCTTGTTTTCCGCCCGCGCCGTGAAGCAGCGCGCCGAATAGGCCAGGGGCAGGTGGCCGTAGGCGAAGATTTCCACTTCGGGCAGCGTGCGGCCCATTTCACCGAGCTGGTCCAACACATCGCGGATCAATCCTTGGGAGCATTCCACCGGCGGCACCCAGCGGATCATGCCGGCGTCCTGCAATTGCCCCAGGGCATGGCCGTTGTACATGTTCAGCGCCGGGCCGGCGACGAAGGGCAGCTTGCGTTCGGCAAGGAACTGCACCGCGCCCATATCGTTGGCCTCCACCAGGAGCTGGCCGTTGTCGCACAGGCGGCGCAGGCTCGACAGCTCGGAGGCGGCCTCGATCAGGGTCAGGCTCGACAGCACGATCTGCGCCGGGCTGCATTGCTGCAACTCACGCCCCAGGCCCAGCCATTGATCCAGGGAAAACGCGCGGCGCTTGGAGCACACGGTTTCCCCCAGGTAAATCACGTCCAGGGGCAAGGCCGACATCTCGGCGTAAAACTGCCCCAGTTGTACTTTGTCCCAGTAATACAGGACCGGTCCCAGGCTGAGCTTCATGTGCCCTCCCCTTATTGCCATGAGCGATGGTAAGCGCCGAGGGTGGTCTGGTTGCCCTCGGACAACCCGGCCAGCACCTGGCGCCATTGATCCTTGACCGCAAAGGTCGCGGGCGAAGCGCGATGGGCGTCCAGCGCGGTACGCCAGACCCGCGTGACCTGCTCGACATAGGCCGGGCTGCGTTGGCGGCCTTCGATCTTCACCGCCACCACGCCCATGGCCTTGAGTTGCGGCAGCAGGTCCAGGGTGTCGAGGCTGGTGGGTTCTTCCAGGGCATGGAAGCGCTTGCCGTTGACCAGGAAACGGCCCTTGCACAGGGTCGGGTAACCGGCGGGCTCATCGGCGCTGTAGCGGTCGATCAGCACCTCGCTCAGGCGCGCGCTCAAGCCCTCGGCATCCTCGCTCCAGCGCACGGCCTTGGCCGGCGAGCAGACGCCGCACAGGTTCGGTGATTCGCCGGTGATGTAGGAGGACAGGTGGCAGCGCCCCTCGGCCATGATGCACAGGCTACCGAAGGCGAACACTTCGATGGGCACCGTGGTGCTGGCCGCCACTTGCTTGACCTGGGCCAGGGACAGCACCCGGGGCAGCACGGCGCGGCGGATGCCATAGCGCTCGGCATAGAACTTGAGGGCCGAGGCGTTGGTGGCCGAGCCTTGCACCGACAGGTGCAGCCCCAGGTTGGGGTGGCGCTGGCTGGCGTAGTGCAGCACGCCGGGGTCAGCGGTAATCATGGCGTCCACGCCAAAGTCGGCGGCGCGGTCCACCGCCCGTTGCCAGCGCTCCCAGCCGCGCGGTTGCGGGTAGGTGTTGACCGCCACCAGCAGCTTGCGTTTGTGCTCGCGGATATGGGCGACGGCGGCGTCGAACTGCTTGTCGTCCATGTTCAGCCCGGCGAAATGCCGGGCATTGGTGTCATCTCGAAAACCCACATAAACGGCATCGGCGCCTTGGCGCACGGCCGCCTTGAGCGAAGGCAGGTTGCCTGCCGGGCAGACCAGTTGCATGGTTGATCCTCATCAGAACCCAGGTCGGCACCGGCCCGCCCCCGAAGGTGCCCGCGCCGGCGAAAAATCCGTGGCCAGCATAACCAGCGCCCACGCGCCGACCTTGACCACAATCAAGTGCGCCTACTGCAACAGCTCGGCAAACGCCAGGAACGGCACCGGTTCACCCAGGCTCAATACCTGGCCGCGCTCCACCAGCGCCAGGCCGTCGGCCCAGCACGCGGCGCTGAGCATGGCCGAGCTTTGCTGGGGATGCAGGGCCACGCTCAGTTGCCCCGAAGCATTGGCGGCGAGCCGGGCGCGCAGGTATTGACGGCGTTTGTTGGCGTTCAACCAGGAAAAATCCGCCGCCACCCACACGGCCTGCGGCATCAGGTCACACAGGCCTTGAGCCTTGCGCACGAACGGGCGCAGCACCACCAGCGCGGTAATCAGCGCCGCCGACGGATTGCCCGGCAGGCCGACCCACGGCGTGCCTGCCACCTCGCCAAAGGCCAGCGGCTTGCCCGGTTGGATCGCCAAACGCCACAGGTCGAGGCTGCCCACCTCGGCGATGGCGTGCTTGAGATGGTCCTCCTCGCCCACCGAAACGCCACCGGAGGTCAGCAGCAGGTCGCACTCCGCCGCGGCCCGGCGCAAGGCTTCGCAACTGGCGGCCAGGGCATCGGGCATCACCCCGTAATCCACCACCTCCACGCCCCAACCGCGCAGGATGGCGCCCAGGCAATGGCGGTTGCTGTTGTAGATCTGCCCCGGGGCCAGCGGCTCGCCGGGTTCGCGCAACTCATCGCCGCTGCTCAACAGGCCCACCCGCAACGGCTGGTAGACCTCCAGGCGAGTCACCCCGGCGCCAGCCAGCAGGCCGATTTCCTGGGCGCGCAAGCGCTTGCCCGCCGCCAACAGGCGTTCGCCCCGGTGCACCTCTTCGCCCTCCTTGCGCACGTGCTCGCCCAGGGTGACCGCCGGCAACCAGACGCGCTGGCCATCGACCTGGCAGCGCTCCTGCGGCACCACGGTATCGGCCCCCGGCGGCAACGGCGCGCCGGTAAAAATCCGCACCACCTGCCCCGCCGGCAGCGGCGCGGCGGCATCATCCCCGGCGGCGATGCGCCCGGCCACGGGCAAGTAACCGCCCCCGGCAGGCAGGTCGGCGGCGCGCAGGGCGTAGCCGTCCATGGCGCTGTTGTCCCAGGCCGGCAGGTTCATCGGGCTGCGTACCTCCGCCGCCAACACCCGGCCCAGGGCGTGGCTGAGGGCGACGTAGTGCACCGCTGGCGCGGCCGGCGCCTGGCTGAGCAAATGGGCGATGGCTTCGTCCACCGGCAGTAGATGGCCGCTGTCGCACACCGACAGGCTCACGGCCGTGACTCGCAAGCGCCGACCAGAGCCTCGCCCTGGGGCTTGAGGTGTGGGGCGAAATTGCACGGGCCGGTGCGGCTGTCCAATTGCTCGCCGAGGATCTTCGTCCACGCCGTGCGGCACGCCCCGGGCGAACCGGGCATGCAGCACACCAGCACGCCATTGCTGAGCCCGGCCAGGGCCCGCGATTGCAGGCTGGACATGCCGATTTCTGCCAGCGAGACCTGGCGGAATAACTCGCCGAAACCGTCCACCTGCTTATCCAACAACGGCTGCACCGCTTGGGGGGTGTTGTCCCGGGCGGTGAAGCCAGTGCCGCCGGTCATCAACACCACTTGCACCGCCGGGTCGGCAATCCATTGGGAAACCCGTGCGCGGATCTGGTAGATATCATCGATCACCAACCCTCGGTCCACCAGGCGATGCCCGGCCGCTTGCAGCAAATCCACCAGGGTTTGCCCGGAGGTATCGGTGGCCAGGGTGCGGGTGTCGCTGATGGTCAGCACGGCGATGTTCAGGGGTTGGAAGGTGCGTTGCGCCAGATGGGCCATGTGAGAGTCTTCCCATTGCAAAGAATATTGGCCAAAGCCTGCACCCGTGGGCCGGGCGCGGCTATTCCTCCAAGGAGGTATGCCCGCAGGCTGTGGTTGTAGCAAGCGGGCTTACGGCGCCAAGCGGTTACGTACCCATACGCCGTCGTGCAAGCGATAGTCGAGGCGGTCGTGTAAACGGTCGGGGCGGCCTTGCCAGAATTCCAGGCGCTGCGGGTGCAGGCAGTAGCCACCCCAATGCGGCGGCCGTGGCGGCTCTTGGCTGGCGAAGCGCTCGCGGGTATCGACCATGCGCAACTCCAGTTCTTCGCGGTTGGCCAGGGCCTGGCTCTGGGGCGAGGCCCAGGCACCGAGGCGGCTGGCCAAGGGGCGCGAAGCGAAGTAGTCGTCGCTGTCCTGGGGGTCGAGTTGGGTCACGCGACCCTCGATCCGTACCTGGCGCTCCAGCCCCGGCCAGAAGAAGGTCATGGCGGCATAGGGGTTGCCCGCCAGTTCCTCGCCCTTGTCGCTCAGATAGTGGGTGTAAAAAATGAAGCCCTCTTCGCTCAAGCCCTTGAGCAGCAGGATCCGGCAATGGGGCCGGCCCTGGCTGTCGACGGTGGCCAGGGCCATGCTGTTGGCCTCGAACGGCGCGTTCTCGGTTTCGCTGGCCTGGGCGATCCATTCGTGGAACAGGGCCTGGGGGTCATCACAGGTGAGGTCGTCAGGCAGGCCGGCGCGGGTGTAGTTGCGGCGCATTTGCGCCAGGGACAGGGTCATGGCGGAGCTCTCCAAAAAGTTCTGCGCAGTGTGCGAGGCCGCGCCACGCAGAACCTTGACCACCATCAACACTGTGCCGCGCGCGCCTTACTTGAGGCGCAGGCGCCGGGCCAGTTTGTGCAGGTTGCTGGGGTCGATGTGCAGCAGGCGCGCCGCGCTGGCCCAGTTGTCGCGGCACAGGCTCAGGGCCTGGAGGATTTTCTCGCGCTGGCAGGCGTCCACTGCCTCGGCCATGGGCTGGAACGGCTGCTGCGGGGTCACAGCCATCAGCGGCGCGGGGGCCGGCTCGCCACGGCCGTTATCCAGGTCGAGGGCGCCGGCCTCCAGGGTAATGATCTGGCTGCGGCTGTTGCCCCGGCTCAGTTGCTTGAGCGCCGCGCGGCTGATGACGTGCTCCAGTTCGCGCACGTTGCCCGGCCAGGCGTAATCCAACAATGCCCGCTCCGCCGCGGGCGCCAGGCGCAAACCGCGCAGCCCCAGGCGCGTGCGGTTGAGTTCAAGAAAATGCCCGGCCAGCAGCAGCACATCGTTGCCCCGTTCGCGCAGCGGCGGGATCGGCACCGGGTACACCGAGAGGCGGTGGTACAGGTCGGCGCGAAACAGGCCATCGCGGATGCTGTCAGGCAGGTGGCGGTTGGTGGCGGCGATGATGCGCACGTCCACATGCAGCGGTTTGTCCGCCCCCAGGCGCTGGATCTCGCCGTTTTGCAGGGTACGCAGTAGCTTGGCCTGCACGCTCAGGGGCAGCTCGCCGACTTCATCGAGAAACAGCGTGCCGCCATTGGCCGCGTCGAAACGCCCGGCGCGGTCGCTGCTGGCCCCGGAGAACGCGCCTTTGACGTGGCCGAACAACTCGCTCTCGGCCAGGGACTCGGGCAGCGCCGCGCAATTGACCTGCACCAACGGCTTGTGGCTGCGCCGCGACAGGCGATGCAGGCGCCGCGCAAACAGCTCCTTGCCCACGCCGGTTTCCCCCAGCAACAGCACCGGCAATTCGGAGTCGGCGAGCACGTCCAGTTCATTGAGCAATTGGTGCAGCACTTCACTCTGGCCGAGGATCTCGCCCTCCTCCCGCGGCGCACGCACGTCCACCAGGTCACTGCGCGACAGGCGTAGGCTGCGGTTTTCCTGCTCCAGGCGCGTGACCCGCACGGCGGCTTCGATCAGCAGGGTGCAGCGCTTGAGCTCGTCCCGCGCGCGGGCATCGAAGGTGCCGGCGTGCAACGCGTCCAGGGTGATGGCGCCCCACGCGCGGCCCTCCACGTACAGGCTCACGCCCATGCAGTCGTGTACCGGCAGGGATTCGCCGACATGGTTGTCCAGCAGGCCGTCGTAAGGGTCCGGCAAGCGGCTGTCGGGCTCGAACCAGGTGGGCGCGCGCGAGGCCATGATCGCGGCCAGGCGCGGGTGCTGGGCGATCACAAAACGCCGGCCGAGGGCTTCGTGCACCAGGCCCACGGTGGCCACCGGGCGCAGGCTGTCGTCGTCCAGGCGCAACAGGCCGACGGCGCCGCTGTGGAAGTATTCGCGCAGGGTCTGCACCAGACGCTGCAACCGCACGGCATTGGGCAGCTCGACGATCAGGTCGGCCACCAGGCTTTCACGCAGCATGGTCATCATTACCTTCAAAGGGTGGCAACTACCCTGTCACTCCAGGGTAGAAATCACCACTACAAAAAATTAATTGTTCGTTTTCAATCATTTAGATCTGGCACAACGCCTGCAACGGCCTTCAGGAATCCGTGAACCGCATAAGGAATCCCGATGAGCCTTTCCCTGCTGGACCAAAGCCTGGGCCAATTGGCCTGCGACATTCCCGGCGCCACACGCGCCTTCCATACCTTCCACTTGGACTTCTGCTGCGGTGGCCGCACAAGCCTGCGCGAAGCGGCCCTGGGCAAAGGCCTGGACCCACTACAAGTAGCCGAAACGCTGCTGGCCCTCAAGGCCCGCGGCGACGCTGGGCACGACTGGCGCAATGAACCGCAGACGCGGTTGATCGAGCACCTGCTCAGCCGCTACCACGCCCGCCACCGCGAACAACTACCGGAGCTGATCCGCCTGGCCAGCCGCGTCGAGCAGGTCCACGGCGCGCGCGACAACTGCCCCAACGGCCTGGCTGACCTGCTGCGCGATATCCAACAAGAGCTGGAAAGCCACATGCGCAAGGAAGAGCAGATCCTGTTCCCCCTGTTGCAACAGGGCCTGGGCCCGCAAGCGGCGCCACCGATCCAGGTGATGCGTTGGGAGCACGACCAGCATGGCGAGGCCCTGGAGCGGATGCTGGCCCTGACCGACCAGATCACCCCACCCGCCAACGCCTGCAACACCTGGCGCGCACTGTACCGTGGCTTGGAAGAGTTTCGTGATGACCTGATGCAACACATCCACTTGGAGAACAATGTGTTGTTTGTGCAGGCGCTCGATCCGCAAGCTTGAGGGCTGCGCTAACCCTTGTGGGGCTTGGCCCCGCAGGGGATCTCCCGCCCTGCCCACTCACCAATAAAACATGCCCTTGGCCAACACCACGATCAACAGCATGTGCCCCAGGATGCTGTGGCGCACGCCGTCGGCGCGGGCCTGGGTGATGCGCCCGCGCTTGAGCCAGTAGGCCAGCAGCAGGTAGTGGCCGATGATGCTTAGCGCCAGGAAGATCTTGACCGTCAGCAGCAGGCCAAAATGGCTGGACAGGGGTTGGCTCAGCGCGCCCCAGTGATGCCACGCCAGGCCCGCCCCGGCGCCGTACAGCACCAGCACCACGCCATGCAGCACCTTGCGCGAACGCTGGGCGATGGCTTGGTCGGCGCTCAAGCGGGCCGACCAGGGCAGCGGGCGACGGGCGCTGAACCAGATCGCCACCTCAAAGAACAGGGTGCCAATAAAGGCAATGGCCGCCAGCAAATGGGCAATCAACAGCAAGGGGTAGATCACAGCGTTTCTCCGTCAAGGGGGCCCATCAACCCGGGTGCCCGTCCACCCGTGCGCGCACCAGCATCGGCCCGTAGCGCCAGGCGTACAGGGCAAAGCCCAGGGTCCAGCACAGCGCCGCCAACCACAGGGCGCCCAAAGGCAACACCAACACCAGCAACACCCGGCACAGGCACGCCAGGTTGAGCAAGATGAACGCCAGGCTCATCCCCGCCGGCGGCTCCAGGGCGCGGCCGGTGTGGCCCAGGCTGACGCGGGCGAGCATCGCCAGAATCAACCCGCCCATGGCCCCGATGGTCAGCGCATGCACCGCCAGGCTGGGGTTGAGGGGCACACCCAAATGCCACAGCGCCATGCCCAGGCAGGCCAGCGCCAGCCAGCCGTAGGCCAGGTGCAGCGACCACAGCAGCGGTACGCGCCACAGGCCGCGATCATGCCAACGCCCCAAACGAATGCTGTGGCCCACCGCCAATGCGCCGAACAGCAGGCCGATTGCCGGGTTGGCCGTCAACGCCGGGCCGCTGGCGTACAACAGCGCCACCAGGGCCGAACCGCCCAACAGCAGCCAGTCGAGCCACGGCCAGGGCGCCACGGCCGTGGCTCGGCCCAGGCCGCGCTGGGTGAAAAAGGGAATCACCCGCCCGCCGATCAGGCCCATCATCGCCGCCACCAGCCAAATCCCGGTGAGCACCGACTGGCGCTGCCAACCTTCATGGCCCTGGATCAAGCCCAGCAACGACAAGCCATCGGCGCCGGCCAGCAGGGCCAGCACCAGCACAATCGGGTAGTTGCGCGTCTGCCGCACCTTCCACAGGGTCACGCCCATCGCCCCGGCCACGGCCAGGGGGAAGGCCAGCTCCAACACGGCGAGCAGCGGCCAGGGGGCATTGGCCAGCCAGGCCAGGCGCGCCGCCAACCACAGCAGCGCCAGGGCCGCCAGGGGCTTGCCACTGAGGCCCGGGCGGCCGGTCCAGGTCTGCACCGCCGTGAGCAGGAACCCAGCAATGATCGCCAGGCCAAACCCGAACAACAATTCATGGCGATGCCACGCCAGCCAGCCGCCGGCCGGTTGCCATTGCCCGAGCTGGCCGGTGAACGCCAGCAGCCACAGGGGAATCGCCAGCAGCGCCAACAGGCTACCGGCCAGGAAAAACGGCCGGAAAGCCAGCCGCAACAACGGCACGATGGCCATGGCGGTACGACGGTCAAGCACTTGCATCGTTGCACTCCTTAAACAGCCCGGGCCTCGCCGGGCAATACCCCGGCATCATCATCGGGTATTGCCCACGGCCCGCCCTTGTCATAGATCAAGGCGGGTCATGGCGGTTGCGCTAGATTGCGCGCCCGGTCGGGGCTTGGGTTGCAACGAACATGCCGCCGGCAGTTTTTGTAGCGTGCGGGCTCGCCCGCACGGGGTGGCGCAGCCGCCCTAAAGTGGCGCTCACCCCACCGTACTGGCGGCTGCGCACCCGAGCGCGGGCAAGCCCGCCTGCCACAGAAATGGTCATTAAAACCATTTAAGGGTCAATAAAACCCTAGTGCGCCAGGGTATTTATGACCACATCTTGGCCTGAGCCCGCACAGATCAAGGCCTGCGCCCCTGGCCCGGCTCTTGCTCTGCACAGGTCACCTATTCATTGATGGAGCGCGCCATGCAAAAAATCATTCCCCCGCTGACCTGGTTTGTGGTGCTCAGTTCAGTACTGGCCCTGGCCAGCAGCCTGTCCCTCGGGCTGCTCTGACCCGCCCTTCACTTTCAGGATCAATCCCCATGGTGCTACATCGTGTCCATCATCAGATTTTGCGCAGCCATCACCTGTTCGAGCCGTTGAACGAGGAGCAGCTCGACGAGTTGATGAGCACCAGCCAGTTGCTCAGTGTCGACAAGGGTGAACCGCTGTTCCGCCAGGGCGAGCCGGCCGAGGCGTTTTACTTTGTGATCGCCGGTGCGGTGAAGATCTACCGCCTCACCCCCGACGGCCAGGAAAAGGTCTTCGAGGTGGTGGGCGACCGCCAGACCTTCGCCGAGGCCATGATGCTGATGGACACACCCAACTACGTGGCCTCGGCCGAAGCCGTGTGCCCGACCCAGTTGTACCGGGTATCCAACGCCACCTACATGCGTCTGCTGCAAAGCAACAGCCGCCTGACGTTCGCCCTGCTGGGCAAGTTGTGTGTGCGCCTGCACCAGCGGGTCAACGAGATCGAAACCCTGTCGCTGAAAAACGCCACCCACCGCGTGGTGCGCTACCTGCTGACCCAACTGATGCGCCTGCCCACCCCGGGCAACCGCTTCGAGCTACCGATGGCCAAACAGTTGATCGCCGGGCACCTGTCGATCCAGCCCGAAACCTTCTCGCGGATCATCCGCCGGCTGATCGACGAAAACATCATCACCCAGGAAGGCCGGCAGATCAGCGTTCTCGATCGCCTGCGCCTGGAACAGTTCGAGTAACCCCCATGCGCCGTTGCCTGTATTGCCAACACACCAACCCCGCCGCCGCCAGCGATTGCGACGAATGCGGCATGCCCCTGCCCGCCCGCGCCGAACAGGCCAGCGAAGACCGCCAGCGGCGCTTCATGTGGTTCTGCCTGGGCCTGACCCTGTTCTGCGTGAGCATGTTCTTCTGGTTGCCGCGCAGCATTTATTGAGCCTGCGGCTGCGCCAACAGCCAGTGAACCCAGTGTGGAGTTTTGGCTTACCCGGATCTCGTAAACCCGGAAATATCCCGGTGGGAGCGGTGTGCTCCCAGCTGCACACCGTCATCCCTCACGGTTGGGTCAGTTGCCGGTACAGCTGCACCAACCGCAGGGGCAGTTGTTCGGGTTGGTGGATCAGGGTGTAGCCATTGGCACCGAACATGTACGGCAGGTAGTCGCCGGCCTTTTGGTCGATGGTGATGCAAAACGGCGTCAGGCCCAGGCGCCGCGCTTCAAGCACAGCCTGGCGGGTGTCTTCGACACCGTAGCGGCCTTCGTACAGATCCAGGTCGTTGGGCTTGCCATCAGTGAGCAACAACAGCAGTTTGCGCCGGCGCTTACGGCCCTTGAGCAGTTCGCTGGCCTGGCGAATCGCCGCGCCCATGCGTGTGTAGTAACCAGGCTTGAGGCCTTGGATACGGCCCCGGGTGTGGTCGTCGTAACGCTGGGTGAATGACTTGAGTTGCTGCATGCGCACTTGCTGGCGACGCAGGGACGAGAAGCCGTACAGAGCGAAATCATCCCCCAGCACCGCCAGGGTTTCGCCGAACAGCAACAGGCTGTCGCGCACCACATCGATGACCCGGTGCTGGTCATTGAGGTGGGCGTCGGTAGACATCGACAGGTCCGCCAACAGCAGGCAGGCCAGGTCGCGTTGGGTGTGGCGCTGCTCCAGGAACAAACCGCGCTCGGCGCACTGGCCGTGCTGGCGCTCCACGTGAAAATCCAGCCACGCCGGCAGGTCCAGCTCTGAACCCTGGGGTTGTTGGCGCAGCCATTGGCGGTCGTTGCGCAGGTGCTCGAATTGGCGCCGCAAACGCTGCGCCGGGGCGTGCAGGCGGGGCGGCAAGGGCCGCGCTTCGTCGTCGCGGGGCAGGAGCATTTGCAGGTTGACGAAGTCCGGTTGCAGGCATTGGCGGCGGTAGTCCCACTCCGGCAACTTAATGCCCTCGCCCAGGGGAATGTCGTCCACATCGGCCGGTGGCAGATCCAGGTGCAGCTTCAAGCCGCCGCCCTTGCGCACGCGCTGGCGGGACAGGGTCAGCTCATCGAGGTCATCGGCGACTTTGCTGGCATCCGGGTCGTCGCTGTCGTCGGACCAGCGATCGAGGTCGACGTGCTCGGTCCAACTGAACAGGTTCTCCAGGCGCACCACCAAAAAGCCGCCGTCACGACGGTTTTCGTCCACCCGGGTGGCGCGCTTGCGCCCGCTTTTCTGCTCGCCGGGGCGGGTGGCCAGGGTTTCTTCGGATTCATCGTCCAGGTCCGCCGCCTGAGGGCTGCCCAGTTGCTGCGGCGGGTACAGCCACAGCGGCAGCGGCCAAGCCGCCCGTTCGCTACGCGGGAACTGCTCGACACTGCCGGGCTCGCGCAGGGCCTGGCACAGGGCCCGTTCCAGGGCCGCTTCGCCGGGGCCCAGGGTGGCCGGGTCGGGGCGCAGCGCCAGATGGGCGTCCACCAGGCGCCGGTAGCGTGGCGCCATGGCCGGGTAGCGCTGCAACAGGTGACAGGTCCAGCGCTGGTTGTCGCGGCCCCAATGGCGCATCGGCCCGGCCTCGGCGGCCAACAGTGCGAGCCAACGGTACAGGTCCTGGTTGAGGGTGGCGTCGGGGAACACCGCCAGGCTCGCCGGCAGGCGCAGGCTGTTGTCGTCGCGCCAGGCCAGGGGCACGCTCTTGCAGGTGCCGGCGACCTGTTGCAGCAAGCTGCGGCGCAGCAGCAGGTCGCGCTCGCTGGCGGCCTCCACGCTCATGCCACTGGCCCCGCCCGTGGCCCGGAACAGCAACGCCAGCGCACGCTGGCGCTCAAGCAATTCGACCCGCGCCTCGGGGAAGTCCGGGCTGGCACGGCGGGTGATAAAGCGGTGCCAAACGCTACCGACCCACTCTTCCAGTTCAACGGTAAATGCCATGGCACTGTCCTCGGCCGGGGTGGAAAGTAAAACGGCCCGCAGTACCTGCCGGGCCGCCCTCCTTGGGGATTGGATGGATCACTGTCGGTGAACGGGCTTTTGTGAAAGCACAGGCGTAGGGGAGCAGGCTTGTGTGGGAGCGGGCTTGCCCGCTCCCACAGCCACATCCACACACAGCCCCTCACTTTCTCCTTATGCCCGGCTCACCGCCGCATGGGGCTGCCTCACTTCCGCGCCGCGGCGCTTGAAGCTGTACAGGTAGCACAGCAGGCCGAGCAGGAAGCCGATGCCGCTGACCAGCCGCGCCCAGAACAGCAGCGCCAGGTGATCCATGGTGGCCATGAATGGCAGGGCCACACCATCGGCCTGCCAGCGTTGCAGCCACACTTGCACTACACCAGCAGCGGTGAGGAACAAGGTAATCATCACCATCGACAGGGTCATCAGCCAGAAACCACGGATTTCCCAGGTCTGCGAGCGGGCATCCGGTGCTTCACCGAGGCCGCGCAAGCGAGGCATGGCGTAGCTGATAAGCGTCATCACAATCATCGCGTAGGCACCGTAGAACGCCAGGTGGCCGTGGGCCGCCGTCAGTTGGGTGCCGTGGGTGTAGTAGTTGACCGGTGCGAGGGTGTGCAGGAAACCCCATACGCCAGCGCCGAAGAACGCCGTGACCGTGGTGCCCTTGGCCCACAACGTGGCGGCGCGGTTGGGGTGCTCGCGGCGCCGGTTGCGAACCATGCTGAAGGCGAAAATCACCATGGCCAGGAACGGCAGTGGCTCCATCGCCGAGAAGATCGAACCGACCCACAGCCAGACCTCGGGCGCGCCAATCCAGAAGAAGTGGTGACCGGTGCCAATGATCCCGGTAATCAGGGCCATGGCGATAATCACGTACAGCCACTTCTCCACCACTTCGCGGTCTACGCCAGTGATCTTGATAAGCACGAAGGCCAGCATCGCGCCCATGATGAGTTCCCACACGCCTTCCACCCAAAGGTGCACCACCCACCACCAGTAGAACTTGTCGCGGGCCAGGTTTTCCGGGTTGTAGAAGGAGAACAGGAAGAACACCGCCAGGCCGATCAGGCCGGTGAGCATGACCATGCTCACGGTGGTCTTGCGGCCCTTGAGCAGGGTCATGCCGATGTTGTAGAGAAAGCCCAGGGCGACGACCACGATGCCCATCTTGGTGATGGTTGGCTGCTCTAGGAACTCACGCCCCATGGTCGGCAGCAGGTCGTTACCGGTGATCCGCGCCAACGTGGCATAGGGCACCGACAGGTAACCCAGGATCGTCAACACCCCCGCCACGGCGAACACCCAAAACAGCACGAGCGCCAGTTTCGGGCTGTGCAGTTCACGGTCAGCCTCCTCCGGTATCAGGTAGTAAGCCGCGCCCATGAAGCCGAACAGCAGCCAGACGATCAGCAGGTTGGTGTGCACCATCCGCGCCACGTTGAAGGGGATCAACGGGAACAGAAAGTCACCCACCACGTATTGCAGGCCCATGATTAAACCGAACAGCACCTGGCCCAGGAACAGGATCAGAGCAAACACGAAGTAAGGTTTGGCCACGGCTTGCGAGGCGAATTTCAGATGTGGATTGGCAATGCTCATCTCTCAGCCCTCCTTATTGGGCGGCCAGCCGTTGGTATTGATGTTCGAGCTCCACTTGAGGAACTCGGCAATGTCATCCACCTCCTGATCGCTGAGATTGAATTGCGGCATCGCCCGCCGCCCGGGTACGCCCAGCGGCTGCATTTTCATCCAGGCGTGCAGGAACGGCTTGAACGCCTCATCGCCGCCACGGCGGGTGAACACATTGCCCAGCTCCGGCGCAAAGTAGGCGCCCTCGCCCAGCAGCGTGTGACAACCGACGCAGTTATTGCGCTCCCAAACGCCCTTGCCCCGTATGACCGACTCGCTCAACTGCGCCTGGTTGCTGCGCACCGGGAAGGTCTGTTCCGTGTGATAGGTCAAGGCCAGAAAAATGAGGAAAAAGAACACGCTTCCCCCAAAGTAGATATTCCTGGCCATGCCTTTGGTGAAGGTCTCTGACATGGTCGCTTCCTCTATTGCTTGGCGTGACCATTCTAGAAACCGCAGGGTGGGAAACAGCTTGATGGCGATCAAGAAATGCCGATGGTTTTGCTCGGGTATTGGCCGGCAGGCGAGTCTTGGTCGGGTGGATATTTTTTACGTTGCAATGCGCGCGGGCCCATTAACGTGCACGTTTGCGTAGGGCGTTTCTCTAATTTATGTAGGCCTCATATTTAAACGCTCCACCCCCCCTCAATCCTCCCCCGCAACTAGGCACAATGCCGCCG
>RCMZ01000354.1_pt1 | contig 26170 bp, 26 predicted proteins | sample 2041141 | NCBI WGS metagenome assembly RCMZ01 (sample SAMN09708263, study PRJNA481090) | Wastewater metagenome, whole genome shotgun sequencing project. | biome: sewage; isolation source: Davis station wastewater (DW) | place: Antarctica: Davis Station | collected 2010-03-01
CTCTTTCAGTATTTCTTCAGCCTGCAGGTCGCGGCCATAAGCCAGATACACATCAGCTTCCGCGACGGGGTCTACGTCGCCGCCTGCGTCCAGTTGGCTCGGCGAATATGCCATCGACGAACCCGTGGTCATTTCGCTGTTGGCGGTGTCTACCCGCTGGCCGCCACTGGCACCAAAGAAGGAGTCGGGTTGGATGCGGCTTTCAAGGAAGGAGCTGTCAACACCGCCATTTTCGCGGCGGCGTTGCATGACGCGGTAGGCGCCAAAACCAAGCAATGCCGCAATCAGGATGCCACCGCCAATAGGCACCAGTGGATCGTCCATGAGACCTGAGAGGAATCCGGGCTCCTCCACGGGAGTTGGCGCTGGTGCCGGTGCAGGTTTGGGCGCCGGGGCAGGGGTGGGCGCTTCGGTCGCAGGCGCAGATGCTGCATTTGCAGGCATGGCCGTTTCGGAGGGCGCACTGGCTGCTGCGCTGGCATCGGATGCCATGGCTTCCGGCGCAACGGGCGCTGTCGGGGTGGCGGGTACCGCCGGTACTTGCACCGCCACACCCGCCGGCGCGCTTGCTTTCCCTGCGGGGGCCGGGCTACCGACCGGGGCCGACGCTGCGCCCAGCTTGTTCAGGTCGTTGATGTTTTTGGAGAGTTCTGCCATCCGGCTGGCGGCCTCATCTGCCTGCTTGTCTTTGGCAACCTGTTCTTCAATGGCCTTTTGGCCTTTGACTGAACCCTTCGAAAGCGTGAGCTTGTCCGGGGCGGCTGTAGCAGGCTTTTTGTCTTCTACCTGTGTTTGCACTGCGCCAGACGCGGAGCGCTGGGCTGCCGCGACTTCGGTGGTGGGCGCCGTGCCTGCCAATTTGCGCCGGAATTCATTGAAGTCACGCGCTTGTGCGGCCAGCATCTGGCGCGCTTGTGGTGCAGGGGTGGCCTGTGCCGCCGCCTGGTCAGGCATTTGCAAAACGGCACCCGCCTTCAGGCGATTGACGTTGCCCTGGACGAAGGCTTCCGGGTTGGCGCGCATCATCGCCACCAGCATCTGGTCGAGTGAAACTCCGGCAGGCTTGTAAGCGCTGGCAAGGCGGCCAGCTGTGTCCCCCGTTTGTACGGTGACGCCGTCTGCAGGTGCTGGGCGAGCCGCCGCTGCTACACGGGGCGTCGCAGGCATCGATGATTCTGTCGAGCGCGGTGCGGCCGAGGGGCGTGCCGCCGGCACTGCGGGAGCCGAAGGTGCCGATATTTGTGGGGACGCTGTGACCCCCGGGGCTGCGCGGCGCAGTGCGGGTGGATCAAACAGCATGGTGTAGCTGCGCACGATGTGGCCCGAACCCCAGTTGGCGTCGAGCACCAGGTCGAGAAACGGTTCATTCACCGGGCGATTGCTCGACAACTGAAGAACGGCACGGCCATCGGGCCGACGCTGCAGTTGAATTTGCAGATTGTTCATCGCCTGGGTGTATTCCATGCCCTGGGCCCGGAAAACTTCTGCCGATGCCGCCGTGGCTTTCAGTGAGTCGGCCTCTGCGGGGGTGATCTGAGGCAAATCGATCTCTGCACGCAAGGGCTCGCCCAAGGCCGACTGCACAGTAATACGGCCGAGTGCCAGAGCCGACGCATCGCCAGCATAAAGACCAGCGCAAGCGACGGCCGCAGCCGCCAAGACAGAAAATTTCCAACGATGCATGTTTGCCAACAACTGATTAGGATTTATTGCGGCTCGGTCGAGCGGTGCTTTTTTTCTCATGGTGTGGTCCCCGCCCCGGCGCGTGAAAATATGTAAAAAGCACCATAGCATCAATGTTTTGCACTGACAAGCTGAGGTGGCTCGGAAGCTTTAAGCGGGCGGTTTGCGCCCCAAACTAGGGCCTACACATGTTGCCAATTGCCAACGTCACGTAACCGGGTGTGTCGGTGTCCGAGGCATAAAAAAGCGCGCGCAATGGGTTTTGCGCGCGCTTGAGGGCGGCGTCGATCAGGCGTTCAGCAGAATGCGCAGCATGCGGCGCAGGGGTTCAGCCGCACCCCACAGCAGCTGGTCGCCCACGGTAAAGGCTCCCACATAGTCCGGCCCCATGGCCAGCTTGCGGATGCGACCCACGGGGATGGTCATGGTACCTGTCACGGCCACGGGGGTGAGGTCCTTGATGGTGGCTTCTCGGGTGTTGGGCACCACTTTGACCCACTCGTTATCAGCAGCGATCATGGCTTCCAGGTCTGCCACAGGCACATTCTTTTTGAGCTTGAAGGTCAGTGCTTGGCTGTGGCAGCGCATGGCACCCACGCGCACGCAGAAGCCGTCAACCGGGATAGGGGAGGATGCAAAGCCTTCACCCATGCCCAGAATCTTGTTTGTCTCGGCCATGCCCTTCCATTCTTCCTTGGACGTGCCCCAGCCAGACTCGTCCTGGCTTTTGCCAATACCGAGATCCTTGTCGATCCAGGGGATCAGGCTGCCGCCCAGTGGCACACCAAAGTTGGCGGTCTCGGCACTGGTCAGGGCGCGTTGCTTGGCGATGACCTTGCGGTCGATCTCGAGGATTGCGCTCTTGGGGTCGTCGAGCAGGGCCTTCACCTCGGCATTCAGCGTGCCGTACTGCGTCAGCAGCTCGCGCATGTGCTGTGCGCCGCCGCCCGATGCGGCCTGATAGGTCTGGGTGCTCATCCACTCGACCAGACCGGCCTTGTACAGCGCGCCAACGCCCATCAACATGCAGCTTACCGTGCAGTTGCCGCCCACCCAGTTTTTGCCGCCGTGGGTCAGCGCGTCCTTGATGACGGGCATGTTGACGGGGTCGAGAATGATGACGGCGTCTTTTTCCATGCGCAGGGTGGAGGCTGCATCAATCCAGTGGCCGTTCCAGCCCGCAGCGCGCAGCTTGGGGAAAACTTGGGTGGTGTAGTCGCCGCCTTGCGCGGTGATGATGATGTCGCAGCGCTTCAGCGCGTCGATGTTGAACGCGTCCTGCAGCGTGGTTTCGTTCTTGGCCTGCGCGGGGGCTTTGCCTCCTGCGTTGGACGTGGAGAAGAACAATGGCTCGATGAGGTCGAAGTCTTTTTCTTCAACCATACGGTCCATCAACACCGAGCCGACCATGCCGCGCCAGCCGACCAAACCTACCAACTTGCTCATTTCAACGCCCTTTCAGATTAAGAAACAGTGCCAGACCGGACTGCTCGCCTGGCTCGTCTGGCCAGGAGGGGCGCACGACGAACCAGGCTGAGTCAGCCCTTAATGGTCGTGGTTTTGGTGATGGTTGCGCGCGCAGCCACACCGGCCGCAGTGGCGGGGGCAATGTTCAGGGCGAACGTGTGGGCGGCAAACATAGGGTGCAAAGTATATCCCAAGCTTTCAAAGGGCATTTTCCATGAGAGAGTCAATGACTTTGGCGCACTGGGCTGTACGGGCACGGGGATCTGGTTCCATAAAAAAGGCGGTCCAAAGACCGCCTTGCGTTGACAGGGGTGCGCTCCGCGCCGCAGTCACTTCAATGCACTGACGACCGCATCGCCCATCTGCGCCGTACCCACTTTCGTCGTGCCTTCGCTAAAGATATCAGGCGTGCGCAGGCCTTGGGCCAGCACCTTTTGCACCGCCGTTTCAATGCGTTTGGCGGCTTCTTCCTGGTTCAGGCTGAAGCGCAGCATCATCGCGGCCGAGAGGATGGTGGCCAGCGGGTTGGCCACGCCCTTGCCAGCGATGTCGGGGGCGCTGCCGTGGCTGGGTTCGTACAGGCCCTGGTTGCTGCTGTTCAGGCTGGCCGAGGGCAGCATGCCGATCGAGCCGGTGAGCATGGAGGCTTCGTCCGAGAGGATGTCGCCGAACATGTTGCCGGTGACCACCACGTCAAACGCCTTGGGCGCCTTGACCAATTGCATGGCCGCGTTGTCCACATACATGTGCTGCAGCTCAACGTCGGGGTATTCCTTGTGCACGTCGGTGACCACATCCTTCCAGAACTGGAAGGTTTCGAGCACGTTGGCCTTGTCCACGCTGGTGACCTTCTTGTTGCGCTTGCGGGCGGCCTGGAAGGCGACATGGGCGATGCGCTCGATCTCGGGGCGGCTGTAGCGCATGGTGTCAAACGCTTCTTCGGCGCCGGGGAAGTGGCCGTCCGTGGCCACGCGGCGGCCGCGAGGTTGGCCAAAGTAGATGTCGCCCGTCAGCTCGCGGATGATGAGGATGTCGAGGCCTGCGATCAGCTCGGGCTTGAGGCTCGATGCGCTCACCAGCTGCTCATAGCAAATGGCTGGGCGGAAGTTGGCGAACAGGCCCAGGTTCTTGCGCAGGCCCAGGATGGCCTGCTCTGGGCGGAGCGGCCGGTCGAGCGTGTCGTACTTCCAGTCGCCCACGGCGCCGAAAAGGATGGCGTCGGATTCCTTGGCGAGCTTGAGTGTGGAGTCGGGCAGAGGATGGCCGTGCGCGTCATAGGCCACGCCGCCGACGAGAGCGGTTTCCATCTCGAACGGGAGTTCAAGGGCGTCCAGTACCTTGACGGCTTCAGAAACGATTTCGGGGCCGATGCCGTCACCCGGCAGAACTGCGATTTTCATTGAATTTGCTTTGTTTTTAATAGCTGCTAGCGCTTATGGTGAAAGCGCTAGAGGCCAATTTGACTGATTTTTTGGAGAGCCGCGTCGCTTTACGACACCATGCTGTGTGCCAGCCAGGGTTTGGTCGCCAGGCGCTGCGCTTCGAAGGCTTTGATCTTGTCGGACTGGCGCAGGGTCAGGCCGATGTCGTCAAAACCGTTGAGCAGGCAGTACTTGCGGAAGGCCTGCACTTCAAACGGAATCTCTTCGCCTTGGGGGCGCACGATGACTTGGCGCTCCAGGTCGATGGTGAGCTGGTAGCCGGGGAAGGCGTGCACTTCATCGAACAGCTGGGCCACCGTGGCCTCGGGCAGCACGATAGGCAGCAGGCCGTTCTTGAAGCAGTTGTTGAAGAAGATGTCGGCAAAACTCGGCGCGATCACGGCGCGAAAGCCGAACTGGTCCAGCGCCCAAGGCGCGTGCTCGCGGCTGGAGCCGCAGCCGAAGTTCTTGCGGGCCAGCAGCACCGAGGCGCCGGAATAACGCGGCTGGTTCAGCACGAAGTCGGGGTTGGGCTTGCGGCTGGCGGGGGCTTGCCCCGGCTCGCCGTGGTCCAGGGAGCGCCATTCGTCAAACAGGTTCACGCCAAAGCCGGTCTTCTTGATCGACTTCAAAAACTGCTTGGGGATGATCGCGTCGGTATCAACGTTCTCGCGGTCCATCGGGGCCACCAGGCCCTTGAGTAAGGTGAATTTCTGCATGGCGTTCTTTGTTACTTGGCGGCGCGTTCGAGGGCACCACCGGCACGCTGCACGTCCTGGCCTACGCCCTTGACGGTGTTGCAGCCGGCCAGCACGAAAGTGATGGCAAGCACGATGAGAGTGGCGGTCTTTTTCATGGCAAAAGCTCCTTCAGGCAAATTGACGAATGTCCACAAAGTGGCCATGCACGGCGGCAGCGGCGGCCATGGCGGGGCTGACCAGATGCGTGCGGCCTCCGTTGCCTTGGCGGCCTTCAAAGTTGCGATTGCTGGTGCTGGCGCAGCGTTCGCCGGGCTCCAGCCGGTCGGCGTTCATGGCCAGGCACATGCTGCAGCCGGGTTCGCGCCACTCAAAACCTGCAGCCACAAAGATCTTGTCCAGGCCTTCGCGTTCGGCTTGCTCTTTGACGAGGCCCGAGCCCGGCACCACCATGGCCAGCTTCACATTGCTGGCCACCTTGCGGCCGAGGTTCTTCACCACGGCGGCGGCTTCGCGCATGTCTTCAATGCGGCTATTGGTGCAACTGCCGATGAACACTTTGTCGATGGTGATGTCGTTGATGGCTTTGCCGGGCGCAAGGCCCATGTAGGTCAGTGCGCGCTCGATGGCGCCGCGCTTGTTGGCGTCTTTTTCCTTGTCGGGGTCCGGCACGCGGGCATCGATGCCCAGCACCATTTCGGGCGAGGTGCCCCAGGTCACTTGCGGCACGATGTCGGCAGCGTCGAGCTTGACGACGGTGTCAAACGTCGCGTCGGCGTCCGAGTGCAGCGTTTTCCAGTACGCCACAGCTTGGTCCCATTCCACGCCTGTGGGCGACAGGGGGCGGCCCTTGACGTATTCAATGGTTTTGTCATCCACCGCCACCAAACCGGCGCGTGCGCCGCCTTCGATGGCCATGTTGCACACGGTCATCCGGCCTTCCATGCTCATCGCGCGAAAGACGGAGCCCGCGAATTCGATGGTGTAGCCCGTGCCGCCTGCGGTGCCGATCTTGCCAATGATGGCCAGCACCACGTCTTTGGGTGTCACGCCTTTGGCCAGCGTGCCATCGACCTGCACCAGCATGTTCTTGGCCTTTTTGGCCAGCAGGGTTTGCGTGGCCATCACGTGCTCGACCTCAGAGGTGCCGATGCCGTGGGCCAGTGCGCCAAACGCGCCGTGTGTGCTGGTGTGGCTGTCGCCGCACACCACCGTCATGCCGGGCAGGGTGGCGCCGTTTTCGGGGCCAATCACGTGCACGATGCCTTGGCGCTTGTGCATGAAGGGGAAGAACGCAGCGGGCGAGATCTGCGCCATGTTGTCGTTCAGCGTGGTGATCTGCTCTTTGCTGATCGGGTCGGTGATGCCGTCGTAGCCGTTTTCCCAGCCGGTGGTGGGCGTGTTGTGGTCGGCGGTGGCCACGATGGAGCTGGTGCGCCACACCTTGCGGCCCGCTTGGCGCAATCCCTCAAATGCCTGGGGGCTGGTCACTTCGTGCACCAGATGGCGGTCGATGTAGAGGATGGAGGTGCCGTCCTCTTCGGTGTGGACGACATGCTCGTCCCAGATCTTGTCGTACAGGGTGCGTCCCATGGCTTGGCTTTCTTTTCAGGTGGGTGGTTTGATTTTAGTGATGCGGCGTTTGCGCGAGGTTCTCGTGGTGCGCAGCGTCGGGTGAGGTGTCCGTTGCAAGCCGCGGTGTCAGGTGCTCGACCAGTAGCCGGGCGGTGACGGGCAGGGCCTCAAAGTCGCGGGCCACCACACGCAACTCGCGGTGGGCCCAGGCGTCGGTCAGTGGGATGGCCTGCAGGTTGCCCACGCCACGCATCAGCGCAAACGCCCGGTCGGGCAGCAGCCCCACGCCCAGGCCGTTGTCGATCATGCGGCACATGGCGTCCAGCCCCGTGACCTGGATGCGTTGGCGAAGCGGTCGCCCAGCGGCGGCGGCGGCGGCGCGCATGGCCAGGCTGATGCTGCTGTTGGCGTGCAGGCCCACAATGTCCCAGTCCAGAACTTCTTCAAAATTAATAGCGGCCAGCGCAGACAATTCATGCGCTTGCGGCACAACCAGCACCAACCGATCGGCCCGGTACGGGCGGCTTTGAAGCGCAGTGGCCCCGCCGGTGGCCGTGCCGATGTTGCAGATGCCCAGGTCGGCAGCGCCTTCCTGCACTGCGTGCAGCACATCACTGCTCAGGTGTTCTTGCAGGTCGATCTTGATCTGGCTGTGTTCGCGTGCAAAGGCGCCCAGGTCTTCGGGCAGGAACTGAAAGATGGCGGAAATATTGGCGTGCATTCGCACATGGCCCCGCACGCCATCGGCGTATTCGCTCAGCTCGCCTTGCATGCGCTCCAGGCCGAACAGGACGGTGCGCGCATGGTGCAGCAGGCTTTCGCCAGCGGGGGTGAGCGTGACGCCGCGGCTGTGGCGGTAGAGCAGGGCGGTGTCTACTGCGGTTTCCAGGTCTGACAGGCGTTTGCTGACGGCCGATGCAGCAATGAATTCGCGCTCGGCCGCGCGGCCAATGCTGCCGAGTTCGCACACCGCCACAAACAGTTGCAGCGAGGTGAGGTCGATACGGCGCGCAAAACTGCGCTCGGAGCTTTTCATTGGGTGGCTTAGTCTTCTTGATATGAGACGGCTGTCTATTTTCTACCCAATTTTTCGCCTTAGCCTTCGTGGTATGCGATGGCGTTCATCGTGCAAGGGCTCCATCATCAAAAAAGTGAGCAGCTAGCGCAGTTTTTTTAAAGGTTTGAGGTGTTTTTTGCTCGCAAAGCCAATGAAATTAAGCGCTAACTGCTCCTCTTTTTGTAGAGTCGAAGTGGTTGCTGGCGTTCCGTATGCGGTCCCAAGTGCCCCAAATGTGCCCGAGTGCCCGAGTGCCCGAGTGCCCGAGTGCATGAAGCGGCGATACGCAAGCAAAGGGTGCCGCATCAAAGAAAAAACCGCCGGGGCTGGAGGGCCCTTGGCGGTTTTTGGGAAGGGCGAGTGCCGGATCAGCTGAAGAAGTTCTTCAACTTGTCCGTCCAGCTTTCGCCGCTGGGCGAATGGCGGCCGCCGCCTTTTTTGAGCGAGTCTTCCAGCTCACGCAGGAGCTTGCGCTGGTGCTCGGTCAGCTTCACAGGCGTCTCGACTGCGATGTGGCAGTACAGGTCGCCTGGGTAGCTGGCACGCACGCCCTTGATGCCCTTGCCGCGCAGGCGAAACTGCTTGCCGGCCTGGGTGCCTTCGGGGATGTCGATGGCGGCCTTGCCTGCGAGCGTGGGCACTTCGATCTCGCCGCCGAGGGCTGCCGTGATGAAGCTCACCGGCACCTGGCAGTGCAGGTCGTCTCCATCGCGTTCGAAGATGTCGTGTTTCTTCAAGCGGATTTCGATGTACAGGTCGCCGGGCGGGCCACCGTTGGTGCCGGGCTCGCCGTTGCCGGTGCTGCGGATGCGCATGCCGTCGTCGATGCCCGCAGGAATCTTCACTTCCAGCGTCTTTTGCTTCTTGAGCTTGCCCTGGCCGTGGCAGGTGGTGCACGGCTCGGGAATGATCTTGCCCGTGCCGCGGCAGTGGGGGCAGGTCTGTTGCACGCTAAAGAAGCCCTGGCGCATCTGCACCGTGCCGCTGCCCGAGCAGGTCGTGCAGGTTTTGGCGCTGGTGCCGGGCTTGGCACCGCTGCCGTGGCAGGTGTCGCAGTTGTCCCACGAGGGGATGCGTATCTGCGCATCCTTGCCACGCGCGGCCTCTTCGAGCGAGACCTCCATCGCATAGCTGAGGTCGCCACCTCTGTAGACCTGCCGGCCACCGGCCCCACGACCGCGACCGCCGCCTTGCTGGCCAAACATATCGCCAAAAATGTCGCCAAATGCCTCGGCGAAACCGCCAAAACCTTCGGCCCCTGCGCCACCGGGGCCGCGCATGTTGGGGTCCACCCCCGCATGGCCATACTGGTCATAGGCCGCACGTTTTTGCGGGTCAGAAAGCATCTCGTAGGCTTCTTTGGCCTCCTTGAATTTTTCTTCGGCTGGTTTGGCGGTGTCGCCCTGATTGCGGTCAGGGTGGTGCTTCATCGCCAACTTGCGATAAGCCTTTTTGATTTCTTCATCCGAGGCGTTCTTGGGAACACCCAGGATTTCGTAAAAGTCTCTTTTCGACATGGTCTTTATGCGCCCGGTTGGAACAGGAACGCCGCGCAAGCCTTGGAGCCTGTTGATTCAGGCTCTTCGGGCCCCGCGCGGCGGCTGGGGTCAACGGGAAGGTGTTCAGCCCTTCTTGACTTCCTTCACCTCGGCATCGACCACATTGTCGTCATCCGCCGGTTTGCTGGACGAGGCCGACGACGATGCGCCTGCTGCGTTGGCGCCGCCCGCCGCCTGCGCGGCTTGCTCTGCCTGGGACTCTGCGTACATCTTTTCGCCCAGCTTCTGGCTGGCAGCCATCAGCGCGGTGGTCTTTTCGTCGATGGACGCTTTGTCTTCCGTCTTCAGCGCGTCTTCCAGCGCCTTCAAGGCCGCCGTGATGGCGTCTTTTTCAGCAGCGTCGAGCTTGTCGCCATGCTCGGTCAGGCTCTTGTTCACGCTGTGCACAGCGGCTTCGCCCTGGTTGCGGGACTGCACCAGCTCCAGCTTCTTCTTGTCGTCGGCCGCATTGAGTTCGGCGTCCTTCACCATCTGCTGGATTTCTTCTTCCGACAAGCCCGAGTTGGCCTTGATGGTGATCTTGTTTTCCTTGCCTGTGCCCTTGTCCTTGGCGCCCACATGCAGGATGCCGTTGGCGTCGATGTCGAACGACACTTCGATCTGAGGCGTGCCACGCGATGCTGGTGGAATGCCTTCGAGGTTGAACTCACCCAGCAGCTTGTTGCCTGTGGCAATTTCGCGCTCGCCCTGGAAGACCTTGATGGTCACGGCAGGCTGGTTGTCATCGGCGGTCGAGAATGTCTGTGCGAACTTCGTCGGGATCGTCGTGTTCTTGGTGATCATCTTGGTCATCACGCCGCCCAGGGTTTCGATACCCAGCGACAGCGGCGTCACGTCCAGCAGCAGCACGTCCTTGCGGTCACCCGACAAGACCTGGCCCTGGATGGCGGCACCGACGGCCACGGCTTCGTCAGGGTTCACGTCCTTGCGGGGTTCCTTGCCGAAGAATTCCTTGACCTTCTCCTGCACCTTGGGCATGCGGGTCATGCCGCCGACCAGGATCACGTCGTGGATGTCGGACACCGACACGCCGGCATCCTTGATGGCCAAGCGGCAAGGTGCCAGTGTGCGTTCGACCAGCTCTTCTACCAGCGCTTCCAGCTTGGAGCGGGTGAGTTTGATGTTCAGGTGCTTGGGGCCCGATGCATCTGCCGTGATGTAGGGCAGGTTGATGTCGGTAGCGGCCGAGTTCGACAACTCGATCTTGGCCTTTTCGGCGGCTTCCTTCAGGCGCTGCAGAGCCAGCACATCCTTGGAAAGGTCTACACCTTGTTCTTTTTTGAACTCGGTGATGATGTAGTCGATGATGCGCTGGTCAAAGTCTTCACCGCCCAGGAAGGTGTCGCCGTTGGTCGACAGCACTTCGAATTGTTTTTCGCCGTCTACGTCGGCGATTTCGATGATGGACACGTCGAACGTGCCGCCACCGAGGTCATACACAGCGATCTTGCGGTCGCCCTTTTCCTGCTTGTCCAGGCCGAAGGCCAGCGCGGCAGCGGTGGGTTCGTTGATGATGCGCTTGACGTCCAGGCCGGCAATGCGGCCAGCGTCCTTGGTGGCTTGGCGCTGGGCGTCATTGAAGTACGCGGGCACCGTGATCACGGCTTCCGTCACGGGCTCACCCAGGTAGTCTTCGGCAGTCTTCTTCATCTTGCGCAGAATGTCGGCGGACACCTGCTGTGCCGACAACTTGTTGCCGCGCACTTCGATCCAGGCGTCACCGTTGTCGGCGGCCACGATCTTGTAGGGCATCAGGTCGATGTCCTTTTGCACTTCTTTTTCGGTGAATTTGCGACCGATCAGGCGCTTGACCGCATACAGCGTGTTGCGGGGGTTGGTCACAGCCTGGCGCTTGGCGGAGGCGCCGACAAGGATTTCCCCGTCTTCCTGGTACGCCACGATCGAGGGCGTGGTGCGGGCACCTTCGCTGTTTTCGATCACGCGGGTGGTGTTGCCTTCCATGATGGACACGCAGCTGTTGGTGGTACCCAGGTCAATGCCGATGATTCTTCCCATGATTTTTCTCCGAATGTTTGAATGGTTTGGATGGCTAGTAACTTGTGGATAACTTGGCTTGGTTCAAGTCATCCGGACTGATATTTTTTGCAATCTCTCAGGGTCTGCCCAGTATGTGCATTGCCTTGCAGGGGATAGAGGCGCTGCACTGCAGGCGGGCTGGCAGTGCCTCTGCAATTATTTGGGGGCGGCCACGGTGACGAGCGCGGGGCGAAGCACCCGCTCTGCGATGACGTAACCCTTTTGGAGCACGGCCACGATGGTGTTGGCCTCCTGATCTGCAGGCACCACGCTGATGGCCTGGTGCTGATGGGGGTCGAACTTGGCGCCTGCGGCTGGGTTGATGGCCTGCACCTTGTTGCGCTCCAGGGCCGATGTGAGTTGGCGCAGCGTGGCGTCGGCGCCTTCGCGCAACTGCTGTGGCGTCGCCTCGGTGATGGCGAGGGCGGCATCCAGGCTGTCGCAGACTGGCAGCAGGCTCTCGGCAAAACTCTCGATGCCGAACTTGCGGGCCTTCGTCACTTCCTCTTCTGCGCGGCGGCGGGCGTTTTCAGCATCGGCTTTCGCGCGCAGGAACTGGTCGGCCAGATCGGCGCTTTTGGTCTTGAGTTCAGCCAACTCGCCCTGCAGACGTGCCACCTCGTCGGAGGCGTGGGCTGCCATGGCGGCTTCGACTTCTTCGGGGGCGGGAGCGTTTTGGGAGGGGTTGTTATGGCTGTGGTCGGACATGTCTGTATCTGGAGGTTGTCTGGAGGTTGATAAAGCGGTACGCGCGGAATCTGGGGACGGGGCGAGCCTATTCAAGGTCTGAATCAGGGTTTTAGGCAGCCCCGGGGATGCATCACACCTACTTGGTGTATCGCATGTCGGCCCCTTGGGGCATTTTGCAAGGGCTGCGCCGTAGTTTTGCGATTTTTTTGGTCGCGCCGCAGGGGTGGTTGCTGCCAAAGTGTACAAGTGTCGCTGGCCGGGCTATAATTTCCGGCTTTGCCTTGCCACACCGCACGACCCTGCAAGGGTTGGGACGCAGCGGGTGGTGTTACCCCAAAAGGAGTATGCATGCGTCATTACGAAATCATTTTGTTGATCCACCCGGATCAAAGCGAACAAGTTCCAGCGATGCTGGAGCGCTACAAGGGCATGATCACCGCCGGCGGCGGCAAGATCCACCGCGTGGAAGACTGGGGCCGTCGTCAACTGGCGTACCTGATCAACAAGCTGGCCAAGGCCCACTACCTGTGCGTGAACATCGAGGCTGATCAGGCCGTGATGGCTGAACTGGAGCACGCCTTCAAGTTCAACGACGCCGTGCTGCGCCACCTGACGGTTCAAAAGAAGAAGGCCGACACGGGTCCATCTTCGATGATGAAGACCGTCGAGCGCGAAGAAGCCCGCAAGGCCAGCCAGGCTGAATACGCCGCTGCTGGTGAGCGCGGCGATCGCGGTGGTGACCGCGGCGAGCGTTCTGGCGATCGCTGATCGACAGTTCAGCCTGAGGAGTGGAGAACCGCGTTGTCTTGACCGCTTGTATCGCAGAGGCTGAGTCCTTGCGCTACACGCCCGCCGGATTGCCCGCCATCGCGCTGCGTCTCGAACACGAGTCGCAGCAAGACGAGACAGGACACCCCCGCGACGTCAAGGCCGTCATGAAAGCTGTTGCCTTTGGTGCAATGGCTGAGCGCCTGGCCCGGCAGAACATCGGAAGTCTCTGGACTTTCAGTGGATTTCTAGCCACCCCGCGCAATGGCAAAAACGCAGTGCTTCATATCCAGGATATTCAACAAAATTAATTTGCAAGGGGTCCGCAATGGCCACGTTCAAGAAGTTCAACAAAGACAAGCGCCCAAAGCGCAACACCCAGTCCCTGCTGTTCAAGCGCAAGCGCTTTTGCCGCTTCACGGTGACCGGTGTTGAAGAAATCGACTACAAAGATGTCGACACGCTGCGCGATTTCATCGCCGAAAACGGCAAGATCATCCCCGCGCGCCTGACCGGCACGCGCGCCATCTTCCAGCGTCAGCTGAACACCGCCATCAAGCGCGCGCGCTTCTTGGCTCTGGTGCCTTACAGCGACCAGCACAAGATCTAAGGAGCACGAACTATGCAAATCATTCTGCTCGACAAGGTTGTGAACCTCGGCAACCTCGGCGAAATCGTCAAGGTCAAAGACGGCTACGCCCGCAACTTCCTGATCCCTTCGGGCCGCGCACGCCGCGCCACCGAAGCCAACAAGGCCGAATTCGAAGCCAAGCGCGCTGAGCTCGAAAAGGCCGCCGCCGCCAAACTGGCTCAAGCACAGGCTGAAGGCGAAAAGCTGGCTGGCACGACTGTCAAGCTGACGCAAAAGGCGGGTGTTGATGGCCGTTTGTTTGGTTCTGTGACCAACCACGACATCGCCGAAGAGCTGAACAAGCAAGGCTACAAGGTCATCAAGGCCCAGGTTCGTCTGCCCAACGGTCCGATCAAGATCGTCAGCGAAACCACCGTCAACGTGGCTCTGCACACCGATGTGGTCGTTGAAGTCAATGTGTCGGTCTACGGCGAAACCGCCTGATCGTCCTTTGTGACTCCATGCAAAAGCCGCCCTTGGGCGGCTTTTGTCTTTGGGTTGCGCTTATTTGTACATGATTGCCCACCGGTAATCCACGGATTACCCACAGGCTTATCCCCCGGTTGCTTCGTTGCCTGGCGCCCGGGTGGCATTCAGTCAGGCCTTGCCCGGAGAAATACCCATGTCCGCAGTCTTTCCCCCGCTGGATGACCAAGGTTTCGCTCCGCCGCCCGCGGACCGCGAGATCGCGCAGTTGCGCACGCCGCCGCATTCCATTGAGGCCGAGTCCAGCGTGTTGGGCGGCCTGCTGCTGGACAACAACGCCTGGGATCGCGTGGGCGACCTGCTGGTGGAGAGCCATTTCTACCGGCATGAGCACCAGATGATCTACGCGGCGATCGGCGCGCTGATCAACGGCAGCAAGCCGGCTGACGTGATCACCGTGTTCGAGCATTTGCAGAACCAGGGTAAGGCGCAGGAGATGGGCGGCCTGGCCTATCTGAACAACCTGGCCCAGTACGTACCCAGCGCGAGCAACATCCGCCGCTACGCCGAGATCGTGCGCGAGCGTGCCATCCTGCGCAAGCTGGTCACGGCCAGTGACGAAATCTCGACCAATGCCTTCAATCCACAGGGCAAGACGGTGGAGCGCATTCTGGACGAGGCTGAGTCCAAAATCTTTGCGATTGGCGAAGAGGGCTCGCGTACCAAGCAGGGCTTCCAGTCGCTCGACACCCTGGTGATCGACCTGCTCGACCGCGTGCAGGAAATGGCCGACAACCCGGTGGACGTGACCGGCGTGCCCACGGGCTTTGCCGATCTGGATCGCATGACCAGTGGCCTGCAGGCGGGTGACATGGTGGTGCTGGCGGCGCGCCCTTCGATGGGCAAGACCTCGTTTGCGGTGAATATTGCCGAGCATGTGGCCTTGAACGAAGGCTTACCAGTGGCCATCTTCTCGATGGAAATGGGCGCGGCCCAGCTCGCGGTGCGTATCGTGGGCTCGATTGGCCGGGTGAACCAGGGCAACCTGCGCACCGGCAAGCTGACCGACGACGAGTGGCCGCGCCTGACCGAGGCGATTGAAAAGCTGCGCACGGTCTCGCTGCACATCGACGAGACGCCGGGCCTGACACCGGGTGAACTGCGGGCCAACGCCCGGCGCCTGGCGCGCCAGTGCGGCAAGCTCGGCCTGATCGTGGTCGACTACTTGCAGCTCATGAGCGGCTCGGGCTCGTCGGCCAGCTCCGACAACCGGGCGACCGAACTGGGCGAGATCTCGCGGGGGTTGAAGATGCTGGCCAAGGAGTTGCAGTGCCCCGTAATTGCGCTGTCGCAGCTCAATCGATCGGTGGAGCAGCGCACCGACAAGCGCCCCATGATGTCCGACTTGCGAGAGTCCGGCGCCATCGAGCAGGATGCGGACATCATCATGTTCATCTACCGCGATGACTACTACAACAAGGACAGCAAGGAGCCCAACGTGGCCGAGGTCATCATCGGCAAGCAACGTAACGGCCCCACCGGTACGATCAAGCTGTTCTTCCAGAAGAACCAGACGCGGTTTGAGAATCTCGCCATGGGTTCTGGCGACGATTTCTAATAAAAATAGCTGCTAGCGCTTATTGGATAAGCGCTAGCAGCTATCACATTAGAAGCAATCCTCGGAAGCAACCTTGGTGTCGCAATGGTGTGGAAGGGGCTACTGCTGAAGCACCCATACCAAAAGGCCCAGGCCCAATGCGCCCAGGGCCATCGTGGCCACCGTGAGGCGTTGATTGCGCTGGCGCAGCGCCTCGACCGCTTTGATGACGACCGCGTTCTGCTCGGCCAGTGACTGGATCAGCGTTGCGGAATCCTGCTGCTCCTGCTCCAGCTGTGCCACGCGGTCACGCAGTTGTTGAAGCTGCATGGCATGGGACGTGGGCGAGGGCGTTTCCTCACCGGTGAGCGTTCCTGCCATGGGCTCTGCGTTGCCGCCTGCGCGGGTTTTTCCCATCAGCTTCCGGGCGGATTGCAGGATCTGAGGCGTTGCCTCAATGACATCGCCCCAGGGCACCAGCTTCAGCGCGGTCATCCACAAAGCCATCGTCAGGCGCCTTTGCTCACAGCACTTCGCTGGCGAAGTCTGCCAGTCGCGACCGCTCGCCCCGTGCCAGTGTGATGTGGCCGCTGTGTGGCCAGCCCTTGAAGCGGTCGACGGCATAGGTCAGGCCCGAAGAGCCTTCGGTGAGGTATGGGGTATCGATCTGCGCCAGGTTGCCCATGCAGATGATCTTGGTGCCGGGGCCGGCACGTGTGATCAATGTCTTCATCTGCTTGGGCGTCAGATTTTGAGCCTCGTCGATGATCACGTATTTGTTCAGGAAGGTGCGCCCGCGCATGAAGTTCATGCTCTTGATCTTGATGCGGCTCCTGATCAGTTCGTTGGTGGCCGCGCGGCCCCATTCGCCCGCGTTGCCTCCATCGCCCTTGGCCAGGAATTCGAGGTTGTCGTCCAGCGCGCCCATCCAGGGGCCCATCTTTTCTTCTTCGGTACCGGGCAAAAAGCCGATGTCTTCGCCCACGCTCACGGTGGCGCGGGTCATGATGATTTCGGTATAGCGGCGGTCATCCAGCACCTGCGTCAGGCCTGCGGCCAGGGCCAGCAGCGTTTTGCCTGTGCCGGCGGTGCCGGTCAGCGTCACGAAGTCGATCTCTGGGTCCATGAGCAGGTTCATGGCGTAGTTCTGTTCGCGGTTGCGTGTGGTCACGCCCCAGACCGCATTCTTGGCAGAGCCGTAGTCCTTGAGGGTCTGCAGCACTGCGGTTTTGTCCCGAATTTCACTCACGCGGGCAAACAGGCTGGGCTCGCCGGGGGCTTCGAAATACACAAACTGATTGATCATCAGCTGCGGCACGATAGGCCCGCCAATGCGGTAATAGGTGTAGGCGCCGCTTTGCCAACTCTCTACGTTCTTGCCGCTCTTGGTCCAGAAGTCGGCTGGCAACGCCAACACGCCGGCGTACAGCAGGTCGCCATCGTCCAGCGTTTTGTCGTTCTGGTAGTCCTCGGCTGCCAAGCCCAGTGCACGTGCCTTGACGCGCATATTGATGTCCTTGGACACCAGCACCACCTCGCGCGGCGCGTGGAGCTTGCTGAGTGCTTGCACCACGCCCAGGATCTGGTTGTCAGCCTTGCCCTGTGGCAGGCTGGTGGGCAGGCTGTAGTCCAGCGGCGCCGTCTGAAAATACAGGCAACCACCCGCAGCGCGCTGGCCGGTGGAGTCCAGCTTGATGCCCCGGTCCAGATCGGCGCCGGGTGCGCCCACCAGTGCATCCAGGGTGCGGCTGGTTTGGCGGCCATTGCGGGCCACTTCGGTCATGCCCTTTTTGTGGGCATCCAGCTCTTCGAGCACGATCATCGGCAGGAAGATGTCGTGCTCTTCAAAGCGGAACAGGCTGGTGGGATCGTGCAGCAGCACGTTGGTGTCCAGCACAAACAACTTGGCCGGGCCTTGCGGTGCGGCCTTCTTGCCCTTTGCCGGGGTTGCGCTGAGGGGGGCGGCGGTGATGGCACTGGGGGCGGCGGCGCTGGTAGCGCGCGCCTTGCGTGTGCCGGTGGCGCGCGCATCGGGCGCAGGCGCAGCCTGCGGCTCGCGGGCTCGGGTTTCGATCTGGATGAGTGGCGCGGGCGTGGCGCTCGTTGCAACAGGCGCCGATGCGACGCTTGCCGCCTTGCGCGTGCTGCGGGCCGGGGATGCCGTTTTGGCTGCAGGAGCCACGGCTTCGTTCACGGCAACGGGGGTTGCGCGTGGGGGGGCGATGACTTCAAAGGCTTCGGGGGAAAGGAGCGCGGCGCGCCGACTGGGTGCGGGGGGCAGGGGCATGGTGGCAGGGCCTCGATCAGTAAAAGAAGATGCGGATCAGAAAGCAAAAAGCCGCCTGGAGACCAAGGCGGCTTTTGGGGAGGGGGCAAGTGTTGCGGTAACCAGGGGCATCGATCCATTATGCCTATTCAAGATGTCCAAACCAGGTACTGGATCGAAGGCTGTCGCAACAATGCCCCACAGCCTCTGCAAGCGCCGGATCAGGCGGCCTTTTTCAGCGCCTTGATGGACTTGACGGTCTTGAGGACGTCATCCACATGGCCAGGCACTTTCAGGCCGCGCCACTCTTGCACGAGAAGGCCGTCAGGGCCTACCAGGAAGGTGCTGCGTTCAATGCCCTTGACCTTCTTGCCGTACATGATCTTGTTCTTGACCACGCCAAACATGTGGCACATTTTTTCTTCGGTGTCCGCGATGAGCTCGAAGGGGAGCTCCAGCTTTTCCTTGAATTCGTCATGTGACTTCATGTTGTCGCGGGACACGCCGAACACCGCAGCGCCCGCTTTTACAAAGTCCTTGTACCTGTCGCGAAACTGCATGGCCTCCGTGGTGCAACCAGGTGTATTGTCCTTGGGATAGAAGTAGAGAACCAGAACTTGGCCAAGGTGGGAGGTGTTTGAGACCTTGAGTCCACCGGTCGCGTTGGCTTCAAATTCAGGGAGGGGTTTGTTGACAACGATCGCCATATCACTTCAATCTCTCAGGATGTAGTCGTTGGTAAGCCGGGGGAGTGGGTGTGTTATTGTTTTTGGTGGTGCCCCCGACCGCAACCCGAGATTTTACCCTGTAATCTGTTTACATCCAAATGTAAGGTAGTGTGTCGACACCATGCCGCATGGGCTTGTGTTGAGGCGCAGTGGGGCGTGAGCACCAGAGCACAGGGGCGTCGCGCAAAGCGCGCTGGATTGCGTAATTGAGTGACCGTCTGGGCAGCGGCGGCCCATCGGTCAGGCCTCCAGAATCAGCGCGGCCACCACGTTGCGCCCTTCGCTGGCCAGGATGTTGTAGGTGCGGCAGGCCGCCGGGGTGTCCATGGTTTCCAGTCCGATGCGGCGCGCCATGAGGGGCGCCAGCCAGGCGGGCGGGGGAAAGCGGTTGCGCAGGCCGCTGCCAAAAACGATCAGTTCTGTGTCCAGAGCGGCCAGTTGCGCAAAATGCTCCGGCGTCAGGTCGTCAAAATGTGCGCAGGACCATGCCTGACGAATCCCCTGGGAGCCAATGATGATGCTTTGCGTGATTTTCTCGGCGTCGATGCCAATCCAGCCGGGGCCGTAGCCGCTGATGGTTTGCGCGTTGGAGCGGTCGGGCTGGAATTTCATGGGCTTGGGGTGTCCGGGTCGCGGCGGGTGGGGCACCACAGAGGTCTTGCCTGGTGGCGCTGCGGTTCTGTGGTCAAATTATAGGTTTCACCGAGGCGCGGGCGTGCCTTGGCGCTGTTAAAGCATATAGGTGGCATATTTCCATGAAGACTGTCCAAAAATCTGCAAAGCTGGCAAACGTTTGTTATGACATTCGAGGGCCGATCATGGATGCGGCCAAGCAAATGGAAGAAGACGGGCACAAAATTATCAAGCTGAACATTGGTAATTTGGCCGTGTTCGGTTTTGATGCGCCGGAAGAAATTCAGCAGGACATGATTCGCAACCTGCCCAATTCGGCGGGTTATACGGACAGCAAGGGTATTTTTGCTGCGCGCAAGGCTGTCATGCACGAAACCCAGCACCAAGGCATCAAGGGTGTGACGCTGGATGATATTTACCTGGGCAATGGAGCGTCTGAGCTGATCAGCATGGCCACGAATGCCTTGCTGGACAACGGCGATGAAATGCTGCTGCCTGCGCCCGATTACCCATTGTGGACGGCGGCTACCAGCCTGTCGGGTGGCACACCCGTGCATTACATGTGCGATGAAGCCAATGGCTGGATGCCCAGCATGGCCGATATCCGTGCCAAGATCACTCCCCGCACCAAGGGCATTGTGGTGATCAACCCCAACAACCCCACGGGCGCGCTGTATTCCACCGAGTTGCTGCTGGAGATTGTGGCGCTGGCGCGTGAGCACGGGCTGGTGATTTTTGCCGACGAGGTCTATGACAAGGTCTTGTATGACGGCGCCAAGCACACGCCATTGGCCAGCTTGTCGCAAGACGTGCTGACGCTGACCTTCAACTCCCTGTCCAAGGCCTACCGCAGCTGCGGCTACCGTGCAGGCTGGATGGTGGTTTCGGGCGACAAGAAGCCTGCCAAGGATTACATCGAGGGCCTGAACATGCTCTCCAACATGCGCCTGTGTGCCAATGTGCCCGGTCAGTGGGCGGTGCAGACGGCGCTGGGTGGTCACCAGAGTATTGACGACTTGGTGTGCGAAGGCGGCCGCTTGCGTGTACAGCGTGACTTGGCGTGGGAGTTGATCAACGCGATTCCCGGCGTGAGCTGCGTGAAGCCACAAGGGGCGTTGTATATGTTCCCGCGACTGGACCCTGAGATTTATCCGATCAAGAACGACCAGGAGTTTTTCCTGGAAGTCCTGCAGGAAACCAAGGTCATGCTGGTGCAGGGCACGGGCTTTAACTGGCCCAATCCTGACCACTTTCGCATTGTGTTCTTGCCCCATGAGGCCGATCTGCGCGAGGCGATCAATCGCCTGGCAGCCTTCTTGGCCAAATACCGCCAGCGTCACGACACCGACAAGCTGGTGGCCGCTGCGACAGTGGCCAGCAAAGGCAAAGCCAAACTGCAAGTGGCGGCCTAATTTTTTCTGATAGCTGTAAGCGCAGACTCCATAAGCGCTACAGCCCTTTTTGACGTACAAGCGTAAGAGACTTATGAAACCGATCCAAGTAGGCCTTCTGGGCATTGGCACCGTGGGCAGTGGCACTTTCAATGTGCTGCAGCGCAACCAGGACGAGATTCGCCGCCGTGCGGGTCGCGGCATTGAGATTGCCATGGTGGCCGACTTGGACACGACGCGCGCCAAGCAAGTTGTCGGTGATGCCGTCAAGGTGGTGGGTGATGCCCGTGAAATCATTGCCAACCCCGAAATCGACGTGGTGGTGGAGCTGATCGGTGGCTATGGCATTGCCAAGGCACTGGTGCTGGAAGCGATTGCCGCTGGCAAACACGTGGTCACTGCCAACAAGGCGCTGCTGGCCGTGCACGGCACAGAAATCTTCAAGGCCGCAGCCGAGAAGGGTGTGATCGTGGCCTATGAAGCGGCTGTGGCCGGTGGCATCCCGATCATCAAGGCGTTGCGCGAAGGCCTGACAGCCAACTCCATCCAGTGGGTGGCTGGCATCATCAACGGCACGACCAACTTCATTCTTTCCGAAATGCGTGACAAGGGCCTGGACTTTGACGTGGTGCTCAAGGAAGCGCAGCGTCTGGGCTACGCCGAAGCTGACCCCACCTTCGACATCGAAGGGGTCGATGCAGCGCACAAAGTCACGTTGATGAGCGCCATTGCCTTTGGTATTCCGGTGCAGTTTGACAAGGCTTACGTGGAAGGTATCACCAAGCTGGCTGGTGCAGACATCAAGTACGCCGAGCAACTGGGCTACCGCATCAAGCTGCTGGGCATCACCAAGCGCACTGACAAGGGTGTTGAGCTGCGTGTTCACCCTTCACTGATTCCGGCCAAGCGCCTGATCGCCAATGTTGAAGGCGCGATGAACGCTGTGGTGGTGAATGGCGACGCTGTGGGCACCACGCTGTACTACGGCAAGGGCGCGGGCTCAGAGCCCACTGCCTCGGCCGTAATTGCTGACTTGGTGGATATTGCCCGCCTGCACGGCGCTGATCCAGCCTACAGCGTGCCTGCACTGGCTTTCCAGAGCCATACCCTGGCCGCTGCTGGCCACGAACTGCCTGTGCTGGCCATGGCCGATGTGGTGACCAGTTATTACCTGCGTATCCGCGTAGCGGACGAGGCCGGTGTACTTGCCAAAATCACAACGCTGCTGGCAAATGCCGGTATCAGCATTGATGCTGTGATTCAGCGCGAAGCCGATGAAGTAGGCGGTGAGGGATCAACCCAGACCGATCTGATCATCCTGACGCATGACACCCGTGAAGGCGATATGAACAAGGCACTGGCGGAGATCCAGGCGTTGTCCACGGTGCTGACACCCATCACGCGCATTCGCAAAGAAGAATTGAACTGATCTTCACTCCCTGAGGCGCTTTGCGCGCCTTCTCTCTCTGGCGCTGCGCGCCGCAAGGGGGCGACACCAGCGCTGCAGGGCGGCCCTTGCGCGGAGTCTCTGGCGAAAGTGGCGGTGCCCACCGTTGCTGGCCATTCCTAGATATTTGACGAGGAAGCACCATGCTTTATCTGTCCACCCGCGGTCATGCCGACCGCAAACGCTTTTGCGACATCTTGCTCGAAGGACTGGCCCCTGATGGTGGCCTGTACCTGCCTGTCGAGTACCCCCAGATCAACGACGCCAAACTGACCCAGTTGCGCCAAGTGCTGGCCTCCCAAGGCTACGCTGCGCTGGCGTTTGAAATTCTGTCGCTCTACATCGACGACATTCCCGCTGATGATCTGCGTGCCCTGTGCACCAAGACGTACACCGAAGAAGTGTTTGGCACGAAAGCCATCGTGCCTGTGCGCACGCTGGACGGTAATTTGCTGATTGAAGCCCTGTCCAACGGCCCCACGCTGGCCTTCAAGGACATGGCGATGCAATTGCTGGGCAACCTGTTTGAATACGAGTTGGCCCGCCGTGGCGCAGAGCTGAACATTCTGGGAGCCACCAGTGGTGACACCGGAAGCGCGGCGGAATACGCCATGCGCGGCAAAAAAGGTGTGCGCGTGTTCATGACCAGCCCGAACGGGCGCATGAGCCCCTTCCAGCAGGCGCAAATGTTCAGTCTGCAGGATGAAAACATTCACAACATCGCTATTGAAGGCGTGTTTGATGACTGCCAGGACATCGTCAAGGCGGTCAGCAACGACCACGCCTTCAAGGCCAAGTACAAGATTGGTACCGTCAACTCCATCAACTGGGCGCGGCTGCTGGCCCAGGTGGTGTACTACTTTGCCGGCTATCTGCAAGCCACCTCGCGCAACGAAGAAAAGGTGAGCTTTACCGTGCCCAGCGGTAACTTTGGCAATATCTGCGCAGGCCATGTGGCGCGCCAGATGGGCCTGCCAATTGCCAAGCTGGTGGTGGCTACCAATGAAAATGATGTGCTGGACGAGTTTTTCCGCACAGGCGTCTACCAGGTGCGTGGTGCAGCCCATACCTACGAAACGTCCAGTCCTTCAATGGACATCTCCAAGGCGAGCAACTTTGAGCGCTTTGTATTTGATCTGGTGGGCCGCGATGGCCAGCGCACCAAGCTGCTGTTTACGCAAGGCGTGGGCCAACAAGGCAAGTTTGATTTGAGCGCGGATGCCTGCTTTCAGGACGCAGCGACCAAGTACGGCTTTGTCAGCGGGAAAAGCACACACGCAGACCGTCTGGCAACCATCAAAGACACGTTTGAACGCTTTGGCCAGATGATCGACACGCACACCGCCGACGGCGTTAAGGTGGCGCGCGAGCACTTGCGCGTAGAGCCCATGATCGTGCTGGAAACCGCTTTGCCCATCAAATTTGCGGCCACGATTGAAGAAGCGCTGAACCGCCAGCCCGAGCGCCCGGCCAAGTTTGAAGGCATTGAAGATTTGCCCAAGCGTGTGGTTGTGATGGCGGCGGATGTAGAGCAGGTGAAGGCCTATATTCAAAAGCACTGCGATTAACGCGCCGCCTCTGGTTGATGGGTGAAATTGGCAATCGGCGCTTGTCTACCAAGCGCCGATTGCTATTTGCAAGAGAGTAAAACGCATGAAGGTTTTGGGCTTTGTCGCTTATTCCGGCGCGGGGAAGACCACGTTGCTGGAGCAGTTGATTGGCGCACTGCGCACGCAGGGGCTGCGTGTGTCCACCGTCAAACACGCTCACCATGATGTTGACATCGACATTCCGGGTAAAGACAGCTGGCGTCATCGTCAGGCGGGCGCTTCGGAGGTCCTGCTGGTGTGTGACAAGCGTTTGGCACTGGTGCGCGAGTTCGCTTGCGAGCAAGACCTGGATGTACATGACATGCTGTCTGAGCTGGATGCGCGCGTGGACTGGGTGCTGGTGGAAGGTTTCAAGCACGAGGACTTGCCCAAGGTGGAGATCTGGCGCCAACCTGCAGCGGGCCAGGCGTCCAAACCGCTGCGCTTTCTGACCGATCCCCACGTTGTGGCGCTGGCTACTGACGATGCCAGTGCCCTGCCTGAGCCGTTGCCTGCCCATGTGCAGTTGCTGGATTTGAACCAGCCGGCGCAGATTGTGGACTGGATGCAGGCGAACGCCGCACGTTTTGAATACCAAGGCCCACAGGGCCACGAGGAGTAACGCCGGATGATGACCCCTTTGGATGAAGCCCTGCACCATGTGCTGGCCCAGGCCCAGCCCTTGGGCGTAGAGCACGTAGATTTGTTCAATGCTGATGGCCGTGTGCTGCGTGCCGATTGCATCTCGGCGCTGCAAGTGCCGCCCCAAGACAACTCCGCCATGGACGGCTATGCCGTCCGTGCGGCAGACATTACCGCTGCCGGTGTGGCGTTGGCTGTGAGTCAGCGCATTCCTGCCGGTCATGTGGGCAAGCCATTGCAGCCCGGCACTGTGGCACGCATCTTCACTGGTGCGCCTGTGCCCGCCGGTGCTGATGCCGTGCTGATGCAGGAAGACACCCAGGTGCTGCAAGACGGTACGGTGCGTTTTAACGCAGTGCCCAGGCTGGGTCAAAATATTCGCCGTGGCGGTGAAGACATCGCCTTGAACAGCACCGTACTGGCCCAGGGCATGCGCCTGACGCCCGCAGCCATTGGCTTGGCCGCCAGCATTGGCATGGCCCAGCTGCCGGTGGGGCGCAAGCCCCGCGTGGCGCTGTTTTCTACGGGCGATGAGCTGGTGTTGCCTGGCACCGTGGCGCCGCAAGACATGCGCGCTGGCAGCATCTACAACAGCAACCGCTACTTCTTGCGCGCGCTGCTGCAGCGCCTGGGCTGCGAAGTAGTGGATGGAGGCATCTTGCCCGACAACCTGGAGCAAACGGCCCGGGCCATCCATCGTGTGGCGCAGGATTGCGATCTGGTGCTTTCCAGCGCTGGCGTTTCGGTGGGGGAAGAAGACCACGTCAAGCCAGCGGTAGAGCAGCAGGGCGAGTTGAACCTGTGGATGATTGCCATGAAGCCTGGCAAACCCTTTGCCTACGGCAAGGTGTTTCGCAATGGCAAAGATGCCTCCAATGGTGTGGCGCACTTCATGGGGTTGCCGGGCAACCCGGTCTCCAGCTTCATCACCTTCTTGCTGTTGGTGCGCCCTTTTGTGCTGCGCCTGCAAGGCATGGGTGATGTGGCTCCTAAGTCCATCAGCGTGACAGCGCAGTTTGACTGGCCCAAGCTGGAAAAGCGCCGTGAATTCTTGCGTGCTCGCCATGATGGGCAAGGGGGGCTGGCACTGTTTGGAAATCAGGGCTCGGGTGTGCTGACTTCGACGGTGTGGGGTGATGGCATCATTGACAACCCACCGCTCACGCCCATCCAGCCGGGTGACACCGTGCGCTTTATCCCGTTCAGCGAATTGATGTGAGTGCTGCCATGAGTACATCTATGAATATCACCGTGCGTTACTTCGCCTCGATTCGCGAAGCCATGGGGGTGGGCAGTGAAACGCTGCAAACCAGCGCGGCCAGCGTGGGGGCGCTGCGCGAAGAGTTGATGGCACGCAGTGCAGCAGCTGCTGCTGCCTTGGCCCACGGCAAAGCCGTGCGCATGGCACTCAATCAGGACATGTGCCAGGGCAATGTCCCGCTGAAGGCGGGCGACGAAGTGGCTTTCTTTCCCCCAGTCACTGGTGGCTAGGGCTTGCCATGAGTACCGATAAACCCGAGGTAGATGCAACCATCAGCGCGCGCACGCGCCTGGCCTTGAGCGAGGCCAAGGCCCGTGGCGTGCAGCTGGGCAAGGCCGGGGCGGACAATATTCGTGCTACGGTGGAAAAACGGAAAAATGCAGCCGATAGCTTTGCCAAGCAGCACCAGGCACTGTTTGCCGAGCTGGTTGCACAGGGCCTGACGCACCGCAAGATGGCTGAAGTGCTCAATGAGCGCGGTATTGCTGCCGCCAAGGGCGGGCCATGGACGCATGGGCAAGTGCAACGCATCTTGAACCGCTATGCGGATGCCGCGAAAGCAGCAACGTAAAACTGGCGGCAATAGAAGGTCAGCAAAAAGCCG
>RCMZ01000356.1_pt1 | contig 26074 bp, 25 predicted proteins | sample 2041141 | NCBI WGS metagenome assembly RCMZ01 (sample SAMN09708263, study PRJNA481090) | Wastewater metagenome, whole genome shotgun sequencing project. | biome: sewage; isolation source: Davis station wastewater (DW) | place: Antarctica: Davis Station | collected 2010-03-01
CAAAATGACAAGTGCGGCACCTACACGCTGTCCAACACGGGGGTTCGCGGCGCTGCGGGAAAAGTGTCCACGGATACAGGCTACAACCCCGATTGCTGGAACAAATAACCCGCTGCGCTACCATCGCGTGCGCTATGACAACAACAGCGCACTTCATCTCTCAAGCGCTTGGGCTGGCGGCCCAGGCGCTTTTTCTTTCCAACCCCAACCCGCGCGTGGGCTGCGTCATTGCGACGCCCGACGGGCGTGTGCTGGGCCAAGGCTTTACGCAGCAGGCGGGCGGCCCGCACGCCGAAGTGATGGCACTGCGCGATGCGCAGGCCGCCGGGCACGATGGGCGCGGCGCCACCGCCTATGTCACGCTGGAGCCCTGCGCCCACCAGGGCCGCACAGGCCCGTGCTGCGATGCACTGATTGCCGCAGGCATAGGCCGCGTGGTGGGCTCGATTGCCGACCCCAATCCGCTGGTCGGTGGCCAGGGCTTTGCCCGGCTGCGCGCAGCGGGCGTGGCAGTAGAGGTGGGGCCGGGCGCAGACCAAGCGCGCGAACTCAACATCGGTTTTTTCAGCCGCATGGTGCGTCGGGTGCCGTGGGTGCGCGTGAAGATTGCCGCATCGCTGGATGGGGCAACCGCATTGCCCAATGGCGCCAGTCAATGGATCACGGGCACACAAGCCCGGGCCGACGGACATTTTTGGCGTGCCCGGGCGTGTGCAGTGCTGACGGGGATTGGCACCGTTTTATCCGATGATCCCCGGTTGGATGTGCGCGAGGTTGAAACGGACCGGCAGCCTATTTTGGTTCTCGTGGACAGCGACTTGCAGGTGCCTCTTGATGCTTCTATTTTTATAGCTGATAGAGCTGTGTATATATACGCTGCAGTCGAAAATGACGGGAAAAGACGCGCGCTGGAAGAGCGGGGTGTGATCGTGGTGGTTTTGCCGAACGCCCAGGGCAAGGTGGACCTGACTGCGATGATGAAAGACTTGGCGGGTCGTGCAATCAATGAGTTGCATGTGGAGGCCGGCAGCAAGCTCAATGGTTCTTTGGTGCGCGAGGGGTTGGTGGATGAATTATTGGTCTATCTGGCGCCAAAATTGGTTGGGGAGGGGCGCGGAATGTTGCAATGGGGGCCATTGGAGGCGCTTTCGCATGCGCTTGCTCTCGATTTCATGTCGATAGACAAGATTGGGCGCGATGTTCGTTTTGTTGCTCGGGTCACCGGGCGCGATCAATTCTGACGGCGTCTAGGCCCAGGCGGCCCTGATGCTTTGCCTATTTGCGCGCGTAACCTAGGCACGCGCCCGCATTTGGGGCGCCTTTGCACTCGCGTTTAAGCCGTCGGTCGCGCTCAGCGGTTGTTTCCTCTGATGGACTGCGTTGATGCTTGATTTTTAGCGAGCCTTTCTTTTTTGATTGCTGTGTGTCGGTTTTTTGCGTTGACGTCGAAAATGTTTCTGCGCTGTACGCGGTTGTTGGGAGGGATATGGCGTTTAGTGCCGCCATTGCGGCGATGGTGCCGAGGCATCTGCTGAGCAGTCGCGCGACACTTCTGCTATGAATGTGGGGCATTGATCGTGGCTTCATGATGAGACTCCTGTTCCGGTAAGTTGGAGTTGGTTCGCACATGCAAATACGGCGATTCAAGGCGCTGCGTGCATGGGGTTTGTTGTCATCATAGTCAGGCGCCGAATGGGTGTCTGTAGTTCAGTGTCAGGGGTTGTCAATCATTTGTTGATGCCCCTGTTTGCCATTCATCGCGGGAGTTTTTGCGGGGAGTGCGCAGGGTAGCTCAAGCCTTGTCCGTGTTTGTGGCGCATATTGCGTCGGTGGGTGAATGTTGGTGATGAACGCGCCGAACGATGTCGTTGTCGCGACTTTGTATTTCGATGGTGCGTGCGAAATTCTGGGATTGCGAGCCGTCTTGGTGGTTTTGGTTGGGTCCGCAGACAAAAGAAAGGGTGCCGAATTTTGCAGGTTAGGTGTGCACACGGGTCGAATGTTTGTGCTAGCTAACTTCCTTAATCTTGTCGTGATGGTGGGGTGGTGATTTTTTCGGTGGAGGATGCCAGGGGCGATGGCCCTTGGATTGGCAAACTCATCGTCGCTATCGGTTGGTGAGTCGGTGTCACTGCCCAATGTGCAGCGGAATTCATGCAGGCTCAGTTGGGTCAACTCGCCCCACTTTTGGTCGGGCATCTAAAGCGTTGCGCAGGTGCATTTGTGTGCGTTTCAATGTTGGCGCTCGGGGGGGCTGTAGTGTATCGGCCTTGAGGCGTGGGGTTGGTCGTGTTGACTTTGGGTGGTTGGGTTTGCATGAGCTCATGTTGGGTTGGCGCAACTCAAAACTAGGCTCGGGGTATAATCGCGAGGTTTTGCATGGTGCAAGACGCACGCTTGTGGCCGTTCCAGCCGCTGGCGCAAGTAAAACCAGGGTCCGACAGTCATGTCGGGCCAAATCCAAAGGAAAAAAATGATCGCATCCTCCATCAAGGCCGAAGTAGTCAAGGCAAATGCCCGTGCCGCCAATGACACGGGTAGCCCGGAAGTTCAAGTGGCGCTGTTGACTGCCCGCATCAACGAACTGATGCCTCACTTCAAGACGCACGCCAAGGATCACCACGGTCGCCGTGGCCTGCTGCGTATGGTGAGTCGTCGCCGCAAGCTGCTCGACTATCTGAAGGCCAAGGACGCTGAACGTTACACCGCGCTGATCGCCAAGTTGGGTCTGCGCAAGTAATCTTCATTGCATGCGAAAACGCCTGGGTTAGTCCGCTAGCTCAGGCGTTTTTTACTTCGGAGTCGCAAAACGGAGCGAAGCTGTGTCATTCCAATGGGGTTGCTGCCACGCGGTGGTAAGCAGCTTCACTGGAATGGCATCGTGTTCTGAATTGCTATCCGGCTCAATCTGGTAGAGCGCTACCAGCTATTAAAACAGGAGCTAAACATGAGCATTTTCAACAAAGTCGCCAAGACCTTCCAATGGGGCGACAAGACCGTCATCATGGAAACGGGTGAAATCGCCCGCCAAGCCTCTGGCGCTGTCTTGGTGAACATTGACGACACCGTGGTGTTGGCCACCGTGGTTGCCTCCAAAGGTGCCAAGCCCGGGCAGGATTTTTTCCCCCTGACGGTGGATTACATCGAGAAAACCTATGCCGCAGGCAAGATTCCCGGCAGCTTCTTCAAGCGTGAAGCCAAGCCTAGCGAGCATGAAACGCTGACCAGCCGCCTGATCGATCGCCCAATTCGCCCGTTGTTCCCAGAAGGTTTCTTCAACGAAGTGCATGTGGTCATCCACACTGTGTCGCTGAACCCTGAGGTGGATGCGGACATTGCGGCCTTGATTGCCACCAGTGCAGCGCTGGCTATCTCGGGTATCCCTTTCAACGGCCCCATCGGCGCCGCGCGCGTGGGCTACATCAATGGCGAATACGTCCTCAACCCTGGTCAGACTGCGCGCAAGGGCTCGCAAATGGATCTGGTGGTCGCGGGCACAGAGGCGGCCGTTTTGATGGTCGAGTCCGAAGCTCAGCAGCTGTCGGAAGAGATCATGCTTGGCGCCGTGGTGTTTGGTCATGAGCAGGGCAATGTGGCCATCAATGCCATTCACGAGCTGGTGCGCGATGCGGGCAAGCCCGCATGGCAGTGGGAGGCCCCGGCAAAGGACGAGGCCCTGATTGCCAAGGTGGTGGCGCTGGCTGACGGCAAGTTGCGCGCGGCTTATCAAATCCGCAACAAGCAAGCCCGTACCCAGGCATGTCGTGAATCTTATGCTGCCGTGATGGCCGCGTTGAAGGCTGACGGTGTCGAGTTTGACGCCGTCAAGGTCGAGGGTATGTTGTTCGACATCGAAGCCGGCATCGTGCGCAGCCAGATCCTCGCGGGCGAGCCTCGCATTGATGGTCGCGACACGCGCACCGTGCGCCCCATCGAGATCCGCGGCAGCGTGCTGCCCCGGGCCCATGGATCGTCGCTGTTCACGCGTGGTGAAACACAGGCTTTGGTCGTGACCACACTGGGCACCGAGCGCGACGCGCAGCGCATTGATGCTTTGGCGGGTGAGTACGAAGACCGTTTCATGATGCACTACAACATGCCTCCCTTTGCCACAGGCGAAGTGGGTCGCATGGGCTCGACCAAGCGCCGTGAAATTGGCCATGGTCGCTTGGCCAAGCGCGCGTTGATCGCTGTGCTGCCAACGAAGGAGGAGTTTCCCTACACCATGCGTGTGGTGTCGGAAATCACCGAATCCAACGGATCTTCCTCCATGGCTTCGGTGTGTGGCGGTTGCCTGTCGATGATGGACGCTGGCGTGCCCATGAAGGCGCATGTGGCGGGCATCGCTATGGGGCTGATCAAGGACGCCAACCGTTTTGCCGTTCTTACCGATATTCTGGGTGATGAAGATCACCTTGGCGACATGGACTTCAAGGTTGCTGGCACCACTGGTGGTATCACTGCGCTGCAGATGGACATCAAGATCCAGGGAATCACCAAGGAAATCATGCAGGTCGCATTGGCTCAGGCCAAAGAGGCTCGCATGCACATTCTTGCCAAGATGCAGGAAGCCATGGGTGAAGCCAAGACCGAAGTGTCCAACTTCGCTCCCAAGCTCTACACGATGAAGATCAACCCTGAGAAGATCCGCGACGTGATCGGCAAGGGTGGCTCGGTCATCCGTGCGTTGACTGAAGAAACGGGTTGCCAGATCAACATCGAAGAAGACGGCACGATCACCATTGCGGCCACCGACAACGCCAAGGCCGACGAAGCCAAGCGGCGCATTGAACAAATCACTGCGGAAGTCGAGATTGGCAAGATCTATGAAGGCCCCGTGACCAAGATTCTGGACTTCGGTGCACTGATCAACCTGCTGCCCGGCAAGGATGGCCTGCTGCACATCAGCCAGATTGCGCATGAGCGCGTCGAGCGCGTGGGTGACTATTTGACCGAAGGTCAGATTGTCAAGGTCAAGGTCATGGAGACCGATGAAAAAGGCCGTATCAAGCTGTCGATGAAAGTGTTGTCCGACCGCCCTGCTGGTGGCAGCGACCGTCCTGCGCCGGCTGAACGTGGTGATCGCGAGCCGCGCCGCGACCAGGGCCGGGAAGGCGGTCGTTCACAGCAGCCTGCGGACCAGCAGCAGCAGCAGCAGGGTCAACCCTCGGATGGCGGGTCCGGCCAAGTGGTCGGTTAAGTTGATGTTGTGTTAATTTGCTATTGATTTTGTAGCTGTTTGCGCTTGTGTATAAAGCGCAAGCAGCCCAAATCATTCAAATATCAAGTGTTTAATGAGTCGCAATATGCACGCTGTTGAGATCACGTCGTTTGGTGCGCCCGAAGTGTTGCGGTTGGGTGAACGCCCGGTTCCGCAGCCGGGCGTTGGCGAACTGTTGATTCGTGTTGCAGCCAGCGGCATCAATCGCCCCGATGTGCTGCAGCGGCTGGGTCACTATGCGCCGCCGCCGGGTACGTCCGACCTGCCTGGGTTGGAGGTGGCAGGCGTGGTCGAGTCTGGTGATGCAGCAGCCATGGCAGAGGCTGGCATTCGTGTGGGGGATCGGGTCTGCGCATTACTGGCTGGCGGGGGCTATGCGCAATGGTGTGTGGCGCCTGTTTTGCAGTGCCTTCCAGTCCCTTCAGGGTTGAGTGATGTGGAGGCCGCGTCGCTGCCGGAGACATTCTTTACGGTGTGGAGCAATGTTTTTGACCGCGGGCGCCTGCAGGCGGGCGAAACTATTTTGCTGCAAGGCGGTACCAGCGGCATCGGTGTAACTGCCATTCAACTGGCTCGGGCGTTTGGTGCCACGGTGATCGCCACAGCTGGTAGCGATGACAAATGTGCTGCATGTTTGCAAATCGGTGCGCACCATGCTGTCAATTACAAATCCCAAGACTTTGTGGCAGAGGCCAAGCGTATTACGCAGGGCAAAGGTGTGGATGTAGTGCTCGACATGGTCGCCGGTGACTATGTGGCACGCGAAGTCGAGTGCTTGGCTGAGGATGGTCGCATCGTGATCATTGCGGTGCAGGGTGGCGTGAAAAGTGAGTTCAATGCGGGGCTGGTGCTGCGGCGTCGGCTTTCCATTACGGGTTCCACACTGCGTCCTCGTTCCGTGGCTTTTAAGGGTTCCATTGCACGCGCTTTGCGCGAGCATGTTTGGCCTTTGCTTGTGTCCGGCGCGGTGCGTCCAGTGGTTCACAGTACTTTTGCCGCTGCTGATGCCAGCCAGGCCCACATGTTGATGGAATCGAATCAGCACATTGGCAAGATTGTTTTGACGTGGTGATTATGAACGGCAAGAAAAAACTCATTGCAGGCAACTGGAAGATGAATGGCGGCCTTGCTGCCAATGAGGCTTTGCTTAAAGATCTGATTGTGGGTCAGGGGCGGGTCGCTTGCGATGTGGTGGTGGCTGTGCCGGCGCCTTATCTGGCTCAGGTGCAGGCACTTACTGCTGGCTCCGCGGTGGCCTTGGCGGCGCAGGATGTGTCTTCGCACGAGTCAGGGGCGTATACCGGTGAAACGTCGGCGACGATGTTGAAGGACTTCGGGGTGCGTTTTGTGCTTGTTGGTCATTCAGAGCGTCGTCGCTACCACGGCGAAACGGATGCTGTGGTGGCAGAGAAGACTCAGCGAGCGCTTGCCGCAGGTATCACGCCTATCGTCTGTATCGGCGAGACGTTGGAAGAGCGAGATGCCGGTCAGACCGAAGCTGTGGTCAAGCGCCAGATGGCTGCCGTGATTCATCTGAATGGCCATTGCATCAGTGAGGTGGTGGTGGCGTATGAGCCGGTATGGGCCATCGGCACCGGTCGGACGGCATCGCCGGAGCAGGCGCAGGTCGTGCATGCCGTCCTGCGGGCGCAGTTGTCTGCGGCGAGCGAGAAGGCTGGGCGCATTCGGTTGTTGTACGGCGGTAGCATGAATGCATTCAATGCGGTGCTCTTGCTTGCGCAGCCCGATATCGATGGGGGGCTGATCGGTGGCGCGTCACTGAAGGCATCCGACTTTTTGCAAATCATTGCTGCGGCGAGCCATTGAGGCCGATGGCAAACAAGGTATTCAATCAGGAGTGAACAGAGAATGAACGTGATCGTGAATGTGATTTTGGCGGTACAGATGTTGGCCGCTTTGGTAATGATTGGCTTGATTCTTATCCAGCATGGCAAGGGCGCCGACATGGGGGCCGCGTTTGGAAGTGGAAGCTCGGGCAGCCTTTTTGGCGCCAGTGGAAGTGCCAACTTCATGTCGCGCACTACGGCGGTGTTGGCGGCTGTTTTTTTTGTCTCGACGTTGGCGCTGGCCTACTTTGGCAACGCGCGCCCCACCAGTGCGGGCAGCGTGCTTGAGGGGGCTGGCGGGGTCGTGCCAGCGGTTGTGACATCGCCTGCAGCGTCGGCATCGGATGCCGTGGTGGCGCCTGCCGTTCCAGCTTCGGGTGCAGCGCAAATTCCGACCAAATAAACCTCAATTATTTGAACCCTGTTCATGGAAGCATGGGTTTTTCCGGAGTAGAATTTCGGATTGTCTGGAAAGCAATAAGCCGAAAGGTTCCTCATGCCATCCAGGCAGTAAAAAATCAGCCGTCGTGGTGAAATTGGTAGACACGCTATCTTGAGGGGGTAGTGGCGAAAGCTGTGCGAGTTCGAGTCTCGCCGACGGCACCAAAACAAAAAAGGCCTGCCTGTAGTCTCAATCAGGGATCTGACAGGTGAGGCCGCAGCGGTGAGCACATCCCCAAGATGAACCTCGATCAGTACCTCCCCGTCCTTTTGTTCATCCTGGTTGGAATCGCCGTTGGCGTAGTTCCCCTTGCTCTCGGATACATACTGGGTCCAAATCGCCCGGATGCTGCGAAGAACTCTCCCTATGAGTGTGGCTTCGAGGCATTCGAGGATGCGCGCATGAAGTTCGATGTGCGTTATTACCTGGTGGCCATTCTCTTCATTCTTTTTGATCTCGAAATCGCATTCCTGTTTCCTTGGGCGGTAACGCTTCACGAGGTGGGTGTTGCTGGTTTTGTTGCGGTTGTTATTTTTCTGGCCATCCTCGTCGTGGGCTTTGCCTATGAGTGGAAAAAAGGCGCCCTCGATTGGGAATGAGCGGGCTTCAGCAAGGATGTTGCAATGATTGAAGGCGTGATGAAGGAAGGCTTCATCACCACGAGCTATGACTCCGTGGTGAATTGGGCTAAAACCGGTTCGCTGTGGCCCATGACCTTTGGTCTGGCCTGCTGCGCGGTCGAAATGATGCATGCAGCGGCTGCCCGCTACGACATCGGCCGCTTTGGTGCCGAAGTGTTCCGTGCCAGCCCCCGTCAGTCCGATCTGATGATCGTGGCCGGCACGCTGTGCAACAAGATGGCGCCTGCCCTGCGCAAGGTGTACGACCAGATGTCGGAGCCCCGCTGGGTGCTGTCGATGGGTTCGTGCGCCAATGGCGGTGGCTACTACCACTACAGCTACTCCGTGGTGCGCGGTTGCGACCGCATCGTGCCCGTGGATGTCTACGTGCCCGGCTGCCCACCTACGGCCGAGGCGCTGATCTACGGCATCATCCAGCTGCAGCAGAAGATCCGCCGCACCAACACCATTGCGCGCGTCTGAGGGTTGATGATGACATCTGTTGCCATTCGCCCTGAAAAAATCAAGGACACCGTTGCCGCCTTGCTGGGCGACAAGGTCCGCAAGATCCATGTGGCCCTCGGGGAGGTCACCGTCGAAGTCTCCGCCGCCGACTACCTCGCTGCCATGCAGCAGCTGCGCGATGCGCCCGGCTGCCAGTTCGAGCAGCTGATCGACCTGTGTGGCGTCGACTACTCGGCCTATGCCGACGAAGTTAACGAAGGCGCGCGTTATTGCGTGGTGTCGCACCTGCTGTCGGTCAGCCTGAACCAGCGTCTGCGCGTCAAGGTGTTCTGCGTCGACGATGATTTCCCAGTGGTGGCCTCGGTTGCCGATCTGTGGAACTCGGCCAACTGGTACGAGCGCGAAGCCTTCGACCTGTTCGGCATCGTGTTCGACGGCCACAACGACCTGCGCCGCATCCTCACCGATTACGGCTTCATCGGCCACCCCTTCCGCAAGGACTTCCCGCTGTCCGGTCATGTCGAGATGCGCTATGACGCAGAGCAGCGCCGGGTGGTCTACGAGCCCGTGTCGATCGAGCCGCGCGAGATCACGCCGCGCATCATCCGCGAAGACAAGTACGGAGGCCTGCACTAAGGCGCCCGCGCCCCACGTGACCCACCATGGCTGAAATCAAGAACTATTCCCTGAACTTCGGACCGCAGCACCCTGCAGCGCACGGCGTGCTGCGCCTTGTGCTCGAGCTCGACGGCGAAGTCGTCCAGCGCGCCGACCCGCACATCGGCCTCTTGCACCGCGCCACCGAAAAGCTGGCCGAGCACAAGACCTACATCCAGTCGCTGCCCTACATGGACCGCTTGGACTACGTGTCCATGATGTGCAACGAGCATGCCTACTGCCTGGCCATCGAAAAACTGATGGGCCTGGAAGTGCCCGAGCGCGCCCAGTACATCCGCGTGATGTTCTCCGAGATCACGCGTCTGCTGAACCACCTGATGTGGCTCGGCTCGCACGGCAACGATTGCGGCAGCTCCACCATCCTGATTTACACCTTCCGCGAGCGGGAAGACCTGTTCGACATGTATGAAGCCGTCTCCGGCGCGCGCATGCACGCGGCGTACTTCCGTCCGGGCGGCGTGTACCGCGACCTGCCGGACTCCATGCCGCAGTACAAGGTCAGCAAGATCAAAAACGCCAAGGCCCTGGAGGGCATGAACCAGAACCGCAAGGGTTCGCTGCTCGACTTCATCGACGACTTCACGAAGCGCTTCCCGGGCTGCGTGGACGAGTACGAGACCCTGCTGACCGACAACCGCATCTGGAAGCAGCGCACCGTCGGCATCGGCGTGGTGCCCCGCGAGCGCGCGCTGAACCTGGGCATGACCGGCCCCATGATCCGCGGCTCCGGCATTGCCTGGGACCTGCGCAAGACCCAGCCCTACGATGTCTACGACCGCATGGACTTCGACATTCCGGTGGGCAAGACGGGCGACTGCTATGACCGCTACCTCGTGCGTGTGCAGGAGATGCGCGAGTCCAATCGCATCATCAAGCAGTGCGTGGACTGGCTGCGCGCCAACCCTGGCCCCGTCATTACCGACAATCACAAGGTGGCTGCGCCCGATCGTGAGTCGATGAAGTCGAACATGGAGGAATTGATCCACCATTTCAAGCTCTTCACCGAAGGTTTTCACGTGCCTGAAGGCGAGGCCTACGCCGCTGTCGAACACCCCAAGGGCGAGTTCGGCATCTACTTGGTGAGCGACGGGGCCAACAAGCCCTACCGCCTGAAGATCCGTGCGCCGGGCTTCGCGCACCTGGCCACGCTCGATGAAATGGCCCGCGGCCACATGATCGCCGACGCCGTGGCCATCATCGGCACCATGGATATCGTGTTCGGGGAGATTGACCGATGAGTAACACCGAAGCGAAGAACCAGACCGCTGGCGCGATCACCGAGGCGACGCTCGCCCGCTTTGCGCGCGAAGTCGCCAAGTACCCGCCCGAGCAAAAGCAGTCGGCCGTGATGGCCTGCCTATCCATCGTGCAGCAGGAGCAGGGCTGGGTCAGCGCCGCGAGCGAGGCCGTGATCGCCGACTACCTGGGCATGGCCCAGATCGCGGTGCACGAAGTCACCACGTTCTACAACATGTACAACCAGCAGCCGACGGGCAAGTACAAGCTCAACGTCTGTACCAACCTGCCGTGCCAGTTGCGCGACGGCCAGAAGGCGCTGCACCATCTCGAGAAGAAGCTTGGCGTGACCATGGGCGAGACTACGCCCGATGGCCTGTTCACGCTGCAGCAGTGCGAGTGCCTGGGCGCCTGCGCCGATTCGCCCGTGATGCTGGTCAACGACCGTACCATGTGCAGCTTCATGGACAACGACAAGCTCGACCAACTGGTGGATGGCCTGCGCGCTGCGGAAGGACAAGCATGACCACCGCTGCACAGATCCTCTCGCAATTCCAGGCCACGGGCGTCCAGACCTGCTTTCACGACCGCCACATCAACCCGCAGATCGTTGCGGGGCTCGACGGCACGAACTGGGGCATCAAGGACTACGAAGCACGCGGCGGCTACGAAGCGCTGCGCAAGATCCTGGCACAGGGCGAAGGCGCAGGCCTGACCCAGGACCAGGTGATCGCCACCGTCAAGGAATCGGGCCTGCGTGGCCGCGGCGGTGCGGGCTTCCCCACCGGCCTCAAGTGGAGTTTCATGCCCCGCTCGTTCCCCGGCCAGAAATACCTCGTCTGTAACTCCGACGAAGGTGAGCCAGGCACCTGCAAGGACCGCGACATCCTGCAGTTCAACCCGCACATCGTCATCGAAGGCATGATCATCGCGGCCTACGCGATGGGAATCTCCGTCGGCTATAACTACATCCACGGCGAAATCTTCCAGACCTACGACCGCTTCGAAGAAGCGCTCGAAGAAGCACGCGCGGCGGGCTACCTGGGCGACAAGATCCTGGGCAGCAGCTTCAGCTTCCAGTTGCATGCCGCACACGGTTTCGGTGCTTACATCTGCGGCGAAGAAACCGCGTTGCTCGAATCGCTAGAAGGCAAGAAAGGCCAGCCTCGCTTCAAGCCGCCGTTCCCGGCCAGCTTCGGTTTGTACGGCAAGCCCACCACCATCAACAACACCGAGACCTTTGCGGCAGTGCCCTGGATCATTCGGAACGGCGGCCAGGCCTACCTCGAGTGCGGCAAACCCAATAACGGCGGCACCAAGATCTTCTCTGTCTCGGGCGATGTGGAAAAGCCCGGCAATTACGAAGTGCCTATGGGCACGTCGTTCGCCAAGTTGCTCGAACTGGCAGGGGGCGTACGCAAGGGCCGCCAGCTTAAGGCGGTGATCCCTGGCGGCTCGTCCTCTCCGGTGCTGCCTGCTTCCATCATCATGGAATGCACGATGGACTATGACTCCATCGCGAAGGCCGGCTCCATGCTGGGCTCGGGCGCCGTCATCGTGATGGACGACTCACGCAGCATGGTCGAGAGCCTGTTGCGGCTGTCGTATTTCTATTCGCATGAATCCTGCGGTCAGTGCACGCCCTGTCGTGAGGGCACGGGCTGGATGTGGCGCGTAATTGACCGCATTCAGCATAACCAGGGCCGTGTGGGCGACCTGGATCTGCTTAATTCGGTCGCGGACAACATCCAGGGGCGCACGATTTGCGCTTTGGGCGACGCTGCTGCGATGCCTGTGCGCGCCATGATCAAGCATTTCCGTCCCGAGTTTGAAGCACTGATCCGGAACAGCGCCTCCCAGGCTGCTACCTCCGCCTGATCGCGAGAAGACATATGGTTGAAATTGAACTGGACGGTCAGAAAGTGGAAGTCGCCGAAGGCTGCATGGTGATGCATGCAGCTGAAAAGGCGGGCACCTACATTCCCCATTTCTGTTACCACAAGAAGCTGTCCATCGCGGCCAACTGCCGCATGTGTCTGGTGGATGTGGAAAAGGCACCTAAGCCCATGCCCGCTTGCGCGACGCCGGTGACGCAGGGCATGATCGTGCGTACCAAGAGCGACAAGGCCATCAAGGCCCAGCAGTCGGTCATGGAATTCCTGCTCATCAACCACCCGCTGGACTGCCCCATTTGCGACCAAGGCGGTGAGTGTCAATTGCAGGATCTGGCCGTGGGCTATGGTGGTTCTTCCTCGCGTTACGAAGAAGAAAAGCGTGTGGTTTTTCACAAGGACGTGGGCCCGCTGATCTCCATGCAGGAGATGAGTCGCTGCATCCATTGCACCCGCTGCGTGCGCTTCGGCCAGGAAGTGGCCGGCGTGATGGAGCTCGGGATGATTCACCGCGGTGAGCACTCCGAGATCACCACCGTGGTGGGCGATACGATCGACTCCGAGCTGTCGGGCAACATGATCGACATCTGCCCCGTGGGTGCGCTCACCAGCAAGCCATTCCGCTACAGTGCTCGCACCTGGGAGCTGTCGCGCCGCCGCTCCGTGAGCCCGCACGATTCCACCGGTGCCAACCTGATCGTGCAGGTCAAGAACCACAAGGTCATGCGCGTGGTGCCGTTCGAGAACGAAGCCGTCAACGAATGCTGGATCGCCGACCGCGATCGCTTCTCGTACGAATCTCTCAACAGCGACGAGCGCCTGACGCAGCCCATGCTCAAGCAGGGTGGCGTCTGGAAGACCGTTGACTGGCAGACCGCACTCGAGTACGTGGCCAACGGCCTGAAGAGCATCAAGGCCGACCACGGCGCCAACAGCATCGGCGCCCTGGTCAGCCCGCACAGCACGCTCGAAGAGCTGTACCTGGCATCCGCCCTGGTGCGCGGCCTGGGCAGCGACAGCATCGACTACCGCCTGCGCAACGCCGAATTCGCGGTGCCCGAAGGTATTCGCTGGCTTGGCACGTCTATCGCTTCTCTGTCCACGCTGCAACGCGTACTGGTGGTGGGCTCCAATCTGCGCAAGGACCATCCGTTGTTCGCCCTGCGTGTGCGCCAGGCCGTGCGCCACGGTGCCCAGCTGAGCGTGGTCGACTCCTCCGTGGGTGACTGGGCCATGCCCATTGAGCACAAGTTGCTCCAGAGCGCGGGTCAGTGGGCGCATGCCCTTGGCGCTATCGCCTCGGCCATTGCTCAGGAAAAAAACGTCCCAGCTCCGCAAGGTGCGGGAGATCTTTCCGAGGTCAGCTTGGCCATTGCCCGCTCTTTGTTGGGCGGTGATCGCAAGGCCGTGCTGCTGGGTAATGCGGCTGCCCACCATGGTCAAGCCACGCAACTTCTGGCACTGGCCAATTGGATTGGTGAGCAGACCGGTGCAACGGTCGGCTACCTGACCGAAGCTGCTAACACCGTGGGTGCCCAGTTTGCCGGCGCTCGCCCCGTGGGCCAAGGCCTGACTGCGGGGCAAATGCTGGCAGGCGGTCTCAAAGCAGCGCTGTTGCTCAACACCGAGCCAGTGTATGACGCCGCCAACGGCGAGCAGGCTTGCGCAGCGCTCAACGCAGCGCAGATGGTGGTGACGCTCAGTCCTTTCAAGGCAAATATGGATTTCAGTGACGTACTGTTGCCTATTGCGCCATTCACTGAAACCTCGGGCAGTTTTGTCAATGCCGAAGGGCGTCTGCAAAGTTTCCATGCGGTGGTGCGTCCATTGGGCGACACCCGTCCGGCATGGAAAGTCCTTCGTGTACTGGCCAACCTTCTGGGCGTGCCAGGCTTCGACTTCGAAACGTCACAGGATGTGCTGGCGCGGGCCACCAATGCTCCCGCCGGCGCGCTCGGGATGTTGCCAACCGAGCAGTTGTCTAATGCCGTGAGCAACGTTGCTCAGGCAGCGGATGGCGGCGTCGAGCCTGCGGTCGCTCCTATCTATCAGCTCGATGGCTTGGTGCGCCGTGCCACGTCGCTGCAGTTGACAGCTGATGCCCGCATAGCGGGTGCTGAAGGAGTGGCAGCATGATTGACACGCTGTACAACGGGGGATTGAACCTCTTGCCGTTTAGCTGGTGGATGAGCGCTGCTTGGCCAGTGTTGTGGATACTGCTGAAAATCGTTTGTATCCTTGCTCCGCTGATGGGCGCCGTGGCTTATCTGACACTGTGGGAGCGCAAACTCCTGGGGTTCATGCAAGTGCGTCATGGTCCCAATCGTGTTGGGCCTATGGGCTTGCTCCAACCTATCGCCGATGCATTGAAGCTGCTGACCAAAGAGATCATCCAGCCAACGGCTGCCAGCAAGGGATTGTTCGTGTTGGGGCCCGTCATGGCGATCATGCCTGCTCTTGCGGCATGGGTGGTGATTCCTTTTGGGCCGGACGTGGCGCTTGCTAACGTGAATGCCGGCCTTGTGCTGGTGATGGCGATCACTTCTATCGAGGTTTATGGTGTGATTATTGCCGGCTGGGCTTCCAACTCGAAATACGCTTTTTTGGGTGCTCTGCGGGCTTCTGCACAGATGGTGAGCTATGAAATTGCCATGGGGTTTTGCTTCCTGGTGGTGATCATGGTGTCTAACAGCATGAATTTGACTGAGATCGTGATGGGACAGGGACGCGGCTTTGCTGCTGACAAGGGTTTGACGTTTCTGTCTTGGAACTGGTTGCCGCTGTTGCCCATTTTTCTGGTGTATCTGATTTCCGGTGTTGCAGAGACAAACCGCCATCCTTTCGACGTGGTTGAGGGTGAAGCCGAAATCGTGGCCGGGCATATGGTCGAGTATTCCGGTATGGGATTTGCCATCTTCTTTCTGGCTGAGTACGCCAGCATGTGGCTGGTTTCTATTTTGGCAGCGCTGATGTTTTTGGGGGGCTGGCTCTCTCCTATTGACAGCGTGCTTTTCAATTGGATTCCGGGATGGATTTGGCTTGGCCTCAAGACCTTCCTTGTCGTGTCCATGTTCATCTGGATCCGAGCAACCTTTCCACGCTTCCGTTACGACCAGATCATGCGTTTGGGTTGGAAGATTTTTATCCCGGTGACGCTGGTGTACTTGCTCATCGTTGGCGGGTGGTTGCTATCGCCGTGGAACATCTGGAAATAGGCGGAACACTAAATGACTGCTGTTGTTGCTGCTGCACCTTTCTCAATCAAGGATTTCTTCAAGAGCTTCATGCTCGTGGAGTTGCTCAAGGGAATGGCCCTGACAGGGCGCTACGCATTTCGCCGCAAGGTGACTGTGCAATTCCCCGAAGAGAAAACACCCATTTCGCCGCGTTTTCGTGGCTTGCACGCGTTGCGCCGTTATGACAACGGCGAAGAGCGGTGTATTGCCTGCAAGCTGTGTGAGGCCGTCTGCCCAGCCATGGCGATCACGATTGAGTCAGATGTCCGTGCAGATGGGTCTCGTCGCACTACGCGCTACGACATCGATTTGACAAAATGTATCTTTTGCGGCTTTTGTGAGGAAAGCTGCCCCGTGGACTCAATCGTCGAAACGCACATTTTTGAGTACCACGGCGAAAAACGCGGCGATCTGTATTTCACGAAAGACATGCTGCTTGCCGTAGGCGACCGTTATGAAGGTGAAATCGCGGCAGCCAAGGCTGCGGACGCCAAATATCGCTGAGCGGTATCTAGCGTAGCCCTTTAGCCAGACTTTCTATAAAGACCCGATTCATGGACGCCAAGACTGGTTTTTTCTACATATTCTCGGTTGTGCTGCTGTTTGCAGCTTTCCGGGTGATCACTGCACGTAATCCCGTGCACGCTGTTTTGTATCTCATCCTGGCCTTTTCACAAGCCGCCGCAGTGTGGCTTTTGCTCAAGGCGGAATTTCTCGCTATTGCCCTTGTCCTCGTGTATTTGGGTGCGGTGATGGTGCTTTTCCTTTTTGTGGTGATGATGCTGGACATTCATATTGACACTGTGCGCAAGGGTTTCTGGAAGCATTTTCCGTTGGCTGCCACCGTGGGTGCGGTGATCGCTCTCGAGATGGCTGCTGTGCTGATGGGTGGGTTTCGTGGCATGGACGAGCCCAAGCCGCTTGTTGCCGTTTTGGATGCCGCAGGGCAGGTGGTTCCGTATTCAAATGCAAAGGCATTGGGAAAACTGCTCTATACCGAATATCTGTTTCCCGTTGAAATCGCTGCGGTGATATTGCTGGTGGCCATGATTTCCGCCATTGCATTGACTCTGCGCCAGCGCAAAGACAGCAAGGCAATCAATCCGTCCGAACAGGTTCGGGTGCGTGCTGGAGATCGGCTTAAAGTTGTGAAAGTGGCGGTAACCCAGAAGGCTGTCGCAGAAATGCCAGCAGAGCCCGTTGCTGAGGAGAAGAAAGCATGACATTGACTCTGGGGCACTTTCTTTCGTTGGGAGCCATGCTTTTTGCATTGGCCGTCATTGGTATTTTCCTCAACCGCAAGAATTTAATTGTTCTCTTGATGTCGATCGAGTTGATGTTGCTCGCCGTCAATACGAATTTTGTGGCGTTTTCCCATTACTTGGGAGATATGCATGGGCAGGTGTTCGTGTTTTTTATACTGACCGTTGCGGCAGCCGAATCAGCCATTGGCCTGGCTATTTTGGTGTTGTTGTTCCGCAATAAGTCCAGCATCAACGCAGAAGACCTAAATACCCTCAAGGGTTAATGGTTCGGCCGTATTCCCAAGGTTCTCAAGAATGAGTCAAACCCTCTCTGCTTCAACGCTACTGGCCGTCCCTTTGGCCCCGCTGGCCGGTTCATTGTTGGCCGGTGTCTTTGGCACGGCCTTTGGCGGCAACTGGATTGGTCGCCGCTTGAGTCACACCCTGACGATCTTGGGTGTGCTCGTCGCTTTTGTCCTTTCGGCCATGACGCTTCAGAGCGTTGCGGTGGATGGTGCCCGATTCAACGAAACGCTGTATACGTGGATGGTCGTGGGCGGCCTGAAGATGGAAGTGGGTTTTCTCGTAGACAGCCTGACTGCCATGATGATGGTTGTCGTAACTTTCGTGTCCTTGATGGTGCATATCTACACCATCGGGTACATGGAGGAGGATGACGGGTACAACCGTTTCTTTGCCTATATCTCGTTGTTCACTTTCTCTATGCTCATGCTGGTCATGAGTAACAACCTGCTGCAGTTGTTTTTCGGCTGGGAAGCCGTCGGATTGGTTTCGTATTTGTTGATCGGTTTTTGGTTCAACAAGCCAACAGCGATTTTTGCCAACATGAAGGCCTTTCTGGTTAATCGTGTGGGTGATTTTGGGTTCATCCTGGGGATTGGTCTGATCGTTGCGTATGCGGGTACGTTGAACTACGGTGAGATTTTTGCCAAGTCAGGCGATTTGGGCGTGCTTTCATTTCCTGGTACGGATTGGATGCTGATCACAGTGATCTGCATTTGTCTCTTTATTGGTGCAATGGGTAAAAGTGCGCAGTTTCCATTGCATGTGTGGTTGCCTGACTCCATGGAAGGGCCAACACCCATCTCTGCGCTGATTCACGCCGCAACCATGGTGACGGCAGGTATCTTCATGGTAGCCCGGATGTCGCCGTTGTTTGAGCTTTCGGATGCGGCACTTAATTTCATTTTGGTGATCGGCTCCATCACTGCGCTGTTTATGGGCTTCCTGGGCATTATTCAGAATGACATCAAGCGCGTGGTGGCTTATTCCACCCTGTCGCAACTGGGTTATATGACGGTGGCTTTGGGTGCTTCAGCTTATTCAGTTGCAGTTTTCCACTTGATGACCCACGCGTTCTTCAAGGCCTTGTTGTTCCTCGGCGCCGGGTCCGTGATCATGGGTATGCATCACAACCAGGATATTCGCTGGATGGGAGGCGTACGTAAATACATGCCCATTACCTGGATTACGTCTTTGCTGGGTTCTTTGGCGTTGATCGGTACGCCGCTTTTTGCGGGCTTTTATTCCAAAGACAGCATCATTGAGGCAGTGCATTTCAGTCACTTGCCTGCGGCGGGATTCGCACATTTTGCAGTTCTGGCTGGTGTATTCGTGACAGCTTTTTATTCGGGGCGAATGTATTTCCTGGTGTTCCATGGCAAGGAACGCTTTGACCAAAATCCTGATGCCCATCACGATGACCACCATGCGGATCACGGGGACCACGGTCATGGCCATGATGCCAAGCCACATGAGTCGCCTTGGGTTGTCACGGTTCCATTGATATTGCTAGCGATCCCTTCGGTCGTTGTTGGTTTTATGTTCATCCAGCCGATGCTGTTTGGTGATTTCTTCAAAAACGTTATTTTTGTAGATGCCGTTAAGCATCCGTCGATGGCTCATATCGCAGAGGAGTTTCATGGAGCCTGGGCGATGGCTGTGCATGGCTTGCAGGCGGCTCCCTTCTGGCTTGCCTTGGCAGGTGTTGTGTCGTCGTACTACATGTATATGGTCAACCCAGCTTTGCCTGCTGGTATCAAGGCGCGTGTCCTGCCTGTCTATACATTGCTGGAAAACAAGTATTACCTCGACTGGATCAACGAGAACATCATTGCTCGCGGCATGCGCGCATTGGGCATGGGGCTTTGGAGGGGTGGCGATCAGGCCATCATTGACGGCGCTTTTGTAAATGGCTCTTGGAAGCTGGTGCGTTGGGTTGCGAGTGCTGTGCGCAGGGTACAGACGGGCTTCATTTATCACTATGCCTTGGTGATGATCCTGGGTGTTTTCGCTCTCATGACGTACTTCGTCTGGCTCAACAAGTAGGAGAAGAATAAAAATGGGTCTGTTGAGTCTTGCAATCTGGATACCGATTGCCTTTGGCGTGCTATTGCTCGCTCTGGGGCGGGATGAGCACGCCCGTGTTGTCAGGTGGTTGGCTTTGCTGGGCGCTTTGATCGGTTTTCTGGTCACACTGCCTTTGTACGACGGCTTCAAACTGGGCACTGCAGCGATGCAGTTCGTCGAGAAGGCGAGCTGGATTGAGCGTTTCAACGTGCATTACCACCTGGGGGTGGACGGCATTTCGTTCTGGTTTGTGCCGTTGACGGCCTTCATCACGGTGATTGTCGTTATTGCTTCGTGGGAATCCATTACAGAGCGCGTCAATCAATACATGGGGGCTTTCCTGATTCTTTCAGGTCTCATGATTGGTGTTTTCAGCGCGTTGGATGGCATTCTTTTCTATGTGTTTTTTGAGGCCACGCTGATCCCGATGTATTTGATCATCGGCATCTGGGGTGGTCCCAACAAGATCTACGCCGCGTTCAAGTTTTTCCTTTACACGCTGCTCGGGTCATTGTTGATGTTGATCGCATTGATCTATCTGTACAACCAGTCCGGCGGCAGCTTTGACATCGCTACATGGCATCAGTTGCCTCTGAGTGGGCGGGCGCAAACCCTACTGTTCTTTGCTTTCTTTTCCGCCTTCGCGGTGAAAGTGCCCATGTGGCCCGTGCATACCTGGTTGCCAGATGTTCACGTCGAAGCGCCCACGGGAGGCTCTGCCGTGTTGGCTGCCATCATGCTCAAACTCGGTGCGTATGGCTTCCTGCGCTTTTCCATGCCGATTGCGCCTGATGCTGCACGCGAATGGGCTTGGCTCATGATCGCGCTCTCGCTCATTGCTGTGATCTATGTGGGTCTTGTGGCCATGGTTCAGAAGGACATGAAGAAGCTGGTCGCTTATTCGTCCGTCGCCCACATGGGCTTTGTGACACTGGGATTTTTCATCTTCAACGACCTTGGTGTGTCCGGCGGCCTGGTGCAGATGATCGCGCATGGTTTTGTCTCGGGCGCGATGTTCCTGTCGATTGGCGTGTTGTATGACCGCGTGCATTCACGCGAGATCGCTGCATATGGCGGTGTTGTCAATACCATGCCCAAGTTCGCCGCTTTTGCGTTGCTGTTCGCGATGGCAAATTGTGGACTCCCTGGAACGGCGGGTTTTGTTGGCGAGTGGATGGTCATCATTGGCGCCGTGAAGGCCAACTTCTGGATCGGTCTCGGGGCCGCTACTGCGCTGATTTTTGGTGCGGCCTACACGCTTTGGATGTTCAAGCGCGTCTATCTTGGCCCTGTGGCCAATGACAACGTCAAGGCGCTCAAGGACATCAATAGCCGTGAATTCCTGATGCTGGCATTGCTCGCCATTGCTGTGCTTGCCATGGGTATTTATCCACGCCCCTTCACCGATGTGATGGACACCTCGGTGGCAGAACTGCTCAAGCATGTGGCGCTGTCCAAGCTGAACTGACCAGACTGAACTGAGAGATTAGAGATGATTGACAACATCAGCTGGCTAGCGATTTATCCTGAGATTGTGCTGTTGACCATGGCCTGTGTCATTGCACTGGTCGACCTGGGGATCCACAGTAAACGCCGTGCGGGCACTTACATATTGACCATGCTCACGCTGGCCGTAGTGGCGGCTTTGCAGGCCATGTATGCCAGCAGTGGCAACACGTTCTACGGTTTTGGCAATATGGTCGTCAGTGATGCCATGGGCAATTGGCTCAAGTGTTTCGCGACCGTGGCGATGATGGTGACCTTGGTGTATGGGCGACCTTACGCCGCAGACCGTGACATGCTGCGTGGCGGTGAAATGTTCACCCTGGCGATGTTTGCGCTGCTGGGCATGTTCATCATGATTTCCGGCAACAACTTCCTGGTGATATATCTGGGTCTTGAATTGCTGACGTTGTCCAGCTACGCACTGGTCGCCTTGCGCCGGGAGAATGCGACGGCGACAGAAGCCGCCATGAAGTATTTTGTGTTGGGCGCCATGGCCAGCGGCTTCCTGCTGTACGGCTTGTCCATGATTTATGGTGCCACAGGCTCGCTGGATATCGGGCAGGTGTTCAAGGCGGTCAATGCGGGTCAGATCAAGCACCAGGTGCTTGTGTTTGGCTTGGTGTTTGTTGTTGCGGGTCTTGCCTTCAAGCTCGGTGTGGTGCCATTTCACATGTGGATTCCCGATGTGTACCAAGGCGCTCCCACAGCTGTCACGCTGATGATCGGCGGCGCCCCCAAGCTGGCGGCGTTTGCAATCACCATTCGGTTGCTGGTGGATGGGTTGCTGCCATTGGCCATCGACTGGCAGCAGATGCTGGCGGTGCTGTCGATTGGCTCGCTGCTTGTGGGTAACCTGGCAGCCATTGGCCAGACCAACCTCAAGCGAATGCTCGCTTATTCGACCATCTCGCAGATGGGTTTTGTGCTGCTGGGACTGATGTCAGGTGTGATCAACGGTAATGTCGATGCAGCGGCCGTTGAGGGGGCTTACAGTGCCTCTATGTTCTATGTGGTGACTTACGTACTGACCACTTTGGCTGCGTTTGGCGTGATTCTTTTGCTCGCCCGTGAAGGCTTTGAGAGCGAGGAAATTTCCGATTTTGCCGGTCTTAATCAGCGCAGCCCGCTATACGCTGGTGTGATGGCTGTGTGCCTGTTTTCCATGGCCGGGATCCCCCCGATGGTTGGCTTTTACGCCAAGCTTTCGGTGTTGCAGGCGTTGGTTGCATCGGGGCAGCCTTGGTACATAGGGATGGCAGTGTTTGCCGTGATGATGTCCTTGATCGGCGCTTTCTATTACCTGCGCGTCGTGAAGGTGATGTACTTCGATGCGCCACTGACGGCTTCCAGCGTGTCTGCACCAGTGGATGTGCGCGTCGTTCTCACCATCAACGGCGCGTTGGTGTTGGGCCTGGGATTGTTGCCTGGCGGCTTGATGTCGTTGTGCGCTGACGCCATCGTGCGTGCGCTGGCAACCTGAGCCTGCACGGCAATCCGTGTGATGCACCTGCTTTAGTTCGAAAACCTATCGGCTCGTTTTTCTGTGTCTCTTACCGGGTCTGTCTGGTTGGTCATCGTGGCCGCCTTGGTTGCCGCCAATTTACCGTTTGTCAATCAACGCTGGATGGTGGTGGGCCCGGTGGCGGGCTCAGGTAAACCGCTTATCGCGCGTTTGGGCGAGTTGATCGTGTTATATGCCCTCGTGGGTTTGCTCGCGCAGGTCCTGGAGCGACGGGCGGGGCAGGTTGCCCCGCAGGGCTGGGAGTTCTATGCGATCACGGGCACGATGTTTCTTACCTTGGCGTTTCCTGGTTTCGTGTATCGGTATTTGCTGCGCCGTCGTGGGTGAGCGTGCCTTGGCTTGTCCGCTGTCATGAAGGTGCTTGACCTGCAGTGTCGCTTGGGCCATGTCTTTGAGGGATGGTTTGCATCCGAGGACGATTACCAGGGACAAAAGCAGCGTGGCCTTATGCAATGCCCGCTGTGTGCTGATGATCACATCGAAAAACGATTGAGTGCGCCGCGATTGAATCTGGGGCATCGTGATGTGTCCGATCCCCTCAACGAGCCTGGCCCCACCGCCGCACCCTCCGTCCCTGTTCCCCACGCAACAGTCGAGTCCACGGCCCTTCAAACGGCGTGGATGAGTCTGGCTCGCAAAATCGTGGCCAACACCGAGGATGTAGGGCGGCACTTTGCGCAGGAGGCGCGTCGCATGCACCATGGCGAAGTGCCGGAGCGTGGAATTCGTGGACAGGCGACGCCCGATGAGGCGGTTCAATTGCTGGAAGAAGGCATTGCAGTCCTGCCGTTGCAGTTGCCTGAGGCGGCCAAGGAAACCTTGCAGTGATCGCGTGTTGCCAAGCCTTTGGTTTTAGAACGTTTTGTGGTCTTTTTGCCTTCTAGCGCTTGATTGATAAGCGGTAGCTGCTATCAATTTTGAATTGATGGCATGCTACTGCTCTGTGGTTGAACGGGGCTGTGCGCAGCCAAGCGGTGGGATCGTGCGCTTCGGTGGCGATGTTCACGCAGTGAACTGCAATGCTGCGAGTCGCGCATAGACGCCGCCCTGCGCCAAAAGGCTGGCGTGGGTGCCTTGCTCCACAATGCGTCCCTTCTCCAACACCACGATGCGATCCGCGTTTTGCACGGTGGCCAAGCGGTGCGCAATCACCAGCGTGGTTCGTTTGCCTGTGTGGCGCTGCATGGCGGTGTCCAGGGCCGCTTGCACCATGCGCTCACTTTCGGCATCCAGCGCACTGGTCGCTTCGTCCAGCAACAAAAGCGGCGGGTTTTTTAACATGGCGCGGGCTATCGCTATGCGTTGGCGTTGTCCGCCCGAGAGTCGCACGCCCCGTTCGCCCAGGAACGTGCCGTAGCCCTCAGGTAACGCCATGAGAAAGTCGTGCGCAAAGGCTGCTCGCGCGGCCGCCATGACTTCTTCGTCTGTGGCAGACGGGCTTCCGTAGCGGATATTTTCCATGGCCGATGCGGAGAAGATCACCGCGTCCTGCGGGACCGTTGCAGTGTGTGCACGCAGTGTCTCCAGAGACATGTCGCGAATGTCCACGCCATTGAGCCGAATCCCTCCTCGCTGGCGCCCCGGCCCACCCAGATCCACATCGTAAAAACGCTGCAGCAGTTGGAAGACCGTGGTTTTTCCGGCACCGCTCGAGCCCACCAAAGCGACTGTTTCGCCTGGCGTGAGGCGCAGAGAAAAGTCATGCAACGACGGCTGGTCGGGGCGCGATGGGTAGTGAAAAAACACATGGTCAAACTGCACCTCCAGGCCCTGGCCCGATGTCGGCAGTGTTTGAGGTTGTTGCGGACTGGCTACGGGCGAGCGGCTGGAGAGCAGCTCCATCAACCGTTCGGTAGCGCCCGCTGCACGCAGCAGGTCACCATAGACCTCGCCGAGCACGGCCACGGCGCCCGCCAGCAGCATGACGTAAACGACCGTCTGTCCCAGGTGCCCGGCGCTCATTTGGCCGGCCAGCACCGCCTCGGTACCTCGGTACAGCCCCCAGAGCAGCAGTCCCGCATTGGCGATGATGATGAATGCCACAAGAATCGCCCGGGCGCGGGTGCGCTTGATGGCCACCAGGAACGCGTTTTCTGTCGCCAAGCCAAAACGTGCGGACTCGCGCGATTCGGCGGTGTAGCTCTGGACGACCGGCACGGCATTGAGCACTTCGGCTGCGATGGCACTGGAATCCGCGACGCGATCCTGGCTGTCTCGCGACAGGCGCCGCACCCGGCGGCCAATCCACATGGTGGGCAAAACCACCAGCACCACCGCCAACAGCACCACCGACATGACGTAGGGGTTGGTCCAAACCAGCATCACCAGCGCGCCCACGCCCATCACAGCGTTGCGCAGCCCCATCGACAACGAAGACCCCACCACGGTTTGCACGAGGGTGGTGTCGGCGGTCAGGCGCGAAAGCACCTCACCCGTCTGCGTGGTCTCAAAGAACTGGGGGCTTTGCCGAAGCACGTGGCTGTATACGGCGTTACGCAGATCCGCAGTGACACGCTCACCCAGCCAGCTCACCGTATAGAAACGTGCGGCAGAGAAGACCCCCAGAGCGATAGCCACCCCGAATAGGGCTTCGAAATGCCCGCGCAGCGCCATGGCCTGGTTGCCTTTGTCGCTGGACGGCCCCGTGATCCCGCCATCGATGAGGCTGCGCAGCGCGATGGGAAACGCTAGCGTCGCCACGGCAGCCAGGATGAGAAACAACCCTGACAGCGCGATCTGGATGCGATAGGGGCGCAGAAATGGCAAGAGGCCAGTAAGTGATCGGGGGGCGCCGCGTGCTGCGTTTGGAGAGGGTGTGGAGGCCATGGCCGCAGTGTAGGGCCCCGTGGTTTTGTGTGCTGCACCCGTGCGCGCAGGGGTGTGCCGGGGCGCGGCCTTGGGTGGCTCTGGGACACGCCGGGGGGCGCCAGCCGGATATGCGCCGAGTGTGAAGTGGAGGCTTGTAGGCGTTTATACATAGGCATTACTCCCAGTATCTGCAACAGGTCACTGGCGCATACGATGCAACCCGTCCCTACACGCGGAGACCTTGTTGCAAGGCTCCACCATCGAGCACCTAACGGAGCGGTCAAGTTGCAATGAGCGACGTCATTCTCGAAACCACCAGCCTGACTAAAGAGTTCAAGGGCTTTACCGCCGTCAGCGATGTGAACCTGGCCGTACGCCGGGGTTCCATCCATGCGCTGATCGGTCCCAACGGGGCGGGTAAAACCACGTGCTTTAACCTGTTGACCAAGTTCCTTGAGCCTACCTCGGGTGTCATCCGGTTCAATGGGCATGACATCACGCGTGAGCGCCCTGCGCAGATCGCGCGGCGGGGGGTGATCCGCTCTTTCCAGATTTCGGCGGTGTTCCCGCACCTCACGCTGTTGGAGAACGTGCGCCTGGGCCTGCAGCGCAAGCTCGGCACATCGTTTCACTTTTGGCGCAGCGAGCGCAGTCTGCGCCAGCTCGATGACAAAGCCATGCAGTTGCTCGCGGAAGTGGGCTTGGAAGACATGGCCGATGAAGTCACGGTCAATCTGCCCTATGGCCGAAAACGTGCGCTGGAGATTGCCACCACACTGTCCATGGAGCCCGAGCTGATGCTGCTGGACGAACCCACACAAGGGATGGGCCATGAAGACGTCGACCGCGTCACGCAGCTCATCAAAAAGGTATCGGCAGGGCGCACCATCTTGATGGTCGAGCACAACATGAAAGTGATCTCGACCATTGCGGATCGCATCACGGTGCTGCAACGCGGCGCCGTACTGGCGGAAGGGCCCTATGCCG
>RCMZ01000357.1_pt1 | contig 26052 bp, 19 predicted proteins | sample 2041141 | NCBI WGS metagenome assembly RCMZ01 (sample SAMN09708263, study PRJNA481090) | Wastewater metagenome, whole genome shotgun sequencing project. | biome: sewage; isolation source: Davis station wastewater (DW) | place: Antarctica: Davis Station | collected 2010-03-01
CGTCAGGCGATCACTCGCTCGATCGCCGACCAGGCCCGCACCATCCGTATTCCGGTGCACATGATCGAGACGATCAACAAGCTCAACCGTATTTCCCGCCAGATGCTGCAGGAAATGGGTCGCGAACCGACCCCGGAAGAGCTGGGCGAGCGCATGGAAATGCCTGAGGACAAAATCCGCAAGGTACTGAAGATCGCCAAAGAGCCGATCTCCATGGAAACCCCGATCGGTGATGACGAAGACTCCCACCTGGGTGACTTCATCGAAGACTCGACCATGCAGTCGCCAATCGATGTCGCCACCGTTGAGAGCCTTAAAGAAGCAACGCGCGAAGTCCTCTCCGGCCTCACTGCCCGTGAAGCCAAGGTTTTGCGCATGCGCTTCGGCATCGACATGAATACCGACCACACCCTTGAGGAAGTCGGTAAGCAGTTCGACGTTACCCGTGAGCGGATTCGCCAGATCGAAGCCAAGGCGCTGCGCAAGCTGCGCCACCCGACGAGAAGCGAGCATTTGCGCTCCTTCCTCGACGAGTGATGACAAAACCCCCAGCCTGGCTGGGGGTTTTGCTATATGCCGATAAAATCCCCGCATGCCATTGCCCGTCTACACTCGAACCATTCCCTCCCAAGCCCTCCGAGAGTGTGATGCCCAGACTGTCGACTGTGCTTTTGCTGTCGCTGCTGACCTGGACCGCAACAGCTGGCGCGTTGACTCTCACCAATGAAGAGCGTGGCTGGCTTTCCTCCCACCCGCAATTGCGCCTGGGTGTTGATGCTTCGTGGCCGCCGTTCGAGTACCGCGACGAAGAAGGCCGCTACCAGGGCTTGGCCGCCGACTACATCAGCCTGATCGAAAAACGCCTCGGTGTCGCCGTCACGCCAGTGGAACCCGTGAGCTGGAGCCAGGTGCTGGAACAGGCCCGGCAAAACAAGCTGGACTTGCTGCCCGGCATCATGTCCACGCCGGAGCGCCAGGGCTATCTGGCGTTCACTCGTCCGTACCTGGATTTCCCCATCGTCATCCTCGCCCACGAAGGCGGGCCCCAGCCGCGCAAACTCCAGGACCTGTATGGCCTGAAAGTGGCGGTGGTGGAGAACTACGCCCCCCACGAACTGCTGCGCACCCAACATCCGGACCTGAACCTGGTAGCGTTGCCCAACGTCAGCTCGGCCCTGCAAGCCCTGGCCACCGACCAAGTGGACGCCGTGGTCGGCGACCTCGCGTCCAGCGTCTGGAGCCTGCGCCAGCTCAAGCTCGAAGGCATGTACGTCAGTGGCGAAACACCGTATCGCTATCAACTGGCCATGGCTGTGCCCCAGGACAGCAAAATCCTCGTCGGTATCCTCGATAAAGTGCTGGCCGACCTGAGCCCGGAGGAAGTCAGCAACATCCATGAGCGCTGGGTCGGCAATGTCCTTGACCACCGTGCTTTCTGGTCCGACCTGCTGATCTACGGCCTCCCCGGTCTGACCCTGGTGTTCACTATTTTGGCCGTGGTCATTCGCATCAATCGCCGACTCAGCTCGGAAATCGCCCGGCGCGTGGCCCTGGAACAGGAACTGCGCAGCAGCGAGTACCACTACCGCGGCCTGGTGGAGAGCCTTTCGGCCATTGCCTGGGAAGCGCGTATCAGCGATTTCACCTACAGCTACGTCTCGCCCCATGCCGAAGCCCTGCTCGGCTATCCGCTGTCCAACTGGCTGGTCCCGGGCTTCTGGCGCAACATCATCCACCCCGCCGACCTGACCCGCGCCCAGACGTTCTGCGACCGGGAAGTATTGGCCGGGCGCGACCACAGCATCGACTACCGCGTCATCACCGCCGACGGTCGCTGCCTGTGGGTGCGCGACATCGTCAGCCTGATCGAACACGGCCACGAGCCAGTCCTGCGCGGCCTGATGATCGACATCAGCGAAGCCAAGCACACCGAAGAGGCCTTGCGCCTGTCCGAGCAGAAATTCGCCTCGGTGTTCCAGCAATGCCCGGACATTCTGGTGATCGCGCGGCTGAGCGACGGCTGCCTGCTGGAGGTTAACAACGCCTTTGAAGAACAGATCGGCCTCAGTGCGGCAGAGGTCATCGGCAAAACCGCTACCGACCTGAACATCTGGGGCATCCCCGGGGTCGGCCCGGGCCTGCTGCAACGCTTGCAGGGCGGTAGCATCCGCAACCTCGAAATGCCCTTTCGCCGCAGTAACGGGCAACTGTTCACCGGCCTGATCTCTGCCGAGCCCTTCGACCTCGATACCACCCCCGCCCTGGTGGTCGTGGTACGTGATATCAGCCAGCTCAAGGAAACCCAACGGCAATTGCAAACCTCGGAAGAGAAGTTCGCCAAGGCTTTCCACGCCTCGCCCGACGGTTTGCTCCTGAGCCGCCAGCGCGATGGCCTGCTGATCGAAGTCAACGAAGGCTTTAGCCGCATCACCGGGTTCAACAGCGCCCTGTCTCTGGACCGCTCGACCCTGGACCTGGGCATCTGGGTCAACCTCAATGAGCGCAAGCAGATGCTCGATATGCTGCAACGGGATGGCTTCGTGCGCGACTTCCGCTGCCATATACGCCGCAACGACGGCCAGATCCGCCTCTGCGAAATGTCCAGCCGCCCACTGCCCATCGGCGACGACAACTGCATGCTGACCATCGCCCGCGACATCACCGAACGCCACCTGATGCAGGAGAAACTGCAACAGGCCGCCACCGTGTTCGAAAGCACCGCCGAAGGCGTGCTGATAACCGACACCCAGCAGCACATCAGCGCCGTCAACCGCGCCTTCACCGAAATCACCGGCTACAGCGAGACCGAAGCCCTAGGCCACACACCGCGATTACTGGCCTCTGGCCTGCACGACAGCGCCTTCTATGCGGCCATGTGGCATCAACTGACGGCCGAAGGCCACTGGCAAGGGGAAATCTCCAACCGCCGTAAAAACGGCGAGCTGTACCCCAGTTGGCTGACCATCAGCGCCGTGCGCAACCGCGACAAGTTCATCACCCACTTCGTCGCGGTATTTGCCGACATCTCCAGCCTCAAGCACGCCCAGGCGCGGCTCGATTACCAGGCCCACCACGACCCTCTCACCGGCCTGCCCAACCGCACCCTGTTCGAGAGCCGCCTACTCAGCGCCCTCAACCATCAACAAGAAAACGGCGGCCACGGCGCCGTGCTGTTTCTCGACCTGGACCGCTTCAAGCACATCAACGACAGCCTCGGCCACCCGGTCGGCGACCTGCTGCTCAAGGGCATCGCCGTGCGCCTCAAGGAGCAACTGCGCGACATCGACACCGTGGCACGCCTGGGCGGCGACGAATTCATCATCCTGCTGCCGGGCCTGCAACACGCCAGCGACGCGCAAACCGTCGCCAACAAACTGCTCTGCTGCTTTGGCGCACCGTTCCAGGCCGGCGAGCACGAGTTCTTCATCAGCGCCAGCATCGGCACCAGCCTCTACCCCCAGGACGGCTGCGACGTCGCCACCCTGGTAAAAAACGCCGACGCGGCCATGTACCGCTCCAAATCCAAGGGCCGTAACCGCGTCGAAAGCTACACCTGCGACCTCACCGCCCAGGCCAGCGAACGCATCGCCCTGGAACACGAGCTGCGCCGCGCCATCGAGCGCAACGAACTGTCGCTGTACTACCAACCAAAATTCAGCCTGCGCGACCAATGCCTGGTGGGCGCCGAAGCACTGCTGCGCTGGCACCACCCCACCTTCGGCGAAGTGCCACCCGAACACTTCATCGCCCTGGCCGAAGAAAACGGCATGATCCTGCAAATCGGCGACTGGGTGCTGGAGCAAGCCTGCCAGCAGATGCACACCTGGCACCTGTGCTACGACAGCTTCGGCCCACTGTCGGTGAACCTCGCCGGGGCCCAGCTGCGCCAGCCCAACCTGCTGGCACGTATTGAACAACTGCTGCACGACAACCGCCTCAAACCCGAACTGCTGCAACTGGAAATCACTGAAAACTTCATCATGAGCCAGGCCGAAGAAGCCCTGGCCGTGCTGCACCAGCTCAAACACCTGGGGGTACAACTGGCCATCGACGACTTCGGCACCGGCTATTCATCCCTGAGCTACCTCAAGCGCCTGCCCCTGGACTTCTTGAAGATCGACCAGTCCTTCGTCCGCGGCCTGCCCGACGACACCCACGACGGCGCCATCGTGCGCGCCATCATCGCCCTGGGCCGCAGCATGCAACTGACCGTCATCGCCGAAGGCGTGGAAACCCACGCCCAACAAGCCTTCCTCGCCGCCGAAGGCTGCGAACAGATCCAGGGCTACATCATCAGCCTGCCCCTGCCCGCCGAGGAATTCGCCGCAGCCTTTCTTCGCAGCACCCTTTCAGACTTTTCGGATAGCACAGCCGAGAAACCATCGTTATAATCCGCGGCCTACTGAGGGCCTATAGCTCAGTTGGTTAGAGCAGAGGACTCATAATCCTTTGGTCCACGGTTCAAGTCCGTGTGGGCCCACCAACTCCAAAGCCGCGCATTGCGCGGCTTTTGTGTTTTCGCAGGTTGCCCCTACGGGCCAAGCGTTCACGCGCTAAGATGCACGCCCATTGCCGTCCGCCGCTGGAGAGCACCTTGCCTGATTCGCGCCCCGTCGTTCTTGATGAAATCGACCGCCAGTTGATCGCCGCGCTGCAAATCAATGCCCGCGAAAGCGTGGCCATGCTTGCGCGGCAGTTGGGTATTGCGCGCACCACGGTGACGTCGCGGTTGGCGCGGCTGGAGAAGAGCAAGGTCATCACCGGTTATGGTGTGCGCCTGGGCACGCGGTTGGCCGATGGCGGGTTGCAGGCGTATGTCGGCATCAAAGTGCAGCCGCGCAGTGGCAAGGACGTGCTGCGCCGCCTCAGTGCCATGGCCCAGGTGCAGCAGTTGTGCGCGGTGAGTGGCGAGTTCGATTACGTGGCGTGGCTGCGCACCGAATCGCCGGAGCAACTGGACCAATTGCTGGACCAGATCGGCAGTGTCGAAGGGGTGGAAAAAACCACCACCTCGATCATCCTCAGCCACAAGATCGACCGCGGCCAGCCGATTTGAAGGGCGGCACTGGTCGAAATGCCCGCCAACTTCGTCATATCGCCTGAAAACAAACCAATACGACAGCACTCTGCGTCTTATTAACGGGCGCAACGCTGCCTAGAATGGCCGGCATCTTTCCTATACTCAGCGGGTCGTGCCCCGTTCGAGTCGCCAGCCAGGTCCGCCATGAACCCTTCCAATAAGAACAATCGCCACCCTGTAGACGGTAAAAAGCCAATCACCATTTTTGGCCCGGATTTCCCTTTCGCCTTTGACGACTGGATCGAGCACCCGGCCGGCCTGGGCAGTATTCCCGCCGCCCAGCACGGCACCGAGGTGGCGATTGTCGGCGCCGGCATCGCCGGGTTGGTGGCGGCCTACGAGTTGATGAAGCTGGGCCTCAAGCCTGTGGTGTACGAGGCTTCGAAAATGGGCGGGCGCTTGCGCTCCCAGGCGTTTGAAGGCGCCGAGGGCGTGATCGCCGAGCTGGGCGGTATGCGGTTTCCGGTGTCATCCACGGCGTTCTACCACTACGTCGACAAGCTCGGCCTTGAGACCAAGCCCTTCCCCAACCCGTTAACGCCCGCCTCCGGCAGTACCGTGATCGACCTCGAAGGCGAAACCTACTACGCGCAAAAACTCGCCGACCTGCCGGCGCTGTTCCAGGAAGTGGCCGACGCCTGGGCCGATGCCCTGGAGGACGGCTCGCGCTTCGGTGACATCCAGCAAGCCATCCGCGAGCGCGATGTACCGCGCCTCAAAGAGCTGTGGAACACCCTGGTGCCGCTGTGGGATGACCGCACGTTCTACGACTTTGTCGCCACGTCCAAGGCGTTCGCCAAGCTGTCGTTCCAGCACCGCGAGGTGTTTGGCCAGGTCGGTTTCGGCACGGGCGGCTGGGATTCGGATTTCCCAAATTCCATGCTGGAAATCTTCCGCGTGGTAATGACCAATTGCGACGATCACCAGCACCTGGTGGTCGGCGGTGTCGAGCAGGTGCCGCTGGGCATCTGGCGCCACGTGCCCGAGCGCTGCGCCCACTGGCCCGCCGGCACCAGCCTGAGCACGTTGCACCACGGCGCGCCGCGTACCGGGGTCAAGCGTATCGCCCGCGCCGCCGATGGCCGTTTCAGCGTCACCGATAACTGGGGCGATACCCGCGAATACGCCGCCGTGCTGACCACCTGCCAGAGCTGGTTGCTGACCACCCAGATCGAGTGCGAAGAGTCGCTGTTCTCGCAAAAAATGTGGATGGCCCTGGACCGCACGCGCTACATGCAGTCGTCCAAGACCTTCGTCATGGTCGACCGGCCATTTTGGAAAGACAAAGACCCAGAGACCGGCCGCGACCTGATGAGCATGACCCTCACCGATCGCCTGACCCGCGGCACCTACCTGTTTGATAACGGCGACGACAAGCCAGGGGTGATCTGCCTGTCGTACTCGTGGATGAGCGACGCCCTGAAAATGCTCCCCCAACCCATCGACAAGCGGGTGAAGCTGGCCCTCGACGCCCTGAAGAAGATCTACCCCAAGGTCGACATCGCCGCGCGCATCATCGGCGACCCGATCACCGTGTCCTGGGAGGCCGACCCGCATTTCCTCGGTGCCTTCAAGGGCGCGCTGCCGGGCCATTACCGCTACAACCAGCGCATGTACGCGCACTTCATGCAGCAAGACATGCCCGCCGCGCAGAAGGGTATTTTCATCGCTGGCGACGATGTGTCCTGGACCCCGGCCTGGGTCGAAGGCGCGGTGCAGACCTCGCTCAACGCGGTGTGGGGCATCATGACCCACTTCGGCGGCAAGACCCACGCCGAAAACCCCGGCCCCGGCGATGTGTTCGCCGATATCGGGCCGATTGCCCTGGCCGACTGAGGAGCCCCCGCCATGCGCCTAGCCCTGTACCAATGCCCGCCGCAGCCGCTGGAGGTGGCGGGCAACCTGCAACGCCTGCAGCGCTTCGCCCACGAGGCGGCAGGGGCCGACCTGCTGGTGCTGCCGGAGATGTTTCTCACCGGCTACAACATCGGCAGCGACGCGGTCAGCACCCTGGCCGAGGCCCGCGACGGCGCCAGCGCCCAGCGCATTGCGCAGATCGCCCAGGCCAGCGGCGTGGCCATCCTCTATGGCTACCCGGAGCGCGCCGCGGACGGCCACATCTACAACGCCGTGCAGTTGATCGACGCCAACGGCCACAGCCTGTGCAACTACCGCAAAAGCCATTTGTTCGGCGAACTCGACCACGGCATGTTCAGCGCCGGCAACGCTGACTTGCCGGTGATCGAGTTCAAGGGCTGGCAGTTGGGCTTGCTGATTTGCTACGACCTGGAGTTCCCGGAAAATACCCGGCGCCTGGCCCTGGCCGGGGCCGAGTTGATCCTGGTGCCGACCGCCAACATGGTGCCCTACGACTTTGTCGCCGACGTCACCGTGCGCGCCCGCGCCTATGAAAACCAGTGCTATGTGGCCTACGCCAACTACTGCGGTGAGGAAGGCGCGATCCGCTACTGTGGGCAAAGCAGCATCGCTGCCCCCAACGGCAGCCGCATCGCCCACGCCGGGTTGGGCGAGGAACTGATCGTCGCCACCCTGGAGCGCCAACTGCTCCTGGATTCACGGGCCGCCACGCCGTATCTGGCCGACCGCCGCCCCGAGCTTTATGGCGAGCTCAACCGGCGCTGATCCGCTAGCATGGGCGCTTCACCGTTCTGGAAGCGCCCATGCCCGTGCCCACTCTGCCCCCTCCCCACTGCGAAACCCTGGCCAACGGGCTGCGAATTTCTCTGCACAGCGCCCCGCACCTCACGCGGTGCGCGGCCACGCTGCGGGTCGCGGCGGGCAGCCACGACACGCCACAGGCCTGGCCGGGGCTGGCGCACTTTCTTGAGCATCTGCTGTTTTTGGGCACCGAGCGCTTTCCGATCGCCCAGGGCTTGATGGCCTTTGTGCAGGCCCAAAACGGCCTGCTCAACGCCAGTACCCAGGCGCGCACCACCGACTTCTTTATCGAGCTGGTGCCCCACGCCTTCCCCGCCGCCCTCGAGCGCCTGAGCGACATGCTCGCCCACGCGCGTCTGAGCCTGGCCGACCAGTTGCGCGAGCGCGAGGTGCTGCACGCCGAGTTCATTGCCTGGGCCCGGGATGAGCAATCCCAGGGTGAAACGCTGCTGCTCAATGGCCTGAATGCGGCCCATCCGCTGCGCGCCTTTCACTCGGGCAACCGCTTCAGCCTGCCGGTGCCCAACCCGGCTTTCCAGCAGGCGTTACGCGGTTTCTACGAACAGTTTTATCGCAGCGCTCAAATGACCCTGAGCCTGGCCGGGCCCCAGCCCCTGGACGAACTCAAGGCCCTGGCGCTGCGCTTTGCCGCCGAACAGAACAGCGGCGCCCATCAACCGCAAACGCCGCCACCGCCGCTGATGGCGGCGGGGCAACACGTCCACCCACACATCACCCCGGGGCGCCTCAACATGCTGTTCGCCGGCCACGCCGCCCCGGCAGTGGCGGCCCAGGCCCTGGATTTTCTCTGTACCTGGCTTAACAACCCGAAACCCGGCGGCGTGATGGCGCAACTGCAGCAACGCGGTTGGGCGACCACCCTGAGCGCTGCGCCGCAGTACCAGTTCGGCGGGCAGGTTTTGCTGCACGTCGGTTGTGAGCTACCGGCCCAAGTCGATCAGCACACCGAGATCGGCACCTTGCTGCTCGATTGGCTGGCCTTCTTGCGCGATGCCGACTGGGCGCCGCTGTGCGAGGAATACGCCTTGCTGCAACAGTGCAAACGTGAAACCGCCGGTGCCCTGGCGCTGTCGCGCTTGGGGGTAGAACCGCTGCAAGCCCACATGAGCGAAGCGGCCATCGCCGCCCTCAAGGGCCTGCTGCGCCAATGGCTACCGGGCACAACGGCGACCGAGACGTGGCACCTGCCCGCGCCGAACCCTTTCCTGCAACCCCCCAGCGAGGCACCGCGCGCCGGCCTGATTCGCGGCCAGACCAGCGCCCACCGTGGCCTGCGCACGTTTGCCCAGGACCGCACACGGGGCCGGCGCGAACATGCCAGCCTGAACATCAGCCCAGCCCTGCCCAGCGATGGCCGCGACGGCGCGCTCTACCTGCGCTGGCGCCTGCCTGCGGCCCTGGCAGAGCAGCGCACCAGCGCCCTGAACCAGCGCCTCGAGCCGCTTGCGCGCGAGGCCGGGCAAGCGGGGGTCCGTTTGGAACTGGGCATCCACGGCGAGCACTGCCTGCTTACCCTGAGTGGCCGCCATCACGCCTTCGCTGCCGTGCTGGAACAGGCCATACGCTGCCTCGACGAACCCCAAGCCGCGCTCGCCCACACCCCACACGCCACGCCGATGCCGCTTCACCACTTGGCCCGCCTGCTGGCGCGGCATTGCCGGCCTATGGCGCCGCCAAGCGACGGCGACCTGCACAGCCTGTGGCGCGAGGCCCGCCGCGATGGCTTGGCCGTGGCCCTGCCGGCCAGTGTGCTAACGGCCATCAGCGCAATCCTCGGCAGTGCCCCGGGCATCCCCGACAGCCAACTCGACACGCCGCTCTCCCTTATGGGCGAGCAGCGCTGGAGCACCGTTGCCAACGCATCCGGCGAACACGCCTTGCTGCTGTTCTGCCCCGCGCCCACCCAAGACCTCGCCGACGAAGCCGCATGGCGCGCGCTGGCGCAGCTGTGCCACAGCGCTTTCTACCAACGCCTGCGGGTCGAGTTGCAACTGGGCTACGGGGTGTTCTGTGGCCTGCGCCCGTTCAACGGCCAGCTCGGCATCGTGTTCGGTGTGCAATCGCCGCACACGCCGGTGGCGGGCATCCTGGCGCACATCGAAGCCTTCCTCGCCCAGTTGCCCAGCCGCATCGCTGCCCTCGACGACACGGCCCTGCACCAGCAGTTGCAGGACGTGGCCGGCCATTACGACACCCGAGCCATGACCCTGCCCATCGCCGCCGATTTGCTCTGGCACGCTCGGTTGGCCGGCCATGGGCCGCACTACCTGGGGCAACTGCAAACGGCCATCCTGGCGCTGGACCGCCACAGCCTGCTGGCCGCGGCCCGGTGCCTGAACGAGCGTGTCGGCGGTTGGCGCTGCCTGGCCAGCGGCCAGAGCCCCGGTGCGCCGTGGCAAACGGTGGCGGTCTAGGCCAAAAGGCGTAGGCGCTCTACGACGCAAAGACTATTGAGCGCCGCGCACACCCGTTCCACGATCCGGTGAAGCCTGGGGTTGCCTCCCCACAGCCCTCACCGGAGCCCCGCGATGACCGACACCCCGCTGTCCCCCGCCGAGTTCGAGCACGCACTGCGTGCCAAGGGCGCCTACTACCACGTGCACCACCCCTATCACGTGGCGATGTACGAGGGCCGGGCCAGCCGCGAACAGATCCAGGGCTGGGTCGCCAACCGCTTCTACTACCAGGTGAACATCCCGCTCAAAGACGCCGCGATCCTGGCCAATTGCCCCGACCGCGACGTGCGCCGCCAATGGCTGCAACGCCTGCTCGACCACGACGGCGCCCCCGGCCAAGAGGGCGGCATCGAAGCCTGGCTGCGCCTGGGCCAAGCCGTGGGGCTGGACCCGGAGCAACTGCGCTCCCAGGAATTGGTACTGCCTGGCGTGCGCTTCGCGGTGGACGCCTACGTCAACTTCGCTCGCCGCGCCTGCTGGCAAGAAGCCGCCAGCAGCTCCCTGACCGAACTCTTCGCCCCCCACATCCACCAATCGCGCCTGGACGCCTGGCCCCGGCACTACCCCTGGATCGACCCGGCCGGCTACCAATACTTTCGCAATCGCCTGAGCCAGGCGCGGCGCGATGTGGAGCACGGTTTGGCGATTACCCTGCAGCACTACCGCACCCGCGAGGGCCAGGAGCGCATGCTGGACATCCTGCAATTCAAGCTCGACATCCTCTGGACCATGCTCGACGCCATGACCATGGCCTACGAGCTCGACCGCCCGCCCTACCACAGCGTCACCACGCAGCGCGCCTGGCACCGGGGAGTCACGCCATGAGCCTGGACCGTCGCCACACCCCGCGCTGGCGCCGCGGCTACCGCTTCCAGTACGAACTGGCACAGCGTGGCCATGTGCTGCTGTACCCCGAAGGCATGATTAAGCTCAACGACAGCGCCGCCCTGATCGGTGGCCTGATCGATGGCCGCCGCGATGTGGCGGCGATCATCGGTGAACTGGCCCGGCAGTTCCCGGATGTAGCCGAACTCGGTGACGACATCGAGCAATTCATGGAGGTCGCCCGTGCCCAGCACTGGATCGAACTGGCCTGAACACCTGCCGCCCAAACCCGCCGTCGGCTTGCCGCTGTGGCTGCTCGCCGAGCTGACCTACCGCTGCCCGCTGCAATGCCCCTATTGCTCCAACCCGCTGGATTTCGCCGCCCAGGGCCAGGAGCTGAGCACCGCGCAGTGGTTCCAAGTGATGGCGCAAGCGCGGGAGATGGGCGCGGCGCAACTGGGCTTTTCCGGCGGCGAGCCGCTGGTGCGCCAGGACCTTGCCGAGCTGATCGGCGAAGCCCGCAGGCTGGGCTTCTACACCAACCTGATTACCTCCGGCATCGGCCTGACCGAGGCGAAAATCCGCGATTTCAAAGAGGCCGGGCTGGACCATATCCAGATCAGCTTCCAGGCCAGCGACGAGCAGGTGAACAACCTGCTGGCCGGCTCGAAAAAAGCCTTCGCGCAGAAACTGGCCATGGCCCGCGCCGTGAAGGCCCATGGCTACCCGATGGTGCTCAACTTCGTCACCCACCGGCACAACATCGACCAGATCGAACGCATCATCGAGCTGTGCCTGGCCCTGGAGGCCGACTTCGTCGAACTCGCCACCTGCCAGTTCTACGGCTGGGCCCAGCTCAACCGCGCCGGGCTGTTGCCAACCCGCGAGCAACTGGTGCGCGCCGAACGGGTGACCAACGACTACCGCGCCCAACTGGAGGCCCAAGGCCACCCTTGCAAATTGATCTTCGTCACCCCGGACTACTACGAAGAACGCCCCAAGGCCTGTATGAACGGCTGGGGCAACCTGTTCCTGACCGTCACCCCGGACGGCACCGCGCTGCCCTGCCACGGCGCGCGGCAAATGCCGGTGCAGTTCCCCAACGTGCGCGAGCACAGCCTGCAACACATCTGGTACGACTCGTTCGGCTTCAACCGTTATCGCGGCTACGACTGGATGCCCGAACCCTGCCGCTCGTGCGATGAAAAGGAACAGGACTTCGGCGGCTGCCGCTGCCAGGCCTTCATGCTCACGGGCGACGCCAGCCACGCCGACCCGGTGTGCAGCAAATCCCCCCACCACCCCATGATCCTTGCCGCCCGCGCCGAAGCCGAGCAGGCTGGCCAATCCATCTCGCAACTGGCCTTTCGCAATGAACGGAACTCACGCCTTATCGCCAAAATTTAAGCCCCTGAGCGCGACCGCCGCGGTGGCCGCCGGCACGGACTTCGCCGAGCTATGCGCCGACGCCCGAGGGCTGTTCTGGAACCAGTACAACCCCGGCGACGGCGCCAGCCGTATCTGGCACTGGCAGGGCGGCGCGGCCCGTTGCCTGACGCCCGAGGGGTTCAGCGTGCGCAGCCGTGTCTACGAATACGGCGGCGGCGCGTTCTGCCTGAGCGATCAAGGCCTGGTGTTCGTCAATGAGGCCGACCAGCAGCTGTACCGCCAAGCCCTCGACGGCAGCGCGCCGGCGCCACTGACCCTGGGCACGCGCCGCTACGGCGACCTGCACTGGGCGGCTGGCCAGGTTTTGGCCTTGGAAGAAGATGGCAACCAGCATCGGTTGGTGAGTTTCAGCCTGCAAGACGGCACGCGCCAGGTGCTGGCGCAAGGGGCCGATTTCTACGCCGCGCCCACCCTCAGCCCCGATGGCCTGCGCCTGGCCTGGATCGAATGGAGCCGCCCGCACCAGCCTTGGACCGCCACACGCCTGATGCTCGCCGAACGCCAGCAAGGCCAGCCATGGGCCGCGCCGCGCTGCGTGGCCGGCGACGCTGCCGAGGAGTCCTTGCAGCAACCGCGCTTCGACGCCGCCTCGCGGCTCCATTGCCTGACCGACCGCGCCGGGTTCTGGCAGCCGTGGGTGGAGTGCGTATCCGGCCTGCGCCCGTTGCCTGCGGCAGCGGCAGACCACGGCCCGGCGCCGTGGCAACTGGGCGCCAGCACCTGGCAGCCCTTGGCCGATGGCGGTTACCTGGCGAGTTGGTGCGAAGCGGGTTTCGGCCGCCTCGGCATCCGCAACGGCGCAGGTGAGTGGAGGGACTTTACCGGCGCCTACAGCCGTTTTCGTAGCCTGGCCGTGGACGAAGAACGACTCTACGCGGTCGCCGCCTCGCCCTTGGCCCCGGCCGCCGTGATCGCTATCGACCGCCAGGGCGGCAGCGTACACATCCTCGCCGGCGGCAGCGCGCCCCTGCCCGCCGAGCGCATCAGCCAACCCCAGCCGCTGCGCTACCCCAGCGGCAACGGCGAGGCCCACGGCTTCTTCTACCCGCCCAGCGACGGCGCGACGAAACCACCGCTGCTGGTGTTCGTCCACGGCGGCCCGACGTCAGCTTGCTACCCGGTGTTCGACCCACGCATCCAGTTCTGGACCCAACGCGGCTTCGCCGTGGCCGACCTCAACTACCGCGGCAGCAGCGGTTACGGCCGCGCCTATCGCCAGGCGCTGCACTTGAGTTGGGGCGAAGTGGATGTGGAAGATGCTTGCGCCGTGGTCAGCCACTTGGCCGGGGAAGGCTTGATCGATGGCGAACGGGCGTTCATTCGCGGCGCCAGTGCGGGCGGCTACACCACCCTGTGCGCCTTGGCGTTCACCGAGGTGTTCCGTGGCGGCGCGAGCCTGTACGGCGTCAGCGACCCGCAGGCCCTGACCCGTACCACCCACAAATTCGAGAGCGATTACCTGGATTGGTTGATCGGCGACCCCGAGCAGGATGCCCAACGTTACGCGGCCCGCACGCCGCTGCTCCATGCGGGGAACATCTGCGTGCCGGTGATTTTCTTCCAGGGCGAACTGGACGCCGTGGTCGTGCCACAACAGACCCGCGACATGCTCGCGGCCCTGCAAGCCAACGGCATTCGCACCCAAGCCCACTATTACCCGGACGAACGCCACGGCTTTCGCAAAGCCCACAACCAGGCCCATGCGCTGGAACAGGAGTGGTTGTTTTATTGCGAGGTGCTGTTGTAGCAAGCGGGCCAGCCCGCTTACTACAACAACGTCAGCGCTTGGCGATGATGTACACCGCATGGATGATGCCGGGGATGTAGCCGCACAAGGTCAAGAGGATGTTCAGCCAGAACGCGCCGGCGAAACCCACTTGCAGGAACACACCCAGCGGCGGCAACAGAATGGCGATGATGATGCGGATAAAGTCCATGGGGCAGCTCCTGAAAAAATCGGCTCATGGGAGCCGGACAATCAATCGACCGCCCCCCAACGCCAGGGTTCAGTGCCGCGCCCTTCTCAGGCCAATATCTCAAGGCCATGTTTTTGCACGATGCTCAGCAACTTGAGCGCCATGCCGCTGGGGTGCTTGTCCCCCGCTTCCCACTGTTTGACCGTGGACGCGCTGGTGTTGAGGTAACGGGCAAACACCGGTTGGCTGACGTTGTTGCGCTCGCGCAGTTGCTGGATTTGCTGCGGGGAAATCTGCGCCGGCACCGGCGCCAAGCACGCCGCGTCGAACTGGCGCATGGTGGTCTTGCTGATCGCTCCTACGGACAGCAATGCGCTGGCCGATTCGTGGACCGATTCGAGGGCCTCACTCTTGAGTTTCTTACTCATCGTCTAACTCCGTAAATTCGTTCATCGCCAACAACGCCTCGACCTGCGCTTCGCTCAACCCTTCGTAGGCCTTGGCCAACTCGCGAAACGCCAACAGCTCATCAGGGCTGATATTGCTCTGGTCCTGCTTGGCGAACAGAAATTGATAAACCCAGTAGCGCCCGCCGCGGGCCAGCACAATCGAGCGATGGCGATTGCTGTTGAGGCGTTTTTTCCACACCCCGCCACCGAGGTTGTCCACGCGCCCCTGCAGGATTTCCCTGAAGGCCTGGCGCAGGTCCGCGTCAGAAATCCAGGCCTTGCGGGCTTGGGTAGCAAAGCGTTTGGTCTTGAACAGTCTTAACGTCATGGACATCCCTTCCCATAACCATACCACCAAGTGGTATGGAATCAAGTAATGAATCGCAACCCGTCAGGTGCCGCGAGCGGGCAATCCCTGCCAGCCCCGCTAAAACACCACTGCCGCAGGCCGGTTCCAAGCCGCACGTGGCCCGGTGCAAAACCCGGTAAAAAAAACGCCCCCTGCCGAAAAAATCAGGCAGGAGGCGTGCGTTATTACCGCGAGACGGTTCGGGAATTGCGTGGGTTCAGACGGCGATGCCCTTGCGGCATTGCAATTGCGCGGTGCGCACCCGGGCGAAGGCGCGAGCCAGGCGTAGGAGCATTTCGTCGATGTTGCCTTTGCTGACGGTCAGGGCCGGGGTGAAGCTCAGGCTGTCCGGAGCGCAAGCCTTGAGCAGCAGGCCTTCGTAGCGCGCGGCCTTGACCACCGCATCCGCCGAGTCGTCGGCCAGTTGCACGCTCCATAGCAGCCCGCAACCTTGCACCTGTTTTTGCGCATAGCGGTTGGCCAGCCGCGCCAGGCCTTCGCCCAGGTAATGGCCGCTCTCGCGTACATGGGCCAGGAAGCCGTTGTCCAGCACGCTGTTGAGCACCGCCAGGCCTGCGGCCATCGTCAGCGCGTTGCCGTGATGCTGTTCGCCCACCTCGCCCACTTCAAAGCAGCAGGCCTGGCCCCGCGCCAGCAGGGCGGCCAAGGGCACGCCGCCGCCCAGGCCTTGGCCGAGGATGACGATATCGGCCAGCACACCGTAGGCCTGTTCCGCCAGCAACGTGCCGCAACGGCCCATGCCGGTGTGGGTTTCGTCCAGGATCAGCAAGATGCCCAATTCCCGGCACAGCCGCTCCACACCCTTGAGGTAATGCTCGCTGGCCGCCTCTACCTGGGGGGTGCTTTGCAGCGGTTCGAGCAGGATCGCCACGGTTTGCGCGTCGACATCGGCGTGCAGGGCGGGCAAGTCGTTGAAGGCTGGCGCGTAGTCCTGGCCGACCCGGATAACCCGCGCCGCGCCGCCACGGTGCAAGCGGCCCCACTTGCGCGCCAGTTGAATGGCCGCATCGCGGGCTTCGCTGTCGCTGCCCAGCAGGTAGGCCTGGTCGCTGCCGGTGCTGTGGCACAGGCGTTCGGCCAGGTTAAGCAGGCCACGGTTGTAGAAACCCGCGCCGGGGTTAATCAGCGCCTGGGCCTGGGCGGTCATGGCCTTGACCAGTGCCGAAGGGCTATGGCCAAGGGTGTTGGCCGCCGCGCCCTGGATGAAATCCAGGTAGGCGCGGTCTTCGCTGTCCCACAGCCAGGACCCCTGGCCACGCACGAATATTTGCTGGGGCCGTTCCACACTGGGCATCAGGCACTCACTTGAAAGGTTGTCGCGGGGCGACGATTGCCAGGGACTGGTCACCAGGTCATCCAGGCTCGGGGGGTTGCGACGCAAGTTGAACAGGTTCATGCGCGCAGGCCTTCCAGGGGCAGCCCCAACAGGCGCGCGGTCCAGTCTTCGACGCGGCCGCTGCGCATGCGCTTGATGGCAATGTCGCGCCAGCGTGAGGACAGCGCCGGGCAGTCCACCAGTTTTTTCAGCCCGGCGTGTTCCAGCGGCTCCTGATAAAAGCTGCGCAGGGCCCAGGCCACGGTCAAGCCGGGGTAGCTGCGTTGGATCAGCTCGAAAGGCTGGTCGGCGCTGACAAAACCGGGCTTGAGCACGCGGTAGAACCAGCCGCAGCGGCCGCTGTCCTGGGCTTGTTGCGGCAAGTCGAGCAGGCCCCAGCGGTGGCTCAGGCGATAGCACGGCGAGCGCGGCTGGCTGACTTGCAGCAAGGCGCCGCCCCAGCGGAACAGGTCACCCAGGCACACGTGTTCTTCGCTCAGGCCACGGGAGGAGAGGTTTTCGCCGAAGGCTGGCGCGCACCAGTCGATCTGTGGATAACGTTTGCGCCAGTAGGCGTAGTGCTCGGCGGGGTAGTGATGCAGCGCCCGTTCGGGGCCGGTATGGAAGCGCGGGTCGCCGTGTTCATCGCTGCCCAGGCCCTGTGGCCACAACCAGAGCCGGTTTGCAACCCGGTGTTTATCCGTGTCACTGACCAAACCCTGCCCGAGGTTTTTTGCCTTGCCTATGTAAACCCCTTCCACGCACACGCTGTTCATCTTGCTTTATGGCCCTGTAAGCCCTGTGAATAGGGGTTAGACTAGGCGCCTTGGCGGCAAACGGCCATTTCGTTTTTTCAGCATTTTCGATAAGTAAAACTTATGGATTTTAAGCAACTGCGTTATTTCGTCGCGGTGTATGAAGAAGGCCACGTGGGCCGGGCCGCCGAGCGCCTGTCGATCTCCCAACCGGCGCTCTCGCAGCAGATCCGCCAACTGGAGCAGAACCTTGACGTGAGCCTGTTCGAGCGCAGCAGCAAACGCCTGCTGCCGACCCTCGCCGCACACACTCTGTACAACCACGCCCTGCCTTTGCTCGACGGCATGCAACGCGCCCGCGAGGCCCTGCGCAACTTCCAGGGCCAGGCCCTGCGCACCCTGGCCATTGGCGTGCTGCAAACCGTGCACACCAGCCTGGTGCCGCAAATGCTCGAACGGGTGCGCCAGGCCCAACCGCACTTGGTGGTGCAGATCTACGAACTCACGGGGCTGGAGATCGAACGGCGCTTGCTCAATGGCTCGCTGGACATCGGCATCAGTTATCTACCGCCGCGCCAGCCCGGTTTACACGGCGTGTTGTTGTACGAAGATGAACTGACGCTGGTCATCCCCGAGGATCATCCGCTGCGCGAATTCAAGAAAGTTTCCATGAGCCAAGCCGCGGAATTGCCGATGTTGCTGCTGGGGGAGGAGTTCCAGGTGCGACAAATCTGGCAGGCGCAACTGGCCAGCCTCGGCCGCCGCCCGCAGGTGCAGGCTGAGTTGAACAACATGGCGGGGATTCTCGACAGCCTGCCCCACACACGCTTGGCCACGGTGTTGCCCGGGCGCTCGCAACAGGCCCACGGTAATCAGGCGCTGCTGTGGAAACCGCTGAGCGAGCCACGGGTGCTGCTCAAGGTGGGCTTGGTGTGCCGCGACATGCAGCGCCAGCAAGTGTCATTAGCGTTGCTGCGCAACCTGCTGGAAGAGGTGATGAACGGCCCGGACGGGCGCTTGAACGGGCCGACGACCCTGGACGTGTTGTAGCCGCGACTTTTTCGCGGGCAAAAGAAAACCCCGCCGAAGCGGGGCTTTGCAGACTGTTTCCCTGACATCCATTTCACTCCGCCGTCCTGGCAGAATCCTACGTGTCCGTGTTGTTACTTGTGCGCTTCCTGCGCGACGTCCATGAACAGTAGATTAGCTGTGGATCCAATCTGCCGATATGGGAGAACGGCAGCACGCCACGTAAGAGAATGCTTACATGGCGTTACAAACATCAGAACTGCGCCGCATCCAACAGGAACAACGATTCGCTGCCGGCCTTGACCGAAGCACTCAGCGAATGGATACGCGGCAGCAGGCGGGCGAAGTAGAAGCGCGCCGTGCCCAGTTTGCTGGCGTAGAAGTCGTCCTGGGTTTCCTTGCCCAATGCCGCCTTCGCCATCAGTGCCCACATGTAGCCGTAAGCCATGTAGCCGAACGCTTGCAGGTACTCCACCGACGCGGCGCCGATTTCATTCGGGTTGCCCTTGGCGCGGTCCAGCAGCCATGCCGTCAGGTCGTCGAGGTTGTCCACCGCGTCGTTCAACGGTTTGGTGAATTCGCCCAGGTCGGCACTGGCGGTGGCGGTGAAATGGCGCACTTCGTCAGCGAACAATTTATAGAACGCGCCGCCGCTGCCGACGATCTTGCGCCCCACCAGGTCCAGCGCCTGGATACCGTTGGTGCCTTCGTAGATCTGGGTGATGCGTACGTCACGCACCAGTTGCTCCTGGCCCCATTCGCGGATATAGCCGTGGCCGCCGAAAATCTGCTGGCCGTGCACGGTGGTTTCCAGGCCCAGGTCGGTCAAGAAGGCCTTGGCCACGGGGGTCAGCAGCGCCACGAGGTCGTCGGCGCGTTTGCGTGTGGCAGCATCTTCGCTGAACTTGGCGGTATCGAGCTGCATGGCCACGTAAGTGGAGAACGCACGGCCGCCTTCGTTCGCCGCTTTCATGGTCAGCAGCATGCGCCGCACGTCCGGGTGGACAATGATCGGGTCGGCGACTTTGTCCTTGGCTTGCGGGCCGGTCGGCGAACGGCTTTGCAGGCGATCGCGGGCGTATTCGATGGCGTTCTGGTACGAGCGCTCGCCGGAGGCCAGGCCCTGGATACCCACGCCCAGACGCTCGTAGTTCATCATGGTGAACATCGCCGCGAGGCCTTTGTTCGGCTCGCCCACCAGATAGCCGATGGCTTCGTCGAAGTTCATCACACAGGTGGCGGATGCCTGGATGCCCATCTTGTGTTCGATGGAGCCGCAGGTCACCGGGTTGCGCGCACCCAGGCTGCCGTCGGCATTGACCATGAATTTGGGCACCAGGAACAGCGAGATGCCTTTGGGCCCGGCCGGGGCGTCCGGCAGCTTGGCCAGCACCAGGTGGATGATGTTTTCGGTGAGGTCGTGTTCGCCGCCAGTGATGAAGATCTTGGTGCCGCTGACCTTGTAGGAACCGTCGGCCTGCGGCTCGGCCTTGGTGCGGATAATGCCCAGGTCGGTGCCGGCATGGGGCTCGGTCAGGCACATGGAGCCGGCCCAAACGCCGGCGTACATGTTCGGCAGGTACGCGGCCTTGAGCTCTTCGCTGGCGTGGGCGTTGATCGAAACGCAGGCGCCGGAGGTCAACATCGGGTACAGGCCAAAGGCCAGGCTGGAGGAGTTAATCATCTCTTCGACCTGGGCCGACACGGCTTTGGGCATGCCCATGCCGCCGAACGCCGGGTCGCCGCCCACGCCTACCCAGCCGCCTTCGGCGTAGGTCTGGTAAGCCTGGGGGAAGCCTTGCGGAGTGGTAACCACGCCATCGTTCCAGCGGCAGCCTTCTTCGTCGGCGCTGCGGCTCAGGGGTGCGATGCTTTTGCTGGTGACCTTGCCAGCCTCTTCGAGAATCGCCTCGACCGTTTCAGCGTCAACGCTGTCGGCCAGTGCAGGCAGCTCGGCCCAGAGTTTGGCGACCTCGAAAACTTCATTGAGGACGAAGCGCATATCGCGCAGGGGCGCTTTGTAGTCAGCCATGGCAAACCTCGTGGGAACGTGAAAAGTGATTCGTGGGATCGGGTGTCAACAAGGCCCCGAGTGTACCCGAACAACTTTTGCGACACATAGGGTCGCCTCGTGACTTATTTGTTATTTTTGGTCACCAAAAAAGAAGGGAAACCGCGCTGTGGGAGCAACTGTGTTACCCCTACCACTCATCACCGCCACTGCGTGCCGCCATCGCGAGCAGGCTCGCTCCCACAGAGAAAAAATGAAAACCTCACCCACACCACAGTTCAACGGTGGGAGCGGGCTCGCCCGCGATGGCGGCGGCATATCCAACATCAGTGCTGGTTGAGCCAATGCTATCGCGGACGAGCGGAGCCCCGCGCGGCACGCTCACACCGTTCCTCTCACAGCGCAAACAACCCCGCCGGCAGTTTCATCAGGCAATCGCTGCCCGCTTCGATGGCGGCGCGATGGGCGGCGGTGCGTGGCAGCAGGCGCTTGAAGTAGAACTCGCACGTTGCCAGTTTGCCCTGGCAGTAATCGCCGACACCGCTGCCCTCGTTCAATTGCGCCTGGGCCACCAGGGCCATGCGCAGCCACAGGTAGGCGAGGATGATGTAGCCGCTGTACATCAGGTAATCCAGGGCGGCGGCGCCCACTTCGTCAGGGTTTTTCATCGCGGCCATGCCGACCTTCGTGGTCAATTCGCCCCACTGCTGGTTCAGGCCATTGAGCTGAGCGACATAGGCACCCAACTGCGGGTGGCCGCTGTTGGCTTCGCAGAACTTATGCACGATTTTGGTGAAGCCGCGCAGCAATTTGCCCTGGCTGCCCAGCACCTTGCGCCCCAGCAAGTCCAGGGCCTGGATGCCGTTGGTGCCTTCGTAGATCGGCGCGATACGGCAATCGCGCACCAGTTGCTCCATGCCCCATTCGCGGATGAAACCGTGGCCGCCAAACACCTGCATGCCGTGGTTGGTCACTTCCAGCCCGGTTTCGGTCATGAACGCCTTGCAAATCGGCGTGAGAAACGCCAGCAGGTCTTCGGCGTCCTGGCGTTGTGCCTCGTCCGCGCCCAGGTGGGCCACGTCCAGCAGTTGCGCGGTGAAGTAGGTCAGGGCGCGGTTGCCTTCGTTGAAGGCTTTCATGGTCAGCAGCATGCGCCGCACGTCGGGGTGGACGATGATCGGGTCGGCGCTCTTATCTGGCGCCTTGGGGCCGGTCAGCGCGCGCATTTGCAGGCGCTCGTTGGCGTACTTGATCGCACCCTGGAAGCTCGCTTCCCCCAGGCACAAGCCCTGCATGCCGGTGCCCAGGCGAGCGTGGTTCATCATGGTGAACATGCAGTTGAGGCCCTTGTTGGCCTCGCCGATCAGAAAGCCCTGGGCCTCGTCGAAGTTCAGCACGCAGGTGGCCGAAGCCTTGATGCCCATTTTGTGTTCGATCGAGCCGCAGCTCACGCCATTGCGCGCCCCCGCCTCGCCCGCCGCATCGGGCAGGAACTTGGGCACGATGAACAGGGAAATACCCTTGGTGCCGGCCGGCGCGTCCGGCAGCTTAGCCAGCACCAGGTGGATGATGTTGTCGCTCAGGTCGTGCTCACCGGCAGAGATGAAAATCTTGCTGCCGGACACCGCGTAGCTGCCGTCGGCCTGGGGCACGGCGCGGGTCTTGATGATGCCCAGGTCGGTGCCGCAATGGGCTTCGGTCAGGCACATGGTGCCGGTCCATTGGCCGGCGGTGAGTTTGTTCAGGTACAGCTGTTTTTGCGCCTCGGTGCCGTGGGCGTGGATCGCCGACATCGCGCCGTGGGTCAGGCCCGGGTACATGCCCCAGGAGGTGTTGCTGGAGCCGACCATTTCGCTGATGACCAGCCCCAAGGAATGGGGCAAGCCCTGGCCGCCGTAGGCCGGGTCCGCCGCCAGGCCATGCCAGCCGCCCTCGACGTACTGGGCGAACGCCTGTTTGAAGCCCTGGGGCGTGGTGACGACGCCGTTGTCGAAGTGGCAGCCCTCTTCGTCGCCGCTGCGGTTGAGCGGCGCCAGCACGTTTTCGCAGAACTTGGCGCCCTCTTCGAGGATTGCATCGACCATGTCCGGGCTGGCGTCCGTGGCCCCCAACGCGGCGTAGTTGGCGTGGAAATCAAACACGTGGTCGATCAGAAAGCGCATGTCGCGCAGGGGAGCTTTGTACTCGGGCATGGTGGTTTCTCCGGCGGCAGATCGCTCCAACCTACTGCCGCCTACCGCACCCGACAATCACCGTGCGGGCGCTGAATGCGCCATCATCACTCAACCCGCAGCTTCGTCCATGCGCACCGCGCCGCGCCGCGCCTGGCCGAACGCCATGACGCAATTGCGGCCCGCGCCCTTGGCGCTGTACAGCGCCTGGTCGGCGGATTTGAGCACCTCTTCGGGGGTGCGTTGCTCCTGGCGCTCGGCGGCACCGATGCTGACCGTCACGGCCACGGTGGTCGCCGCCGCACCGGCGCGGCGCTGGCGGCCCTGTTGGTCGTCCTGGGGGCGGCTGTCGGGGTTGCGCAGGTGGATGTTGTAGGTGGCGATGGCTTCGCGGATCACCTCCAGGTGCGGCAGGCATTCCTCCAGGGTCTTGCCGGCGAACACCAGGGCGAACTCTTCGCCGCCATAGCGGTACGCGCGCCCGCCGCCACCGATCTTCGACAGTTTGCTGGCCACCAGGCGCAGCACCTGGTCGCCAACGTCGTGGCCGTGGGTGTCGTTGAATTTCTTGAAGTGGTCGACGTCGCTCATCGCCAGCACGTAGTTGCGGCCCAAGCGCTGCAAACGCTCGTTGAGGGCGCGCCGCCCCGGCAGGCCGGTCAGCTCATCGCGAAAGGCCATTTGGTAGGCCTCGTGGGCCACTGCGGCGGCGATCATCAACATCACCTGGCTGCACAGGATGTTCAGGGTGAACGGCAGGATGAAGGTTTTGGGCAGCATCCAAAACAACCCCAACAGGCCCACCAATTGCGCCGCGTGCAACGGCCGCGGATGGCGCCAATACTGCACGCCTAGCAACACGAACGCGGCGAGGAACACCGGGTACGACAACTGGATCAGGCTCATCCACGCGCCGTGCAGCGCCGGCCAACGGATCTCCGCCAGCCAATTGAGCAACGCCTCGGGGTAACTCTGCTCCAGGCTCAGGGCCACGCTGCCGAACACCAGCAACACCGCGAACCGCGCCACCATGTCCTGGAACAGGTGCGTGCGCTCCTGCCATGCGGCGAACAGGCCATACAACAGCGGCAGCAACAGGCAACACAGGTGGAACACCACCGCCGCATCCGCACGTACCACGCCGTTATCGCGGAAGTAGTCGGTCTGGGTGTCCAGCAGGAAGTAGGCGATGTACACCGTGACCATCAGAAACAGTTCGCGCTGGCGTCGGTAAACCGCGCAGTACGCACCGCCGAGCAACAGCACCAGGGTCGGCAACACATTGAACAGCGAGGTGAAGAAGACGTTGAGTTCCTTGACGTAGGCGGCCGCAAGCCCGGTCAGCAGCAGTACTAAAGAAGGGACGAAATGACTCAAACGTACAGCGGAAGAACGCGGCAAGGGTAAAGCTCCGACTCGTCGGTTAGATAGATGGCATTGTGCCTGCTTCTTTGGCAGTTAAGCACAGGCAATGTGACACACAGCACATTGCCGTCACGTTAACGGCCGCCGTGGCGAATCCCTGAGTGTTTAGGTCAAGTTTTTTTGGGGCACATGGCGGGCGCCAGAAACCGCGGTGGCGAGCCGCTGCCCGAGCCTGACCGCGCCGCAAAAAAAAACACCCCGCGAAAGCCAGGCTCTCGCGGGGTGCAGGCCGCCGCTCCCGAGGGGGCGGCGGCGCTAGAGGTGAATTCGCCGGGGCTTAGTAGCCCAGTGCGAAGTCCTCTTCTTTCATGTCCATCAGGTTGTTGGCGCCCGACAGCATGGTGGCCACGTGGGTACGGGTACGCGGCAGGATGCGCTGGAAGTAGAAGCGCGCGGTTTGCAGCTTGGCGGTGTAGAACGCCTCTTCGCTGGTGCCGGCCGCCAGTTTTTCCGCCGCCAGGCGTGCCATGTCGGCCCAGAAGTAGGCCAGGCAGGCGTAACCGGAGTACATCAGGTAATCCACCGAGGCGGCACCGACTTCTTCGCGGTCTTTCATCGCGGCCATGCCGACCTTCATGGTCAACTCGCCCCACTCTTTGTTCAGTGCAGCCAGCGGCGTGACGAATTCCTGGACGGCTTCGTTGCCTTCGTTGGTCTGGCAGAACTTGTGCACGATCTTGGTGAAGCCTTTGAGCGCTTCGCCCTGGGTCATCAGCACTTTACGGCCCAGCAGGTCGAGTGCCTGGATGCCGGTGGTGCCTTCGTACAGCATGGAAATGCGGCTGTCGCGAACGTTCTGCTCCATGCCCCATTCGGCGATAAAACCGTGGCCGCCATAGATCTGCACGCCGTGGTTGGCGGACTCAAAACCGACTTCGGTCATGAAGGCCTTGGCGATCGGAGTCATGAAAGCCAGCAGTGCGTCGGCTTTCTTCTTCTCTTCTTCGTCGACGCCGTATTTGACGATGTCCACTTGCTTGGCGGTGAAGTACACCATCGCGCGGTTGCCTTCGGCGAATGCCTTCATGGTCAACAGCATGCGGCGCACATCGGGGTGCACGATGATCGGGTCAGCGGCTTTGTCCGGCGCTTTAGGGCCGGTCAGGGAGCGCATTTGCAGGCGATCGCGGGCGTATTTCAGGCCGCCCTGGAAGCCGATTTCGGCGTGGGCCAGGCCTTGCAGCGCGGTGCCCAGGCGTGCGGTGTTCATGAAGGTGAACATGCAGTTCAGGCCTTTGTTCGCCGGGCCGATGAGGAAACCGGTGGCCGCGTCGAAGTTCATCACGCAGGTGGCGTTGCCGTGGATGCCCATCTTGTGTTCCAGGGAACCGCAGGTGACTGCGTTGCGCGCACCGATGCTGCCATCGGCGTTAGGCATGAACTTGGGAACGATGAACAGGGAAATGCCTTTGGTGCCGGCCGGTGCATCGGGCAGGCGAGCCAGGACGATGTGGACGATGTTGTCGGCCATGTCGTGTTCGCCGGCCGAGATGAAGATCTTGGTGCCGGTGACTTTGTAGGAGCCGTCGGCCTGAGGTTCGGCCTTGGTGCGCAGCATGCCCAGGTCGGTGCCGCAGTGCGGTTCGGTCAAGCACATGGTGCCGGTCCATTCGCCGGAAACCAGCTTGGTCAGGTAGGCCTCTTGCTGCTCAGGCGTACCGTGCTCGGAGATGGTGTTCATCGCGCCGTGGGACAGGCCTGGGTACATGCCCCACGACCAGTTCGACTCGCCGACCATTTCGCTGACCGCCAGGCCCAGGGACTCAGGCAGACCCTGGCCACCGTGCTCGACGTCATGGGCCAGGCTCGGCCAGCCGCCTTCGACGAATTGCTTGTAGGCTTCCTTGAAGCCGGTCGGCGTCTTCACGCCCGACTCGCTCCAGGTGCAACCTTCCAGGTCGCCCACGCGGTTCAGCGGTGCCAGCACCTGTTCACAAAACTTGGCGCCTTCCTCGAGGATGGCGTTAACCATGTCGGGGGTAGCGTCCTGGCAAGCCGGAAGGCTCTGATAATGCGCTTCGTAGCCGAGCAGTTCGTCACGAACGAAGCGAATATCACGCAAGGGGGCCTTGTAGTCAGGCATAGCGATAAACCTCTGCTG
>RCMZ01000358.1_pt1 | contig 26006 bp, 20 predicted proteins | sample 2041141 | NCBI WGS metagenome assembly RCMZ01 (sample SAMN09708263, study PRJNA481090) | Wastewater metagenome, whole genome shotgun sequencing project. | biome: sewage; isolation source: Davis station wastewater (DW) | place: Antarctica: Davis Station | collected 2010-03-01
TTTCACCTCCAAGTCACCAGCGTGGCCACCACAGCCAAGCTGGTTGCGCTTACGCGCAACGCGCCATGCCTGGCGCACGCAAAAAAATGCCGGTCACTTGACCGGCCTCTTTCTATCTCGCTGCAGCGGCGCTGGTTATCCAGTCGTCAACCTCATGCTGAAGCCAGCGGCTTGCTCGGCCTATCTTCACCTGTTTCGGGAAGTCACCCTCTCGGATACGGCAGTAGATAGCTTTACGACTCAACCCGACTTTGCGGCTAACCGCATTGAAGTCCAGAAGGATCATCTCAGACATAACCCACCTCCCAGAAAGAGAGGCTGGTGGATTCATGTGGGCACTGCGGTGGTAATGCGTTCCTCATAGCTGACTGCTCTGCCGGATCATGCCTTCCAGGCATTAGTTCTACTTTTCCAATTCCGCTGCGCATCAAGTAGACAACGTCACAGCAGCAAACCTAGAGGCTCCGGATAACCTCACACCTGTATATTTACACAGCAATCCAGGCCGCACAACAAAATACTTGACTTTCCTGAAACTTATCCAGCTTCGAACAAATCCAGCTGCTCAGCATGATGCTCATCCTCATCAGGACTATCGAGCAGGCGGCTAAGCGCGGCATCGAAAGCCTCCATGGTCGGGCGCATCTGAGGCAATTTCGCTTCAGGGTTATTGCGATAGTGCGTAACGACAACACCTGTCTGTCCGTGTGACTGCAACGCGTCACTATCGAAATCCTTGATGCCGTTACGCTGCATGAACTGCGTGCATGTGCGCCGAATATCACGTGGGCTAAATTTTGGGATGGACTGGCCGTTCATTTTGGCGTGGTCAGTAGCGAGCCACTCACTCACAGCATGAGACAAACTGGACGCGTGTATTGGCTTTTGTCCAGCAACACTCCAAGGGTATACGGCCCCTGGAGGCTGCAGGGCACGAACCTGTTCGAGTACCTGCAAGGCCCTGCGGCTTAAGGGAACGAAGTGTGCACGTTTTTTACTGCCACGCCCTTTGCTATCGATGATCTTCAAATACTTCTTTTGAAAGTTGTAGCTGGTCCAGGGCTCACGAATAAACTGGAGGGGACGCTGCCCTGCAGTAGCAAAAGCAAAGTGAAAGACACGCGCCATAATCGCACCAACCGAATCGACCTTTGTAATGGTGTGCCAAAATTGCCTCAGCTCCTTATCAGTCAGGGCGCGCTCGCCGGGCTTTGAAGTGTTCGGGACAGTCACTGGATCCGCAGGATTCATCTGAAGCCCATAGCTTTTAGTACTACTTCGGTCGATATGATGCTCAGCTTTTAGACCAAAATTGAAAGCAGCAACGAGAAACGAACGAACCTTGCCTGCCTGACGCCTAGCGCCCCTGTCCCAGATTGGTTTCAGCAGAAGATTCACATGCTCCGGCCTGACATCCTTGGCCTTCATATTCATGATGTCGAGCCGTTCCTCTTGGCCTTCCTTGCTCACAGCTACAACTTTCTCGCCTTCCAGATCCTTAGACAGCACACGCTCGAACTCCTTGATCTGCGCAGCTGAAACACCATCACGGCGGCGGTCTTCGATGTAATCCCGGAACAATTCGGACAAAGTGCCTTTTGAAGCCTCTATTGCAGCAAGTCGCTGCTGCTCATGTAGCTGGCGTTGGCGTTCTGCTTGCTCGACCTCTTCCTCGGCAGCACATCTGGCTAGGTAAGCCTTAATGTCACCATGCTCTGCCGCGATCTTTGCGTAACGTACCGCTTGCTCGCGAAGCTCAGTAAGTGAGAGACCGGGGCTTTTCGGTGTTTTCTTGAAGACCCCCAGCTTAATCTTCTGCTGGCCTCCTTCATCGCGGCGGCGGTAGTAGGCCTCGACAGCCCCAGAGGCACGGCAATCGAACAAGATTGATCCACTACCTCGGCCTGGCAGTGAATCGGTGGCAGTCTGACCAGGCTTAAGCGCCTTCAGCTCTACATCTGTCAGAAATTTCCTACTACTCGCCTTGCCCGATGCCTCTGCCATTTTTGCGTACCGTTTTGCGTACCGTTTCTTAGGGCATGACCGGCCATACCCAGAACCAAGGGGAAACACCTAACCCCTTGAATTTAGGATAACGCGCTAAATCGGCTTTTTTCGGGAGACGCTGGGAAACGACCAGAAACGTGCTTTTTACTGTCTCATAATCCTTTGGTCCACGGTTCAAGTCCGTGCAGGCCCACCAGTTAAAAAGCCGCGCAATGCGCGGCTTTTTCGTTTCTGCAGACGTGTTGCTAGGTCATGCGCCGCTGACACCCCAGACGCTGCCCAGACTGTTAAGCAATGCGCCTTGCACGCCCTGCTGGCCGAAGTACTGCAGCAGCAAGGGGGCGATCTGGCCGATCATGCCGCTGTCCATGCCCAGGGCGCTAAAGGCCTGATTGAGCTGTTGGGTGTTGTTGACGTTGCCCAGCGCCGCGGTGGCTTCGGCGCTGAGAGGCGCGCCCGCCGATTTGCCAAGCAGGCCGCTGAGGCCATTCAGTTGCTGCAGGCCGTTGCTGCCTTCCAGCTTGTTCAAACCGGGAATGCTCTGATTCAGCTGGCTGTAATCAGCGCTCGGTAATTGATTTTTCGCGAGGCCAAGCAACGCGCCCGTGCCGCCCAGCGCCTGTTGCGGGCTGAGCTTGAGGCTGCTCAGGGCCTGCAACAACTCCAGGCTCTGCGGGTTGCCCAGCAGGTTCGCGGCCTCCCCGCCCGCATTGGCGCCGCCGGCTGCCGAGACCACATTGGCGGCGTCGCTCAAGCTAAACGCCAAGGCCGGAAACGTGGTCATCGACAGGGCGCCGAGCAGTAACAGGCGGTGGGCATTTTTCATCGTTAAAACCTCAAAAGAATTAAGTCGCCGCCAGACTGGCGAGCCGGTGCACCCGCAGTTGGACTGCTGCGCCTGGGCGGATGTTCCCACTCAGGCGCGATTATCACGCGGGCACTTTATGCCGGGCAGCGTATAGACAGAGCATCTCCATGGCCACATAAGAGGCCGCCAGGGCCGTGACTTCGGAATGGTCGTAGGGTGGCGAAACTTCCACCACGTCCATGCCCACCAGGTTGATACCGCGCAGGGCACGGAGAATTTCCAGGGCCTGATGGCTGCTCAGACCGCCCGGCACGGGGGTGCCGGTACCGGGCGCATAAGCCGGGTCCAGGCAGTCGATGTCGAAAGTCAGGTACACCGGATTATCGCCAACCCGCGCGCGGATTATCTCGGCGATCTGCTCGGGACTGCTGCGGTGTACCTGGCGGGCGTCCAGCACCTGAAAGCCCATCACGTCATCGTTGGTGGTGCGCAGACCGATCTGTACCGAGCGCGCCGGATCAACCAGGCCCTGCTTGGCGGCGTAATAAAACATGGTGCCGTGGTTGATGCCTTGCGGGCCTTCGTCGGTGTCTGGCCAGGTGTCGCTGTGGGCGTCGAAGTGCACCAGCGACAGCGTGCCGTGCTGCTTGGCATGGGCCTTGAGCAGCGGGTAACTGATGAAGTGGTCGCCACCCAGGGTGAGCATGGCGCAGCCAGCGGCAAGGATGGTGTCGGCATGCGCTTCGATCGCCGCTGGGGTCTGCTGGGGCTGGCTGTGGTCGAAGTCACAATCGCCATAATCAACCACCGCCAAGTGGTCGAAGGGATCGAATTCCCACGGCCAGTGCCGCTCCCAGGCGCTGGTGACCGATGCCGCGCGGATCGCCCGCGGGCCAAAACGAGTGCCCGGCCGGTTGGTGGCAGCGGTGTCGAACGGCACACCGCTGACCACCACATCCACGCCCGTCAGATCGCGGCTGTAGCGCCGGCGCATAAAGCTGGTGACGCCGGCGTAGGTCGCTTCGGAATAGGTGCCGTACAGGCTGGTACGGGTCATGGCTTGGTCGTTGCCCTGAAAAGCTTCCATGGTCAGCTCCTTAATAGTGAGTACGGAAGGTGGTCCAGAGTCGCGTGCGCTCACGCTGGCTGCGCAGCGGCAGTAACTCTTCGGTGAACAAGCGCTCGCGCAGCGCCTGATCGGGATAGATATCGGGGTCACCACTGACTGCCACATCGACCAGGGCCGTGGCCTCGCGGTTGGCGTTGGCGAAGAACACGCTGTTGGTCAGCTCGGCAATCGCCTCCGGGCGCAGCATGTAGTCGATAAACGCGTGGGCGGCCTGGGGGTGCGGCGCATCCACCGGGATGGCCAGGGTGTCGAACCACAACAGCGTGCCCTCGCGGGGGATGCGGTAGATCACCTCGAAGGCTTGCTGGCTTTCCTGGGCACGCGCGGCGGCCATAGCGGCATCACCGTTGTAGGTCAGGGCCAGGCACACTTCGCCTTTGGCCAGGTCGTTGATATGCCGACCGGTGGCGACGTAACGAACGTTCGGCTGCAGTTGGGCGAGCAGCGCCTGCACCTGCGCCAGCTCACTGGCGGTTGTGCTGTAGGGTTTGAAGCCGAGGTAATTGAGCGCAACGCTGATCACCTCCTGGGGCGAATCGAGCATGGCGATACCGCAGTCTTTCAACCGGCTGGCGTACTCGGGTTTGAACAGCAGGTCGAGGCTGTTCAATGGCGCATCGGGGATGCGCTTGGCCAGCGCCTGTTTGTTGATGCCCAGGCCCACAGTGCCCCAGGTGTAAGGCACGCCGTACTGGTTGCCGGGGTCGGCGCTGGCCAGCTTGCCGAGCAGCTCGGCATCCAGGTTGGCGAAATGTGGCAGTTGCTCGCGCTGCACCGGCTGCAACGCCTTGGCCTTGATCGCCCGAGCCAATCCGCCGGATGAGGGGAACACCACATCGTAGCCACTGGCGCCGGTCAGCAGCTTGCTCTCCAGGGCTTCGCTGCTGTCAAAGATGTCGTATTTGACTGCAATGCCGGTCTCGTCCTTGAAGCGCTGCAAGGCCTGCTCCGGCAGATAGGCGGACCAGCTGTAGATGTTCAATTGTTGTTCTTCGGCCTGGGCGACAACCCCCAGCCCCAGGCACAACACGGCAATCACGGCACGCATGGCAACACTCCTCGGCAAGCAACGGTTGAGGGCATCCTGCGCCGGGCCATGCTTCGGATAAATATGAAGCATGCTACTTTGGCATTCATTACTATCAATGTTTAACCCGCACCCAGGAATGCCCATGCTCAGCCAATTACGCGATCTCGACCTGCAACTGCTGCGTCTGTTTGTCTGCGTGGTGGAGTGCGGCGGCTTCAGCGCGGCGCAAGGCGAGCTGGGCATTGGCCAATCGACCATCAGCACGCAAATGGCCAAGCTGGAGACCCGCCTGGGCTATCGCCTGTGCGAGCGCGGCAAGGCCGGCTTTCGCCTGACACCCAAAGGTGAGCAGGTGTTGGCCGCCACCCGCCGGCTGTTCGCTGCCATCGAACAGTTCAAGGGCGAAGCCCAGGGCATGGCCGACAAGTTGCTGGGCGAGCTGCGCATTGGCCTGTCAGAAGCCCTGGATGCTCAGGTGCTGGAGCGAGTAGCCGCTGCCATCGGCCGCTTTCGCCAGCGCAACCAGGCGGTGCAGCTCGAACTGCTCAGCGCCATGCCGGCGGAGCTGGAACGGCGCCTGCTGCAGGACCAGCTACACCTCGCCATCGGCTACTTCGCCGGGCAGCAGCACACCCTGGATTACCAGCCGCTGTTCAGCGAACAGCAGCGCCTGTATTGCGCCAAGACCCATCCGCTATTCGACGTGGCGCAGCCCAGCCAGGCGCAACTCGACGCCTGCGACGGTGTGCTGCATCCGTATCGTTTTATCAGCGCCGCCGAGCCGTTCCAGCCAACCAGCAGCAGCGCGCGCAGCGAACAGGTGGAAGGCTGCCTGAGTTTTATCCTCTCCGGCGCCCATATCGGCTACCTGCCCCGGCACATTGCCGCGCCCTGGCAGGCGCGCGGTTTGCTCAAGGCGCTGGGGCCTGAAGAGCTGGGCTTCACGGTGCAGTTTCACCTGGCCCAGCACCGCGGCCGGGCGCCCAGCGAGGCGCAGCTGGCGTTGTTGGCAGACCTGCAGGCGGCCTTCGCCAGCGCGACTTGAGGCGATCAAAACAGCGTCACGGCAACGGTGAAATAGAAGCCTGCCAGCGCGCTATTGATCGGGTATTTACAACAAAAGCAGCTGATTTGTTTGACATATTTTACGGCCAAGGCACACTGAGCCACGGTTCCGTCTCGCCTTGAGCTACCCTTTAGCAACCCTCCGGGTTCTTTTTCAGGGCTAGCTGATGCACGCAACATGGCCATCGGCAAGGCAGGCAGCACCGGTAAAAACAGGAAGCACCGCGGCAACACAGGTACTTCCTGCACAGAAACGGCAGGCGCCGGCCTGCCCTAAGGTGACATATGTCCAACAACAACACTGGCAACACCCAGAACGCAACACGTAAACCCGTAGTCCTGATGTCCATGGGCGCCCAAGAGCGCAAAGGCCACGACTACCAAGTAATGACCAACAAATACATCCGCCCCCTGGTCGAAATCTCTGGCTGCGTGCCCCTGCTGGCACCTACCTGCTTCGGCACCGATGACCTTGAGCAATACCTGTCGATGGTCGATGGCGTCTACCTCACTGGCGCCGGCAGCAACATCGACCCAACGCTCTACGGTCAGGAAAACCTCACGCCGAGCAAGGCCCAGGACCAGGACCGCGACAACTTCGACCTGCCACTGATTCACGCCGCACTGGCCAAGGGCCTGCCGATCTTCGGCATCTGCCGCGGCATGCAGGAAATGAACGTGGCCCTCGGCGGCGACATGCACCAGAAACTCTACGAAGTTGAGGGCATGAACGACCACCGCGAAGACGACACCACGCCGCCGGCCGAGCAGTACGCCGAAGCCCACAGCATCCGCCTGGTACCGGGCACCTGGCTGGCCGAGCTGCTGGGCCTGGAAGAAATTCCGGTCAACTCCCTGCACGGCCAGGGCATCAAAACCCTGGGCAAAGGCCTGGAAGCACTGGCCCATGCCGAAGACGGCGTGATCGAAGCCATTCACCTGCCACAAGCGCCGCAGTTCACCCTGGGTGTGCAATGGCACCCCGAGTGGCAAGCCTCGCAAAACCCGCAATCGGTGCGCCTGTTCCAGGCCTTCGGTGCGGCCTGCCGTAAGCGCGTAGCCGAGCTAAACGGCTAAGCACCCGTTTAGCGGCATAAATGAATAGCGCAGGCCTTGGTCTGCGCTATTCATTTTCTAGCGAAGCAACATCGACTACACATAACAAGCCCTGCACCTTGTGCGGCGTAGCCCTGACTGAGCGCTTACTGCGAGCGAGCTCTCATAGGAGCGGCTTTAGCCGCGAACACTCCAATTCTCAACGCCCATCGCGGATGAAGCCGCTCCTACGGGAATGGCGGTGTGGGCTGCGATTGTTGACCTGGGCATAGCCTCGAATAGCCCCGCTTTACGCAACGCCGAGCATCCCTGGCTCAGCTACCAATCACCCCGCCGTCGAGTTTAGTGATCAACACTGTGGTCGAGCGCGGGCGGGTTTTGCCGTCGCTGGCCGGGAAGCTGATGCCGGGGTGCTGGATATTCGCCCACATCGCTTTGCCATCCGGGCTCCAGGCCAGGCCGGTGATTTCGCAGCCGCGCGGGCCGACCAGAAAACGCCGCACCTCGCGACTGCTGGGGTCGGCACAGAGCAATTGGTTGCAGCCCATGGCCTGCATAGCCGGCTCGGCATCGTCGTAATCGGTCTGAATCCACAGGCGCCCGGCCGCATCAAATGCCACCCCGTCCGGTGAAGAAAACAGGTCGCCATTGATCGTGCCGGTCAGGTTGGCCGGCACTGGCTGGCCATCCTTGCCCTTGGCGCCGCGCGCCTCACCGGCGAGTAGAAACAACTCCCAGGTAAAGGTGGTGGCAGTCGGGTCAGCGCCCTGCTCGTTAAAACGCAGAATCTGCCCGTGCAGATTGTTCGGCCGCGGGTTGGCCTTGTCCACGGGTTGCTTGCTGCCGCGCCCGTCGTTGTTGGTCAAGGTGACGTAAACCTCACGGCTCTTGGGGTGCACGGCGGCCCATTCCGGACGGTCCATCGGCGTGGCACCGGCGCGGTCGGCGGCGGCACGGGCGTTGACCAGCACCTCGGCCTGGCTGGGGAAGCCGTGCTCGGCGCTCAGGCCGTTCTGCCCATGCACCAGCGCCAGCCACTGGCCGCTACCATCGGCGTGCAGCTTGGCCACATACAACGTGCCGTGATCCAGCAGGTCGCGGCTGGCCTTGGGGTTGGCGGCATCAAAGCGCCCGCTGGGCACAAATTTGTACAGGTACTCGCCCTTGGCATCGTCGCCGGAATAGAACGCCATGCGCCCGTCATCGCCCAAACTCAGGGCCGCGCACTCACGGCTAAAGCGGCCGAAGGCGGTGCGTTTGATCGGTTGCGCCTGCGGATCGAAGGGATCGATTTCCACCACCCAGCCGAAGCGGTTGGGCTCGTTGACGTGGCCACCATGGGCCTGATCCGGGTAGGGCGTGGCATCGAAGCGCGGGTCGGCGGTTTCCCAGGCGTAGTTTTTACTGGTGCCGCTGCTGGCCAGGCCATAGCGCTTGTGCGCCACCCGCGCGGCGTAATCGGCCGGGTCGCGGTTGATAAAGTAGTTGGGCCAGTTTTCCTCGCAGGTGAGGAAGGTGCCCCAGGGCGTGATGCCGGTGGCGCAGTTGTTCAGGGTGCCGAGCACCTCCAGGCCGCGCGGGTCGCTGGCGGTCTGCATCAGCGCATGGGCCGCCAGCGGGCCGGCCAGGCGCATCGGCGTGAGCATGCTGATACGGCGGTTATAGGCCGAGTCCAGCACGCGCTGCCATTGGCCATCGGCGCCCTTGCGCACCTCGATCACCGACACGCCGTGGGCCGCCTGCTCCTTGCGCACCTCGTTGAGCGGCCGCGGCTTGCTTTGATCGATCTTGCCGGACGGGTGCAGCGGCGGGTTGATGTACTCGTGGTTCATCACCAGCAGGCCACGCTCGCTGTCGCCGGGGAAGGCGAAAAAATCCATGCCGTCGTGGTTGTCGCCGGCCTGCTTGAGCTGAGCCTGCCAGTCGTCACTGGCGTCCGGGTTCCAGGCCGGGGCGCCCGCTTCCACCGGGTCACCCCAGGAGAAGAACGGCACAGCGCGGTAACCCTCGGCCACCAGCACGCGGTCAAAGGCCGGATCGATCTGCACCGACACGCCCTTGAAGTTCAGCAACGGGCTGGCGCTGGCCTTGCCGCAGGCGCTGATACCACCGGCGAAGAAGCCCAATGCCGCCAGGGTCAGGCCGCCCTTGAGCACGTTGCGCCGACTCGGATTGAGCAGCTCGGCCAGCGGCGGATTGGCGCTGGGGTTGATGGTGATGTCGTCGTGGGCTTCCAGGCGGGCGTGGAATTGGCTGTGCTCGTTCATCACGAAGTCTCGATGGCTGTGAGTGGTGGTCCCGGAGTGCATCCGGGCTACGGCCTGCACGATTTATGTAGGAGCCAGCTTGCTGGCGATCACAGGTCTGGCGACGCGAATCGCCAGCAAGCTGGCTCCTACAAGAGCAGATCGGGGTTATTCGATGCGGTAGTGGAAGGTGTTCTTTACCCCGACCACGGCCACCGCCTGGCCCGCGACGATGCGCGGCTGGTAGCGGAAGGTTTTGGCTGCCGCCAGGGACGGCCGCACGAACAGCGGATGGCAGTCGCCAGCCACCTGCGGGTCGGCCACCCGGCCCTGGGGCGTGACGGTGTAGGTCACGCTGCAATCGCCTTCGATGCCTTTGTCCAGGGCGCGATCGGGGTAATCCGGCGCCTCCTTGGCAATCGGCAGGTACTGACGACTGGCGGCCGCAGCGGCCTCGGCCTGGCGTGCGCGCTCGGCGGCCTGGGCCTGCTGCTCGGCCAGACGCTGCTGCGCCTGTTGCTGGGCGAGCTGCTCGGCGGCGCGGCGTTGCTGATCGAGGCGCTGCTGCTCTTGCGCCTGACGCTCCTGTTTCTGTTTCTGCTCACGCTCGGCAACCCGCTGACGCGCCAAGGCGGCGTGTTCGAGCTGTTGCGGCTGCACGCGCGGCTCGACGGGCGGGACAACCGCAGGTTTGACCGGCGCAGGCTCAGGCGCGGCGACAACCTGCTCGGGCACTGGCGGCGCAGGTGCAGCCGGCGGCGCCAGGCTGATCAGTTGAGTGGTCAGGGTGCGCACCTCTGGCTCCTGCGCCGGGCTGCTCTGCCACTGGCCGAGCAGCCCCACCAGCACCAGCCCATGCAGTGCCAGCGCACCGAGCGCCGCGCCGGCATTACGGCACCAGCCGCACGCCGGACGTGGCGCGCGCAGCAGCGGCATAACCGGCAGCAGCGCGGCCGTCATTGCGGCGCCTCGGTGATCAGCCCGAGGTTGCTCACCCCGCCCTGCTGCAGGGCAGCGATGCCGGCCACCACATGCACATAAGCGGCGTTCTGGTCGGCGCGCACATACACCTGGGTGTCGCCACGGGCGGCGATGATGGCGCCAACCTTGGCGGTCATTTCCTCCAGGCTCACGGCGCTGTCGGTCTGGCCTTCGGTCTTCAGCTCGCTACCGAGGTTCCAGTAGTAACCACCATCGGCCTGCACCGAGAGGGTCAGAATCTGCTGCTCGACATTGCTGGCCAAAGCCTGGGCGGCGACCTTGGGCAGTTCGATTTTCACCCCCTGGGTGAGCATTGGCGCGGTGACCATAAAGATCACCAGCAGCACCAGCATCACGTCGATATAGGGCACCACGTTCATTTCGGCCTTGGGCCCGTGCTTCTTCGCTGGCTTGCGCATGGCGCCTCCTCAGGCCGCGCGGGCGAGGCTGGTGGCGGCTTGCAGCTTGCGGTGCAGGCGCCCCTGCAGCTCGTTGCCGAAGGCGTAATAGCGCGTGCCGAGGGTTTCCACCCGCGCGGCAAAGCGGTTGTAGGCGACCACTGCCGGAATGGCCGCGAACAGGCCGATGGCGGTGGCGATCAGTGCCTCGGCGATCCCCGGCGCCACGGTGCTGAGGGTGGCCTGTTGCACCTGGGACAGGCCGATAAAGGCATTCATGATCCCCCACACGGTGCCGAACAGGCCGATATAGGGGCTCACCGAGCCGACCGTGGCGAGAAACGCCAGACCCTTTTCCAGGCGCTCCTGCTCTTCGCTGATGGTCACCAGCAGGCGTCGCTCGACACCGTCGATCACCGCCTCGCCGCTGATCCCCGGCTCGCTCTTGAGGTGGCTGAACTCGCCGAAACCATCGCGAAAAATCCGCTCCAGGCCGGCATCATCGTCGGCCGTCGCATCACCCTCGCGGTACAGCTGGGCCAGGTCGGCGCTGGCGCGAAACTGCTGCTGAAACTGTTTCAGCAAGCGCTCGCTGCGCCCCAGCAACAAGCTGCGCTGGACGATCAGGTACCAGCTGGTCAACGAGGCCAGCAGCAGGGTCAGCATCACCCCTTTGACCAGCGGCGTAGCGTCACTGATCAGGCTCCAGATGGTCATATGTTCGAGTGTGGCGTGCATAACGGGGTTACCTCTTGGCGCTCGACCCGCTGCCAGGCAGCGGGCGTATTCGGTGTATTGAATGACGTTGCTCTTACCGGGTGATGACAGCCCTAGGGCAACCCCAAGGCCTTGGCCACCTCGGCCCAGGGCACCAACTTGAAGTTCTGGGTGCTCTCGGGCAGGCGCTTGCGCCCGTCCTGGACCACCAGCAAGCCGGCACTCCAAGGCCCGCCGAGGTTGGCCGAGGTAACTTCCAGGCCATCGGTTTCCGAGGCACCGTCGATGCCCAGGGCACCATTCAGGCCCACCCGGAAGGCGCCTTGCGGGGCAAAGGGTGGCGCCGCGTCGAGCACCACATAGCTGTCGTTGCCCTGGCTGGAGATCACCAGGTAGTCGCGCTCGGCGCCCTGATACAGACCCAGGCCCTCGACATCGGCCTGCAGCAGCTCGCCAACCTTGAGCACGCTGACCAACTCGGCCGGTTGCTCGGCGCGGGCGTCCAGGGTCCATACGCCGGCGTCTTCTTCGCCGACAAACAGGCGCTGGTTGCGGTCGTCGGCGACGCAGCCTTCCGGCTGGCTGGCGACCTGGAAGCGGCGCACCTGCTCGCCCTGCACCTGGCCCTGGGCATCGCTGCGCAGGCGGTATTGCAGGAAGGTGCCGTCCTTACCATTGGCGAAGGCATACAGCTCGTCGCGGTTAGGCTGGAACAGGCAGATGCCGTAGATTTCCTTGAGCGGCGTGCGGATCTCGCCGGCCTCGCGCAGCTCACCGCTGGCGCGGTCGATGGCGAACAGGCTGATGCTGTTGTGGTCACGATTGCTGGCCACGGCGAGGTCGACACGCTGGTTGCCGAGGGCAAAGTCGCCGCGCACATCGACGTTGTTCAGGCGCCCGACCGGCAGCTCCTGCAGCAACTTGCCGTCGAGGTCATAGCTGAGCAGGCCCTGTTTCTTGTTGGTGCCCAACACCCGCGACAACGCTGGATCTGTGGGGTGTAGCCAGATCGCCGGGTCATCGGCGGCATCACCATGGCGACCCACCGGCTCGCTCTGGCGCAGCGCCGGCACATTGGTCAGCACCGGCGGCAGGGCCACCGGCGTCGGCTGCCAGTTCAGTTCGCCCTGATAGAAACGCCCGCTGCCGTCATCTTGAATCAATAACTCCAGCCCCTTGGCGGTTGGCCGGACCGTCAGGCGCTCAGGCTCCTGCAAGCCGTCCAAGGGCAGGCTGGCGACGCTCTGCCAGGCATCGCCCTGTTGCTGATAGAGGTGCAGGCGCGCCGCCTCCGGGTCCAGCGCCAGCACGCCGCCGGGCTGGCTGTGCATGGCGCCGATGCTGGCCTGCAAACCACCAAAGGGCGCACGCAGATCCACCGGCTGGCGCGCCACGTCGGCTTCCGGCTGGGCCGCATAGGCCCACAGGCCGACGCCTTCTTCGTTGACGAACAGGCGGTTGGCGGCGTCGTCGGCCTGGCAATACTCGGCGCCCGGCGGCGTCGGCAGGCCACGCAGGCGCAGCGGCGTGGCATTCAGCCCGGCGCCGTTGCCGACCAACCATTGCTCGCCCTGGCCGTCTTCACCGAGCAGAAACAGGTGCAGATTGCTGGCCTCATCGCGGTACAGGCACAACCCGGACACCGCATAGTCGCGGGCCGGCAGTGCTTGCACCGCGCCCCACTGGCGAGTGGCCGGATCGAGCGGCACCAGCACCGCCTGCTGGGTGGCGCTGTCCAGGCTGGCAACGACCAGTTGCTGGCCCTGCGCGCGACTGTCCAGGCCGGCATAGCTGCCAGGCAAGCGAGCCAGCGGCTGACCATCGGCGGCCAGCAGCAGCAAGCCTTTACGCTCACTGGCGGCCAGGCGCAGGTCATGGCCCAGGCTGCCCAACTCGGCCGGCAGAAAGCGTACATCCTCGGCCTTGACCTGCGCCGAGGCGCCCCAGGGGCTGAGTTGCAGGGTCGGTTTGCCCGCCGACTTGTCGCAGCCGGCCAGCAAGACGCTGGCCAGCAGCACGGCCACTGGCGTGTGTTTTAGCAATGCAGTTTTCAAGCAGTCATCCTTACCCGGCGCCGCGCAGTGAGGGGCGCCGCCGGGGTTCAATCAGAAGTGGGTGAAGGTCAGGCCGAGCTTGTAGCTGGGGCCGTATTCTTCGTACTGGGCGTTGTAGCTGCTGCTGCCGGTGGAGACGTAGTAGGACTCGTCGGTGAGGTTCTGGGCCTCGAAGGACAGTTGCAGCTCGTCGGTCAGGAAGTAGCGCGCGGTGAAGTCGACAAAGGTCTGGTCATCGACGCTGAGGTCGTGGGCGGGGTCGTCGACCGCCGCCACTTCCTGCAGGTAGTCGGACTTGTAGTTGGCCGACAGGCGCAGGCTGAGTTTGTCGTTCTCCCAGCCGAGCATCAGGTTGCCGACGCTGTCGGACTGGAACGGCAGGTCGATATCGCGGCTCAGGCCACGGCTTTCGATGCTCGCCTCGGAGCGGCTGAAGGTGGCGTTGGCGCCCACCAGCAGGCCGTTCCAGGGTGCTGGCAGCCAGTTGAATTTTTGCGAGTAGGCCAGTTCCAGGCCATACAGATCAGCACTGTCGCCGTTGGCGAAGGTGTTGGCCTCGTCAAAGTTGAGCCACTGGCCGCTGCCGGCCAGGTCGCTGTTGTAGACGAAGTTCTGGATGTCCTTGTAGAACACGAACGCCGAAACCACGCCGGCCGAGCCCAGGTAGTGCTCGATGCCGAGGTCGAAGTTGCTCGACTCCAGCGGGTCGAGGTTGGGGTTGCCAAACTCGGCCTCGTCACCGTCGATGACAAACCCCGGCGCCAGTTGCTCGAAGGTTGGGCGTACCACGGCGTTGGTCCAGGCGGCGCGCAGCTGGGTGTTTTTGTCCAGCTGATAGCGTGCGTGCAGGCCCGGCAACCAGTGGTCGTAGTCATGGCTGGCGTCGCTGGCCACATAGTCGCCATCGCTGATACCCGTACCCTTGGCCTGGAACTCGGTGCCCTCGTAGCGCAGGCCGGCAATCAGGCGCCAGTCGTCGATGTCCAGGGTGTGCATCAGGTAGCCGGCGTTGATGTCTTCGCGCATGTCGAAGTCATTCACCCGCGACTGTTCCTCGTCGTAGAACGCGCTGCGATCCAGACGGCCGAGCAGATTCTCCACCGCATTGGCGCTGATCCCCGTACCGAACGGGCCGAGGCCGTAGTCGACGCTGCCCTTCTGGTAATGGCTGAGCAGCAGCTCGTCGTCGCTAATGCCGAAGCTGTCGAAGTCTTCGTACTTCCACACCTCGGTGTCGTTGTCCTTGTCGCGCCGACTGAGCTTGCCGCCGAACTTGAACTGCGCGGCATTGCCGGCCAGGTCGTAGTCACGAGCGAGGTCGAGCTTGATGTTTTTCTCGGTGTCGGTGGTGTCCTGCTCTTCGCGCTCAACATCCTTGAGGCTGAAGTTGGCCGGGTCGTAGAAGGCATCTTCGATGTGCAGGCGCGGCTTGCGGGTGTCGCTGAAACCGGCGCTGGTGAAATCGTCATTGCCCTCGAAGGTGGCGCTGGCGATATGTTCCGGGGTGTCTTCGCTGGACTGGCTCCAGCCGGCCTGGGTATTCAGCGTCCAGGGCCCGCGCAGGTGTTCGCTGCCGAGTACGTAGGACTGAATCTCCTGGGTTTCCTCACGGTCTTTTAGCTCGCGAAAGCCCTCCGCCTCGCCGCTCTCGCCTGCGGCCTGGGCATCGGCAAACTCGACGCCGGCGGCGTTGCGGGTTTCGGTGTCCTTGTAGCGGCTGTACAGGGTGCGCAGGAAATAGCTGTTGAGGTCGTCGGCCTGGTAATCGAAGTTCAGGCCCAGGCCGCTGCGCTCGCGGCTGATTTCGTAATCGCGCTGCTCGAATTGCTCCAGCTTGGCGCCGTCACTGAAGTCCCAGTCGCCGCCGGTCTCGACGTTGTCGGAGCCAAAATCGCGTTTACCCCAACTGGCCGCTGCGGCCACGCCGAAGTTGTCGGTGCCGTCGCCGAGGCTGAAGCGGTCACTGACTGCGCCGGAGAACTTCGGGCTGGTCTCGCTGGTGTTGTCGTCGTAGCTGCCCTCGGCGCTGCCGGTGTAGAACAGCCCCTCATGATCGAACGCCGACAGGCTTTCCACCGCCACGGTACCGCCCAGGGAGTTGGCGTCCATGTCCGGGGTCAGGGTCTTGATCACCGACAGCGACTGCACCAATTCGGCGGGCAGTACATCCAGGGCCACCGCGCGGCTGCCGCTGTTGGGCGACGGGATCAGGGTGCCGTTGATGGTCACGCTGTTGAGGTCTGGACCCAGGCCACGCACGCTGACAAAGCGGCCTTCGCCCTGGTCGCGCTCGATGCTGACGCCAGGCAGACGCTGGGCCGCCTCGGCCACGTTCTCGTCCGGCAACTGGGCCACACCGTCGGCACTGACCACGCTTTCGACACTGTCGGAGCGGCGCTGCTGCTTCAACGACTTGTCGATGCTGACGGCCTGGCCGACCACATTGACGTGTTCACTGCGCTCGGTGCTGGTTTCCGCCGCCAGCAGCGAACTGGCTGCCACGGCCAGCGCCAAGGCACTGAGTGCATGGCCCGCACGGCGGGCGGAAGTACGGCGATTGCGCGTCATCAGAATCTCCCCAGGTGATGATGGCCAGGCAAATGGCCCGGCTAACTTGGGAGGGCACGCTAGAAGCCGGGCATGACGCTTCTGTGACAGCAGCGCCGCCAAGCCGCGAAAAACGGGCTTTGCGCGCCGATTTGCGAGCCAAATGGGCTGCAATGACCCGCTTTATTGAGCTGCCTGGACCCGTCCGCCGCCGTAGCGCGCGCCGCCCATTGGCCGGCGCCCCGCTATCGGCAAAATACTCAACACAACGCCTGAGCCGATTTGACCTCCCCGCCTGCAACCAAACCGTCACACACCTCTGTTGAGCTGGCGCCCATACGCTGAAACGGAGCCTGCTGGCCATGTCCTCTTTGCTGCATCTACACCGCCTGAAACTGGCCGCCCTGCTGCTGGCCGCCAACCTTGCCCTGCTCCTGCACCTGGCCGCCGGCGATCTGAAACCCATGGTTGAATGGGTCTGGCTGGACATCCTCGGCGAAGGCGGCTCAGCCCTGCTGGCCCTGGCCTGGCTGGTGCTGATTCTTAAGAGCCGGCCGGCGGGGCGGGTCAGCAGCCTGCTGGCCCTGGGCCTGGGCTGCGTGTTTTTTTCCTGGTGGGTGGATGCCCTGGATGAGTTCATCCGCCTGCCCGACAGCATCACCTGGGACAGCTGGCTGGAGTCGGCGCCGATGCCCATCGGCCTGCTGCTGATGACGGTCGGCCTGTACCACTGGCACCACGAGCAATTGGCGATCAGCGCCCAACTGGAAAAGCGCGAGCGGCTGTTCCGCGAGCACCGGCTGTTCGACAAGCTCACCCCGCTGGGCGCCGCCGAGTACCTGCGCCGCCAGTTGCAGCTAAGCCTGCAGCACGCCGAGCAGGCGCAACCGCTGTCGCTGGTGGCCGTGGACCTGGACAACTTCAGTGCGCTCAATCAACGCTTCGGCCATGCCGAGGGCGATGCCGTGCTGCAGGCCATCAGCCAGCAACTGCTGCTCAACCTGCGCTGCCAGGACCTGCTCTGCCGGCTGGCCGGCGACCGCTTCGTGGTGCTGCTGCCGAACACCGGCGAAACCTTGGCCCGTCAACTGGCCGGCGAGCTGCAACAGGCCGTCGCCCATCTGGCCCACAAGACTCGCCAGCACGGCGAACGCCTGCATCTAAGCGCCACAGTGGCGGTGGTGATGGCCGTCGACGAAGACCCGCAGACCTTACTGCAGCGCCTCAATCTGGCCCTGGCACGGGCCAAGCAACCGCTGGCCCTGAGCGCCTAAACAGCCATGGCCAGCAAACCCGACTGGTATGAGCGCGACAGCCGCTTTATTGCCGCGCACCAGCAACCGGCCTGCCTGATCGATTTGTGCCTGTCGCGGGGCATCGACAGCCATCGCCTGCTGCGCGGCACGGGCTTGTTTCACGCCGATATTCTGGCCGGTAACACCCTGATCAGCCCGGAGCAGTTTCTCCTGCTGATCGACAATGCCCAACGCCTGCTGGACGCCGATGACAGCAGCTTTTTGTTTGGTCAGCGCCTGTTGCCCGGCCACCATGGCGCTGCCAGCCAGGCCCTGGCCCTGGCGGGCAATCTGCAACAGGCGCTGGAGCTGCTCGGCGAGCTGCGCGCCTTGCTGGCGCCCTTGTTCAGCCCACGCCTGCTGCTGGACGAGCACTACGCCTATGTCTATTGGCTGGACAGTTGCGGTGCCGGCGTTCAGCAGCGCTTTCTGCTGGAGGCGAGCATGACCGCAGTGGTGGCTCTCGCTCGGCAGCTGTGCGGCGAACGCCTGCCCTGGCAGTTTCACTTCACCCACGGGCAACCACGCTATGTCGAGCAGTACTGGGTGCACCTGGGCGAAGACCTGCACTTCAACAGCCCCTACAACCTGCTGCGCCTGCCACGCCACTACCTGACCCGCGCCCTGCCCCAGGCCGCCCTGACCACCGCGGTGGTGGCCTGCCAACAAGCCCGTGAACAGCTGCTCGCCAACGGCCCAAGGGCCAGCCTGCTGGATTGCCTGCAACGCTGGCTGCTGCGCCATGTGCGCGAGGCGCCGAGCCTGGAACGTGCTGCGGCCGCCTTTGCCATGAGCCCAGCGACCTTCAAGCGCAAGCTGCACAAACACGCCACCAGCTATCAGCAACAGCATGATCAGGTGCGTCTGCAGGTGGCGCTGTACCTCTATCAGGTCAAGGGTTACAGCAACGACCAAGTGGCCAGCCACCTGCACTTTCACGATGCGACCAATTTTCGTCGCTCGTTCAAGCGCTGGACGGGCGTGCCGCCGAGTGCCCTGCGGCGCTGGCTGACGGGCTGTTAAAAACTACCTGCGTTGCCATCGCTGCGTTAAAAACAGGCTAAAAATGCTCATTTACAGCTCGTAAACTCCGCTTTTTCGCCTGTTTTTGCCTTGCGCTGGCTGCCTCGCCTACGTTTTTAACGGCTTGTTAATACTTTTTCGCGGGCAAAAAGAAAACCCCGCCGAAGCGGGGTTTGCAGACTGTGTCCTGACATCCATGTTCAGACCGCCATCCTGGCGGAGCTCCAGCATTTCCGTGCTGGCGGCTTGCGCTTCCTGCGCGACGTCCTTGGTGCACAGATTAGTCAGTGGCAAATTTCGGCGATAGCGCCAATCGGCAGCACGCCTTGTAAGCCAAAGCCTACAAGGAAACCAAGCAACCGCTTGTTTGCCTTTATTTTGTGACGCAGGTCTTGTTAGACTGCCTTTGTCCTACAAAAACAACAGGCCGCGCTCACGTGGCCACAGGGTCAAGACCATGCGCGTAGTTGCGATTGCCCTTGGCTGCCTGGCGGCAGTCAGCACCATCACTCCCGCCCTTGCCGGCGGCCAAAGCCAGCTAGGCGACCCCAAGGCCAGCGCCGAACAGGTGTTCTGGGGCCAGTTGTATGCCAGCGGCGGCAGCTCGTTGTATTGCGCCAAGGCCTTCGACCAGAATCATGGCCAACTGATGCCCAGCCCGGTGTATGCCAGCAAGCAGATCAAAAGCGCCCTGCGTTGCGTCACCGACGCACAATGCCTGGCCGCCAACCCGCAATACCCCTACATGCTCGCCGACCTGCACAACCTCTACCCGGAGCTGACCCGCGTCGAGCTGGCACGGCGCAGCGCCCAGTTCGGTGACCTGGGTGACGATGTGCCGAGCAAGTTCGACGCCATCGGCTGTGACCTGAAGAGCAGCTTCCAGCTGGTGGAACCGCGCGATGCGGCCAAGGGCAACGTCGCCCGTGCCATCTTCTATATGCACATTGAGTACGGCCTGCCGATTGTCGGCCAACTGCAGATGTTCAAGCAGTGGCATCAGATGGACCCACCCGACGCCGAAGAGAAAGCGCGCAACGACAAGATCGCCAGCCTGCAAGGCAACCGCAATCGCTTTATCGACGACCCCAGTCAGGTTGAGCTGCTGATCAAGGACTGAGCGCCACGCACAGCCCTATCCAGGTAAAAAATCCGGATAAAAAAACGCCCCGAACCAGTCGGGGCGTTTTTGCTACTGCGCCAACAGACTTAGCCGTTGAACACGTCATCCACGGACGTCAGCGGGTAGTGCTTCGGATACGGCAGGGTCGCCACACCGCTTTCGATCGCAGCCTTGGCTACCGCATCGCAAACCACGTTGATCAGACGCTTATCCATCGGCTTCGGAATGATGTACTCACGGCCGAACGCCAACGGCGCGCCGCCGTAGGCGTCACACACGTCCTGCGGTACCGGTTGCTTGGCCAGGTCACGCAAGGCCAGGGCAGCGGCAATCTTCATTTCTTCGTTGATGCGGGTAGCGCGAACATCCAGGGCGCCACGGAAGATGAAGGGGAAGCCGAGTACGTTGTTAACCTGGTTCGGGTAGTCCGAACGACCAGTGGCCATGATCACGTCGTCGCGAGTGGCGTGGGCCAGGGCCGGGCTAATTTCCGGGTCCGGGTTGGAGCAAGCGAACACGATCGGATTGGCCGCCATGCGCTTCAGGCCGTCGGCCTCCAGCAGGTTGGCACCCGACAGGCCAACAAACACATCGGCACCGTCGAGGGCATCGAACAGGCTGCGCTTGTCGGTTTCGTGGGCGAATGCTGCTTTGTACTGGTTCAGGTCGTCGCGACCAGCGTGAATCACGCCTTTGCGGTCGACCATAAAGATATTCTCGATCTTGGCGCCCATGCTGACCAGCAACTTCATGCAGGAGGTCGCTGCAGCGCCAGCACCCAGGCAGACGATCTTGGCTTCGGGCAGGGTCTTACCGACGATTTCCAGAGCGTTGAGCATGCCGGCCGCGGTAACGATGGCGGTGCCGTGCTGATCATCGTGGAACACCGGAATGTCGCACTGTTCGATCAGCGTGCGCTCGATTTCAAAGCACTCGGGGGCCTTGATGTCTTCCAGGTTGATGCCGCCAAAGGTGATGGAAATACGACGTACGGTGTCGATAAACGCCTGCGGGCTCTCGGCTTCAACTTCGATATCGAACACGTCGATACCGGCGAAACGTTTGAACAGCACGCCTTTGCCTTCCATCACTGGCTTGGACGCCAGCGGACCGAGGTTACCCAGACCGAGGATGGCCGTACCGTCTGAAATGACTGCGACCAGGTTACCTTTGCCGGTGTATTTGTAAGCCAGCTCAGGGTCACGGGCGATTTCCCGCACTGGTTCCGCCACACCCGGACTGTACGCCAGCGCGAGGTCGCGGGCCGTGGCAGTGGGCTTGGTCAACTCGACACTCAGCTTCCCCGGACGAGGATTGGCGTGGTATTCGAGAGCGGCAGTTTTCAGATCAGACATGGTGGCATTTCCGCTTTGGGGGCTGTGAAACAGACAAGAGGTCGAGGATACGGCAAGAGGCCCAGGCCTCACAAGACCGTTGAGCCAGCCGGACCATGGGGCTCTAACGCAATATTTTCAGCCAGTCACCGGGACGCGGCTCACCATCGGGATAGAGTCCGTTGAGAAGACGTAGTGTCGCTTGTGGATCATCCGGCCACTTGCTGGCCGTGGCCAGGGCGGCCATTTTATCGCCCGCTTTCGCCTGGCGCAGATGCACGCGCAGCGGCTGCGCCAGCTTGGCATCGGCGGCGGCCAGCGGGCGGAAACTGTTGATCACCTGCATAAAGTGTTGGTCCTCGCTCTCCAGCGAGCCGCGACCTTTGACGGCGGCAATAAACTGATAGGCGCGTGAATCCTTGTAGATGATCGCCACGCGCTTGGCCGGCGTGCCGGCGATGATCCCGGTATAACCGTGCAAACCGCCGCCCTTGAGGGTTTGTTCCTGCACCAGGCGCTGGCCCTTGGCGCGCTGGCGGAGCAACTCTTCGGGACTCAAGCCCGGCTCCGCGGCGCTCACCGTCATGGCTACAAAGGCTTGCTGATCGGCGGTGTGGACGATGACCGCATCGGGGCGATTGAGCAGCGCCCAACCGGCGGGGAAGTCCAGGGCGATACCCAGCTCGGCATGGTAGAAGTGCTGGCCACGACGCACCCCGGTGGCCGCCGAATCACCGAAGGGCAAGCCTTCCAGGTGCTGCAGGAACACCTCGCGATTGACCTCCTGCTTGCCGCCGGCCAGGGCACGGGCAGGGCCGATCACCTCCTGCAGGCGCCGATCATTGTCCGGGTGGCTGTCGAACACGCCGTGGTAACTGCTCTCGGGCACGGCCTGGCCGCGCTTGGCGGCCTGGTCGCGGGCGAACACTTCCTGATTCTTCAGCACCTTGACCACTTCGATCATCGCCTGCGGGTCGTAGCCGCTGCGCGCCAGGTACTGGGCGCCGAGGCCGTCGGCCTCCAGCTCCATGTCCCGGCCATAACCGCTAACCACCGCCGTACCGAGTACATTGGTGACATCCGCCGCCGCGCTGACGCCGGTGCCGATGGCCACTGCCTGGCCGAGAATGCCCCAGGCCGTCGACTGGCTTTGCTGCTGCACACTGTGCCGCGCCGTGACATGGCCGACTTCGTGGCCGAGCACCGCGGCCAGCTCGGCCTCGGAGTTGAGGTAGGCCAGCAGGCCGCGGTGGATATAGATGTAGCCGCCGGGCAGGGCGAAGGCGTTGATGTCCGGCGAGTCGACCACGGTGAAGTGGTAGCTCAGGTTGCTGCGATGGCTGTTCTTGGCCACCCGCTCGCCGACCTGCTGCACATAGGCCTGCAGCTTCTCGTCGGCGTAACGCGGGTTCTCCTTGAGAATCTGCTGGTTGTAGCTGTGCCCCAGGGCCAGCTCCTGCTGCTCGCTCATCATCACGAAATCGGTGCGCCCGGTAGCCGGGTTGTGCGCACAGCCCATCAGCAGAGCGCAGCCCAACAGCAACACGGCAACTCGCAAACTCATGGCAACTCCTCAAACATGGCCGGATGACTCAAGGGCAACAACCAGCGCGCCTGGCCGTTTTTTACGCCGCCACGCCTGGCACGGTCAATCACCCAGCCTCGCGCCTCGACCTGCTGGCCCGGCAGACGTTGCAGCGCTGCCTGATCGAAGCCGGCCAATTGCGCCGGGCTGATACGCAGCACCAGCGGTCCGTGCAACTCGATCCACAGACCACCACGATTGCGTTGCACGCGCTCAACGCGCCCACGCAGCACGGCAAAACCCGAGTTACGCAGCTGCTCGGGCGTCAGGACTGGCGACTTTTTCCACAGGCCCTGACGGGCTTCGCGCGCCTGCTGCTCGGCAACGCGCTGGCAAGCGACCTGGGCGGTATTGGGGGGGATGGCCACCAGATAGCCCAGGCCTTCGGCCAACAACTGAGCTTCCAGATTCTGCCCGCGGGCGTCGTAGCCGTGGGCCAGGGTACGACCATAATGGTCCTTGGCCTGACTGCCGAGCTGCAAACCCACGCGCCCGTCATTGGCCGCCACCAGTGCCTGCAACCGGCGTTGGGCCTGCACCGCGAAGGGCTCGACCGGGCGGCCGTGATGGCCCAGCTCCGGTGTATTGACACCGATCAGGCGCACATTGCGGCCATCCTGCAGGCGCAGGGTATCGCCATCCAGCACCTTACTGACCCGCACCTGCGTAAGCGTGCCCGGCGCCAGGCACGCGGCCGGCGCCGCCAACGTGGTCAGCAGGCAAACAAAAAAGGCGCCCACCAGGGACGCCTTTTTCAGTAGTGCGGTACAACCCATGGGGGCTGCCGTCACTGCGCGCAAGCTTACTGCTTGGCGCCGAACATGCCGAAACGCTGCTTGAAGCGATCAACACGGCCGCCGGTGTCGAGCATCTTCTGCTTACCGGTGTAGAACGGGTGGCACTCGGAGCACACGTCGAGGCTCAGTGGCTTGCACAGAGTCGAACGGGTCTTGATCACGTTGCCGCAGCTGCAGGTGGCGTCGATAGCGTCGTATTGCGGGTGGATTTCAGCTTTCATGGTACATCCTCGGGTTATGTGTGCCGCCACCCGACCCCTGTCGAGTACCGCACGGAAATAGGCCGCGGATGATACCAGAGCAGCAGGTCGATGCAAGCGCCCCCGGCGCGCCTGGCGACGCACGGCCGTGCTAGGATCGCCGGGCCATTTTCGGAGCCCGCTGTGCCTGCCACCATCCTGCGCCTTGCCTTGCCCTCACCGCTGCGCCGCCTGTTCGACTACGCGGTACCGGCCGACCTGCAACACATCGCCTGGCAACCGGGCATGCGCCTGCGGGTGCCGTTTGGCCGTCGCGAGATCATTGGCATTCTGGTGGAGGTCAGCCAGCACAGCGAGGTGCCGGCCGACAAGCTCAAGCCCGCCCTAGCCTTGCTCGACGCCCAGAGCCCGTTGCCGCCGGCGCTGTTCAAGCTGTGCCTGTGGACCGCCCAGTATTACCAGCACAGCCTCGGCGACACCCTGAGCTGGGCCTTGCCTGTGCTGCTGCGCCAGGGCGAACCAGCTGAAGCGCGCCAGGAGCGCTTCTGGCAGATCGCCGCTGGCGCCCAGCTGGACGACCCGCGCATTGCCCGCGCACCGCGTCAGCGCGAGGCCCTGCAAACCCTGGCCCAGCACCCCCACGGCGTGCCGCACCGGCTGCTCAGCCAATTGCAGCTGAACAAGGACAGCCTCGACCTGCTGCTGGAAAAAGCTCTGGTCACCTGCGAGGCACGCCGCCATCCGCCCGCGGCGCGTCACCTGAACTGGCTGGCGCAGCCGGAACTGCCGCTCAACCCCGAACAGCAAAGCGCCGTCTCAGCGATCCAGTCGGCGGGCGGCCACTTCAATGCCTTCCTGCTGGCCGGCGTCACCGGCAGCGGCAAGACCGAGGTCTACCTGCAGTTGATCCACCAGACCCTGGCAGCCGGCAAGCAGGCGCTGGTGCTGATCCCGGAGATCAACCTCGGCCCCCAGACCCTGGCGCGCTTCGAGCAGCGTTTCAATGCGCGGATCGCCCTGCTGCACTCCAACGTCAACGACCGCGAACGCCTGGATGCCTGGCTGGCCGCCCGCGACGGCGAGGCCGACATCATCATCGGCACCCGTTCGGCGCTGTTCACGCCGATGCTCAAGCCCGGCCTGATCATCATCGACGAGGAGCACGACGCCTCCTATAAACAGCAGGAAGGCCTGCGCTACCACGCCCGCGATTTGGCCCTGGTGCGCGCCCGCCAGGAGAACATCCCGATCGTGCTCGGCTCCGCCACGCCATCGCTGGAAAGCCTGCACAACGCCCACGCTGGCCGCTACGCCCTGCTCAAGCTCACCCAGCGAGCTGGCGGCGCCCAGCCACCGCGCTTTCTGCGCCTGGACATCAAGAGCCTGCCGCTCGACAGCGGCATCTCCGGCCCACTGCAGCAGGCGATCAAGCAAACCCTGGCTGCCGGTCAGCAGGTGCTGGTGTTTCTCAACCGCCGAGGTTTTGCCCCCACCCTGCTCTGCCACGATTGCGGTTGGATCAGCCAGTGCCCGCGCTGCGATGCGCGAATGACCGTACACCAACGCTCCGGCGAACTGCGCTGCCACCACTGCGGCTACAGCGAACGCTCGCCACGTAACTGCCCGGACTGCGGCAAGGTCGACCTGCGCCCGCTCGGGGCCGGCACCGAACGGGCCGAAGAACGCCTGGAAATCCTCTTCCCGGACACCCCCGTGCTGCGCATCGACCGCGACAGCACCACGCGCAAAGGCGCCATGGACCAGTTGCTCACCACCATCCACCACGGTGAGCCGTGTATTTTGGTCGGCACCCAGATGCTCGCCAAAGGCCATCACTTCCCGCGCGTGACCCTAGTGGCGATTCTGGATGCCGACGGCGGCCTGTTCTCCGCGGACTTTCGCGCCAGCGAGCGCATGGCCCAATTGATCGTGCAGGTCGCCGGCCGTGCCGGACGGGCTGAAGAGGCCGGCCGAGTGATCATCCAGACCCACCTGGCCGACCATCCGCTGCTGGTGCAGCTGACCGAGCAGGGTTATTTCGCCTTTGCCGAGCAGGCCTTGAGCGAGCGCCGCAGCACCGGCCTGCCGCCGTTTTCGCACCTTGCCCTGCTGCGCGCCGAGGCGCACAAACCGGGGCAGGCCGAGGAATTTCTCGATCAGGCCTGCAGCGAAGCCGAACACCTGCTGGCGGAATTAGCCCTGCATGGCGTCGAGCTGCTCGGACCGATTCCCGCACCGATGGAGCGCCGTGCCGGGCGCTACCGCGCGCAGTTGTTGTTGCAGGCCAACGCCCGCGCACCGCTGCACCGTTTATTGGCAGCGCTGCTGGCGGCACTGGAGCGCATGCCCAGCGGCCGCGCGGTGCGCTGGTCGCTGGATGTCGACCCCATCGACCTGTTCTGAGCCACCCACCTGGGCCGATAAATCGCCATCTACCGCTTAACCCTTGAAGCACCGGGCGAAGCACGCCGATAATGCCCGGCTTTAATCCCGCGCCATGGCGCCGCCGCTTGCCGGCCTGAGAGCAGATCATGAAAGACACCATTCGCCAGCTGATCCAGCAAGCCCTCGCCAACCTGACCACTGCAGGTGTGCTGCCGGCAGGCCTGAG